>Ga0181593_10000024_pt1 | contig 119658 bp, 108 predicted proteins | sample 071ome_19_FD_133756 | JGI IMG/M metagenome (GOLD analysis project Ga0181593, IMG submission 133756) | Coastal salt marsh microbial communities from the Groves Creek Marsh, Skidaway Island, Georgia - 071413AT metaG (megahit assembly) | ecosystem: Environmental > Aquatic > Marine > Intertidal... | reverse complement strand
CATGATGGCGGCACCTATCTGGCCATGAATGGGCCGCAATTCTCGACCAAGGCAGAATCTGCGCTTTATCGATCATGGGGTTGTGACGTGATTGGCATGACCAATATGCCGGAAGCCAAATTGGCACGAGAGGCCGAGATCTGCTACGCGGCTATTTCCATGGTGACGGACTATGATTGCTGGCACCCGGACTATGACCATGTAGAAGTCGCCGATATCCTGAGAATTATGCATGACAATGCTACCAAGGCTCACGCACTGATGGGCGCACTGGCCAAAACTGTCGCTCAGGAAGTGGCAAATGAACGTGCGCCGTGCCCGCAAGGCTGCGACCGTGTGCTCGATACAGCGCTGGTGACGGCGCCAGACCATCGTGATCCTGATGTTGAGGAGCGGTTGTCTGCGATCCTGGCACGCGTGAAGGAAGGCTGACATGACTGAATGGATTAAGAGTCGCATTCGGACAATTCCCGACTATCCCATTGACGGGATTATGTTCCGGGATATCACCACTCTGCTGCAGGACCCCAAAGGGTTCCGCCGGGCTGTTGATGAAATTGTCTACACCTATGCCGGCCAGATGATCGACAAGGTGGTTGGCATTGACGCGCGGGGGTTCATCCTGGGCGGTGCTGTTGCGCATCAGCTTTCCGTCGGCTTTGTCCCCGTGCGCAAGGCGGGCAAGTTACCCCACAAGACCTATGCGGAAACCTATGAACTGGAATATGGCACGGACGAGTTGCACATCCATGAAGATGCTGTCGCACCCGGCGAAACTGTTCTGCTTATTGACGACCTGATTGCCACAGGCGGTACGGCCATGGCCGCCGTGAAGCTGATCCGCCAGTGTGGGGGCGATATTCTGGGGTGCAGTTTTGTCGTGGACCTGCCTGACCTGGGCGGCGCGCAGAAACTGCGGGATGAAGGCTTGCCGGTGCATACCCTGTGTGCCTATGAGGGCCACTAAGGCCTAAAAATTAGCTCATATGTGCGTCGAAATGCGCGAGCGTCAGTGCCAGGGCAGAAGCTTTGGCATCTGTGCTGTAATTGGCTGGTCGGTCTGAACAGAAGCCATGCTCAGCATCGAAGATGTGAATATCGACCTCAGGGTGAGAGCTTCTGATCTTTTCGACATTCTCCAGCGGGATTGAGGCATCGCGCTCGCCAAAATGTAGCACAACAGGGCAACGCGGTTGCTTGTCCAAATGCTCAGGGATCAGGCGACCATAATAGCCAACGGCACTGGCCAGCCCTTTCACACGGGCTGCTGCCATCCACGTCAGTGACCCACCATAACAAAAGCCGGTGATCGAGACAGGACCGTCCTGCTTAAGCAGGTCAACGCAGGCTTGAATGTCGAGCATCGGCGTTTCAACGCCGGAGCGGCCGGCAAAGTCGACAGCCTGCTGCAGTTCGTCACCTTCATAGCCAAAGACGGCATTGGGTTTGAGACGATCAAAGATACATGGGGCCAGTACGTCATAGCCCAACTCGGCGAATTCATGACACAGGCTCTGGATATGCGAGGTTACCCCGAAAATCTCCTGAATCAGGACCAACCCGCCCTTATAGGGGCCATGATGCGGGGCGCTGAATGCCTGGAATGAATGTCCGTCAGATGCCGTCAGTGTAATCCAGTCGCCCATAGGTGCCTCGAAGTTTAGGTGTTGAAACGGAAAAGCATGACGTCGCCATCATTGACGACATAGTCTTTGCCTTCAAGCCTCGTTCGGCCCGCTGCCTTGGCACCGGCCTCGCCGCCGAGTTCGACATAGTCGTCATAGGCGATGGTCTCTGCACGGATGAAGCCTTTCTCAAAATCCGTATGGATGACGCCTGCTGCTTGGGGGGCCTTGGTGCCGTCGTGGATCGTCCAGGCGCGGGCTTCATTGGGGCCAGCCGTAAAGTAGGTGATCAAACCCAGCAGGTCATAGCCCGCGCGGATAATGCGAGACAGGCCGGTTTCCTCCAGCCCGATCTCACCCAGGAATTCCTGCTGTTCTTCGCGGGTTTCCAGCATCGCGATTTCAGACTCAATCGCGGCTGAGATGATAATGCAGGGCACGCCCTCTTCAGCTGCCTTGGCTTGAACTTTGGCGGACAGCTCGTTGCCTTCCGCTGCGCTACCTTCATCTACATTGCAGACGTAAAGCAGAGGCTTGGTGGTCAACAATTGCAGGCGCTGGAAAGCTGGCTGTTCGTCCTCCGATACCTCGACATTGCGGGCGGGCTCGCCGTCCTGCAGCTTCTCGATAGCGCGTTCTACCAGGGCTAATGTTTGCTTGGCTTCGTCGTCATTGCCACGGGTGCGTTTCACCATAGCGGCGCTGCGCTTTTCCAGGCTTTCAAGGTCTGCAAGCATCAGCTCGGTTTCAATGGTTTCCAAATCGGCTAGCGGGTCAACCTTGCCATCCACATGGGTGATGTCCGTGTCTTCAAAACAACGCAACACCTGGATGATCGCATCGACCTCGCGAATGTGGGACAGGAACTGGTTGCCAAGCCCTTCACCCTTGGAGGCACCGCGTACCAGCCCGGCAATGTCCACAAAGGTCAGCTGGGTGGGGATGACCTGGGCAGACTGTGCAATCTCGGCACAGGCTTCCAGCCGTGTATCAGGCACGGGGACCATGCCGGTGTTGGGATCGATGGTACAGAAAGGATAATTGGCCGCTTCAGCCGTTGCTGTCTGTGTCAGGGCGTTGAACAGGGTGGACTTACCAACATTGGGCAGACCGACAATGCCACATTTAAAACCCATGGCTGATTAACCTTCCTTGTTTGGCGTTTGTTTTGGTTTGTTCGGGCGGTTCGGTTTCAGTCGTTCGGCCACCCGTGTCATGTAATTGGCGTCTTCACCCTGCAGCAATAGGGGCAGGGATCGCACGCATTCGTCGATCATCGGTTCCAGCCAGGTATTGTCAGCTTTGGCGAAGTCAGACAGTAGGTGATTGCTGACCTGTTCTTTGGTTTGTGGCCTGCCGACACCCATGCGCACGCGTTTGAAGTTGGCATCCATATGGGCGGTGATGTCGCGAATACCATTGTTGCCGCCATGGCCACCACCGGTTTTGATGCGGAGCTTTCCAGCAGCCAGGTCCAGTTCGTCATGAAAGACGATCAGCTGATCTGTCCCCAGTTTGTAGAAACGGCAGGTCTCAGATACCGATTGGCCAGACCGGTTCATAAAGGTCTGTGGTTTGAGGAGAAGAATTTTCTCCCCGCCAACCATGCCATCACAGATCAGGCCCTGAAACTTGCTGCGCCACGGCGAAAAGCCATGATGGCGGGCTATCTCGTCCGCCATCATGAAACCGACATTGTGTCGTGTGTTGGTATATTTGTCGCCCGGGTTACCCAGGCCTACAAGCAGCAGCAAGGGCCTCTCCCGTTGGCGGTGGCCCCGAAGGGCCACCCAGCCTATTCTTCGCTGTCGCCTTCTTCAGCAGCAGCTTCTTCGGCGCCTTCTTCACCTTCTTCAGCGACTTCAGCTTCTTCTTCGTCGTCTGCACCGCCACTCGGGGCAGCAATGGTTGCGATGGTAAAGTCACGATCCGTAATCGTCGGCTCTACGCCTTCCGGCAGGTTGACGTCAGAAATGTGAACGCTGTCACCGATATCCAGGCCAGCCAGATCAATCTCGATCTGTTCCGGAATAGAGTCAGCTGGGCACAGCAGTTCAATATCATGACGAACCACGTTCAGTACGCCGCCGCGGCTCAGGCCTTTGCAATCGCCTTCATTGATGAAGTTGGCGATAACGCTCACCGTAACCTTGGTGTCGCGAGAAATGCGCAGGAAATCCACATGAATGGGAAAGTCTGTAATGAGATCCAACTGAACATCGCGCGGGATAACCCGTTCGGTTTCCTTGCCGATTTCCAGTTCAAAGATGGTGTTTTCAAAGCGGCCCGTGTTCACTTCACGCTGCAGGATATTGAAGGGAAGGGAAATAGAAGTGGGCGCTTGCCCCAGGCCATAAACGACAGCAGGAACCCTGCCAGCGCGCCTCGTAGCCCGGGCAGACCCCTTACCAACCCGTTCACGGAGCTCAGCCTGCATCACATTGATGTCTGACATTAGTCATTCTCCAGTTTGTTTAAGGGCGCGTGCCTCCAGGGGTGCCCGCCGCCCAAGGTGCGCGCCTTTTAGCGGAACTGGATCCAAAACTCAACGCGTAAACCGCAGAATTTCTAGTCAAAAAGGCTGGAAACTGAGCTTTCTTCGCTGATCCGGCGCATGGCCTCTGCAAACAGGGGGGCTACGCTGATAATGCGGATGTTTTCAGCGGCTGAGACCGCCTCGGTCGGCGCAATCGAATCGGTAATGACGAGCTCGGAAAGGACAGAATTCGTCACCCGTTCCACGGCCTGGCCAGAAAGTACCCCATGAGATACGAAAGCCGAGACACTTTCAGCGCCATTGGCTTTCAGCGCGGCCGCTGCGTTGCACAATGTGCCTGCAGAATCGACGATATCATCGACCATGATGCACTGCATGCCCTGCACATCGCCGATGATGTTCATGACTTCGGAGACGCCAGCCCGTTCGCGGCGCTTGTCGACAATGGCCAGACCAACGCCCAGCTTGTTGGCGAGGGACCGGGCGCGAACCACGCCACCTACGTCTGGCGAGACAATCAGCAATTTCGACAGGTCGTATTTTTCTTCAATGTCCCGGCGGAAAACAGGGCTGGCCTGCAGGTTGTCGGTCGGTATGTCGAAAAAGCCCTGAATCTGTCCTGCGTGCAAGTCCATGGTCAGGACCTTGTTGGCGCCAGCCGTGGTGATCAAATTGGCAACCAGTTTGGCTGATACGGGTGTTCGTGGGCCGGGTTTGCGATCCTGCCGCGCATAGCCGAAGTAAGGCAATACAGCGGTCACACGCGCAACGGATGCCCGGCGCAGGGCGTCGATACACACCAGCAATTCCATCAGGTGGTCATTGGCGGGGTAAGACGTGCTCTGGACGACAAAGACATCCTGGCCGCGAACATTTTCTTCGATTTCGACCCAGACTTCCTGGTCGGCAAATCGGCGGACATTCGCCTGGGTGAGGGGAAGCTCCAGATACTCGCCAACGGCATTGGTGAAATCGAGATTACTGTTACCGGCCAGAATCTTCATGCGTCTCTCCCACGGGGCCTTCTTTGATGAGGGCCTGAAGTTGCGCTGCTCTTTCGGCGGCGCTTGTTGTTCGCTGTTAGTATCAAGGGTGGTTCCTGCCCTCAAGTACTATTGGCGCCATTCATGATAGCAGACAGTTGACGGCCGTAATCTACCTCCCGCCGATGCGTTGACCGGCGATAGCTGAAGAAGCGGTCTTTAAGGGTATAGGTGTCGAGGTTCAGGCTATCCACCTGCTGAATACCCGCCAATTTCAGCTGTTCTGCTACAACCCCTGGCAGGTTGAAGAGGTGATGTCCGGCCTTTCCAGACGGTATGAAGTAGTCTGCCCAGGCCGAATCGTCTCTCTGGAACGCTTCAAGCACTTCAGGTCCCACTTCATAAGAAGACTGCGCAATGGCCGGGCCAATTGCTGCGCCTATCGATTCGCGTTTGGCACCAGCTTTAACCATGGTGTTGACCGTGTTTTTGACGATACCTGCGAGCGTGCCTTTCCAGCCGGCATGCATGGCCGCGACCGTGCCGCTGGCGGTGTCTTCGAGCAGCACGGGCACACAGTCTGCGGTGACGATCCCGATCATCAAATCAGGCAGTTGTGTCACCAATGCATCAGCCTCCGGTCTGTCCTCCCGGTTCGATTCTGTGACAATAACGGCATCGGGGCTGTGCACCTGGAAGGGCGTCAGCAACTGAACGGGCCCATCGCTGACGGCAGCGACGACACGCTGCCGGTTAGTGGTGACGTGGTCTGCATCGTCTGCGGAACCAATGCCGCAATTCAGGCTCTCATAGATACCGCTGGAGACACCACCCTGTCGGGTCATGAAACCATGGGGGCTCTGCAGAAGCGTGGACATAACCTTCATGGCGCAAAACCAGCGGGGGTCAGGCCGGCATTTTGATGAACGGCTAGTACCTTGAAGAGGGCCCCCATCTGCTGGGGCGATGTCAGCCGTTCGACAGCAAGATCGATCTCGCGCGCCTGTGGTGCAGACGCTGCTTCCTTGAGCGCATCTGCCCGTTGGAGGACGCCGAGAGCTTGCAGGAAATCCCCCTGTTGTTTGGTTGGTGTCGTGGCCAAGCCAGCCTCTCTGGCAATCGTCGCCAGGTTCTCAAAATTCACATGGGCGGTCAGGTCTGCCTTGCCTGGGTTGGCCCAGGGGTCGGCATATTGTCCGTTTTCTATTGCCTGGAAGCTGTCACCCAACGCTGCGGCGGCATAGCCATAGTCGATGATGAGCGCTGCCCCACCGTGTTGTTTAATGACGGCAGCTAATTGCGCCATGGCCTGCTCGCAAGCGGGGCTGACTTCGATGACGTCACCGGGTTGGGCGCTTTCCAGATCATCAGGGGCAACAACAAGCTTAGGCAAGGTGCTGCCCATGTCGCAGGGTTCTGTTTTGCCATCGGCTGACAAGCCGACCATGCGTTCTGCCCAGCCTGTTGCCGTTTTCACATATTGATGGATAGGCAGGGCGTCGAAGAACTCATTGGCCAGAGTGATCGTGAAGGCTTGGGGGGCGGTTGCGAGCATGTCGTGCCAGGTGATATCCGTCGTGATCGCCGACAGAGCCTCTTGTTGTTTTTCGCGCAGGCGCGGGCTCATTTCCACCAGATGCACAGGGGGCGTGTCACCGCACACTTGCTTCCATACACGTAGAACGTCGGCCATCAGGGTCCCGCGGCCGGGGCCAAGCTCCAGCAACACCACATCGTTGGGTGTGCCTGCCTGTTGCCACAGGTCGATGGTCCAAAGGCCGATCAACTCGCCAAAAAGCTGCGAAATCTCCGGTGCGGTGGTGAAGTCGCCGTCTGCGCCTACAGACCCCTGTGTGGTGTAATAACCCAGTGTTGGATGCCCCAGGCATTCTTTCATATAGGTCGCCAGTTCGATGGGGCCGTCCTGGCGAATACGATCAATCAGAAGCTGCTCAAGCGTTTCGCTGGGCACGAATCACCAAGGTCAGGCCAACCAGGATCATGGGGATGCAGAGCATCTGGCCCATGCTGAGGTTTAACCACAACAGGCCCAGGAACGCATCCGGTTCGCGGAAATATTCGATGAAGAAGCGGAAGATGCCGTAGCCACCGATAAATACCCCGCACAGGAAGCCTGGCTTTTCGCGCAGATTGGTCTTCATGAACAGGATGTTGAGCAACACCAACAGCACGAATCCCTCAAAGAAGGCTTCATAGAGCTGGCTGGGGTGCCGTGGTTCCCCAAGCGGGATGGCGCGTGGGAAGATCATGCCGAAATCAGAATCGCTTACACGACCGTAAAGCTCACCATTAATGAAGTTGGCAATGCGCCCGAACATCAGGCCAATGGGCGCTATACAGGCAAACATGTCGGCCACCTGAAGCGCATTTTTTTCGCGGAAATGGCAGAACAGTAAGCCTGCGACCGTGACGCCCAACAGCCCGCCATGGAAGGCCATACCCCCCTGCCAGACATAGAATATCCGGATCGGGTCGGGTAGGAAAACATCTGGCTGATAGAACAAGACATAGCCCAGTCGCCCGCCGACAACGATGCCGACAATGGACCAGACCATCAGGTCTTCCACATCTTCACGCGTCAGGGGCGCGCCATCGGGCCAGTACTTTTCTTTGCACAGGCGCAGCAGGTACAGCCAGCCAAGGGCAACGCCGCCAAGATAGGCCATGCCATACCAGCGGATCTGGAAGAAGCCGAGGTCAATGAAGACCGGGTCGATATCGGGAAAGGGCATATTCTCAAACATGGCTTAAATTTTACTGATCTTGCGTGCAAGTCAAGCGCGCTGTGTCGGCTTTAGCCAACCCGTTGGCACGGGCAGTGAAAAAGGCCATAATGGCACCATCAACAGGAGCATGACGTGACCGCTGAGAACAAAATATTCGACGATGTTTCCCGCCTGGCAACCAGTGCCCTCGGCGTGGCCCAGAATGTCCGTGAAGAAGTGGAAACACTCGTTCGCCAGCGGCTTGAACGCGCCATCTCGGAACTGGATGTGGTCTCCCGCGAAGAGTTCGATACCGTTTGGGCCATGGCCCAGGAAGCGCGCACGGAAAACGAAGAACTGCGTGCTCGCATCGTGGCTCTGGAAGCGGCAAACAAGGCCCGATAGTCGGCAATTATCCCTCTCAGCGTAAAAGCTGACACATACTAGATATTGGGGGTTGCGTGCCCCTGACAACAATGGCAGGCTACATCTTGTGGTTAGTCGGCTGTATGCCGCTATCTATATGGTCTTCGTATGATCTAGGGGGAGAGCAAGTCCATGGCGTCACTTCTGGTAACAGATGGTCTGGAGACTGGCGGCCCCCTCGACATCATCGAAAGCATTGTCTCTGCCAATGACTGGCCCTATGACCGGCGCTGTGAAGAAGAACTCACTGTTTTTGTTGCAGGCAGTTGGGCCGAATACAGCCTTCACTTTGCCTGGAGCCGCGACGCCATGCACGACTTTGGCGGGCTGCAATTTGTTTGCGCCTTTGATGTGCGCCTGCCGGATGGCTCCCATGCCGGCATCTACAAACTGCTTTCGCTGATCAACGCACAGATGTGGCTCGGCCACTTTGACCTGGCCGGGGAAGAAAGCCTGTTGATGTACCGCCACGGGGTGCTGTTGCCTGATAATATGCAGGCCACGTTGGAGCAGTGCGAAAATCTGATCGAGATTGCCCTGACAGAATGCGACCGGTACTATCAGGCCTTCCAATTTGTCGTATGGGGCGGCAAAACGCCAGAGGAGGCAATCGCCGCAGCCTTGTTTGATACTGTGGGCGAAGCCTGACCATTAAATGACTGCAGAATTCAGTAACATTACCAGTGACCAGCCGCTGGTCCTGATTGGTGGCGGGCGTATGGGATCGGCCATGCTTTCCGGCTGGCTGGCCGCCGGGGTTGCGCCTGCTGCCGTAACCGTTGTCGAGCCCTTTGTACAGGCGCGACAGCAACTCGCAGACGCATGCCCTGGTGTGGTGCTGGTAGAAGATGCTGCCGCCGTTCAAGGTCAGCCATCCGTCGTTGTACTGGCGGTTAAACCGCAGGTCATGGGTGACGTATTGGCCGCGCTGCCGGATTGGCCGGGCGCGCTTTTCATCTCAATTGCTGCAGGTAAAACCCTTTCATTCTTTGAAGGTTATCTGGGGGCGGAAGCCGCCATCATCCGTGTTATGCCCAATACACCAGCTGCCGTTGGCGCCGGGACGAGTGTCGCCGTCGGCAATGCCCACGTTAGCGAGGGCGCGCAGGCGCTCGCGACCGCGTTGCTACAGGCAACCGGGATGGTCGACTGGGTTAATGATGAAGCGCTGATCGATGCTGTCACCGCTGTCTCCGGCAGTGGGCCTGCCTATGTGTTTCATCTGGTCGAAGCCATGGCTGCCGCGGGTGTTCGCGCAGGCCTGACGTCAGAGTTGGCCGAGAAGCTGGCCCGGCAGACGGTGATTGGCTCTGGCGTCTTGATGCGGGAAGACCCGTCTGACGCCGCCACCCTGCGGCAGAATGTCACCAGCCCCGGCGGCACCACGCAGGCGGCACTCGATGTGCTGATGGACAATGGCGCGATGGTCGACCTCTTGGTCCGGGCCATTGCAGCTGCGCGCAAGCGGTCGGAAGAGCTGTCCGGCTGAAACTCAGAAAGGAAAAGGTCATGGATGGCAAGGTCGTCATAATCACAGGCGCAACCTCCGGCATCGGGGCTTCTGCTGCCAAGCTGTTTGCCAAGGAAGGCGCATCTGTTGTTGCCTCTGGCCGCCGCATGGACCGGGGCATCGAGCTGGAAGATGAAGTGCGCGCCGCTGGTGGTGAGATCACCTTCGTGCGGGCCGACATGGCGTCCGATGACGATATCAAAGCGATGGTCGAGACTGCTGTTACCAAATATGGCCGGTTGGACTATGCCTTTAACAATGCGGGGATGGGCGGTGACCCGTCGCCCTTGCACGAATATAAAGATGACGACTGGCAGGCCGTATTGAATGTGAACCTGACCGGGGTTTACCGCTGCATGAAATATGAAATTGCGGCGATGCTGGAGACGGGGGCCAAGACAGAATTCGGTGCCTGTATTGTCAACAATGCTTCCACACTAGGCCACCGGGGTAGTGAGCTTTCCGACATGGCCTATACGACATCTAAACACGGGGTGATTGGCCTGACCCGCCAAGCGGCCATTCACTATGTGAAGCAGAATATCCGGATTAATGCGGTCTCCCCTGGTGCGACAGAAACCGAGTTGCTCTCGGGAGTGCTGGAGCAGGGGCCAGAGGCTGTTGTCATGTTGGCTGCGGTTAATCCCGTTGGTCGCCTGGGTAGTTCAGCAGAAGTGGCTCATGCTGCACTATTTTTGTGTTCAGACGGCGCGCGGATGATCACCGGCCATTCCTTGCCTGTCGATGGCGGCCAAATGGCCCATCTGTAAGGGCTGCGCCTGGCCTAGAGATTCTTGTCGTCCAAGGCGACGGTGCTTAGGACATAGTCGCGATCGTCTTCGTTGATGAGAGCCAATAGCATGCTGCGGAATTGCTCTGCCGCGTCTGGCCCCATGGCTTTGAAGGCTTTTCGGAAGCGTTCCTTTTGCGGGCTCGATAGTGCGAGTTCGAACCCAGTGCCTTTTTCTGTCAGGTAAAGGCGCCGTTGCCGACCATCTGTCTCACCCTTTTTCTGCGCGATCAGCCCTTCATCAACGAGTTGTCGCAAAACCCGCGCAAGGCTCTGCTTGGTAATACGCAGGATCTGCAGCAGTTCGGCGACCGTGATGCCGGGGTTGAGGCTGACAAAATGGATGACGCGATGGTGCGCCCGGCCCAGCCGGGTGTTCCCGACACGGTAGGAGTCGAGCACCTTGTCAGGGTCTGAGACAAAGTCCCGATAGGCAAAGAACAGCAAGCTCATTACAGCTGTGATGTCATCGTTATCAGGAAATGAAGAATTTACGTCAGTCATGTTGACATAAATATAGCGGAATGTTACTCAACTTGCCACCCCAACGTCATTTTATTTCGTTTTCGGGGCAGGACATGTTCGAAAGAGGGCGCTATGGCTTTGATTCCATTTGATGATCGGGACGGGACAATCTGGTTTAACGGGGAACTGATTCCCTGGCGGGATGCCCAGATCCACGTATTGAGCCACGCCCTGCACTATGCCAGTGCTGTCTTTGAGGGTCAGCGCGCCTATAATGACTCCATCTTCAAGCTGGAAGAGCATACGGAGCGCCTGTTCAATTCTGCGCGCATTCTCGATTTTGAAATTCCCTATACGGAGGCCGAAATTAACGAGGCCTGTAACCAGGTAAAGGACGCCAATGGCCTGACCGATGGTTACTTCCGTCCCGTAGCTTGGCGCGGTCCGGAAATGATGGGAGTTTCCGCCCAGGAAACCAAAATCCATGTCGCGATTGCCGGTTGGGAATGGCCGTCCTACTTCAGCCCGGAACTGCGTGAAAAGGGTATTCGCCTGTCTATGTCAGAATGGCGTCGCCCGGGGCCCGACAGCGCGCCGACCAAAAGTAAGGCTGCCGGCCTTTATATGATCTGTACGCTGTCCAAGCACGCGGCAGAGCGCGACGGCTACGAAGATGCGCTGATGCTGGACTATCGTGGCCAGGTAGCAGAAGCCACAGGCGCGAATGTCTTCTTCGTGCTGGATGGTAAAATCCATACGCCGACGCCGGATTGTTTCCTCGATGGCATTACCCGTCGCACGGTCATCGACCTTGCCAAGGCGCGCGGCTACGAAATTATCGAACGCGCGATCATGCCAGAGGAAATGGAAGGCTTCGAGCAGTGCTTCCTGACTGGTACGGCTGCTGAAGTGACCGCCGTTGGTGAAATTGGCCCCTACAGCTTTGAAGTTGGCGAGATTACCCGCAACCTGCGCGACGATTATGAAAAGCTGGTGCGGGGTGAATAAGCCTTAGGGGCTTTCCCTTTTCTATGGGTTCCAACGGGCAGCGGCAACGTCGTCGCTATCCTTGGCCTCAACCCAGTTGTCACCATCGGCACCGGCTTCGCGCTTCCAGAACGGGGCCTTGGTCTTCAGCCAATCCATCAGGAATTCATTGGCCTCAAAGGCATCCTGCCGGTGGGCGCTGGCCGTAATGGTCAGCACGATCTGGTCGCCTGGGTTCAGTGGGCCATAGCGGTGGATGATCAGGCTGGCATCCAGGTTCCAGCGCTCTTGCGCTTCTTCTTCAATACGGGCCAGCATCTTCTCGGTCATGCCCGGGTAGTGTTCCAGGGTCATGGTGTCGATGGAGCGATCACCTGCGATGTCCCGCACCAGGCCAATGAAGCTGACAACGCCGCCAATGCTCGGGTTGCCTTTCGTCAGGGCCTTGATCTCGGCACCAACGTCGAAGTCTTCCTGTTGGACGCGGATCACATCTGTCCCCCGGTGACTGGCGGGAAAAAGGCAATCTCTGCTGCGCCGGCAATGGGGTCGTCCAGTTCGGCGAATTCCTGATTGATGGCAACGCGGATGACATCACGGTCTTCAAAAGCGGTGGCGAAATTATCACCCCGGCTACAAAGCCAGTCGATCAAGTCGGCCACCGTCACCACATTATCGTGTGGTGTGAGTTCTTCCTCACCCATGCCAATCTTCTGTTTCAGCCACGCGAAATACATCAGGGTCATTGGTCGTGTTCCCGCAGGCTGGCGATATGGCGCAGGCCTGCATTCAGATAGTCATAACCGGTATAGAGTGTCAGCACGGCAGCTATCCAAAGACAGGCCGTGCCGATCTCCACAGCATATAGCATGGTGGCGGCGTCGCCTGCCAGCAGGAAGCCAATGGCTACAATCTGGACCATGGTTTTCCACTTGGCCAATTGGGTTACCGGCACGCTGACCTGAATTTCGGCCAGGAACTCCCGCAGCCCAGACACCAGCACTTCACGGCACATGATGATGACGGCAGCTATGAGCGTGATCTTGTTGATACGGTCGAAAGCAACAAGCATGAAAAGGGCGGCAACCACCAAAAGCTTGTCTGCCACCGGGTCCAGGAACTGGCCCAGCTTGCTCATCTGCCCGCGCTTGCGGGCGAAGTAGCCATCGAAAAAGTCTGTAATGCCGGCGGCTGCAAACAGCGCCAGCCCCAGCCAGTTGGAAAGCGGCCCGTCCAGATAGAACGTGCCCATAAAGGCCGGGATCACGAGAATCCGTGAAAGTGTCAGCAGGTTCGGCAGAGTGGTTATCATGGTGTCGCTATTTCACTGTCGCTGGGCGCATTGTGCATGGTTACGGGGTGGAGTGAAAGTAGTCGTGTATCTTCTGGGCGAATGTTTTGCTGATTCCATCTGCCGCCTCCAGGTCCTGCAGGGCGGCTTCGGCCACAGCCTTGGCCGAGCCAAAATGCTGTAACAGCGCTTTTTTGCGTTTTGGTCCAATGCCTGGCACGTCTTCCAATACGGATTTCGTGATAGACTTAGCCCGTTTGGCGCGGTGGCTGCCAATGGCAAACCGATGCACTTCATCACGAATGCGTTGCAGGTAGTACATGGCCGGGCTTTTGGGGTCGATCGTAAAGGGTGGCCTGTCCGGCATGAAGAAGCGTTCGCGCCCGGCATTGCGATCCGGCCCTTTGGCGATGGAAACAACGGGGATGTCGGCAACGCCCAAATCTTCCATGACTTCACGCACGGCAGATAGCTGCCCGGCACCGCCATCGATGAGCAGCAGATCTGGCCATTGAACGGGCTTGCCTGTCTCGCGTTCATCGGCGGCCAGTTCTCGGAACGGGTCTTCTTTCAGCAGGCGGCCAAAGCGGCGCTGCATCACTTCGCGCATCATGCCGTAGTCGTCGCCCGGCGCCAGCTTCTCGGACTTGATATTGAACTTGCGATAGGCGTTTTTCTGGAAGCCGTCCGGCGTCGCAACAATCATGGCACCCAGCGCATTGGCGCCAGAGATGTGACTATTGTCATAGGCTTCGATGCGCCGGGGCGGGCCATCCAGGTCGAACAGGTCGGCCAGTTCTTCCATTAGTTTATGGTGTGACGCGTTTTCCGCCAGACGCAGGGACAGCGCGTCTTTGGCATTGCGCGCGGCAAAGTTCACCACGTTCCACTTGTCGCCTCGCTTGGGGTTGGTAATGCGAACCTTATGGTTGCTCTTCAGGCTGAGCGCTTCTTCGAGTATGCCGCGTTCGCCAAAGTCATGGCTGGTCAGGATCATCTTGGGGGCGGCTTTGTTGTCGTAGAACTGACCAATAAAGGCGGCCAGCACTTCGTCTATTTCCTGCGATTTGTCGTGGCGCGGGAAGTAAGCCCGGTTCCCCCAGTTTTGCCCGCCGCGCAGGAAGAAGACCTGCACACATGTCTGCCCCGCCTCCTGGTGGATGGCGATGATGTCTGCCTCCCGTACGGAATTGGCGGTCACTTCCTGCAGGCCCTGAATGCTGGTCAGGGCGCGGATGCGGTCTCGGAAGGCGGCTGCTTTTTCATATTCCAGCGCCTCACTGGCTTCTTCCATCTGGTTCGACAGCGTGCGTTGGATTTTCTGGCTGCGACCTTCCAGGAAGTCTTTTGTGTCGGCGACCATCTCTTTGTAGTCGTCCTCGGAGACCCGACCAACACATGGGGCCGAACACCGTTTGATTTGGTACAGCAGGCAGGGGCGTGAGCGCCCGTTGAACACGCCATCCGAGCATGACCGCAACAAAAAGGCCCGTTGCAGCGTATTGAGGGTTTTGTTGACCGAGCCGGCAGAAGCGAAGGGGCCAAAGTAGTGGCCTTCAATTTTTTGGGCGCCCCGATGTTTGGTGATCTGTGGCCATTCCTGGTCTGTGCGGATCAGGATATAGGGAAAACTTTTGTCGTCGCGCAGCAGCACATTGTAGGGCGGCTTGTATCTCTTGATCAGCTGCGCCTCAAGCAGCAGCGCCTGGCTTTCCGTTTCGGTGGTGACAATCGCGATGTCATGGACAAGGGCGATCATGCGCGTCGTGCGATTCGTATGCCCTTTGCCGCTTGCATAACTGCTCAGCCTGTTTCGCAAGCTCTTTGCTTTGCCGACATAGAGTACGTCACCGCGCTCGGACAGCATGCGATAAACGCCCGGGCTCCGCGGCATTTGACGGGTCTTCGCGCGGATGAATTCCTTGCCGGACAAGTTGGCAAGGGCGGGCGAATTCTCTTTTTCCTGGGGACTGGTGTCTGCGTTTTCGGCCATGGGTCTATTGTCGCGCGGGCTAGTCTGGAAAACAAGAAAAGGCAAGGACAATTCGATAGGCGCTGCAAAAGAATCGGGTGACAGGTGTTGCGAATAAACCCGATGGAGAGCCTGTGGATAACTTTGTTGGTAACTTTCTTCGAATCACTAAGAATCCCAAGGTTTCTGCGGGTTTCACGAGAATGGTGGTCGTTTTGTTAATTTTTGTAACCTGTTGTTTTTATTTAGCTTTCCCATAGTCAACGTGAAAGTTTACAAAAACTCCAAAAAGCGAAATCTTGCCGATTGGCCAAGATTTTACCGGTGTGTACAACTTGCCCGGGTTTTCACTTGTTCAAGGGACCAACCGGCAACCGAAAAAGTGACGAAAGATAAGGGGGTTAGCGTGTTCGCTCAATCTCGATGCCGACGCTGCAGGCGTCTTTAAGCACGTCCAGTTTTTCAATTCTGACGCGGACAGAGAGGGTCTTGGGCATGCGCAAAACCCGTTCGGCAATTTGTTCGGCAAGCGTCTCAACCAGGAAGATGTGTCCCTGGTTGATGATGGCTTTCGTTTCGTTGACAACTTCCTCGTAGCAGACGACATCGTCGACATTGTCAGCATCATGGAAGTAGTCGTCGACAACCGACAGGTCGAGGTTGATGCGCACCCTCTGAGGGCCATTTTTCTCGTGGTCGTGAATGCCAATGGATGCATCGACGATCAGGTCACGCACAAATACGTGGCGGCATTTCTTCTCTGCCGAGGCGATTTTCAGCGGTACAACGCGCGGCTTCAATTCGGGTGAGTTGCTCATCAGGGGCCCTATTCGTCGACGCCAACGACGTCGGGTGTTTCCCAGGCGAGGTGCTGCCCGCCATCGAGTGCGATCATTTGCCCTGTCAGCGACGGCGACGCAAGAATAAATGCAACCGCGTTGGTGAATTCTTCGAGCCCGGGTTGTATTTGCAGTGGAACGGCAGCCACCTGTTGGGTGAAGGATTCTTCGGACTGGCGGCTGCTTTTCAGTGTTGGCCCGGGGGCAATGGCGTTCACACGAATGCGTGGTGCAAGCGCTTGGGCTGCTGTCTGCGTCAGCGTCCACAGGCCTGCTTTTGATAGTGTGTAACTGGTGAAATCAGGCGTCAGTTTCCAGACACGTTGGTCAATCAGGTTGATGATGTTGCCGTGCATTCCTTCCGGCAGGTTTTGTGCCAGTGCCTGCGACAAGATGAATGGCCCGTGCAGATTAACCTGCATATGGGCGTGCCAGCTTTCATTTGACGCCGAGGCAAAGTCGTCGAATTCAAACAGGGAGGCATTGTTCACGACCAGAGAGAGGGGACCCAGGGCGCTCTGGGCGTCTTCAAAGGCCTTGGCTGTCTCCTGGTCATTCGCCAGATCCGCCTGCACGGTCACTGCGCTGACGCCGAATGCGGCACAGGCTTCAGCCGTTGCATTTGCCGCCTCTTGTGAGCCGTTATAGTGAATGGCGACATGCCAGCCGCTCTTGGCAAGACCTATCGCAATAGCCTGGCCAATCCGTGTGGCGGCACCTGTGATCAGCGCATTGCAAACTGCGGGTTGGGTTTGGTCGGTCATCGGATGGCTCCTCTAGAGAACCCAGATAATATAGCCGACATATGCCGAAAGAAAGACGCCCCCGGTCAGTCGGTTGATCGGAGCCCGGAAGATGGCAATAGGCACCAGAATCAGCGCGGTGCCGAACATGATCCACAGATCCATGCTCATGAACGAGGCTGGCACGGGAATGTCCGTCACCATGGCCGTGATGCCCATGATCCCCAGCAGGTTAAACAGGTTGCTGCCGATGACATTTCCGATGGCGACATCGCAATGATGTCGTAAAGCTGCCGCAATCACTGTGGCCAGTTCTGGCAAGGATGTGCCGATGGCGACCATGGTCAGGCCAATCACAGCTTCAGAAACGCCCCAGGCGCGGGCGACAGATATAGCGCCTTCGACCAGCAAATGCGCCCCGAGTGCCAGGCCGATAAGGCCACCAACAACAAGTATGACAGATTTGGACAGTGGCTGGTGGGAGAGCTCTTCGGCGTCGAGTTCTTCCAGCTCTTCATCAATAATCGTGGGGTCATTGCGGGCGGTGCGGGTGGCATAGACCATTGTTCCGACCAGCAGCGTAAACAGGACCAAGCCTGCCCAGAAGGTCAATGCACCCGTCATGCACAGGGCAATAAACAGGGCTGATGAACCAACCATGATCCATGTATCGCGGCTAAGCGGAGAGGCCGGCGATGAGATCGTGCAGAGAAGGGCGGGCATACCCAGGACCAGCAACACATTTGCGATGTTGCTGCCAACTACATTGCCGAGGGCAAGTTCTGGTGTCTTGTTAAGTACAGCCGCATCAAGGCTGACGACCAGTTCAGGCGCAGACGTGCCGAAGGCAACCACTGTCAGGCCGATCACGAGAGGTGAGATACTGAGGCGCAAAGCCAGAGCAACTGACCCTCGTACCAATATGTCTCCGCCAAAAACCAGCATAGGCAGGCCGGCGGCGGCCATTAGATAATCCATCAAGTGATCTCAGGTTACGCCAAGGAACTGGCCCTTATATAGACGCTCCCCTGCTCATTTCAAACGCAATCGCTTGCGGGCGGCCCCTTTGTGTCAGGCTGTGGCCATTGCCCGGGGTGCTGGTCGCATGCGCAGCAACAATAAAATGATCAGGATGGCACCATGCAGGCTAGCCAGTAGGTAGTCGGCTTTGATCATCATAAAATAGTGCAACACAACAGCACCCGTAATGAAGTAGATGCCCCGGTGCAGTTTCAACCATAGTTGGGTGGGCATGCGGCGCCGTATTCGGGTCCACGACGTGACAGCCAGGGGAATCAGCGCAAGGAAGGCCAACATGCCGACAGTGATGAATTGTCGTTTGACGATATCTTCCCAAATCGCACCCCAGTCAAAGAACTGGTCGAACACCAGATAGCTCAGCAGGTGCAGGCAGGCATAGAAAAAGGCAAACAAGCCCAGCATGCGTCGATACCGCAACAGGGCGGAGAGCCGGAAAATGCGCGCAAAGGGGCTGACCGCCAGTGTGATCAGCAGGAAACGAAGTGCCCAGTCCCCCAGAAAGCGGTTGAACAGTTCTACCGGGTTGGCGCCCCAACCGTCTGGACCAATGGCAGCCAGCCAACCCAATGGCAGCAGGCTCAGGCCAAATGCGACGACCTTTGCACTGCGTGTTTTCAGGGCTTGTTTCATCATCAGTAGAATGACCGCAGGTCCATGCCGTCATAGAGTGAGGCGACCTCGCTGGCATAGCCATTGAACATCTTGGTGGGTGTGCGGAAGAAATCACCAATACGGCGCTCCTTGGCCTGCGACCAACGCGGGTGGTCCACCGTTGGGTTCACATTGGCGTAAAAGCCATATTCCCTGGGGAGCCTTATATTCCAGGAAGTCCGGGGTTCTTTTTCTGTGAACTCGATTTCAACGATCGACTTGATGCTTTTGAAGCCATATTTCCACGGCACGACCAAGCGGATCGGCGCACCATTCTGGTTCGGTATGGTGTCGCCATAGATGCCGATAGCTGCCATGGTCAGCGGGTGCATGGCTTCATCCATGCGCAGGCCTTCTTCATAAGGCCAGTCAATGAAGTTTCGCCGTTGCCCCCACATTTCCTTGGGCCGATACAGTGTCTTGAACGAGACATATTTAGCCTTGGAGGTCGGCTCGAACTTTTTCAGAATTTCCGAAAGCTGTATGCCGTTCCACGGCACCACCATGGACCAGGCTTCGACGCAACGCAGGCGGTAGATGCGCTCTTCAACATCCTGACCTTTCAGGATGTCTTCCAGCGCATAGGTGCCTGGCTTGGCACATTCGCCACTGATTTTGATCGACCATGGGTCAGTCGTTAGCTTGTGGGCGTATTTCTTGGGGTCACCCTTGTCGGTGCCAAATTCATAGAAATTGTTGTAGCTGGTAATATCTTTCAGGCTGGTGGGTAATTCATCCTTGCCCCAGTCAGTCTTGATGGCACCGTCGAAAGCTCCCGCCAGCGCACTCACGGGTAAGGCGGCAGCGGCGCCAGCGATGCCAAGGCCCGCAATGACCTGACGACGGTTCACATAGAGCTGTTGTGGTGTGACATCCTGTTCACGCAGTTCCCATGGCTTCCTGACCTTGATGAGCATATCTGTTTCCTGTGGTTATTCCTGACCCAAAAGAAAGTGGAACAGAATGTGTTCACTGCCAGTCACAGCTGCGTGAGAATCCCGTTAACCGTCTTTTGTCTTCTTCTTACGGGACTTCAGCAGCTTCCGGATTGGTCTCATGAAGCCGGGGTAGCGCTTCTGCATTCTGATAAAGAGCCTGCGGGCGCTCATCGACTGGCTCAGCACCAGGACAGAGCCGGCCGCAACAATAGGAATACCGCCCGGCCCGGGGATGGGACCCAGGGCCAGCCCGATGACAATGATCAGCCAGCCCAGGCCGAGTAGAAAATGCCGCTTGAAAGCCTTCATGGTTTTAATATGTGCGCTGGGCCGCCAAAAGCCAAGGCCCGGGTTGGTGCCTGCTTCTCTGGACGTCAAGAAAGCCCAAGCAGGAGAGGTACATCTTCCATATGCGTGAATATGTGGGCGCCTAATTCGGCTAACTGGGTGCTGTTCCCATTTGGCGCATAACCCAGCACTTTCATACCGGCGGCAATGCCTGCGGTGACACCGACAACCGAATCTTCGATGACCACGCAATTCGCGGGGGCAGCGCCAAAATTTTCGGCCGCCATTAGGAAGATCGCAGGGTCTGGCTTGCTTTGTGGGACATCCCAGCCAGAGAAGAGGCGGCCTTCAAACAGGGGCATCAGCTCGGTAATGCCAAGGGTAACGGCCATCTTCTTGGGTGGGCCGCTCGAGGCAACACAGTAATTGATGCCAGCTTCGGCGACGGCCTCTACAGCAACCCGGCTGCCGCGGACGGGCTTGAGAAATTTCTCGAAGGCTTCATCACACGCCTGGCGATATCGGTTGTGCCAACCTTCATCCAACACGACGCCGAACTCGCCTTCAACAGCCTGGCGGATATCGGGCATCGCCATGCCCACATAGCGCGCTTGCATGCCGGTCAGGCTGATGGGCACGCCTGCCTGTTGCAGCATCTTGGTGAAGATGGGGTTGGAGATGGGCTCGGAATCCACCAGTACCCCGTCGCAGTCAAACAGGACGAGGTCTGGTTTTTCCGAAAGCGGGAACATGGTTGACCGGACGCCTAACTAAGCGCCGCACAGGCCCGCTGAATGCGGGTGCAGGCCTCTGTCAGGGCTTCTGTCGACGTGGCATAGGAAATGCGGAAGCCCGGTGACAGGCCAAAGGCGGCACCAAACACGACGGCGATGCCTTCTGCCTCCAGCAGATAGGTGGCGACGTCTTCATCATTGTTCAGGACCGTACCGCCGGGTGTTGTCTTGCCGATCATGCCGGAACAGTCTGGGTACACATAGAAGGCTCCCTGCGGCATCGGGCAATTCAACCCTTCCGCCTGGTTCAGCATATCGACAACCATGTTGCGGCGTTCCTGGAACGCTGCTTTGCGGACCGGAATAAAATCCTGTGGGCCATTCAGTGCTTCAATGGTTGCCATCTGCGAAATAGATGACGGGTTCGACGTGCTCTGTGACTGGATCTTGGCCATCGCTTTGATCAGCTCTGTCGGGCCACCAGCATACCCGATGCGCCAACCGGTCATGGCGTAGGCTTTGGCCACACCATTCATGGTCAGAGTGCGGTCAAACAGACCGGGTTCAACCTGCGCCATGGTGGTGAACTCAAAGCCGTCATAGGTCAGGTGTTCATAGATGTCGTCGGAGAAGACCCAGACATGTGGGTGCCGCATAAGCACCTCGGTCAGTGCCTTGATCTCGGCGCGTGTGTAAGCCGCACCAGACGGGTTGGAGGGCGAGTTGAAGATGAGCCATTTGGTCTTGGGCGTAATGGCTGCTTCCAACTGGTCCGGCGTAATTTTGAAACCAGTCTGCAAAGAGGCTTCAACAATGACCGGCGTGCCGCCTGCCAAAAGGACGATATCCGGGTAAGACACCCAATAGGGTGCCGGGATGATCACTTCATCGTCCGGGTTCAGGCTGGCCATCATGGCGTTATAGATCGTGTGCTTGCCGCCGCAGTTCACGGTGATCTGGCTGGTGGCATATTCCAGGCCATTCTCACGGCGGAACTTTTCGGCCACAGCTTCCTTCAGCGCAGGCAGACCGTCTACAGCGGTATATTTTGTATGCCCATCGTGGATCGCCTTGATGGCGGCTTCCTTGATGTTGTCCGGTGTGTCGAAATCGGGCTCGCCAGCGCCGAGGCCGATAACGTCCTGGCCTGCTGCGCGCAGCTCGGCGGCCTTAGCCGTGACGGCCATGGTGGGTGAGGGCTTGATGCGCCCCAATGCGTCCGACAGGAAGGTCATCTGTCATACTCCGAATGGCATTCAAACGGCGCGCACACTACGCCCGCAAGGCCCGTGGGACAAGTCACAATAATGCATGGCTAACAGACTCGCCTTACACAGCTAACACGGCCTATAAACAGAGCATGGCTGAGAACTTGCTGGCAGACAATAACTACCCCATGGACCCACCCAAAAAGCGGGTGAAGTCCGAAGGGGGGATTCCCTTCGAGATGGTGACGGACTATGTCCCCGCCGGTGACCAACCGCAGGCAATTGCCGAGCTGGTTGAAGGCATCAAGGAAGGGGAGTTGAGCCAGGTGCTGCTTGGCGTGACGGGATCCGGCAAAACCTTCACCATGGCCAAGGTTATCGAGACGCTGCAGCGACCGTCGCTGATCCTGGCACCCAACAAGACCCTTGCCGCCCAGCTTTATGGGGAGATGAAAAACTTCTTCCCCAATAATTCTGTCGAATATTTCGTTTCCTATTACGACTATTACCAGCCGGAAGCCTATGTGCCGCGCACGGACACCTATATCGAAAAAGAATCGCAGATCAACGCGCAGATCGACCGGATGCGTCACGCCGCGACCCGCGCGGTGTTGGAGCGCGACGATGTGATTATCGTGGCGTCTGTCTCCTGCATCTACGGCATTGGGGCGGTGGAAACGTATTCCAACATGGTCGTAGAGTTGAACGTCGGTGATACGATCGAACGATCAGCTCTGCTGAAACGACTCGCAGAGCTGCAATACAAGCGTAACGACCAGGTGCTGTCGCGAAGTACCTTTCGAGCGCGCGGCGATGTGATTGAGCTATTCCCCAGCCATCATGAAGATCGCGCCTGGCGTATTTCTCTGTTTGGCGACGAAGTCGAATCACTGACGGAGTTTGATCCGCTGACGGGCGAAAAGACGTCAAAGCTGCAGTCCATCAAAGCCTATGCCAGCTCGCATTATGTGGCGCCACGGCCAACCCTTGATCAGGCGATTCGTCAGATCAAGAAAGAGCTGGAAGAGCAACTGGCCGTGTTCAGGGCTGAAAACAAGCTGTTGGAAGCCGAGCGGCTGGAACAGCGTACCACCTTTGATATTGAAACGATGGGTGCAACCGGTGTCTGTGCAGGCATCGAGAACTATTCCCGGTACCTGACAGGGCGGAACCCCGGTGAGCCACCACCCACATTGTTTGAATATTTGCCGGAAGATGCGCTCGTCTTTGTTGACGAAAGCCACGTGACGGTCGGCCAGCTCAACGGCATGTATAATGGTGACTTCAGGCGTAAGCACACGCTGTCTGAATTTGGCTTTCGCCTGCCCAGTTGCGTTGATAACCGACCGCTCAAGTTTGAAGAATGGAACGCCATGCGGCCGCAGACAACGTTTGTCTCTGCCACGCCCGGCGGGTGGGAACTGCAGGAAACCGGCGGCACCTTTGTCGAGCAGATCATCCGGCCAACAGGGCTTGTAGACCCGGAATGTATCATCCGGCCAGTTGAGAATCAGGTTGATGACCTCATTCATGAGTGCCAGCAGGTTGCCCAGGCCGGGCAACGCGTGCTGGTCACAACCCTGACCAAGCGGATGGCCGAAGACCTCACCGAATATCTGCACGAAAATGGGTTGCGGGTCCGCTACATGCACTCTGATATCGACACGCTGGAGCGGATCGAAATCATTCGCGATTTGCGACTCGGTGTGTTTGATGTGCTGGTGGGGATTAATCTGCTGCGCGAGGGCCTTGATATTCCTGAATGTGCGCTGGTAGCGATTCTCGATGCAGACAAGGAGGGCTTCCTGCGGTCTGAAACATCATTGGTCCAGACCATTGGTCGTGCCGCCCGTAATGTTGAAGGGCGGGTGATTCTTTATGCCGACAACATGACCGGTAGCCTGGAGCGTGCGCTGGCCGAAACCAAACGGCGGCAGAAAAAGCAGTTGGCCTATAATGAAGAACACGGCATCACGCCGGAGACGATTCGCAAGGAAATTGGCGACATTCTTGAGGGCGTTGCCGATGGCGACTATGTCACCGTGAGTACCGGCGAAAGCGACGTGGATCATCTGATAGGCGGCAATTTGAAAGCGCATATTGAGGCGCTGGAAGAGAAGATGCGCAAAGCGGCCGGCGACCTTGAATTCGAAGAAGCCGCCCGTCTGCGCGATGAAATCCGGCGGTTGGAAGCCAATGAATTGTCGGTCGCCAATGACCCGCTGGCACGGGCCACCGGTGGCAAGGCGGTGGCGCCCAAAGGCCGGGGCAAGGGGCGATCACGGGCAGGTAAGCCGGGCACGCGGCAGATGAAGGCCAAAACCAGCCCATCTAAAATGGGTTTCTAGAAATCGTTCCGAAAAAATTTCAGGTTTGATCCGAGTCAAGGAATCAACCACCTCACATGGCGAATATGATCTTGTTCAAACGCCAAAGGAGGCAAAAATGAGTGAATTGATCGTCGCAATCCCCGTCATCCTGTTTACTGTTGCTATGGCTGTAGGGCTCGTCGCCATCATGGGTCGCCTGCTCAATGCGCGCAAGGATGTGCCGCTCGAACACTAGGTTTCATAAAGCACTTACTCCTCCCAAATCCCAAGTGCTTTTAATGTGTCGACCAAAAGTAGGTTGGTCGGCATATTTTTTTTGCCTACAATTTGTATGCATGTGACTCATACCCAAAAACCTAAAAAGCCAGGCCCTTGGGGAGAGCCTGGCTAGTATCTTAGGGAAGACTTCATGTCTTGGGAGACAAGAAGGGAGGGCCCGTCAAACGGGGAGGGAGTGGGCCGCTCCAAGTAACTTTCAATATGAGGAAAGCCACCGTGTCGGACGTTACATCGTCGCGACGCAGTCTATGTACGACGCCAAGGCGGCCGACACCACTGCCAAGACATCAGATTAGATATGCATAAATTGCATGGGTAAAAAGTGATCCAAATTTGGACCGAATCTGGACGCGCTATTCGGTGAAGTGCGCGCTTTGCACCTGGCCGAGCAGAAAGTCGCGGAACAAGGTAATGCGTTTTACATTCCGCAACTCTTCGGGATAGACGAAATAGGTTTGGAATTTTGGGCCTTCCAAATCATCCAATACCTGGACAATGCGGTCGTTCGTTTGGGTCAGGTAGTCCGGCAGGGCAGCAAGGCCCACACCGCTTTCAACGGCCTGCAACAGGCCATAGACGTTGTTGACGACCAGCATGGGTTCACGGGGTGGCTCCGCCCCGCCTGCATGGGTGATCCAGTTCAAATCCTGCAGAGCGCGCGGCGCCTCCGGCCCATAGGAGATGATGGCATGGTCATCCAGCTCTGCGGCTGTTTGTGGCGTCCCATGTTCTTCCAGGTATTCCGGCGAGGCGTAGATATTGTAATTCACCGTGGCGAGTGACCGCTGGATCAAGTCTGCCTGATGCGGCGCATGGAAGCGGATAGCGACGTCTGATTCGCGCATCCCGACATCAATCTCGGTATCGGACAGCAGCAGGTTAATCTTGATGGCCGGGTAGGTCTCCATGAACGTGCGCAAATGAGGCACCAGCCACGTAGACCCGAACGCCACTGTTGTCGTGACGTTCAACTGGCCGGCCTCCTGTGACCGGCTGTCCATCAGCGCGGCCTCAGTGCGTTCCAGCCGCGTATAAACATCCGTCACGGCTCTGTAGAGCGTTTCACCCTGTTCGGTCAGCAACAGGCCGCGGGGGTGACGGTGAAACAGAGAGAAGCCCATGCTGTCTTCCAGCCCCTGCACCTGTCGGCTGATCGCTGACTGGCTCAGGTTCAGGCGTTCACTGGCATGCGTGAAGCTGCCAGCGTCGGCCACGATGTAGAATGTCTTCAGCTTGTCCCAATCCATAAGCCCCTCCCGGCCGGTTGGTGATTACCTATTCCGCTGCCTGTTGTGCTTCGGCTTCCGATTCGGCGATGAACTTTTCTGCCTCAAGAGCGGCCATGCAGCCCATGCCGGCAGCTGTCACTGCTTGGCGGTAAATCTTGTCGGTTACGTCGCCTGCTGCGAACACACCGGGGACGGATGTACAGGTGCTGTCAGCAGCCTTTACGATGTAGCCGCCGTCGTCGATATCCAGCTGGCCGGTGAACAGCTCTGTTGAGGGCGCATGGCCGATGGCAATGAACACGCCATGGGCTGGCAGCTCACTTGTGTCGCCCGTCTTCACATTCTTCAGGCGTATACCGGTGACGCCAAACGGGTCCTCTTCACCAAGGATTTCATCAACAACCGAATCCCAGACCACTTCGATTTTTTCGTGAGCCAGCAGGCGCTGTTCCAGAATCTTTTCGGACCGCAGGGCATCGCGCCGGTGGACCAGCGTTACCTTGGAGGCGAAATTCGTCAGGAACAGAGCTTCTTCAACAGCCGTGTTGCCGCCGCCAACGACGATCACTTCTTTTTCGCGGTAGAAAAAGCCATCGCAGGTGGCACAGGCCGAGACACCAAAGCCCTGATATTTGTCTTCACTTTCCAGCCCCAGCCATTTGGCCTGCGCGCCGGTGGAGATGATCACACTGTCAGCAATATAGGTGTCGCCCGAATCACCCTGTGCCACGAAGGGCCGCGTCGACAGGTCAACCGAGGTGATGCTGTCGGAGATCATCTTGGTGCCCACGTGTTCGGCCTGGGCTGCCATCTGTTCCATGAGCCAGGGGCCCTGGATGACATCGGCGAAACCGGGATAGTTTTCTACATCGGTGGTGATGGTCAGCTGGCCGCCGGGCTGCAGGCCCTGCACCAGAACAGGTTCCAGGCAGGCGCGGGCTGCATAAATGGCCGCTGTGTAACCAGCCGGGCCAGAGCCAATAATCAGGACCTTGCTGCGGATTTCCTCGGTCATCTGGGGGTGTCCTCGTGTGTTATATCGTTGTGGGCTGGTAATGTAGTGATGAAGCGCGTCACCAACAAGTGATGTATGCATTCAATGCATAAGGAAGCCTGATCCTTGCCGGATGCATCGCCTGAGACGCGATAAAGAGTTGCAAAATTACGCATATTTGTAATATTATTACCCTCACGCGGGCCGAGGAGGTTCGGCCGCCATTCAGAATTTTGAGAAGACGCGCTGTCATGAAGCTTGATGCAACAGACCTGAAGATACTTGAGCTCTTGCAGGCCAATGGCCGCATCACCAATGTGGAGCTATCGCGCCAGGTTGGCATCTCTGCGCCACCTTGCCTGCGGCGCGTTCGGGCGCTGGAAGAAAATGGTTATATTGAAGGCTACCATGCACGGCTGGACCATCAGGAACTCGGCTATGGGCTGACGGTATTTGCCATGGTGGGCCTGCACTCCCAGGCCGAAGCCGACCTTGTGGCCTTTGAAGAGCTGGTCGCCAAATGGCCGCTGGTGCGTGAGTGCCATATGCTGAACGGCGAAATTGACTTCATGCTCAAGATTGTGGCCCACGACCTGAACGAATTTCAGTCTTTCCTGACGTCGGAACTGACGCCGGCCCCCAATGTGGCGAGCGTTAAGACCGCCCTGACGATTCGGAGCGCAAAAGTGCTGCCCAGCGTACCCTTCGACTACACCCCTGCAGAATAATGAGCAGCCAGCCGGTTCAGGCTAATGCTGCAGCTTTCAACCCGGATGGGCTGGACCTGGTAAAGGCAGCGGGGCTGGAGCGGGTTATTGGCGCGTCACTGGAACGGGTCTGGGAAAATGTAGCGGATTGGGAACATCTGCCCTGGCTGCACCATTCAAGTTTTTCATCGATCGACTTGCAGGATGCTGCCACTTGGGGCTGGCGCGCCAAACTTGGGGCGGCGGGCGGCGAGTCGGTGGTGGAGCTGGTGATGGACAAACCGGCCAGCCAATATGTTGCCCGTACCCTGGAAGGCAGCTTGAAGGGCATGGAAATCTGGACCGTGCTGACACCAGTCTCGACCCATGAAACGGCAATTGATGTTTCTTTCCACGTACCCACCATGGGTGACGATATCGTTGAACGGCTGGGCGCTGCACTTGAAGCGTCCTACCAGACCCTGTGGGATGAAGATGAAGCCATGATGCAGGCACGCGAAAAAGCACTATCAGATGCCCCCGCTGGCGCCGCACCGGTTGTGTTGGGCCGCCGCGACGACGTGTTGGCCAAACTACCCATGGCGGTGGATTTGGGTGGGCGGCTGATTCGTCTCGAGCGTGTCGACGACCAGGTGATTGCCTTCAGGGCAACCTGTCCGCATATGCTGCGGCCGTTGGATGACTGCCCCAATGTGGATGGCACCATCACCTGCCCATGGCATGGCTATACGTTCGACCTGCGTACGGGGTTGTCGCCGCAGACGGAACTGCGTCTGCTGGATGATTTTGGGTTGGAAGATGAAGAGGGCGTGTTGACCCTCAAACCCATCTAAACATATTTGACCGAGAGAATCTCGTAGGCGCGCTGGCCACCGGGGGCCGCGAAGTCGACATCGTCGCCTTCGCTCTTGCCGATCAGGGCTCGGGCGAGGGGTGAAATGATAGAAAGGCGTCCTTCCTTGATGTCGCTCTCGACTTCACCAACGATCTGGTAGGTGCGTTCTTCGTCGGTTTCGATGTCGACCAGTGTGACGGTGGCGCCGAATTTGATGGTGTCGCCTGACAGGGCGCTGACGTCGATCACTTCTGCGCGGGCGATCAGATCTTCAATTTCAGTAATCTGGCCTTCGATGAAGGATTGGCGTTCCTTGGCGGCATGATATTCCGCATTTTCTGACAGGTCGCCATGGGCGCGTGCTTCAGCAATTGCCGCAATAACGGCCGGGCGTTCTTCAGTCTTGTAGCGCTTCAGGTCGGACTCAAGGCGTTCAAGCCCAACCAGCGTCATAGGAACTTTTTCCATCTTATCCTCAGTAGGCCCGCCAAGAGTGATGCGGGTCGTCCATTAAAAAGGTGCCGGGGCAATGCCCCGGCTTCCGCTTACTGCGGCGAACCAGAATAGGATTGCAAGCTGGCGACATCAAGGCTTCCTGTGCACAGGGTCTTGATGGCAGCAGCAGCGGCAATAGAACCTGCTGTCGTCGTGTAATAGGGGATGCGTTCCAGAAGGGCCGTCTCGCGGATGGAGAAACTGTCTTCAATCGCCTGGGTGCCGGCTGTTGTGTTGAACACCAGGTGAATGTCGCCATTCTTCATGGCATCCACAATATGTGGGCGACCTTCACGCACCTTGTTGATGCGTTCAACAGCAATGTCATGTTCGGCAAGATACTCTGCCGTGCCATCGGTTGCGACGATCTTGAAGCCAAGATCCTGCAGCGCCTTGACCGGTTCCAGGAACTTCTGCTTGTCACCCTGTTTGACGGAAACAAAGACAGAGCCTGTCTTGGGCAGGTTGGTGCCGGCACCCTGTTGAGACTTGGCAAAGGCGCGTTCGAAACTGGTGTCGAGGCCCATCACTTCGCCGGTTGAGCGCATTTCCGGGCCCAGCAGGGTGTCGACGCCCGGGAAGCGGGCGAAGGGGAAGACCGCCTCTTTAACAGCGACGTGATCCAGTGCCACATTTTCCAGTCCGAAGCTGGCTAGGCTTTCACCCGCCATGATACGAGCAGCAATCTTGGCGATGGGCTGACCAATGGTCTTGGCCACGAATGGGACTGTGCGGCTGGCGCGCGGGTTTACCTCCAGCAGGAAGATATCCGTCCCCTGGATGGCGAATTGAATGTTCATCAGCCCGACCACGTTGAGTGCAAGCGCGAGGTCCCGGGTCTGGCGGCGCAATTCTTCAAGGATGTCATCAGACAGTGAGAAGGGCGGCAGGGAACAGGCCGAATCGCCGGAATGCACGCCGGCCTCTTCAATGTGTTCCATGATGCCGGCGACAAAGACATCTTTACCGTCGCACAGGGCATCAACATCCACTTCGGTAGCGTTGCGCAGGTAGTAGTCGATCAGAACCGGGCTGTCGCCGGAGAGCTGCACAGCCTCATTCATATAACGGGACAGCTGGTTTTCGTTGTGAACGATTTCCATGGCGCGGCCACCCAGCACATAAGATGGGCGGATTACCACCGGATAGGTGATGTCTTCGGCGATGGCTTTGGCTTCGTCGATGGAGGTCGCAATGCCGTTCGGCGGCTGGCGCAGTTTCAGGTCGTTGACCAGTGCCTGGAAGCGTTCACGATCCTCGGCCAGGTCAATGGCATCGGGCGATGTACCCAGGATGCGCACACCCGCTTCTTCCAACCCATTGGCCAGGTTCAGCGGGGTCTGGCCGCCGAATTGGACGATCACACCCAACACGTCGCCGGTGCTCTGCTCGCGGCGGATCAACTCCAGCACATGCTCGGTGGTCAGCGGCTCAAAATATAGGCGGTCGGCCGTGTCATAGTCGGTGGACACTGTCTCCGGGTTACAATTGACCATGATGGTCTCATACCCGGCTTCCGTCAGCGCATACACTGCATGCACGCAGCAATAGTCAAACTCAATACCTTGGCCAATACGGTTCGGCCCGCCACCCAGAATAACGACCTTCTTGCGGTCCGTGGGGCGTGATTCGCAGGCATCAAGCCCTGGCACATGCTCGTAGGACGAATACATATAGGGGGTCTTGGCATCGAATTCTGCAGCGCAGGTGTCGATCCGCTTGTAGACCGCGTGCACGTCCAGCTCGTCTCGCAGGGCGCCGACGGCGGCGGCTGACTGGTTGGTCAATTCACCCAGGCGGGCATCCGTAAAACCGAGGCTCTTGAGTGCCTGCATGGCGTGCGGGTCTGTCGGCAGACCATTGGCTTTAATGTCGGCTTCGGTGTCGACGATCAGCTGCATCTGCTCGAGGAACCACGGGTCATATTTCGTGATCTCATGCACCCGTTCTTGCGACAGGCCATCGCGCAGGGCCTGGGCGATCACCAGGATACGGTCTGGCGTCGGCTGGCCCAGCTGGGCTTCCAGTGCGGACGTGTTGCCGCTGCCCGGTTCGTAGCCTTCTATGGCAATGTCGTTCAGCCCCGTCAGGCCCGTTTCCAGCGATGTCAGCGCCTTTTGCAGGCTTTCGGGGAAGGAACGGCCAATGGCCATGGCTTCACCCACAGACTTCATGGCTGTGGTCAGCATAGGCTGGCTGTTGGGGAATTTCTCAAACGTAAAGCGCGGGATCTTGGTGACAATATAGTCGATGGTCGGCTCGAACGAGGCTGGTGTCACGCCGGTAATGTCATTGTCCAGCTCATCCAGCGTGTAGCCTACGGCCAGCTTGGCAGCGACCTTGGCAATCGGGAAGCCGGTAGCCTTGGACGCCAGTGCAGATGAGCGAGATACGCGTGGGTTCATCTCGATAACGATGAGTTCGCCATTGTCCGGGTTCACGGCGAATTGCACGTTCGAGCCGCCGGTCTCCACCCCGATTTCCCGCAGGCAGGCAATCGAGGCATTCCGCATGATCTGGTATTCTTTGTCCGTCAGCGTCAGTGCCGGGGCGATGGTAATCGAGTCACCGGTGTGAACACCCATCGGATCCACATTTTCAATGGCACAGACGATGATGCAGTTATCCGCCTTGTCGCGGACCACTTCCATCTCATATTCCTTCCAGCCCAGGACAGATTGTTCAACCAACACTTCTGTGACCGGTGAGGCATCCAGGCCGCCGCGAACGATGGTCTCAAATTCTTCACGATTATAGGCAATGCCGCCGCCGGTGCCGCCCATGGTGAAGCTGGGGCGAATAATGGCGGGCAGGCCGACCTTCTCGAGCGCCTTGAAGCCTTCTTCCAGCGAGTTGACCACCTCACTGGCCGGGCTGGACAGGCCGATCTTGTCCATGGCTTCGCGGAACAGCAGTCGGTCTTCAGCTTTTTCGATGGCTTCCTTCTTGGCGCCAATCAGCTCAACGCCAAATTCTTCAATCGTGCCGTCTTCCACCAGTGCCAGTGCCGTGTTCAGCGCGGTCTGGCCACCCATGGTGGGCAGCAGGGCGTCGGGCCGCTCAGCTTCGATGATCTTGCGGACCATTTCAGGGGTGATGGGCTCCACATAAGTGGCATCTGCCACGCCCGGATCGGTCATGATCGTCGCCGGGTTGGAGTTCACCAGAATGATGCGGTAGCCCTCATCCTTTAGGGCGCGGCAGGCCTGGGTGCCGGAATAGTCAAATTCACAGGCCTGGCCAATGATGATGGGGCCAGCCCCAATGATCAGGATGCTTTCAATATCGGTTCGCTTAGGCATGGTCGGCCACTGCTTTCATGAACTGGTCGAACAGGTAAAAACTGTCTTGCGGGCCAGGGGAGGCCTCGGGGTGGTGTTGCACGGAGAAGATCGGTCGGTCCTTGTAGGCCAGGCCGCAAAGCGTTTTGTCGAACAGCGAGATATGCGTCATTTCCACATTGTCGGGCAGGCTGTTCTCATCAACGGTAAAGCCGTGATTCATCGAGGTGATCTCAACCTTGCCGGACCGCAGGTCCTGCACCGGGTGGTTCGCCCCGCGATGGCCCTGATGCATCTTGACGGTCGTGGCCCCAGCCGCGAGCGCGAGCATCTGGTGGCCCAGGCAGATGCCGAAGATGGGAATGCCGGTCTCCACCAATTCTTTAATAACGGGTACCGCATATTCACCCGTTGCCGCCGGGTCACCGGGCCCGTTTGACAGGAAGATGCCGTCCGGCTTGTGCGCCAGCACCTCCTCAGTCGTTGCAGTGGCGGGTAGCACGGTGATGCGTGCGCCTGTTGAGGCCAAGCAGCGAGCGATGTTCTTCTTCAACCCGTAGTCTATGGCAACTACATGATATTGGGCGTTCTCAACTTTGCCGTAACCCTCGCCCAGTGCCCAGCGGGTCTGGTCCCAATCATAGGTCTGGGTGCTGGTAACGTCCTTGGCGAGGTCCATGCCTTCAAGGCCGGGCCAGCTGCGGGCTTTCTCCAGCAGGGCATCGATATCGAACTGACCGTCTGGCGCGTGGCAGATGACCCCATTGGGCGCGCCGTCTGCGCGGATCACATTTGTCAGCTGGCGGGTATCGATCCCGCTGATGCCGATCAGGTTCTGTGCTTTCAGCCACTCATCTAGGTGGCTTGTGGCGCGGAAGTTCGACGGGTCCGTAATTGCCTGTCGTAGTACAAGCCCGCGGGCCGCGGCGGCATTCGTCTCAATATCTTCGGGGTTGGTGCCCACATTCCCAACATGGGGGAAGGTGAAGGTGATGATCTGTCCAGCGTAGGATGGGTCTGTCAGGATTTCCTGATAGCCGGTCATGGAAGTGTTGAAGCAGACTTCACCGACCGTGTCGCCGGTGGCGCCTATGCCATACCCCCAATATACATCACCGTTTTCTAAAACGAGAACTGCTTTTACGCCCGAATGAGGCGGGCTATGCGGCGAGGGGGGCAGTTTAGACATGCAATCTCCGACCTGGACAGCGGGGGCGGGAGCACAATGTACACCCGCGCCGGGCAAATTGCACGGGAACATAAGCAAAAGGGTGTTGCGGGTCAAGCAAATCAGGAAAAGAATTTTTTGTTTAAAATCAATTGGTTATGATGTTCTATCTTGTTTGCCAATAGTGGGATTTTGCTCTATTGTGGCAGTCTTTTCCCGAGCCATTCGCGCCGGGGGAAGAACAGGACACTCATTGTTCTGTCCAAGCGAGGAAAAAAATATGCTGCGTGACGATCTTGCAGACTCTTTGGCAACCGCCATGCGTTCCCGTGACAAGTTAAAGACCGCGACCCTTCGCCTTATCATGGCGGCGATCAAGGATCGTGACATTGCCAGTCGTGACGGCGACAATCGGGACGGTGTCGACGATGATGAGATCCTGCAGATCCTGCAGAAGATGGTTCGCCAGCGTCGCGAATCGATCTCGACCTATGAAGAAGCAGGTCGGTTGGAACTTGCCGAGCAGGAACGTGAAGAAATCACGGTGATTGAAGCGTTCCTCCCGGTGCAGATGGACCAGGCCGAAATCGATGCTGCTGTCAAAGCCACGATTGAGGAGCTGGGCTGCGAGTCGATCCGGGATATGGGCAAGGTCATGGCCGCGCTGCGCGAAAACTATGCCGGGCAGATGGATTTCGGCAAGGCTTCTGGCGCTGCCAAACAGCTGCTGCAATAGCGCCGCAACGAAGTAGCCCCACAAAAACGGGGGCGATTCCACAATTGCCTTTATGAATCCTCGGCTGCGGAGATACACTCTCGCCATGCGCTTTACGCCCGACTTTCTTGATGACCTGCGAATGCGGCTGTCCCTGGCCGACTATATCGGTCGCCGTGTGCGGTTGACCAAGAAGGGGCGGGAACATTCCGGCCTGTGCCCGTTCCACAATGAAAAGACGCCATCCTTCACGGTGAATGAAGAAAAGGGCTTCTACCACTGCTTTGGCTGCGGGGCGCATGGGGACATCATCAAGTTCGCCATGGAAACAGAGGGTGTCTCGTTCCCCGAGGCGATAGAACGCCTGGCGGATGAAGCGGGTTTGGCCCTGCCGGCTGAAAAACCGGGGGACCGCCAGGAGGCGGCGAAACGCAAAGGCCAATATGAAGTGCTGGAAACGGCAACAAGCTGGTTTGAAACACAGCTGCGCAGCGATGCGGCCATTGGCGCCCGTGACTATCTGACCCGCCGCGGGCTGAGTGAGGCAACAATTTCAGCATTCCGCCTCGGCCTGGCGCCCAACAGACGGACCTATCTGCGTGATTCGATGACATCGCGCGACATCACCGAGCCGCAATTGGTTGAAACGGGCCTCGTGATCAAACCGGATGATGGCGGCGAGGCCTATGATCGGTTCCGGGACCGCATCATTTTCCCCATCGCTGACGTGCGCGGGCGGGTGGTCGCCTTTGGCGGGCGGGCGTTGGGTGAGGCACGAGCGAAGTATCTCAACTCGCCAGAGACGGATCTCTTTCATAAGGGCACCATGCTCTACAATATGGACAAGGTCCGTGCCGCTGCCCGTGAAAAAGACCGGCTGATTGTGGTTGAAGGGTATATGGATGTCATCGGCCTGGCTCAGGTCGGCATCAAGGAGGCTGTTGCACCGCTGGGCACGGCCCTGACAGAACAGCAAATCCAGCAGCTTTGGCGGTCAGTGCCGGAACCTGTCCTGTGTTTTGACGGCGACAACGCAGGCCTGCGTGCCTCGCGCCGGGCGATGGAACGCGTCCTGCCATTGCTAAAGCCCGGCCACTCATTGCGCTTCGCATACCTACCGGCAGGCGAAGACCCGGACAGTCTGGTCGCTGCAAATGGTGCCGGTGCCTTTGAGGCGCTGCTGGAAGAGGCCAAGCCACTCATTGATGTGTTGTGGGACACGCTGTTGGAACAGGGCTCGACAGATACGCCCGAGCGCCGGGCCGGTTTTCGGGCCAGTCTGGTCGATGCCGCCCGCAATATTGGCGACGATACAGTCCGCCGCTTCTATATGGATGATCTGGGTAATCGCTTTAAGAAAATGGGGCAGCCTGCTGTCACGAATCAGCAGGCGGGTAATGACCGCTATTCTACGCGGCAGGACAGACCATTTCGACGCGGTGGCCGGGATTTCCAGCCACCCGTGAGTGCAGAACTCCTGCGAACCCCCCTGGCGCAGTCGACAGGTGAGCCATCGTCGCGCCGGGACAAGATGCTCGTACTGGCGATTCTCAATCATCCAAGGCTTTTGGATGACCTTGAGGAAGAGTTATTTGCCGTGCATTTCGAGGGCGCAGAACTTGACAAAATACATGCTGCAATCATACACATTGCGGTTCAGTGTCGGGCGGATAGTATCAACCTTGAAAGTGGCACCCTAAAGGACCATCTCAGAGAACGTGGGTTCGCTGATTCCCTAGCGCGGATGGAAGCAGACCGGTCGCTCCTGAGTGATGGTTTTGTCAGGACGAACGCACCGTATGAGCAAGCCTTGCGCGGTGTGCGGCATTTGCTGGATGAACACCAGCTTCATGCCGTCCAACAGGAGTTACACCAGGCAGAGATGGAAGCTGCCGACCACACTGATAAAGAATTGCTCGACAGGGCAGCGCTTCGCATTAAGGCTTTGCGCGACCAGATCGGGGAACTAAAGGGGAAGATCGCCCGGCACGGTGAATTTCCTCCTTAAAAACAAAAAGTAAGGGCAGACTGGATCTGCTTTGTGAGTTTGGTATTTTCGGGTGAAAACCCACATCGTGGTGCGCCACGAGGGAGCAAACACTAGATGGCAAAAAAAGCAGCTGAAGCCACCAAGGCGACCGAAGAAACCGAAGAAACAGGCGGTAGCCCGCTTGTTGATGCGGGTGCAGAAGCCGTTAAGAAAATGGTCGCCGCCGCCAAGGAGCGCGGCTATGTCACCTATGATGAAGTGAACAAAGTTCTCCCGCAGGATCAGCTGTCGTCTGAACAGATTGAAGACATCATGGCCATGATTTCCGAAATGGGAATCAATGTCATCGAGAATGAAGAAGCAGAAGAAGTTGCCGAATCGGATGAAAAGGCCGCCGCTTCTGATAAGCCCGCCAAGGCCGATGAGGTAGACCGCACAGATGACCCGGTCCGCATGTATCTGCGCGAAATGGGTAGTGTGGAGCTGCTGTCACGCCAGGGTGAAATTGCCATCGCCAAGCGTATTGAAGCTGGCCGTAATGCGATGATCGACGGCCTGTGCCAAAGCCCCATTACATTTGAGGCCATGACGGACTGGCATGACCACCTGGCTGATGAAACCATGTTGCTGCGCGACATTATCGACCTCGACGCCACCTATGGCGGGGGCCCCAATGCGAAGAACCAGAACAAGACTCTGGGTGCTGTTCTTTCAGGCCGTGGCCTGAACATCGAAGAAAATGACAAGGCCCCGGCTGATGAGGAAGAAGAGCGCCGGGCTGAGGCTGCCAAAAATGGCGAAGTGATTGAGGAAGAAGAGGACGACAAGGATGACGAGGAAAGCAATGTTTCGCTTTCTGTCATGGAAGAGCGTCTGAAGCCCGAAGTCATTGCCAAGTTCGAAGAAATCGCCGGCATCTTCAAAAAGCTTAAAAAGCTTCAGCATGACCGCATTGAAGCCCAGATGTCGGACTCGACCTTCTCTGCTGCGCGGGAAAAGCGCTATCAGGGCCTCAAGCATGACCTGATTGAGCTGGTTGATTCTGTCCACCTGAACAACGACAAGGTCGAAGAACTGGTTGACCAGCTTTACGGCTATAATCGACGCATCATGAATCTGCAGGGTGCCTTGCTGCGTGCGGCAGAAGCACACAAGGTTGCCCGTGTTGACTTCCTGCAGGAATATCGCGGCCGTGAAATTGACCCGACCTGGACTGAACATGTTGCTGGCCTGAAGGGCAAAGGCTGGAAGGCTTTTGCGTCCAAGGATTTCGAAAAGATCGAAAACACCCGCGAACAGCTGGCGGACATCTCCAAGCTGTCGGGCCTGCCGATCGGTGAATTCCAGCGCATTGTGCGTGCCGTTCAGAAAGGTGAGCGCGAAGCTCGTATCGCCAAGAAGGAAATGGTGGAAGCCAACCTTCGCCTGGTGATCTCCATCGCCAAGAAATACACAAACCGAGGCCTGCAGTTCCTTGACCTGATTCAGGAAGGCAATATCGGCCTCATGAAGGCGGTGGACAAGTTTGAATATCGCCGTGGTTACAAGTTCTCCACCTATGCAACATGGTGGATCCGCCAGGCGATTACCCGTTCTATTGCCGACCAGGCGCGGACGATCCGTATCCCGGTTCACATGATCGAAACCATCAACAAGCTGGTGCGGACCTCGCGCCAGATGCTGCATGAAATTGGTCGTGAGCCAACGCCGGAAGAACTGGCTGAAAAGCTTTCCATGCCGCTCGACAAGGTGCGTAAGGTACTGAAGATTGCCAAGGAGCCGATCTCACTCGAAACACCGATTGGTGATGAAGAAGACAGTCACCTTGGCGACTTTATTGAAGACAAGAACGCGATCCAGCCAGTGGATGCGGCGATCCAGGATAATCTGCGGTCTACGACAACGCGTGTTCTGGCCAGCCTGACACCGCGTGAGGAACGCGTGCTACGCATGCGCTTTGGCATTGGCATGAACACCGACCACACGCTGGAAGAAGTTGGCCAGCAGTTCTCGGTAACGCGTGAGCGTATCCGTCAGATTGAAGCCAAAGCCCTGCGTAAGCTCAAGCACCCCAGCCGGTCGCGTAAGTTGCGTAGCTTTCTCGACGTTTAAGTTTCAGCATTAGCTGATAAAGAAAAGGCCCGCCAATCGGCGGGCCTTTGTTTTGGTGATTTGAACGGCTGCTAGACCATGGCGCTCATGGAATCACGGGCACCGGTCAGTTCAGCCATCAGCATCAGCGTCTGTTCATCCCGCGAGGAGATGTTGATGCCGGTACAGCCAGAGTTTTCCCAAGGCTGATAGCGTTCCTTGATGCGCTCAACCGGGCCAACAAGGTTCTGGGCGTCCAGATATTCATCCGGCACGGCTTCTTCAGCTTCCTTCTTGCGGCCTGCCAGATACAGTTCCTGAATCCGTTCTGCGGCTTCAGGGAAGCCAGCATTTTTCATGCGGTCATTATGGAAGTTCTTGTTCTTGTGACCCATACCGCCAGCATAAAGAGCAACGCCGGGCTTCATGCGGTCGAGGGCTTCCTGCACGTCATCCTGAATGATCACGCCAATACCGGCCTGGATCTCAAAATTGTCGAAGCCCTTGCCATTACCAGCACGCTTGAAGCCTTCTTCGAGCCACGGGCCGAAGGTCTTCATGGCCTCGGGGTGCCACCCCAGCGGCAGCCAGCCTTGGCACTTCTCAGCAGTCAGGCGCACCATGATTTCGGTGCCTGAGCCAGTCCAGATCGGGATGTTCGGGTTCGGGTGCAGGATCGACATCAGCGGTTTGCCAATGCCCATGGTGCCTTCCCCGTGGTAGGGCAGCTGGATCTGCTTGCCGTCATGGCTCACAGGTTCTTTGCGTTCAAAGACCTTCTGCATGATCTCGATATAGTCTTTCAGCCAGTTATAGGGGCTGCCCCAGGGGCGGCCATACCAGCCTTCAACAATCTGCGGTCCAGACAGGCCAATACCGGCAATCATGCGGTCGCCGCCGGCCATGGCATCGATGGTGGCAGACTGCATGGCGCACATGGTGGGCGTGCGGCCGGAGCACTGCATAATGCCCGTGCCCAGGCGGATACGTTCCGTTACAGCGGCCAGATAGCCCAGGGGTGTAGCGGCATCAGAGCCGTAAGCTTCAGCGGTCCAGACAGAGTCAAAGCCCAGCTTTTCAGCGCGCTGAACAAGCTCAAAGGGTATGTCCATATGTGCGCCGGAGTAGCCAAGCGCGAGTCCCAGTTTCATTCATTCCTCCACTAAGGTTTGCCGATGATCACATACGGCGTACGTTATGAAATTGACCCTAGAGCCATATCGGGGGAGGTGCAACCGCCCGCATTTACCCCAATGGCATGATTGTCCTTTTTATGGGGCGGGCAATTTGCTATCCACTGGCCAGCAGCCAATGCTGAGGGCCTGTAGCTCAGTTGGTTAGAGCCGTCCGCTCATAACGGACTGGTCGTAGGTTCAAGTCCTACCGGGCCCACCATCATTTTCGAGATTGAAAATGATCCCCCGGAGGGAAGTGTCTAAGGGCACGGGCATTAGATTTGCCCACCCGTTGTTTTCAGCCGATGATTCCCCGGAGGGACGTTCAATACAAGACAAGCAGTCGATTGACATTCGGCTCATGCGCACGGACAGTATGCGCAATTTTTGGTATTGAGCGATTTGTTTGATTTTCATCCAAATATACAGCCAGGCAGCAAGAATGCTTTTGACGTGATTGGAGACCTTGTTTGTCCAAATATATAGTGCACGCCCTGCTTTGCTTTTCCTTGTTTGCTGGCATTCAACAGACAGTATTTGCCGAGGGAAGCGACCCGGTTCAGCAATGCCATGATCTCGTCGAGAAAAATGACCAAGAGGCTGCTTTTATTCCTTGTTCGCAGGCTGCTGAAAGAGGTGACCTTGTGGCCCAGTTGCAAATGGGGCTGGCTTACCGCTTCGGCTATGGCGTAGCGGCCGACGGCACAGCAGCGCTTGTATGGTACACAAAGGCCATAGAGCAAGGCGATGCTTCTGCGCATTATCGCATCGGCCAAATGTACGATTATGGGCAAAGCGTCGCTGTGGATGATGTTGAGGCTGTGCGTCGATACCGCTTGGCGGCAGGTGGGGGTTGGGCCCCAGCTGCGAATGATCTTGGCGCCATGTACGAGCATGGCGAAGGCGTTGAACAGGATTTTGAGCAGGCCTTTGTGTGGTATTCACAGGCTGCTGAAGGGGGAAACCCCATGGGCATGCGTAATGTCGGCAGGTTCTACGACTATGGCACGGGCCGAGAAATCGATGATGTACAGGCTGCGCATTGGTACAGACTGTCTTCCGATGCAGGTAACACCTCTTCGCTAAATGATCTGGCCGCCATGTACGAAAACGGCGAAGGTGTAGAGCAGGATTTGTCTGAGGCCTTCACGCTCTATCTGGAGGCGGCTGAGGGTGGCAACAAATTCGCGCAAAATAACGTAGGGCGTTTCTACGATTATGGGCTTGGCATTGAGGTAGATGATGTGTCAGCCGTTAAATGGTACCGGGCGTCAGCGGAACAGGAATATGCGCAGGGCCAGTTGAATCTGGGCCTGATGTATGGCTTTGGCGAAGGTGTTGCTGCCGATCAGGCAACGGCTGTTCTTTGGTACAAATTGGCGGCAGACCAGGGGTTGGCTGATGCACAATATCGCGTTGCTCTTGCCTATCAGGAAGGCTCTGGCATCGAGCAAAACGATTCACTAGCTGCTCAGTGGTTCGCGAAAGCGGCAGATCAAGGACACACCTATTCGCAGATCGAGATTGGATTGGCATACCGATACGGTACCGGTGTCGAACAAAACTATGGGGTGGCTATGCAATGGTTCATGGCTGCGGCGGATCAGGGTGAGCCGACAGGCAATCTGAATATCGGCGTACTCCACGACGAGGGTATGGGTGTCGAGGAGGACAACAGAGAGGCGGTAAAGTATTACCGATTAGCTGCCGAAGAAGGCGAATACAGGGCGCAGTACAATCTGGGTCTGATGTTCGACAATGGTGAAGGCGTACGCAAAAGCGATAAAAAAGCCCTGTATTGGTATCAACAGTCTGCAGAACAGGGCTTTGCCAGTGCCCAGATCAATCTCGGCGTAAAATATTTGCGCGGTGAGGGCGTCGACCAAGACGTAAGGCAGGCCTATGTCTATTTCAGCCTGGCAGCAGAATCGGGCAATGAGACCGCCATAAAGAATCTGGAAATCACCAAAAACGCCATGGGTGGGCTCGACAAGATATTAGCAGCCGCCATGCTCATGGAATGGCGTGAAAAGCATCAGGCAGACTGATGAAAAAGTGCGTTTGTTACGCACTCGCACTCGGCCGAGCTGATATAGTGTCCAGCCAACGTTGCGTATTTGCATGGTAATCTGCTGGGCCCAGGCGTATCCAGCGGGCAAAACCACAGGCGATAAAGGCGGTGATGTCGGCGATGGTGAACCGGTTGCCGGCAATGTACTCCGCCTCACCCAGGCGGTCGTTCAGCATCTCAAACCCGGCATGGGCGCGGGCGGTGCCACGGTCTACCAGGTCAGGGATCTGTTCGAAATTCTGTGTGCCGATGACAGACCGGCTGACAAAATTCGGGTTTGAATTGCGGAACGCCTCGGCAATACCGGCCATGAATTCCAGTTCGATGCGACGGTCCCACATCATGATCTGGCCTTTCTCCAGTGGCGTCGTACCCAGCAGATTGGGTTCCGGCTGCAGGCCTTCCAGATAGTGGCAGATCGCAGTTGATTCCGTGAGGATCTCCCCGTCATCGGTCTCCAGCGCAGGTACGGCTACAAAGGGGTTAATGGCGACAAAGTAATCATTCAGCTGCGCGCGGGTGCCCAGGTCGACTTGCTCAACAGGCATCTCAATACCCTTTTCAGCCATAAACATCCGGACGCGGCGCGGGTTGGGCGCCTGTTCATAATCATACAATTTCATGGTGGTCCTCCCTGACCAAGTGTCACTGTTACAGATAGGTAATGGTTCGCCCTTCGGGGGCCATGGTACCCTCGGGGTAAAGTTGGTCGAGCGAAATCGTTCGGCCATCTTCCCCAACAATGCGGGCGTGGTGTCGGTTCAACTGGCGCGGTTCGCGCACGCCGCAAGAATGGGCGATCATCTTTACTTCGTGCCGCATGTTTTCAACATAATGGGCCACGCGCTCAGCTTTGATTTCCGGGTCCAGCCCGCGCTGCAGTTTTTCATCATGGGTAGTAATACCGGTCGGGCAGGTGTTCTTGTTGCATTGCAGTGCCTGAATGCAGCCCAGCGAAAACATGAAACCGCGCGCGGAATTGACGAAATCTGCGCCCATGCACAGTGCGGTGGCCACACCATCTGGCGTGATCATCTTGCCCGAGGCAATGACTTTAATACGGTCCTTCAGCCCATGGCGGCGCAGAATGTTCACGACGATGGGCAGCGTCTCGGTGATCGGCAGGCCGACGTAATCCATCAGCGGGGCAGGGGCTGCACCCGTGCCGCCATCTGCGCTGTCGATGGTAATGAAATCCGGCGCGCATTCGATGCCACGATCAACAATGGCGTCACACAAATCTTCCACCCAATCATAAGAGCCGATAACGGCCTTAAAGCCAGTGGGTTTGCCGGTGACGGTGCGGACCTGATCAATCAGGTCCAGTAATTCGTCATTGGTGCGCACGTCCGGGTGCCTGTTCGGGCTGATCGAATCCTGTCCCACAGGGATGCCGCGTGCCTTGGCGACTTCTGGCGTGACCTTGCTGCCTGGCAACATGCCACCTTTGCCGGGCTTGGCCCCCTGGCTTAGCTTGATTTCGAACATCTTGACGTGTTCATGCGCTGCGACACCGCGCAGTTTTTCGCGGCTCAGGGTACCGTCTTCATGGCGCACGCCATATTTGGCCGTACCAATCTGGAAGACGATGTCGCAGCCACCCTCGAGGTGAAAGTCGGACAGGCCGCCTTCACCAGTATTGAGCCAGCAATTTACCTTCGCCGCCCCATGGGACAGCGCCCGAATAGCAGCTTTGGAGATGGCGCCGTAACTCATGGCGGAAATATTGAAGATGCTGCTGGTGGTGTAAGGTTTCTCGCAATAGGGCCCCACGGTAATGGCGGAGGTGTCCACCGCATCCATGCGCAGAATGGGGAAGGGATAGTTCACGAACATCACTGTGCCAACCGGTGTCAGCAGGCGGGTTGAACCAAAGGCGATGGTATTGTCGAGGTCCTTCGCGGCACGGTAGACCCAGCTGCGCTGGGCGCGGTTGAAGGGCATTTCTTCACGGTCAGCAGCAAAGAAATATTGGCGGAAGAACTCCCCAATTTCTTCAAAGAAGTAGCGCAGGTGTCCCAGGATCGGAAAATTGCGCAACACCGCATGCTGCTTCTGCAAGCGGTCGTGGATATACAGGCTGATCAGCACAAGTGTCGCCAAAGCAACGAAAATGACAAGCATAGCGCCAAGGAAATTGAGTCCGTGGTCTATAAATCGGCTGAACTGTTCGCTCATGGGTGTGCTCCCCTGTACACTGGCCGTCACCTGCGCAGGCGAAAGTGTAGGGCAGAATTGCCTTTCAGATTAGTGTTTTTAATTAGTGGTGCTGTGCTATCTATGACCCAACGCAAAAATAGCTTAGGGAAACAAGAAAAATGACGATCAGTTTTGAAGGCCAGGTTGCCATCGTAACCGGCGCTGGCGGCGGCCTGGGCCGCTCCCACGCGCTTGAACTTGCCCGTCGTGGCGCCAAAGTCGTAGTCAACGATTTGGGTGGGTCGGTTGATGGTACCGGCGGCTCCAGCGAAGCCGCAGAAGCCGTAGTTGCCGAGATTAAGGCGGCTGGCGGTGAAGCCATTTCAGACGGTTGCAGCGTGACCGATGAAGGTGGCGTTGAAAACATGGTGCAGCGCACCATGGATGAATGGGGCCGCATCGATGTACTGATCAACAATGCCGGTATCCTGCGCGATAAGAGCTTCTCCAAGATGACGATTGATGACTTCCGTGCGGTGGTCGATGTGCATCTGATGGGGACCGTGATCTGCAGCCACAAGGTCTTCCCGATCATGAAGCAGCAGCAATATGGCCGTATCGTTGTCACCACGTCAGTCACCGGCCTATATGGCAACTTTGGTCAGACCAATTATGGTGCCGCCAAGCTCGGCATTATCGGCTTCCAGCATTCGCTGAAGGAAGAAGGCCGTAAGGACAACATCCACGTCAACACGATTGCGCCGATCGCAGCAACCCGCATGACCATCCCGCTCATGGGCGAAGGGGCGGTTGATATGTTCAAGCCTGAACAGGTGACACCTGCGGTGATGTTCCTGGCCAGTGAAGGCGCGCCCACGGGTGCCATCCTCAGTGCCGGTGGTGGCATTGTTGCCCGCCCGATCCTGGTGGAAACAGAAAGCAAGTTCATTGGTGCCGACATCATAGCAGAAGATGTGGCCGCGAACTTTGATGCTGTTTCTGACCTGTCGACGGCCCGCCCGCTGGAAAATGGCGGCGCGCAAGGCGCCAAGAACGCTGAGGCAATCCAGAAAGGGATGGCCGGTTAGGCCGTCTCATCATGTCTCTCCGCCTCATAGAGGTTTATGTTGAAGAGGGACATACCGACACCCTGACGGCGATTGCCGAGCAGCAGGGTGCGATAGACTGCTATACGGGTGCGATTTCGGAAGACGGGCGACAGACCGTCCGTCTTCTGGTCAGCCCTTCCAAACAACAGGCCATCCTTGACCAGATCCAGACTGCGCTAAGCGGGTCTGATGGTTGGCGCGTGGTGCTGTTGCCGGTTGAAGCGGCGCTGCCAGCCCCTGCAGAAGACAGAGACAAAGGCCTTCTGCCAGGTAGCTCTACCGCCACGCGTGAAGAGTTGTTGGCGGATATTCGCTCGGGCACGCGGCTCGACCGTGCCTATCTGGTGCTGGGGGCCTTGTCGACCATTGTGGCGGCAATTGGCCTGCTCAGCGACAATGTTGCCGTCATTATCGGCGCCATGGTCATTGCGCCTCTGTTGGGTCCGAACCTTGCCTTCGCTTTTGCAACCGCCATTGGGGATTCGCGACTCATGGGATTGGCCATCCGTGCCATGGCTTCTGGGCTGTCTGTATCTCTCGTGATCAGTGCGGCCATTGGTTGGTTCTGGGCTGGCGACCTTGGCAGCAAGGAGATGCTCGACCGTACCCTTGTCGGCTACGACACCATCGCCCTTGCCCTGGCCGCCGGGGTGGCTGCCGTGCTTTCGTTAACGACCGGGTTATCTTCCACACTGGTTGGGGTGATGGTGGCCGTGGCGTTGCTGCCACCAGCGGCTGCCATGGGTATGTTTGCCGGGGGCGGTGCATGGGAGCATGCTGCGGGTGCGGCCATGTTGCTCGCCGTCAATGTTGTTTGCGTCAATCTGGCGGCTCAGGCTGTGTTCCTGGTGAAGAAACTGGGGCCCAGAACGCTGACGGAAAAGGCAGACACACGGAGGCTTGTATGGCGCAACCTTATCGCATGGTCATTGCTGCTGGCCGCGCTGATAATGTTCCTGCCTGCCAGTGGGTTGTTCTGAATTACCCAGCGCTGACGAGCGCCTCGGCTGCCCGACGCGCCTGGCGTGCAGCAATAGGGGCATCCAACGCATGCCCCACACTCAACCCCCCTTCATAAAGAAGCAGCAATTGCTGGGCCAGCAACCGGCCGTCACTGTGGCCAACATCCTTGGTTAACGCTTGGATCAGGGTAAATACATTGCGTTTGTGTGTGGCCGCAGCAACATGGATGGGATGATCACGATCAGCATATTCCAGCGTGGCGGCCACAAAAGGGCAGCCATGAAAATCATTGCTGCCCATCCAACGCTCAAGGAATGAAAAAATGCCCAGCAGGCGATCCTGAGGGGAGCGGCCATCATCTACATGGGCCTGCAGTCGGGCCATGAACTGCGTGTTTTGCCACTCCAACGTGGCGACGATCAGGTCTTCCTTCGACTTGAAGTGATTGTAGAGCGTCATTTTTGCGACGCCTGCGACATCTAATATGTAGTCTATGCCTGTGGCATGGAATCCCTGCTGTTCAAACAGTCGGGCGGCGGCCTCTACCAGGTGGGCGCGTCTTGATGGCGGCATCACATCACCTTCTATACCAGTCTGTCTATCAGCATAGGCCTGTATGGTGTGGCTGTAAATGGATGGCAATCCCAGCAAAAACGCTGATGTGAAGACTCGACGCCAGCGCGCGGATCACTATATTAGCCGCAGCTCAATTCCCTGCTTTGGAGATGCCCTGTGGCTTCCTATCAATATGTCTATGTAATGAAGGGACTGAACAAGTCCTATCCCGGCGGCCGCCAGATTTTACAGGACGTGCATCTGCAGTTTCTGCCCGGCGCCAAGATCGGCGTGCTGGGTGTCAATGGTGCCGGTAAATCGACGCTGATGCGCATCATGGCGGGCATGGATACCGAGTTTACCGGTGAAGCCTGGGCGGCAGAAGGTGTTCGTGTTGGCTACCTGCCGCAGGAACCGCATCTCGACCCGGAAAAAGACGTGCTGGGGAACGTCATGGATGGCGTTCAAGATATCCAGGGCCTGATTGATGAATTCAATGAAGTGACCGGCAAGCTCGGTGAGATCACCGACGATGAAGAACTGGCCAATCTCTATGAACGGATGGGCGAACTGCAGGAGCAGATCGACGCAGTCGATGGTTGGAATCTTGACCGCACCCTCGATATTGCGATGGACGCCCTGCGTTGCCCGGCGGGTGATGCGGATGTGACGACCCTGTCGGGCGGCGAGCGCCGCCGTGTCGCACTTTGCCGTTTGCTGCTCGAAAAGCCGGACATGCTGCTGCTCGACGAGCCAACCAACCATCTTGATGCTGAAAGTGTTGCCTGGCTGGAAAACTATCTGAAGGAATATGAAGGCACGGTCCTAATGGTGACCCATGACCGTTACTTCCTTGATAATGTCACTAGCTGGATTCTGGAAATCGACCGTGGCCGCGGCATTCCCTATGAAGGGAATTATTCCCAGTGGCTGGTTCAGAAGCAGAAACGCCTGGAACAGGAAAGCCGCGAAGAAGCAGCCCGCCAGCGCACCTTGGCGCAAGAGTTGGAATGGATTCAGCAATCACCGCGTGCCCGCCAGGCCAAGTCAAAAGCGCGTGTGAAGTCTTATGAAGAACTGCATGCGCAGCAGACCGCCGCCAAAATCACCAAGGCGCAGATTGTTATGCCGCCGGGTGAACGCCTGGGTGACCTCGTCATCGAAGCCAACGGCATTTCCAAGGGATATGGCGACCGGTTGCTGATTGATGATCTCAGCTTCAAGATTCCGGCTGGTGCTATTGTGGGCATCGTTGGCCCGAACGGCGTGGGTAAAACCACCCTGTTCCGCATGATCACAGGGCAAGAAACACCTGACGCTGGTGACATCCGCGTTGGCCCGACGGTAGACCTTGGTTATGTCGATCAGTCGCGTGATGCGCTGGATGACGGCAAGAATGTCTGGGAAGAAATTTCAGGCGGCCTTGATGTGCTGACCATGGGCAAGTCCGACATCCAAAGTCGCGCCTATGTGGGTGCCTTCAACTTCAAGGGGTCAGACCAACAGAAAAAAGTTGGCCAGCTTTCCGGGGGTGAGCGTAATCGGGTGCATCTCGCCAAGATGCTCAAGGAAGGGCACAATGTGCTGCTGCTTGATGAGCCGACCAACGATCTGGACGTTGATACCCTGCGGGCACTGGAAGATGCGGTTGATAACTTCGCTGGCTGTGCCGTTATCATCAGCCATGATCGCTGGTTTCTCGACCGTATTGCCACCCATATTCTGGCCTATGAAGGGGATTCACAAGTCGTCTTCTTCGAAGGTAATTACGAAGAATATGAGGCGGACCGTCACCGTCGCTTGGGTACGGATGCAGACCAGCCCCATCGGGTGAAGTTCAAGAAATTCGCCGACTAGTCTGGCGCTGGTTCGTCTTCCAGGTCGTCGAAATCATCAAAGATATCGAAGTCGTCTTCTTCCTCAAGCGGGGCGCCGTTGCGCACTTCTGCCCGCCGGTTCTGGCGATAGGCGCTGCGCATGGTGGCGTAGAGGTCGATGGACGATTCTTCCAATTCTCGCAGGGTATCGAGGTTGCGATGGCGCGCATCGATAGCCGTTAGGCACATGCGGGCAATGCTGAGCCCTTTGACATTGGCCCGGTCGATGGCGAGTGCCGCCGGGTCTGCGTAAACTTCACCAATCCGACCAATGCCGTCACGCATTGTAGACGGCCCCAGGAATGGCAGCACCAGATAGGGCCCTTCTCCAACCCCCCAGACGGCCAGGGTCTGGCCGAAGTCCTCGACATGTCGTTCAAGCCCCATATCTGTGGCGACATCAATAGAACCACCTGCCCCAAGGGTCGAATTGGTCAGAAAACGGGTGAGGGTATTGCCCGCCCGTTCCGGTTCGCCCTGCAGCACGTCGTTCACAAAGGTCAGGGGCTCGGCCGCGTTGCGCAACACGTTGGTGACAATCTTGCGCAGTGGTTTTGGGACGATAAAGCCGTAGGTCACGGCAATAGGTTCAATCAGAATCTTGTCGACCCGCTGGTTCATGCCGTGGATTACCCGATTTGTGGGCTCCAAGGGATCGTTCAGTCGCTGAAATTCTGCCTGTGCGTAGGGGTCACTGTCCGGCGGCATGGAGGCGCAGCTGGCGAGCCCAAAGCAGAAAAAAATCAGGAGAAGTTTTGCCGCGCTACGCTGACAGACCTGCATGTTCAGATTGAATGCCAAGGTGACAAATCCTGTTCATTGGCGGGGCAAATGACTATAACTGTTTCGTTGCTATCACAGGGCTAGCCTGTTGACCAGTCTTGGCGGTCAGCCGCTAAGGTTGGAGGGTGAAATCACCTCTTGCCAAGCACGTATCCTATAATATAAAGATATCTTTATATATTCATTCCCGGCGCATCGACGCTGGAATGATGGATGCCAACTATCCGGAAATATGGGAACGATGGAAACTGTCCTGACAGCGCTGAAAGCGATTGCCGAGCCGACCCGGCTGCGGTTGCTTGTGCTGTTGGAGCAGAATGAGCTGACAGTCTCAGAGCTGACCCATATTCTGGGCCAGTCGCAGCCGCGTGTTTCCCGCCACCTCAAGTTGATGGCTGAAGCCGGTCTCATTGAGCGGTTCTCCGAGGGTACCTGGGCTTTCTTCTGCTTGGCAGAGACATCACCCATTGCGTCGCTGGTGTGTGAGCTTGTTGATCTCTTGCCTGAGGAAGATGACACGCTCGTGCGAGATCATGAACGGCTCGAGCAGGTTAAACAGGGCAGGGCGGAACAGGCTGCGACTTACTTCAGTGAAAATGCCGGCCGTTGGGACGAAATACGCTCACTCCATTCACCGGATACCGATGTTGAAGCGGTGATGCAGGAACTGGTCGGCAAACATCAGATCGGGACATTGCTGGATATTGGTACCGGTACGGGCCGTATGCTCACCCTGTTTGCCGAGCGTATCGACAAGGGCATCGGCATTGACCTTAGCCGTGAAATGCTCTCGGTGGCCCGTGCCAATCTGGATGCTGAGGGTCTGGGTCACTGCCAGGTGCGACAGGGCGATATGTATAATCTTTCGCTGTCCAATGGTGCCGCAGATTTGGTGATCTTCCATCACGTCTTGCACTTTGCAGACGACCCCGCTGCCGCGGTGCAGGAGGCCAGCAGAACGCTTGGCGCCGGTGGCCGCATCGTGATTGTGGATTTTGCGCCTCATGCGTTGGAGGTATTGCGGACTGAGCATGCCCATCGCCGACTTGGGTTCAGCGAAGACGAAGTTTCCGGCTGGTTCCATGCGGCCGGTTTGGAAGAACAGGCCTGTCGCCATCTGGAAGGCAATGAACTGACGGTCACGATCTGGCTGGCAGAAAAAGAAGGTGCCCGCCAAGAGGCGCCGAAAGTTGAACAGGAGAAACGGCCATGAGCCATCAGGCAATCATTGCTGAGGCGACGGCGTGTTCGTTGCTCGACTGGCACCCGGAAAACCTCAAGATCTCCTTTGAATTCTTCCCGCCCAATACCGAGGCGATGGAAGAGCAGCTTTGGCAAGTGATCCGCCGGTTAGAACCGCTGCAGCCGGAATTTGTCTCTGTGACCTATGGGGCAGGGGGCTCCACGCGTGAGCGCACCCATCGTACCGTGCTGCGTATTCTGGAAGAAACCAACCTGACACCGGCCGCGCACCTTACCTGTGTTGGCGCAGAACGTGCCGAGATTGACGCCATTGCCCAGCAATATTGGGATGAAGGCGTGCGCCATATTGTTGCCTTGCGCGGCGACCCGCCAGAAGGCCAGGACAGCTATACACCACACCCCGGCGGCTACGCCTATGCGGAAGATCTGGTAACGGGCCTGACAGCAATTGGTGACTTTGACCTCAGTGTCGCCGCTTACCCCGATGTGCACCCCGAGGCCCCCAGTGCTGAGGCAGATTTGGACTTCCTGAAGCGCAAGGTTGATGCCGGGGCGAACCGGGTCATCACCCAATACTTCTTTGAGCCAGAGACCTATCTGAGGTTCCGCGACAAGGCAGTCGCGGCGGGTATCGATGTGCCTATTGTCGCGGGTATTATGCCGGTAACCAACTTTAAGCAGGTGCAGCGGTTCTCTGCCGGTTGCGGTGCCGTGGTGCCGGACTGGCTGGGCCGCCACTTTGAAGGGTTGGATGATGACATGGCCACCCGACGACTGGTGGCCAGCGCCATTGTGGCTGAGCAGTGCCGCCAGCTCATTGCGGCAGATGTGCATGAATTTCACTTTTACACGCTTAACCGGGCAGAACTGACAGCGGGCATTTGCCATCTGTTGGGGATCCGCACAAGCGTGGAGCAAGCAGCATGACGCGGGCAGAACGACTAGAAGCCCTGCAACAGGCCATCAGCGAACGCATTATGATTCTCGATGGTGCCGCAGGTACCATGATCCAGTCATACAAGTTGGACGAAGCGGGTTATCGTGGCGACCAGTTCGCCGACTGGCCGTGCGATGTGAAGGGCAACAATGACCTGTTGAACCTCACCCAGCCGCAGATTGTTGAAGAAATGCACCGGGCTTATTTTGAGGCAGGGGCTGATATTGTTGAGACCAATACATTCTCGGCGACAACTATTGCCCAGGCAGACTACCAGATGGAAGAGCACGCCTATGCGATCAGCCTGCAGGGGGCGCAGATCGCGCGCCGGGTTGCAGACGACGTAACGGCACAGACGCCTGACAAGCCGCGTTATGTAGCCGGTGCTATTGGCCCGACGAACCGCACGGCCAGCATCTCTCCAGACGTGAACGACCCCGGCCTGCGCAATGTTACCTTTGATGAACTGGTTGGCGCTTATGAGGAATCTGTTCGCGGTATGATCGAAGGCGGTGTTGATATGCTGCTGGTTGAGACAATCTTCGATACGCTCAATGCCAAGGCCGCTCTGTTCGCGATTGAAAGCGTCTTTGAAGAATTGGGCCTGGAATTACCGGTGATGATCTCTGGCACCATTACCGATGCCTCGGGTCGCACGCTGTCGGGCCAGACGGCAGAGGCCTTCTGGTATTCGGTCAAGCATATCAAACCCTTCTCCATTGGTCTCAATTGCGCCTTTGGGGCGGAACAGATGCGCCCGTTTATTGCTGAGCTGTCGCGGTTGGCAGAAACAAACGTCTGCGCCTACCCGAACGCAGGCCTGCCCAACGAAATGGGTGAGTATGATGAGAGCCCAGAGACCATGAGCGGGCACCTGCAGGAATGGGCGTCTTCCGGCCTGGTGAACCTGGTCGGTGGCTGCTGTGGCACCACGCCAGCCCATATCGCTCAGGTGGCCCAGGCGGTCGATGGTGTCTCTCCCCGAAATATCCCCAACCTGCCGGTGCAGACGCGTCTGTCCGGCCTGGAACCATTGGTACTGAACGCATGACAACAGCACGTTTTGTCAACATTGGTGAACGCACCAATGTCACCGGGTCTGCGCGCTTCAAGCGTCTGATCCTGCAAGGTGAATATGAAGAAGCCGTTTCTGTTGCCCGCCAGCAGGTAGAAAATGGCGCGCAGATTATTGATGTGAACATGGACGAGGGCATGCTCGATGCCATCGATGCCATGACGCGTTTCCTCAACCTGATTGCCACAGAGCCCGACATTGCCCGCGTGCCGGTGATGATCGACAGCTCCAAATGGTCGGTGATTGAGGCAGGCCTCAAATGCGTGCAGGGCAAGGCGATCGTCAATTCCATCAGCCTCAAGGAAGGGGAAGAACCCTTCATTGAGCAGGCCCGGCTGATCAAGCGTTATGGTGCGGCCACAGTTGTGATGGCCTTTGACGAAGAAGGCCAGGCAGAATCGGCAGATCGCAAGTTTGAGATTTGTTCCCGTGCCTACGATGTGCTCGTTAACAAGGTCGGTTTCCCGCCGGAAGATATCATCTTCGACCCCAACATCTTTGCGGTCGCCACCGGTATTGAAGAGCACAACAATTTCTGTGTCGATTTCTTTGAGGCCACCAAGCGCATCAAGGAACATTTGCCACATGCCCATGTCTCGGGCGGCCTGTCGAATGTGTCGTTCTCCTTCCGGGGTAATAACCCGGTGCGTGAGGCTATGCATTCCGTATTTCTATACCACGCCATCCCGGCAGGGCTGGACATGGCTATTGTCAATGCGGGCCAGTTGGCGGTCTATGACGACATTCCCGAAGAGCTGCGCGAGCGTGTCGAAGATGTGATCCTGAACCGGCGGGACGATGCCACTGACCGTCTGCTGGATGTTGCCGAGAAATATCGGGGCGATGGCCAGAAGAAAGAGGTCAATCTCGCCTGGCGTGAAGGGACAGTTGAAGAGCGCCTGTCCCATGCGTTGGTCAACGGCATTACCGACTTTATCCTCGATGATACAGAAGAAGCCCGTCAGGCTGCCGAGCGCCCATTACATGTTATCGAAGGCCCGTTGATGGACGGCATGAATGTAGTCGGCGACCTGTTTGGCGCGGGTAAGATGTTCCTGCCACAGGTGGTGAAGTCTGCCCGTGTGATGAAGCAGGCCGTGGCCCATCTGATGCCCTTCATTGAGGCTGAAAAAGATGGCAAAGCGGCGGCCAAAGGTAAAATCCTGCTCGCGACCGTAAAGGGCGATGTGCACGACATCGGCAAGAACATCGTGGGTGTTGTTCTGCAGTGTAACAATTACGAGGTTGTTGACCTCGGCGTTATGGTGGCGGCCAATGATATTCTCGATACCGCCCGGCGGGAAAATGTCGACCTTATTGGTCTCTCCGGCCTGATCACGCCGTCGCTTGAAGAGATGAGCCGTATTGCTGAGGAAATGGAGCGTCAGAAGTTTGACCTGCCGCTGCTGATCGGTGGTGCGACCACCTCAAAAGTCCATACCGCCGTTAAGATCGCCCCGAACTACAGCGGGCCGACGGTGCATGTGCTCGACGCTTCCCGCGCCGTTGGCGTGGCCGGGCAGCTGGACAATCCTGAGCGCCGTGAAACCTTCGCGGCTGACGTGGCCAATGAATATGCGGACATCCGGGCCAAGCGGGAAGGCTCCAACAAGGCCGACCGGCTCGTCGGTATTGCTGCTGCGCGCGACAATGCAGCGCAAGTTGGGTGGGACGACTATTCCCCCACGCGCCCGCAATTCCTCGGCACCAAAGTTTTTGATGATTACGACCTGGCAGAACTGGCGAACTTCATCGACTGGACACCTTTCTTCCGCACATGGGAGCTGGCTGGCACATATCCGCAGATTTTGGAGGATGATGTTGTTGGCGAGACCGCCAAGGGTCTGTTTGCGGACGCACAGGCCATGTTGCAGCGCATCATTGGTGAAAAATGGCTGACGGCCAAGGCTGTCATTGGCTTTTGGCCAGCGGGTCGGGAAGGCGATGATATTTGTCTCTATGCTGATGACCAGCGCCGGGACATCACGTCGACTATTCATTGCCTACGCCAGCAGGTCGCCAAGCGGGAAGGGCGGTCCAATGACTGCCTGGCAGACTTTGTTGCCCCGGCTGCAGGCGGTGTTGCCGACTATATGGGTGGCTTTGCTGTTACTGCCGGTCACGGTATCGAGACTAAACTGGCGGAATTTGAAGCAGAACACGACGACTATAGCGGCATCATGCTCAAGGCGCTGGCCGATCGGCTTGCAGAGGCCTTTGCAGAACGGATGCACCAACGTGTCCGCACGGAATTCTGGGGCTACGCATCAGATGAAGCGCTGGATAACGAGGCGCTCATTCGTGAGCAATATCAGGGTATTCGCCCGGCACCCGGCTATCCTGCCTGCCCGGACCACTCCGAAAAACCGGAATTGTTCAACCTCTTGGGCGCTGAGCAGGCAGCCGGTATTTCCCTGACGGAAAGTATGGCGATGGTGCCCACGGCGGCGGTCTCCGGCTATTATTTTGCCCACCCGGATGCTCGTTATTTTGGCGTTGCCAAGATAGGCCGCGACCAGGTGGAAGATTACGCCACGCGCCGGGGTATCAGCGTGGAAGAAGCGGAACGCTGGCTGGCGCCAAACCTGGCTTATTGAGTGGCAAGATAAACCAAAGGCCGTTCGCCCTGAGTGATCACGCCCACTGTAGTGGGGGTGATTGTATCGAAGGGTAAGGCCCGTACCATTCGTACTTCGATACATTTTCTCGCGGGGCTCGAAAACACTCAGCACGAGCGGTATGGGTAGAGCTTCTATCCCTCCCCAAATCCTCCGCCGCCGGGTGTTTCAATGATGAGCGCGTCACCCGGCATCATGGTGACCTCGTCTGAGGCCTCTAAATCTTCGGTAGTGCCATCGGCTCGTTCAATCCGGTTCAGGCCGACTTGGCCATTATCACCGCCCTGCAGCCCGAAGGGTGCATGGCGCCGGTTATTGGAAAGAATGCTGGCGGTCATTTCCTCATTGAACTTCAATCTGCGGACAATGCCGTCGCCACCGCGCCACCGGCCTTTGCCGCCGGAATTTTGGCGAATAGAAAATTCTTCGACCAAGACGGGATAACGAAACTCCAAAACTTCGGGGTCGGTCAGCCGTGAATTGGTCATATGGGTTTGCACAGCGCTTGCACCGTTAAAGCCCTCACCGGCCCCCATGCCGCCTGCCAGCGTTTCGTAATATTGGTAGGTGTCATTGCCGAAGGTCACATTGTTCATGGTGCCCTGTGCCCCGGCGCTGGCCCCTAGCGCCCCCAGCAGGGCATTCACAATGCATTGGGATGTTTCCACATTCCCGGCCACAACGGCAGCGGGGTATGTCGGGTTCAGAAAGCTGCCATCCGGGACAACGATGTTGAGCGGCTTCAAACATCCTTCATTGAGCGGGATGTCGTCATCCACCAGACACCGGAAGACATAGAGCACCGCTGCTCTGGTGATCGCGAGTGGCGCGTTGAAATTGTTGTCTTGCTGGTCAGACGTGCCGGTGAAATCGATATTGGCCGTGCGGTTTTCTGGGTCAACGGTAACAGCGACGCAGATATTGGCGCCGCAATCCATCGCCACTTCAAATTGCCCGTCCTTCAGACGGTCGATCACACGGCGCACGGATTCTTCAGCATTGTCCTGCACATGGCCCATATAGGCCTGCACGACATCCAGCCCGAACTGCTCGATCATCCGTGTCAGCTCTGTGGCACCCTTTCGATTGGCAGCCAGTTGGGCTTTCAGGTCGGCAACATTCTGGTCGGGACTGCGAGCGGGCATGTCGCCGGCTGATAAAATGTCGCGGATCAACTCTTCATTAAAGGTACCGCCCGTGACGAGCTGGATATTGTCGAGCAACACACCTTCCTGCTCGATGCTTTGGGAATGGGGTGGAACCGACCCCGGCGTTGCGCCGCCTGTGTCGGCATGGTGCCCACGCGTGCCCAAATAAAACAGGGGTGCATCGTCTACGAAGAGCGGGGTGACAACTGTTATATCGGGCAGGTGGGTGCCGCCATTATAGGGGGCGTTCAGCACAAATGAGTCGCCGTGCTGCATCTTCGGGTTTTCGCGCATAACGGTGCGGATCGACGCGCCCATGGAGCCCAGATGCACCGGAATATGGGGTGCGTTGGCAATCAAGGCCCCGGTGCTGTCGAACAGGGCGCAGGAAAAGTCCAGCCGCTCTTTCATGTTCACGGAATGAGCCGTGTTTTCCAGCACCACGCCCATTTGCTCAGCAATGGACATGAACAGGTTATTGAATATCTCCAACCGCACCGGGTCGGCGGCTGTGCCGATGGCAAAGGCGGTCTCGAGTGGCGTTACACGTTCCAGGATCAGGTCCCGCGTTTCATTCATACGCGCTTGCCAGCCGGGTTCTACAATATTGGTGCCGTGCGGCTCTACAATAATGGCTGGTCCATTCAACCTGTCGCCGGGCACCAGCATCGATCGGTCATACAGGAAGGCATCGTGCCATTGGCCTTGAGCGTAGAACCGGGTTTCTCTTGCTTGTTCGCCGGTGCCGTCTGCATCGCTTGCGGAGCTCAACTCAACGTTCGGCATATGGCCGATGGCTTCCAGCGCTATGGACTCCACCACCAAGGGTTTGTCCTCCTCAATGAAACCGAAGCGCTGCTTGTGTGCTGCTTCAAAGCTGGTGCGCATGGTATCGCCTCGGTCGAACGGGACAGAGAGGGCGGTATCACTGCCAACATAGCGCAGCATCACCGTGGCCTCTGTTGTGATGCGGCGCACGCCATGAGCAACCGTGCGGCGGGCATCAGGTTCCATCTCCAGAAATTGGGCAGTGATGGCGGTCAGCGTATCCCAGTTCAGCGGTTGTTCGACGCTGCGTTCAACAATGCGCCGGTTCTCGGCCATGCCGATGCCGACGGCCGACAAAATCCCCGCGAGCGGGTGGAGGAAGACCGTGCTGATCCCTAATTGGTCCGCGACCCGGCAGGCATGTTGGCCACCCGCACCGCCAAAGCAGGCAAGGGCATAGTCTGAAACATCATAGCCCCGCTCCAGAGAGATCTTTTTGATGGCCCGCGCCATGTTTTCCACGGCAATTTTCAGAAAGCCCTCAGCCACTTGTTCGGGAGTGCCATATTCCGTTTCTTCAGCAAGATCTGCGAAGGCTGTTTGTACCGCATCCGTTGCTAAGGGTTCCTGGCCGCTCCGCCCGAAGATGCGGGGGAAGGAATCCGGCTGCAGGCGGCCTAGCATGACGTTGCTGTCTGTGACAGCCAGCGGACCGTCCTTGCCATACGCTTTGGGACCAGGGTTGGCGCCTGCTGAATCCGGCCCCACGCGGAACCGAGCGCCATCAAAATTCAACACAGACCCACCGCCTGCGGCCACGGTGTGGATATGCATCATTGGGGCGCGAATGCGGGTGCCGGCGACAATGCTGTCATACACCCGCTCATAGCTGCCATCATAGTGGCATACGTCGGTCGATGTGCCCCCCATGTCGAACCCGATGATCTTTTTGAACCCGGCCTTGGCCGCTGTTTTGACGGCGCCAACGACGCCGCCGGCGGGACCGGAAAGAATGGCATCCTTACCCATGAATTGATTGGCAGCTGCTAACCCGCCATTGGACTGCATGAACATCAGGCGGGCGTCACCCGTACGGTTGGCAACCTGTTCAACGTAATGGCGGAGGATGGGCGATAGGTAGGCGTCGGCCACCGTCGTGTCGCCGCGCCCGACGATTTTCATCAACGGGCTTGTTTTGTGGGAGGCCGATATTTGTGCGAAGCCGATTTCCTGGCACAGGGTCTCCAGGGCGAGTTCGTGCGCCGGGTTGGCCCAGCTATGCATCAGTACGATGGCGACGCTATTGATCCCGGCGTCCCGGGCCACTGTCAGGTGTGGCCGCAGGGCATCCAAGTCAAGCGCATGAATCTCCTGCCCCTGGGCATTCATCCGACCGGTGCTTTCCAGGACCTGTTCGTAAAGAAGTTCGGGCAGCTTGATGTCGAGGTCAAACAGGCGTGGCCGGTTTTGCCAGGCGATGCGCAGCATGTCGGCGTGGCCCCTGGTGGTAATCAGTAGCGTACGGGCCCCTTCGCGTTCCAAAAGCGCATTGGTCGCCACCGTTGTACCCATCTTGATTGCGTCGATCTGTTCCGAAGGCAGGGGAGCGCCTGTTTCTGCTCCAAGTAAATGGGCCATACCGGCAATGGCTGCGTCTTCATAGTGTTCCGGATTTTCCGACAGCAATTTGTGGGTATGTACTTGGCCGTTGCCGTCCAGCCCGACAATGTCGGTGAAGGTACCGCCCCGATCGATCCAAAATTGCCATTTATCTGTCATGGCCCGCAGCATAGCGGATAGGGCGGATTTCGGAAGGCGTCTTGCCGGAAATTATATGTGCGTCAGGGGTCAGGCTTCTGGCAGACAATCACGGTCGTCAGGATTGCCAAGTCCTCTTTTTTGTAATGCTGGAACTCGGGAGCAAGGTTCAGGCTATCGACAATCTCCAGTGCTTCGGGATCTGGTTCACCGTTCGCGGACAGCAGAGTCAGAGGACCAGCATTGAACATGGCGATGTAGTCAGAATGCCGAAGTCTGTTTTGGTAGTGTTGTGGGTTCAGACAGGCAAGTTTCTATTTCCAGCCGGATAGCTGCAGGAAGTTTAGCCGTGTCACTCGTTTGTCCCGATGTTCAAAATGGTCGCTGTGGTCGATGATATGGATACAAAACCCACCAGGTCGCAATAACCGATACCACTCTTGCTGTAGCTGCACCAATGTTTCCGGTTCGATGTGCTCCAGGACGGTTCGAGAGTAAATCAGGTCTATGCTGTCTGATGCCAACTCTTCGGTTCTTGGGGGGCAGCGATAGTCAAAATGGTCTGGCTTTGAGAGATTGGCGCAAAGCGTTTTCTTCTCGGTCCCGACTTTGTCGGAAAGTGATTGCAGCTTGGTTGCTGCCAATTTGCGCCCATGGGTAAAAGTCTGTTCGTCAGCAAGACGTTCAATGTCAGTGAGCAAGATGCGCTGTGCCCCTGCGGCCAGAAACAGGTGTGGTATCGTAGGTATCCAACCCGTGCCGACTTCCATGATCACACCATTGGTGAGGCCATGGTTATGAGCAATGCTGACTATTTGGAGGCCTTGCAGCAAGGCCAGATCATCATTTTGTGGCCACGACCTGTAGGGCTGTATCTTACGCACCCATTGCCGCAGGTGCCGCGACCCGGGAACCAGGGATTTCAGCCCATCTCGGATGACTATTGACCACATGGACGTCGCTCTGCTGAGTAGAGTGCTTTGTGACTCTATCAGGACTGGAGTATGGCCGAAATAGCACCGAAGAATGCTGCGATCGCAGGTGTTATTGTTGGTAGCGCCATAACCAGTATGACCGAGATAATGGCCAGGATCAGCGCGTATTCAACGACTGTCGCGCCGTTGCGGTTGCGCCAATACTGTTTGATCAAAGTCTTTTTGTGCATTTTCCTGTCTAAGTGTCTCGTGCGTCTTCTCGGCCATCGATATTCTGAACTGCTGAAAATATGAAACGCGTACATAGGCGTGCCCTTCCTTTTTTTACGTGCCATCCCACATGGCACTTTAACATGGAATTGTCCGGGTGCTGTAGTAACAATTTATTGTGGTGCTGGTGCCTGCGGTGCAACCCAAGCCATTGTTTCGTTTGCTTTAAGCCAGGACATCGACCATAAGGTCGAACCATGAGCATTTGGGGCAAAGTTTTGGGCGGCGCAGCCGGGTTTGCGATGGGTGGCCCATTGGGGGCTATCGTTGGGGCAGCGCTTGGCCATGTCGCAGACAAGCAGGCCCGCGAGGAAGACGAGCCGCGCGATGGCACCAAGGCTATCTCCTTTACCGTTGGTGTTATCGTCCTGGGGGCCAAGATGGCCAAGGCTGACGGCGTGGTGACACGTGATGAAGTAACAGCCTTCCGGCAAGTGTTCCATGTACCACCGCATGAAGTAAAAAATGTCGCCCGCATTTTTGACCGCGCCAAGCAGGAGGCCGAAGGGTTTGAGCCCTATGCCATGCAACTCTCGCGCATGTTCCGTAATAACAAGGCGGTGCTGGAAGACTTGCTTGATGCGCTGTTCCACATTGCCAAGGCAGACGACATTTTGCACCCGGCGGAGATAGAGTTCCTGCAGAAAACGGCAGCCATATTTGGGTTCTCCGCTGAAGAATATGAACGCATCCAAGCCGGCCATATGACCGGGGACGACAAAGACCCCTACGCGATTTTAGGCGTCGACCGGGATGCCGATGACGCCACGATCAAAGCGGCTTACCGCAAGTTGATCCGCGAAAACCACCCTGACACGTTGATCGCACAAGGTGTGCCGCAGGAATTTGTGGATGTCGCCAACGATAAGCTGGCCGCGATCAACGACGCCTATGACCAGGTGCAGAAGCATCGCGGGCTGACCTGATGCAACCCAAACATATCTTGATGGCCTTCGGTGTCACACTGCTGTGGGGCTATAATTTTGTTGTCTCCAAAATTGGTGTCGACCATCTGCCGCCGGTCTTTCTGGCTTTCTACCGTTATGCTTTGGCTGGCTTGATTCTGCTGCCGTGGCTAAAGCCGCTGGAAGGCCAGATGAAACGGGTGATATGGATTGCGCTGACCAGCGGGGCATTCCATTTCGGGCTTGTATTCGTTGGCTTTGCGATGACGGATAATATTGGGCCTGTCGCGGTCGCGCTCCAGATCAACGTGCCCTTCATGCTCTTGCTGGCCGTGTTGTTCCTGGGCGAAAAAATAGGCGCGTTGCGCCTATTCGGTATGATCCTGGCCTTTGCCGGGGTCATGGTTGTGGGCTTCGACCCGGTGGCCTTCCAAAGCCCTTGGGCATTGGCTGCCGTTATTACCGGGGGCTGCATGTTTGGCGTCTCTGTTATTCTGATGCGCGACCTCGATGGCGGGCACCCGTTCCAGATTCAGGCATGGATTGCGGTGATCAGCATGCCGTTCCTGGCATTGGGGACACTGTTTTTCGAGACAGGCCAGGTTGATGCGGTCATCAACTTTGGTTGGCTCGGTATCGCGGTCATTCTCTACATCGCTATCGGCTCGACCATCATTGGCCATGGGGGCATGTTCGTGCTGCTCCAACGCTATCCGGTCACCTATTTGCTTCCCTTCATGATCGCGCCACCCGTGTTGGGTGTTTTCTTTGGCATCGTCATCAATGATGAACCAATCACCATGGAAATTGCGATCGGGGGCTTGATGACGCTGGTTGGTGTCGGCATCATCCAGGTGCGCGAAGCGATGAAAGTTAAAGAATCAAAACCGTCAGAGGCAGGCCTATGATCGAACGTCCGTCCCCCAATTTTTCCAAACGCCCGCCAGGCTTCGATGTCGACCTGCTGCTCTTCCACTATACGGGGATGGAAAGTTGTGAGGCTGCCATTGAGCGCCTCTGCGATCCGGAATCAAAAGTCAGTGCGCACTACGTGATTGATGAAGACGGTACGGTCTACTCACTGGTTCCCGAAGATGCCACTGCCTGGCATGCTGGTGTTTCGTGCTGGGAAGGCAAGATTGGCATGAACCAGCGCTCTATCGGGATTGAGCTGGTTAATCCGGGCCATGACCATGGTTATAGACCGTTCCCGGAAGCACAGATGGTCGCTGCCATTGAGCTGGCAAAAGGTATCTTGGAGCGCCATCCCATTCCGCCACGGCAAGTATTGGCCCATGGTGATGTGGCTCCGATGCGTCGGCAGGACCCGGGCGAGCTGTTCGACTGGAAACGCCTGGCTGATGAAGGCATAGGCCTGTGGCCCAAGAAAATGGATGTTGAACCCATCAAAGGGGCCATCCGGGATATTCAGGTTGCCTTGCGCACGATCGGCTATTGCATTCCCGTTGATGGCGAGGACACACCGATTTACCGGGCGATGCTGGAGACGTTCCAGCGGCATTGGTACCCAAAGAGTGTCGATGGCAAGGCGGACAAAGGCACGCGTACCATGCTGGCGGCTGTCAGCGTGGCCGTGCAGGCAGCCATGATGGCTGAGCGTGTGGCCAAGGCAGACTAGTCAGCAAAAGCTTTTTTGACTGCTTTCTCTACCCCTGCATGCGCGCCGGATGCCAGGAAGCTGCCATGGCCGGATAGCAGCTTGTCGAATTGCAGCTCCAGTAGGTTGTCGAATTCATCACGTAGGCTTTCGCCTTCCGGCGTCAGGAATTTCAGCCAGAATGGGCCAATAAGGGTTGTCTTGGGAAAGCCGCTTCTGCGCAGCATGGGGCGTGCAAACCAGGTGACAAACCGATAGTCGCCGTAATGCTGGATCGCGTCGCACGTGAACCGGATGCCGTCCTCTCGCTTGATCAGCAGCGCGCATTCTGGCTGGGTCGGCTTTTTGAAAAGAAACAGTTCTGCGTCCGGGAAGGGCAGGGTGGTGTTGGCGTCCAACTCTACATCAATGTCGGGCTCCGTGTAGCTTTGACCGCCAGGTTGGCTCCAAAGCTTTGCGCCGAGTTACTCAACATAATAGCGGTCATCCAGGCCATGGAAGGAGCCGAGCCGGATGATATGTTTCACTGTGCCCAGCTCTTTCAGCTGCCGCTCCCCTTCTTTGGTGAGCCGAATGGGGTTGATCAGCGAAAGTTCACCCTCGTGGCGTATGATCCCCATATTGCGGCTGATGGAGACAAAGCGGTTCATCTTCAGAGAACCGCGCACGATGAATACATCGGGGGCGACTTCAAGAATCGGGTCGTGTTTGCTGGGGGCGGCATAGGTCATGATGGCTCCGCGCTTCTGCTGCGCAGGGCTGTCACTGCGCCATAGGTGGAAACGCAATAGGGCACCAGATAGGTGAGGCAGATCTTCCACCACACAATAGATGTGCCAGTCAAAAGGGCGTCACCCTGATTGATAAGGTTGAGGATAGTGCCAACAATGATGGCCACAATGAGCGCGGATCGAACGATCTTTGGATGACGTGCGAGCGCGAGGATGCCGGTTTGAGGCGCTTGCTGTGCAGGCCCCTCGTTCATCTTACTGGTTTTGGGGTTCGTCGGACGTGTAGGTCGCCTGGGAACGATCACCCGGGATGCTGCCGGTTTCCTGGGTTATTGGCGCATCGTCATACCGCTCCGACGCTTCCTGACCCTTTTTACCACCGCCGCCGCCAATCCAGCTGAACATAGAGCAACCCGCCAGCAAAGCTGTCGACAGGGTGGCGACAAGAACGAATTTGGCCAGGGAACGGCTGTTTGATGGGATCATGATGATGTCCTTTTTCTGGCGGCCATCTTGGTGAAATCACATACATCTTGCAAGGCCTTCTTGCGCTGACGGCTCGGCGTTGTGGCTGGTCGCTTGACGTAGCGCCAATTTAGGCCCATTGATGCGCTGTCAGATGGCCGGATAGTCGCTGCCTGCGCAAGCGGGGAGAGGAAAGTCCGGGCTCCACGAAGACACGGTGCCGGGTAACGCCCGGCGGGGGCGACCCCAGGGAAAGTGCCACAGAAAGCAAACCGCCTTGTGCTTTGGTATCAGGGTAAGGGTGAAAGGGTGCGGTAAGAGCGCACCGCGCCCCTGGCAACAGGGGTGGCATGGTAAACCCCACCGGGAGCAAGACCAAATAGGGGTGACGCGCGTGGCGTCTTCGACATGTCGCCCGGGTCGGTTGCACGAGCGTTCTGGCAACAGGACGCCTAGATGAATGGCTATCGCCTTTTGCGCTTGCGCGAATGAGTACAGAACCCGGCTTACAGGCCATCTGACCAATCTTTTTATAAACTTAACCCTACAAAAACCGGGCGCTTTTGGTGCCCGGCCACCCATGATTCTGCGCCTGTATTCCATTGACGCCCATGAAATCCCATGTTATCCCAGTTAATCCCAAATATTGCCCAGTCGTGTCTTGTGCACAAAGAGCGGAGGGGCAGGGGATAGGGTGCTTATGTTCAGGGAGGTGGAACACCAGCCATGCTGTTGTTTCTGTCCACATATACGAACAGGATCGACAAGAAGGGCCGTGTCTCGGTCCCTGCACCCTTTCGCGCGGAATTAGAGCGTAGCCAGTCCAACGGGTTCACTATTTTTCCCAATCCTGAACAGCCCTGTATCGACGCATGGGACCGCGATCGCCTTGTTCGCTATGCCCGCGATCGGGACAGCTACGACCCGGATTCCGCCGAATATGCGACCGTTAGCAAAGTACTGCTGACAAGCCGGTCTCTCAGCTACGACGCTGAAGGCCGGGTAGCCCTGCCCGCAGACATGATTGAAGCCATCGGTATCGATGGTGAGGTTGTCTTTGCAGGTTTGGGTGAAACGTTCCAGATATGGTCGCCTGCTGCCTTTGCTCAATATTCCGAGCAAAATTCGGCACGCATCCAGGCAGCCGACCATACAATCCGCATTGCTCCCAAAGCCCGCCCACCGGGAGAGGGAGGGGAGCATGGCTGACGTGCCTCACAAGCCGGTCATGGCCGGTGAAGTTCTCCAGGCCCTGGAGGTGCAGGACGGCAATGTCATTGTGGATGGAACATTCGGCGCGGGGGGTTACACCCGGGCCATTCTCAACGCGGCAGATTGCCGCGTTTTCGGTATAGATCGAGACCCTACGGCCATTGTTGCGGGTCGTTCCTTGGAGCAATCATTTGCCCCTCGGCTGCAGTTATTGTCCGGCTGTTTCGGCGATATGGAACGCCCTCTTGCTGAGGCTGAAATGCAGGCTGTCGACGGCATTGTGCTCGACCTGGGTGTATCGTCCATGCAGCTCGATCAGCCGGAACGGGGTTTCTCCTTCCAGGCAGATGGGCCGCTCGACATGCGTATGCAGGGCGACAGCGAAGCCGGGGCGCAATCTGCAGCAGATGTGGTCAATTCCTTCGTTGAAGAAGATATTGCCGACATCCTGTGGCGCTATGGCGAAGAACGCCGAAGCCGGCATATTGCCAGAGCGATTGTGGTGGCGCGTGGTGAGGCACCCATCCTGCGTACAGGTGATCTGGCAAAGATTGTCATGTCGGTCCTTGGCCAGCCCCGCCATGGCAAGGCGCATCCGGCAACACGGACATTCCAGGCATTGCGCATCTATGTGAATGACGAGCTGGGCGAGTTGGAGCGCGCTATGGAGGCAGCAGAGAAGCTGCTGCGACCTGGCGGGCGTCTGGTGATCGTGTCTTTTCATTCTCTGGAAGACCGTCTTGTCAAAAACTTTATGCGCGAACGAAGTGGTGCCATGCCATCGGGTTCGCGCCACTTGCCCGAGGCACCGGCGGGCAGCGCGCCGACCTTCAGTCTGGTTAAGCGCGGTGCGGTCAAGCCAACAGCAGAAGAAATTGCCGAAAACCCAAGGGCGCGATCTGCCCGGTTGCGAGCAGCAATCCGAACAGATGCAGACAGGGTGGCGGCATGAAGCATATTTCGCTGATCACCTTCCTGATCCTGCTTGTCGTCAGCTATGGCTTCTACCAGCTGCAATATGAGGTTGAATTACGCCAGGACCGGGTGGCTAAGCTCGAGAACCAGATTGCGCAGGACAAGGCCGACATCAAAGTGCTGGAGGCCGAATGGGCATTGCTCTCTCGGCCCAAACGCCTGCAGCAATTGTCTGACCGGTTCCTGGAACTGGCGCCGATTGACCCGTCACAAATCCGTTCGGTCGATGAACTGGCCATGCGGGAAGAACACCTCGAGGGGGCGGCTTTTGCTCCCCGGCAGGAAAAGGCGCCGACGGGCGAGGATGAAACGCCGCCTGCTTTGGCGGTTGCCGAGGTTCCATCTGTAGGCGCTGAGCGGTTGCCATTGGTTCCCGTCTTTAATCGGGGGGCGGGCCAATGAGAACCATAACCGCTCAGGACACACCGATTGCACCCGGCCGTACGCTCCGGTCAGTGCGCAGTCGTATCATCTTTACGGTGATGCTGTTTGGCCTCGCCTTTGCAGGCCTCTCAGTGCGGGTTGTTGACCTTGGTCTATCGGCGGAAGCCAGTGCCTGGTCTGCCGCGCGTTCCGGGGCGGCCGACATGTTACCCGCGCGGGCTGACATTGTTGATCGGAATGGCACTTTGTTGGCCACCGATCTCAAAACGATTTCCATTTCTGCAAATCCCCAAAAGGTGCAACACTCTGGAGAAGCGGCGCAGCAATTGGCGCAGGTGCTGGGTGGCGTTGACCCTGCGGTGCTCGAGCGGCGGCTTTCCTCGACGTCCTCATTCGCGTGGATCAAACGCAAAGTAACGCCGGAAGAACAGCACGCGGTTAACCAGCTTGGCATTCCCGGCATTACATTCCGGGATGAAATTCAGCGGCTGTATCCGCAGGGCAGCCTGACGGCCCATGTGGTTGGCTATAACAGTATCGACAATGAAGGCCTTAGTGGGCTCGAGCGCGCATTTGACGAGGAGCTGCGAGACCGGGCTGCTGATAATGAAGGTCCCTTGCGGCTGGCGCTCGATATGCGGGTGCAGCACGCGATGCATGAAGAACTTGGCGCCGCCATGCGTCAGTTTAATGCAGCGGGTGCCGCAGGCATTGTTATGGATGCGCGCACCAGCCAGGTTGTGGCGCTTGTCAGCCTGCCAGACTTCGACCCCAACGACCCGGGTAGCGCGGCTGCTGACCGGCAATATATGAACCGTGCCTCCCAGGGTGTTTATGAAATGGGGTCCACCTTCAAGACCTACACCATGGCGCTGGCGCTGGAACATGGCGTGGCCTCGATGGACGATGCCTATGACGCAACGCATCCTATCCAGATTTCGCGATTCACGATCCGGGATGATCACCCCAAGGCGCGCTGGCTGAACCTGCCGGAAATCTTCATGTATTCGTCGAATATCGGCACAGCGCGGATTGTGGCGGATGCCGGGAATGGCCTGCAGAAAGATTTCATGCAGACGCTGGGCCTGTTAAACCGGCCCGACTTCGAGCTGCCGGAAACCGGCACACCCATGGTGCCGGAGAACTGGCGTAATGTGCAGTCGATGACCGTCTCCTACGGCTATGGCATTGCTGTTTCTGGCCTGCAGGTGGCCAACAGCATCGCCGCTTTGGTCAATGGTGGCACCTTGCATCGGCCTACCCTGCTGCTAAATCCCGATGCGCGTGACGATATAAGCCGACAGGTCATCAGTGCCGAGACCAGCGAACAGGTGCAGGCCCTGATGCGCCTTGTTGTTGAAAAGGGCACAGGCCGGAATGCAGACGCGCCCGGCTATCTGGTCGGCGGTAAGACAGGGACCGCTGAGAAGAGTACTTATGGGGGCTACAACCGCGACGCGCTGGTGACATCCTTTGTGGCAGCCTTCCCGATCGATGACCCACAATATGTCGTGTTTGTCATGCTTGACGAACCCAAAGGCAATGAAAGCACCTATGGCTTTGCTGGTGCCGGTTGGACGGCAGCGCCCATCGTGCGTGGTCTGGTGCCTCGTATTGCCCCGCTGCTGGGTGTTGCGCCTTCCAAGGATGACAGCCACCCCATGACACGTGAACTGGTGCGCATGATTACGCCGGAGGTGCGGTCATGAGGTTGTCAGACTTGATGGATGCAAATGGCGCCATGGCGGGGATTGACGTGGTCGGTCTGTCGGCAGACAGCCGCAAAATCGAACCTGGTTATCTCTTTGCTGCGCTCAGCGGGGTACAGCAGGATGGCGCGGCATTCATTGGCGATGCGTTGGAACGTGGCGCCGTTGCTGTGCTGGCAGAGCCCGACAAGGTTCTCGAAGATGAGCGCGCCTTTTTTGTTGCCGACCCGAATCCCCGTCGTCGTCTGGCGTTGGCGGCCGCCCGCTTCTACGAAGACCAACCAGCCCATATTGTCGCGGTGACCGGCACCAATGGCAAAAGCTCGGTTGCCGATTTTGTTCGCCAAATCTGGCAGACCTTGGGCGAGAATGCAGCCTCAATGGGGACGCTTGGTGTTCGTGCTGACGGCATGGAAGCCGAGCCCGGGTTGACGACACCAGACCCTGTCGCGATCCACGAAACACTGGCTAATTTGGCACATGAAGGCATCGACCATTTGGCGATGGAAGCCTCCAGTCATGGTCTGGAACAGCACCGCTTGGATGGGGTGAAGCTGCAGGCAGCAGCCTTCACCAATCTCAGCCGCGACCATCTGGACTACCATGAAACCCTGGAAGACTACTTCCACGCCAAGCTGCGCTTGTTTGGCGATGTTCTGCCACCCTCCGCGACCGCGGTGCTGAATATCGACTGCGACTATTTTGAGCGACTGGTTGATGTGTGCTGGATTCGCGGTCTGCGCATTCTTTCTGTGGGTACGAAAGGCGATCTGAGCTGGAAAGTACGCCGCCATCATGGCGCAGGCCAAAGTCTCGACGTTGCTTATCAGCGGCGGGATTGGTCGGTGGAATTGCCGTTGATCGGTGATTTCCAGATATCCAACGCGCTTATCGCGGCTGCGCTTGTCATTTCCCTGGGCGCAAAGCCTGAAGATGCCTTTTCGGCTCTGTCTTCATTGGAGCCTGTGCCGGGCCGTATGCAGTTGGTTGGCCGCCACCATACTGGTGCCACAATCTATATCGATTATGCCCATACGCCGGACGCGCTGGAAACCGTTCTGCAGGCATTGCGGCCCCATACCGATGCCCGTTTGCAGGTGGTCTTTGGTTGTGGCGGCGACCGTGATGCAGGCAAGAGACCAATGATGGGCAAAATCGCAGAAAGTCTGGCCGACAGGGCCTTCGTGACCGACGACAATCCGCGTGGTGAGGACCCGGACGCTATCCGTGCCGAGATCATGGCAGCTTGTCCCGATACGACAGAAATTGCCGACAGGGGCGATGCCATACGGGCCGCTATTGCCGGGCTGGGTGCGGGAGACCTGCTGGTTATTGCGGGCAAGGGTCACGAGACGGGCCAGATCGTCAAAGGCGAAGTGCTGCCGTTTGATGACGCCGAGGTTATTCGCACCGCGTTGGCCGGGCAGGGAGGTGCATCATGATGCACCCGCTGTGGACCTTTGCAGATATCGCTTCGGCAACAGGTGGCCAAGCCTCCGCTGATGGCGAGGCACACGGTGTTTCTATCGACAGCCGGACGACCAGAAGTGGTGACATATTCCTGGCCTTTAAAGGCCCCAATCAGGATGGGCACAGTTATGTGCGCCAGGCTATGGCCAAAGGAGCTGTCGGTGCTATCGTCAGTCAGGACGGGTTGGATATACCAGACGGCTTCCCGACGATTGTGGTTGAAGATACGGCAATAGCGCTAGGTACCCTGGGGCAGGCTGCTCGCAGCAGAACCAACGCAAAGATTATTGGTGTAACAGGCAGTGTCGGCAAAACCGGCACCAAGGAGGCCCTGCTGCGCGCATTAGCGCGGTCTGGGCCGACCCATGCCAGTGAGCGCAGCTACAATAATGATATTGGTGTGCCGTTGACCCTGTCGCGCATGCCAGCGGATAGCGAATTTGGCGTGCTGGAAATGGGTATGAACCATGCGGGCGAGATACGGGCACTCAGTGCGCAGGCGCGCCCCGACATTGCAATCATCACGACTATTGAAGCTGTGCATTCCGAGTTTTTCGCGTCTGTTGAGGGGATTGCCGATGCCAAAGCCGAAATTTTCGAGCATATGTCATCGGAGGGTGTCGCCATTCTGAACCGCGACAATCCCTGGTTCGACCGGCTGGCCGACAAGGCCCGCGACAATGGTCTGGCGCAAATCGTCAGCTTTGGCATGCACGAAGATGCAGATGTTCGGTTGCTAAAGCATTTCGCAGCAGACAATTGCAGCACTGTCAGTGCTGATATTGCGGGTGAATTACTAACCTACCGCATTGGCATTCCTGGTGATCATTGGGTGCAGAACAGCCTGGCTGTTCTGGCAGCGGTACAGCAAGCCGGCGGTGAGTTGGGCCTTGCAGGCCTGGCGTTGGGTGAAATGGTTGCGCCCAAAGGTCGTGGCCGTCGTCACGATGTGCCGTTCCGGGATGGGTCGGTCCTGGTGATTGATGAAAGCTATAATGCTAGCCCCATATCCATGCGGGCTGCGTTGAAAGGGCTCGCAGAGGCTAAAGGTGTGGTGCCGGAATCCGGGATCCCGGGTCGTCGCATTGCGGTGCTGGGTGACATGTTGGAACTGGGCGACGAAACGGTTTCAGCCCATGAAAATCTGGTTATTCCTGTTGAACAGGCGAATGTCGACCTGGTCTACACGGCAGGCAGCCACGCCCGGACCCTGGCAGACGCTCTGCCGTCCAAACTTCACGGCCACCATGCTGATTCAGTCGATGAATTGTTGCCTGTGCTGCTGGTCCAGGTTCAGCCAGGCGACGTGATCATGTTGAAGGGTTCCAATTCGGTTGGCCTTTCCAAAGCTGTTGACGCCCTGTTGGCGCTGGGGGCAGAGCCTGCGTTCCCTAGACAGGCACAGGGTTAGGGGACAGGCCATGCTTCACTATCTCCTTGTTCCCCTCAGCAGCGATATCAGCTTCTTCAATCTGTTCCGGTATCTGACATTCCGCACGGGTGGTGCCGTTCTGACAGCGCTCTTGATCTGCCTCTTGTTCGGGCCGCGCATCATCAATTACCTCAAATCCAAGCAGGGCAAGGGACAGCCGATCCGGGAAGATGGGCCGGAAAGCCACATTGTCACCAAGCAGGGAACGCCAACCATGGGCGGGTTCCTCATTCTGCTGTCGCTGGCCGTCAGCACATTATTGTGGGCCGACCTGACCAATCAATATGTCTGGGTCTGTCTGTTGGTGACAATCGGTTACGGGGCAATTGGCTTCATTGATGACTATCTCAAGGTCACAAGACGGTCGTCCGGCGGCATCTCTAGCCGCATGAAATTTGGATTGCAGGTGGTCGTGGGTGCGGCCGCAGCCTGGTGGATCACCACGATTGCCGATCCGGCCATGGTCAATATGTTGAGTATCCCCTTTACCAAGGCGTTCATGATTGATCTGGGTTGGTTCTTCCTACCTTTTGCCGTGTTGGTCATGGTGGGCACATCGAATGGCGTAAACCTGACAGATGGGCTCGATGGCCTGGCGACCATGCCGGTGATTATTGCAGCTGGGACTTTTGCCCTGATTGCTTATCTCACCGGCAATGTGGTTTTTGCCGAGTATCTGCAATTGCAGGCTATCTCCGGTGCGGGTGAATTGACTGTTTTTCTGGGCGCGCTGATCGGTGCCTGTCTTGGTTTTCTTTGGTTTAATGCGCCGCCGGCCATGGTGTTCATGGGTGACACTGGCTCGCTGGCTCTGGGCGGTGCGCTGGGCGCGATCGCCGTTATCGTCAAGCACGAGATTGTGCTGTTCATCGTTGGTGGTGTCTTCGTACTGGAGACAGTGTCGGTGATCGTCCAGGTCATTTCCTTCAAACTGAGCGGCAAGCGTGTCTTCCGTATGGCACCGCTACACCACCACTACGAAGAAAAAGGCTGGGCGGAATCGACCATCGTCGTCCGCTTCTGGATCATTGCGTTGGTGCTGGCCTTGGCCGGCCTGGCTTCACTGAAGTTGCGCTAAGTCATGATGAGTGTTCCGGCATATCACGACCGCCAGCTAGCCCTGTTTGGGCTGGGTGCGAGCGGCATGGCCGCGGCCCAAGCGCTTGTTGCCAGCGGCGCGCATGTGGACGTTTGGGATGATGGTGAAGCATCGCGTGAAACAGCGCAGGCAAATGGCCTGCATTTGAAGAACCTGTCGGAGGGTGACATGGGAAACTATGACGCCCTTCTTGTCGCACCGGGTGTGCCGTTGACGCACCCGGTGCCACACCCGCTTGTGGCTCAGGCCCAGGCGGCGAACACACCGATCATCGGTGACATTGAATTATTTGCGCAGGCACGGGACGGTCTGCCAAGCCATCGTGTTGCGGCGATCACGGGCACCAATGGCAAGTCTACAACGACGGCCTTGCTGACACACATTATTGAAGCATGCGGTGCCCCTGCTGTGGCCTGCGGCAATATCGGTACGCCGATTATGGCGCTCGACCCGCTGCCCGAAGGCGGTGTCTATGTGATCGAGATGTCGTCGTACCAGATCGACCTGACCCACAGCCTGCGCCCCGAAGTGGCGATTCTGCTGAACGTGGCAGCAGATCACCTGGGCCGTCATGGTACTATTGAAAACTATGCAGCCGTCAAAACCCGGTTACTGACCGGACAACAAGATGATGCGCTGGCTATCGTTGGTGTTGATGATGAATGGGGACAGGCTGCTGTTACCCAGCTGCAGTCCCTGGGTCGCAGCCGAGTCATTCCCTTGTCGGTGACACGCAGACTGGAAAATGGCATCAGCGTTGTCGATGGCGAATTGGTTGATGCGTCTGATGGAAATGAAGTTCGTTTCAGTCTCAATGGGCTGAAGACACTACCCGGCCAGCACAATTGGCAGAATGCGGCAGCAGCTTATGCGGCAGCCAGCAGGTTGGGGTTTGCCGCGCAACATATTCGAGCGGCGATGGCGACCTTCCCGGGCCTGGCTCACCGGTGTGAGTTGATTGCTGAGGAAGGTGGTCTGCAGTTCATCAACGATTCCAAAGCCACCAATGTGGATGCGGCCCTGCGCGCCCTTTCTGCCTTCGACAATATCTATTGGATTGCCGGTGGCCGGGCCAAGGATGATGCGCTGGACCCGGTGGCTGCTTATTCAGACCAGATCAAACGCGCTTTCCTGATTGGGGAAGCCGCCGAGGACATGGCGCAGATACTGCCCGGCCTTGGGGTTGAGTGCGAAATCAGCGAGACGATGGAGCGTGCGTTTGCTGCCGCTGCCACTGCTGCAGCCGGGCAGGGGGGCGCGATTCTGTTGTCTCCCGCCTGTGCCTCATTCGATCAATATCGGAACTTCGAGGTGCGGGGCGATGCCTTTCGTGCGCTCGTTGCGCGCCACCTGGAAAGGGGGGCTGCATGACGACGCTTGCTGCCCGTACTGATATGTCCATCGTTGGCCGCTGGTGGCGCACGGTTGACCGTTGGCTGTTGGCCGCGCTTGCAGTTCTCATGCTGTCGGGTGCGCTATTTGCCATGGCGGCCAGCCCGGCGGTGGCAGAGCGCATTGGCCTGTCATCGATGTATTTTGTGCGCCGACAGATGATGTTCCTGCCACTGGCTGGGTTCGTTCTGGTGGCCTTTTCGATGATGGATGCGCGCACAGTCCGTAGGGCTGCAGTTATTCTGTTTGGCGTGTTCTTCTTATTGACGGGCGCAACGCTGGTCTTCGGGGCGGAACTAAACGGTGCCAAGCGCTGGCTGTCTGTTTTTGGTTTTGCACTGCAGCCGTCGGAATTCCTCAAGCCAACGCTTATTGTCACCTGCGCCTGGATGTTCTCTGAACAGTTCAAGAATGGCAGTTTCCCGGGCAACCGGATCGCAGCAGTGCTGGGTCTGGCCTGTATTGGCCTCTTGATCATGCAGCCGGACTTTGGTCAGACATTCCTGATCTTCCTGGTATGGAGTGTCCTGTTCTTTATGGCTGGCCTGCCCGTCAGTGTGATTGCACTGCTTGTCGTCGCGGGCATTGTAACGGTGATCGCTGCCTATACATATCTGCCTCATGTTGCCAGCCGTATTGATCGGTTCCTCGATCCGTCCAGCGGTGACACGTATCAGACGGAAACTGCGATGAATGCTTTCCAGGCCGGTGGGTTCTTCGGCCGCGGGCCGGGCGAAGGCATGGTCAAGCGTGCTCTGCCCGATGCGCATACCGACTTCATCTTTGCGGTCATTGGTGAAGAGTTTGGCCTGTTTGCCTGTCTGGGGCTGGTCCTGCTGTTTGGCTTCATCGTTATCCGTGGCTACCTGCTCCTCCTGCGGGAAGAAGACCCGTTTGTGTATCTTTCTGTCGGTGGGTTGCTCGGCCTGTTCGGCATACAGGCGCTGATCAATATTGGGGTGAACCTCAATGTTCTGCCCGCCAAGGGTATGACATTGCCGTTTATCAGCTATGGCGGGTCATCGCTGCTGGCCATGGCCATGGCGATGGGCATGGTGCTGGCGCTGACGCGGCGCAGGCGGCTGGATCGCCCTGCGCATTATGGTGAATCCTGGGCGGGAGGTGCTGCGTCATGATGACCAATGCCTCTGCCCCTCTCATCGCCCTTGTAGCGGGTGGCACCGGTGGCCACATATTCCCCGCCCTCGCGGTTGCCAGCGAGTTGATGTCACGTGGTTATCGTGCCTTGATGCTGACTGATGACCGTGGCGAGGCCTACCTGCGCGACCAGACAGATGTACCCTACAAGGTGCTCGATGCTGCGGACCCGCGCGGCGGGACAGCCCTTGCCCTGCTTGCATTGCCTTCGGCCTTGCTGGTGGCGCGCCGCGCCCTTAGGGATATTCAGCCTGCTGCTGCAATAGGCTTTGGTGGTTACGCCACCTTGCCTGTCATGCTGGCGGCTCGCTTGCAGGGCCTGCCGACCTGCCTGCACGAACAAAACGCAGTGCTGGGGCGGGTCAACCGATTCATGGCGCGCTTCGTCGACTGCGTTGCATTGACGTATGAAGAAACCGGTCTGGTGCCTGCTTCAGCCCGGTCGGCTTGTCAGGTAACCGGCAACCCGGTGCGTTCAGGGCTGCTCGACCTCTTGAAACTGGACTATCAGGCCCCCTTGCAGGACGGCGATATTAACCTTCTCGTGATTGGTGGCAGTCAGGGAGCAGCGACTTTTAGTAACGTTGTCCCCGCTGCTCTTTGGCTGCTGCCAACTTCACAGCGGCAACGAATCCGGCTGACCATGCAGTGTCGACCGGAGACACTGGACCAGGCTCGGGCGGCCTGTGCAGAAGCCGGTATACAAGCTGATCTCGCGACATTCTTTACTGATATGCCAAGCCGGCTAAAGGCAGCCCATCTGGTAATTGCCCGTTCGGGTGCATCCTCTGTCAGCGAATTGCAGATCAGCGGTAGACCTGGCGTTTTTGTGCCGCTCCCCTATGCCATGGACGACCACCAAACAGCCAATGCCCGGCCGATCGAAGACGAGGGCGCTGGTTGGTTGATGCTGGAAGATGTCTTTACGGCTGAAGGCCTGTTCGCGCTGCTGAACGAAGTACTCGGCGACCCAACTAAATTGAGCGGGGCTGCCGTCGCCATGCGTACATTGGCCCGCCCCGAGGCCACGAATGATGTAGCCAGCCTGATAGAGGCACAATTGACGCGACATGGCCATCAGTCAATTGAGGAGAGCAAGCAAGCTGGCAGCGCCGCGGACGGTCATGCTTTTGCCGCGGGAGGTGCCGTATGACCGGACTTCCATTCAATATTGGCACCACGCATTTTGTGGGCATTGGCGGCATCGGGATGAGTGGGATTGCCGAGCTGATGCACCGGCAGGGGCATCGGGTGCAGGGCAGTGACCAGGTGGCGGGGGCTAATGTCCTTCGCCTGCGGGATATGGGCATCGACGTCTCTGTCGGTCATGCCGCAGAAAATATAGCCGGTGTCAGCGCTGTTGTGGTGTCCAGCGCGGTGACCATGGATAACCCGGAACTGCGTGCCGCGAGCGAACAAGGCATTCCCGTGCTGCGCCGGGCAGACATGCTGGCAGAGCTGATGCGCTTTGGCTGGTGTGTCAGTATTGCTGGCACCCACGGTAAGACAACGACAACGGCGCTCGTTGGCGGGCTGTTGGAGGCCGGCGGACTGGACCCGACCATCGTGAATGGAGGCATCATCAACGCCTATGGCTCCAATGCTCGTATGGGCGGTGGCCAATGGGTGGTCGCAGAAGCCGACGAGTCGGACGGTACGTTTGTCCGCCTCCCGTCTGTGATCTCTGTCATCACGAATATAGATCCAGAACATTTGGACCATTACGGCAGCCAGCAGGCGCTGGAAGATGCCTTCGTCCAGTTCGCTCAGAATGTGCCCTATTATGGTGCTGTTGTTGTCAATTCAGACCATCCGGGCGTGCAAAAAATTCTGCATCGCCTGACCCACTACCGTGTTGTGACCTTTGGGTTTGAAGAGGGTGCAGAACTACGCGCCGTCAACTTGCGGTATGAAGATGGTGTTGCCTCCTTTGACGTTGAAATGCCTGATGTCACCCTTGAAGGCGTCAGGCTACCCTTGGTTGGGCGGCATAATGTGCTGAATGCCCTGGCGGCCATTGGGGTGGCGAAAGAGGCGGGGCTTTCTTCCGAAGACTTAGTTGCCGGGTTGGCCGGTGCTCAGGGCGTGCAGCGCCGCTTTACCCATGTTGGCACAGTCGAGGATATGCATGTCATTGATGATTATGCGCATCATCCAGTCGAAATCGCTGCCGTGCTCAAAGCCGCACGAGAGGCCTATCAGGGCCGCATCATTGCTGCGGTTCAGCCGCATCGATATACGCGCCTGCGCGACCTGTTCGAGGAATTTTGCACCTGCTTTGGCGATGCCGATGCGGTGGTGGTCACAGATGTCTTTGCGGCAGGTGAGGCGCCTATTGAAGGTTTTGATGCTGACAGCCTGGCGGCGGGCATCATCAAGAGCCATGACATCCCGGTTGCCCGCGTTGCCGACGAAGCAGCGTTGGTGGCCAGCCTGGCTACGGATGCACGGCCAGGAGATGTGATCATTTGCCTGGGGGCAGGCAGCATCTCGGCCTGGTCGCGCGGCTTGCCGGAGCGCCTGCAGGCGTTAATGAGCGGTCGGTCCGCAGGGGGAGGTGCCTCATGAGTGCCGTTACCATGATCCAGCAACAGGACCTGCCAACAGTGCGCGGGCAATATCAGGAAAATGTCTCGCTTTCCCGTCTGACATGGTTCCGTGTGGGCGGTCCTGCTGACATTCTCTTCACCCCTGCGGATGAAGATGACCTGGCCCATTTCCTGGCCGAACGACCCGAAGATGTGCCGGTCAGCATTCTCGGGGTAGGCTCCAACATGCTGGTGCGCGATGGCGGCATCCGTGGTGTTGTGGTCAAGCTGGGCAGTGGGTTGAGCGGCTACCGCATGGACGGTGATGTGCTGCATGCCGGGGCTGCGACACCTGACATGAAGATTGCCCTCGCCATGCTGGAAGAAGGCATCGGTGGGCTGGAGTTTTTGCGGGGTGTCCCCGGCACGCTGGGGGGTGCTGTGAAAATGAACGCCGGTGCCTATGGGACTGAGATCAAGGACGTTTTTGTTGCCGCCATCGCGCTCGATAGCCATGGTCACCGTCACCGGTTGAAGGCAGAAGATCTGGCCTTTGACTACCGCCATTCCAGCCTGCCCAAAGGCTGGATCGTTACGCGTATTGCGCTACAGGGGTTCAAGGATGACCCGGCCAAAATTGCCGAGCGCATGGCTGACATTTCTGAAAGCCGGGCCGAAAGCCAACCAACCAAAGCCCGCACGGGCGGCAGTACCTTCAAGAACCCCGAGGGTAAAAAGGCCTGGGAGTTGATTGACGCCGCTGGTTGCCGGGGACTGTACCTCGGTGACGCACAGGTCTCTGAACAGCACTGTAATTTCCTGATCAATCGCGGCAGGGCGACCGCGGCCGACCTTGAAGAACTTGGCAACGATGTGCGCCACCGTGTGCTCGCCCATTCTGGTGTGGATCTCGAATGGGAAATCCGCATCGTCGGCGAACCGTTGAATGGCGGAGGTGCAGCATGAGCAAGCACGTTGCCGTCATCATGGGTGGGTGGTCTGCCGAGCGGGAGGTCTCACTGGTAACGGGCGAGGCGGTTTCCAAGGCTTTGCGAGCGCTCGATTATACCGTTACCGACGTTGACGCGACGCCGGACTTGGCAGCTGAATTGACCAGCCTGAAACCCGATATTGTGTTCAATGCGCTGCACGGACGTTGGGGTGAAGATGGCTGCGTCCAGGGTCTTTTGGAGATGCTGGGCATCCCCTATACGCATTCCGGTGTGCTGGCATCTGCCCTGGCGATGGATAAACCCATGGCCAAGCACGTGTTTGAGCAATGCAATATTCCGTGCGCCCCTCATGTCGTGACAACTTATGAAGCTCTGCTTCAGGAAGAGCCGATGCCGCGTCCTTATGTGGTCAAGCCGATCAATGAAGGCTCTAGCTGCGGGGTGGCGATCATAGAAGAAGGCGACAACGGACCAACACTGCCGGATTGCGCGTTGTCTTCTGACAATGTGATGGTCGAAAAATATGTGCCCGGACGAGAGCTTGCCTGCGGCGTGATTGGTGGCCGCGCTCTGGACGTCGTGGAACTGCGCCCCAAGCGCGGTTTCTACGACTTTGAAGCCAAGTATTCCGATGGGATCACAGAACATCTGATGCCTGCCCCGCTGTCATACCAATTGTATCAGCGTGTACAGGCATATTCGGCCCTGGCGCATGACGCCCTGCAGTGTAAAGGGATCAGCCGGGCAGACTTCCGCTATGACGAAACACTTGGCGACGATGGCCTGTTCATTCTTGAAGTGAATACCCAGCCGGGGATGACGCCGCTGTCGCTGGTGCCGGAAATGGCGGCTCATGATGGCATGGATTTCGAGACCCTGGTTGGTTGGATGACGGAGGATGCATCATGTCCTCGTTAGCACGCCGTACCCTGCCGCGGGCAAGCAGGCCCGATAGTCAACGCAAGATTGATACAGCGATGGCCGCTGCTCAGCATGAAGCGAAACGCAAGGCTTTGGCATGGCGGCGCCGGGCGAACGCGTTGCGGCAGGTCTTCCTGCTGTCGCTGTTTTCAGCTGCCCTGTTTGGGGCATGGTGGGTGCATGAAGAAGGCCATACAGAGCAATTCTTGCGGGTGGGGGAAAACCTCTGGATAGAAGTACCGGCCCCCAAGACATTGCGGGTTGCGCAGGTCCGAATTGACGGTCTTGTAAATGCAGACCGAGAACTTGTGACGCGGCAGCTGGGCGCACTGGAAGGACGCGCCATTCTGAGTCTTTCTCTGGGCGAGTTGCGTGACAAACTGCTGATGATTGGTTGGGTTCAAGAGGCAACGGTCAAGCGTAGCCTGCCCGGGGTTATTGAAGTGCGCATTGTTGAGCGGGAACCCTATGCCATCTGGCAGCACGAGGGTGCGTTGCGCCTCATAGACAGTGGCGGGGTTGAAATCACCCGCGAGGGTCTTGGGTCCTATGACCATTTGCCGCTGGTCGTTGGTGCTGATGCACCCTCGGCTGCTGGCCGCCTGATCGATGTCTTGCGGACGGAACCCGCCTTAATCAGCAGAGTGCATGCGATGGTCCATGTCGGCGCGCGGCGTTGGGACCTGCAGTTCAATAACGGTGTTGAAGTCATGCTGCCCGAACAAGAGGTGGCGGCGGCCTGGGCCAGACTTGCCGAGTTAGACCAGGTCCACGCCATTTTGTCGCGGGATATAGCGGTGTTGGATATGCGCCTGCCAGATCGTCTGACGATCCGGCCGGGTGCCGCGAATAAAAACAGTGTGCAGAACATCTAGCAGGGGAATGTTGAATGGCCAGTACAGGACATAAAGGCGGTTTAATTGCAGCACTCGACGTTGGTTCGAGCAAAATCTGCTGCCTGATCGCCCGGTCCGACCCTGAAGGGGGGCTGCATGTTGAAGGGATGGGACACCAGCTATCCCGAGGTATTCGGGCGGGCTCCGTTGTCGACGTTGAAGCCGTGGAAAGTTCGATCCGTGCAGCAGTCGATACGGCGGAGCGTATGGCTGGCGAAACGATCTCGCATGTATACCTCAACCTGTCAGGCGGTTGGCCGCACTCGGATGCAATGCGGGTGGAAGTGCAGATTGCCTCTGGTCAGGTTGGCGAAAATGACATTCGCAATGCGGTCTCAGCGGCAACGGGTCAGTTCAACCGACCAGACCGCGAGATTATCCACGCAATTCCAGTAACGTATACTGTTGATGGGTCCCAGGGGGTCCGTGACCCTCGGGGCCTTTATGGCGACAGGCTTGGGGTGGATATCCACTTCGTTTCTGCTGAACGCGGGCCGTTGCGCAATCTGCGCCACTGCCTGGAGCAGGGGCAAATCGGTGTCGCATCGACCATCGTGTCACCCTATGCGTCTGGTCTTTCCTGTCTGTTGGAAGATGAGAAGGAAATCGGCGTTACCCTGATCGACTTGGGAGGTGGGACCACTACGACCTCTGTCTTTATGGAGGGCAGTCTCGTTTATGCCGATGTTGTACCCATGGGCGGCCAGTTGGTGACCAACGATATCGCCAAGGTGATGCTGACATCGCTAAGCGAAGCGGAACGCATGAAGACGCTGCACGGCAATGCCATTCGCCGCGCCTCTGACGATATGGAAGTCCTGACAGTGAGCCAGTTGGGTGACCATGGGGAAGCTCATCCGCATGAGGTGCCCAAGTCGTTACTGACGGGAATCATTGAGTCTCGGATGGAGGAAATCTTCGAGACCGTGCGCGATCATCTTGCGTCCAGCGGTTACGACCAGTTGGCAGGCAAGCGCGTTGTCCTCACCGGTGGGGGCGCGCAGTTGCAGGGTGTGCAGGAACTCGCCACCAAAATTCTGAACAAGACAGTCCGTCAGGGAAAGCCAGCCCATATCAAAGGGATGGCTGAATCTGCTGTCGGACCCGCATTTGCTACCTGTGCAGGCTTGTTGGCCTACGCGGTACAGGGGCAAGCCCAACCGGGCAAATTGAATGCCGCCATGTTGGCTCAGCCTGAGCCAAAAAGCGCCGTGGCACGCGTAGGTCGATGGCTGAAGGAAAATTTCTAGGCCAATGATGAAGCAAAAGGGAGACCAGATATGCCACTGACATTAGGCGTACCGGAGATCACCGAGCTGCAACCCAAAATTCTGGTGTTCGGCGTAGGTGGTGCAGGCGGCAATGCCGTCAACAATATGATTCAATCAGAGCTCAAGGGTGTTGAGTTTGTCGTCGGGAATACTGACGCGCAGGCGCTGGCCCATTCGCTGTGCGACCGTCGCATTCAGCTGGGGACACAGATCACCCAGGGTCTCGGTGCAGGCGCTCGGCCAGATATTGGCGCCGCTGCAGCGCAGGAAGCCATCGACCAGATCAAGGAAGAACTGGCAGGTGCCAATATGGCCTTTATTACCGCCGGCATGGGCGGTGGTACCGGTACAGGTGCTGCCCCTGTCGTTGCCAAACTGGCACGTGAAATGGGCATTCTGACCGTCGGTGTCGTTACCAAGCCATTTCAGTTTGAAGGGTCGCGACGTATGGCGATTGCCGGTGAAGGGTTGGATGAACTGCACAAGCATGTTGATACGCTCATCATCATCCCGAACCAGAACCTGTTTTCCATTGCCAATGAGAAGACGACGTTCGCTGATGCGTTTGCCATGGCAGACAATGTGCTGCATTCCGGCGTGCGGGGTATTACCGACCTGATGGTGATGCCGGGTCTTATCAACCTGGACTTTGCCGATGTGCGTACGGTGATGATGGAAATGGGCAAGGCAATGATGGGCACGGGTGAAGCCGAAGGCGAAGCCCGGGCGCGTGATGCTGCCGAAGATGCCATCTCCAACCCCTTGTTGGATGAAATTTCCATGAAGGGCGCGAAAGGCGTACTGATTAATATCACCGGCGGTGAAGATCTCACCTTGTTTGAAGTGGAAGAAGCTGCAAACCGCATTCGTGGCGAAGTGGACCCGGATGCCAACATCATTGTGGGCTCTACGCTGAACCAGGAACTGAACGGGTCAATCCGAGTGTCCGTATTTGCAACGGGTATCGAAGTGGACCCGAGCCTGATGCGTGCGGGTGGCATGACCGTCAATACCATTGAACGGATCGAGCCGACGATTGAAGCTTCCGAGCCGGAGCCGTTGACATTTGCCCGTCCGGTCGCAGAGGCCGCCGCCGAAGAAACAGCGGCTCCCCAGGCTTTTGAAGCGCCGGTCGCCAAGGCACCCAAGTCTGTGCCGTTGGAAGAGCGTCAGGCGCCAGCTGCGGCGACCCAGGGCACTGATGATGCGTTCATCGCCCCGGAACCCATGAAGGTAATTGATGACTTCGCCGAAAGCACCCCCGCGGAGCCAGAAGAAAGCCCGAATCCATTTGCTGAGGCAGATGTCATTAATGGTGGTATGGGTAGGCCTACTGAACGCCCTGTTGAGCCCGGCCCCAGCTTGTTCCAGCGTCTGCGTGGCAAGGGCCGGCCGACAGAGCCAGAACCCACGATCAGTGATCTGATTGAGACGTTACCCGAACCGGAACCGGAAGAAGAACCCTTGACGCGGAGTGATCGACATCCTGCAGATGTTGAACAACAGCCTCATGGTGGTGGTGTGTCTGAGGAGCAGATCGACATACCCGCCTTCCTGCGTCGACAGGCGAATTGATCGCCTGCCACTCCCTGGGTTGAGGATGCGTGTTGGAAGAATCGAGCCATAAAGGCGCGAAAGCATTGATTGTTGGGCCGACTCGCATTACCTCGTTACGGGTATTGTTCGGTGAAGGAAAGGATCGCTCTCGTGAGCATCGGTAACGCAAACATCGTGAGCCGCCAGGCGGCAGACGCACACACTAACCGTACGGTTTCCCGCGGTGGTGGGCTGCGTCGACGCTTCAAGGCCATTTTTGCGGTTGCAGCGCTTGCAATCGCCGTTACCGGCTGTGGTCGGGATGAGATCAATTATTTCGAAGCCGACGTTGCCACGCTTTATGGCAAGGCGCGTGAATTCATGGATGCTGGTCAGTTCCGCTTTGCGGCCGTGACATTCGATGAAATCGAACGCCAACACCCGTATTCACCCTGGGCGCGCCGGGCGACCCTGATGGCGGCCTACAATCACTATCTGTCGAATGACTATGATACAGCCATTCTTTCTGCGCAGCGTTTTCTGGCGTTGCACCCCGGTAATGAGCATGCCCCTTATGCCTATTACCTGATCGGCAGCTGCTTCTATGAACAAATTGCCGACGTAACGCGCGACCAACAATTGACGGAACAAGCCCTGCGGGCCTTCGAGGAACTGGTGCGTCGCCACCCCGATACGGAATACGCAAAGGATGCGCGACTGAAAATCAGCCTTGCGCGGGACCATCTGGCGGGCAAAGAAATGACCGTTGGCCGGTTTTATATGAATGCGCAGGAATATCTGGCGGCGGTCAATCGTTTCCAGGTGGTTGTCGACAAATTCGACACGACCACCCATGTGCCCGAAGCCTTGCACCGTCTTGTTGAATCCTATCTGTCTCTGGGTGTGTATCCCGAGGCCATGAAAGCTGCAGCGGTGCTGGGCCACAACTATCCGGACAGCAAGTGGTACCGCTATAGCTACGATCTGCTGACGGATGAAGGTCTGTCGCCGCGCGGCCTCTAGTCTGTTGGGGGTATGGCTGCCCCTTTCACTGCATCCCCGATCGCCTATAATGGTCGTTGGTGCTGCTTGATGCAGTACCAAGCCATGTATAATTGTTAGGCCTTGCCGCGCTGATGCTAAGCCATCTTTCCATCAGAAATATTGTCCTGATCGACAAACTCGACCTTGAAATTCAAGGCGGTCTGTCCGTGCTGACGGGCGAAACCGGTGCGGGTAAGTCAATTCTGTTGGATGCGCTCGGCCTCGTGCTGGGGCAGCGGGCAGAGCAAGGGCTTGTGCGAGAAGGCAGTGATCAGGGCATTGTAAGCGCCGGGTTCCTGGTACCCATAGATCACCCGTTGCGAGAAACCCTGGCTGAGATGGGTGTCGACGCCGATGACGAGGAAATTCTGCTTCGACGTAGCCTGAAAGGCGGGAAGAGCCGCGCCTTCATAAATGACCAGCCGGTCAGTCAGTCTCTACTGAGGGATACGGGGAATGTCCTTATCGAAATCCATGGTCAGCACGGACAGCAGGGGTTGATGGATGCGCGCAATCACCGGGCGCTGTTGGACCTTCACGGTCGGTTGGACAGCAAGGTAACAGCAACAGCGACGGCCTGGCAGGCGTTGCAGGATGCGCGCCAGCAATTGCAGGCATTGGAAGACTCTGTTGCAGCAGTGCGTGCCGACGAGGACTACTTGCGCCATGCAGTCGGCGAACTTGACGTGCTGGCACCGCAGGTAGGTGAAGAGGATGAATTGGCCGAGGCCCGTAGCCTGATGATGCATGGCGAACAGGTGGCCGAGGAAATCAAAGAGGCGATGGAAAGTCTTGTCGCTCATCGGGGGGCGGAAAACGGCTTGCGACTGGCACTGCGGCGCATCGAACGGGTGGCCGAAAAGGCTTCTGGCAGGCTGGACCCGGTCGCAGACGCCCTGGCCAAAGCCTATAACGAATTGAATGAGGCCGTGGCCACCCTGGAAGCGGCCCAGCATGAGCTGGACTATGACCCGCAGCGGCTGGAAGAAGCCGAGGAGCGATTATTTGCCTTAAGGGCCGCTGCCAGAAAGTATAATTGCCAGGTCGATCAACTCCCCGAGGTGCAAGAAGAGATGACAAGGCAGATTGCTGCACTGGAATCGGGCGAGGCTGGCTTGGCAGAGGCAAGGGAGGCTTGTATCGCAGCAGAAAAGGCGTTCAAAGCTGCCGCAGGCGCACTCAGTGCCGCCCGCCAAAAAGCTGCAGGTGTTCTGGACAAGGCCGTCAATGCAGAACTGCCGGCATTGAAACTGGAAAAGGCAACCTTCCAGACGAACCTGCAGACTTTACCGGAAGAACAATGGGGTCGGCATGGTGCAGAGCAGGTTACCTTTGAGGTGTCGACCAACCCAGGCGCTGCCATGGGGCCGCTTTCCAAAATTGCCTCTGGTGGTGAACTTTCGCGTTTCTCGCTGGCGCTGAAAGTAGTGTTGGCCCAGACGGCGTCGATCCCGACGATGATTTTTGATGAAATTGACCAGGGTATCGGTGGTGCTGTTGCAGATGCTGTTGGCGAACGACTGGTACGCCTGGCCGAAACCGCACAGATTTTGGTGGTCACCCATTCACCGCAGGTTGCCTCCCGCGGGGCGCATCACCTGCAGGTAGGCAAGCAGGTAAAAGGTGGCGCAACCTTTACCCGTGTCGACTTGCTGGATGGGGAAAAGCGCATGGAAGAGATCGCCCGGATGCTGGCTGGTGCGACCATCACGGACGAAGCACGAGCGGCAGCGCAGCAACTCATTGAAGCAGGGGTGGCCTGATGGCGGATAAACCCATCCCCAAAGACAAATTGGCTGCCTCGGTCGAGCACAGTAAATTGGCAGCAGAAATTCGCCGTCATGATGAAGCCTACTATCTCAATGACGCGCCAGAGATCACCGACAGCGATTATGATACCCTACGTCAGCGCCTGAATGCGCTGGAAGTCGCCTTCCCCGACCTGGCGGGGGAAGACAGCCCCAGCCAGACGGTAGGTGCCCCACCTAAAGCAGGCCGATTTGGCAAAATTACCCATGCGCGGCCTATGCTGTCTCTCGCCAATGCCTTCGGCGAAGAAGACATGGCAGACTTTGTTGAGCGCGTTCAGCGCTTTCTCAATCTGGGCGACAACGAGCCTGTGGAGTTATTGGCGGAACCCAAGATTGATGGCCTGTCGGCAAGCATCCGTTATGAAAAAGGCCAATTGGTCTATGGCGCCACACGGGGCGATGGCCAGGTGGGCGAAGATATTACAGCTAATTTGCGGACCTTACCGGATATCCCCGAGGCACTCAGTGGTGACTTTGTACCCGATGTCTTTGAAATTCGTGGCGAAGTTTATATGCGTCAGGATGATTTCTTTGCCCTGAATGAACAGCAAGAAGCAGATGGCAAACCACCTTTCGCAAACCCGCGCAACGCAGCGGCAGGGTCACTTCGCCAGCTCGACGCGACGGTAACGGCCGCGCGACCTCTGCGGCTTTTCGCCTATGCCTGGGGGGAAACATCAGAGCTCCCGTTCGAAACCCAAAAGGATGTGCTGGAACAGTTCAAACGCTGGGGCTTCTCCACCAATCCACTGACGGAAGCGGCTGCAACGCTTGATGACGCGTTGGCGCTGTTTGACCGGATCGGTGAAGCACGATCAAGCCTCGACTATGACATTGACGGTGTGGTCTTCAAGGTCAACCGGCTGGACTGGCAAGATCGCCTCGGCATGGTCAGCCGTTCGCCGCGTTGGGCCATTGCCCATAAATTCCCGGCGGAACAAGCCCAGACCATCCTGCAGGACATCGACATCCAGGTTGGTCGCACCGGCACACTGACGCCTGTTGCCAAATTGCAGCCAGTAAATGTTGGCGGGGTCATGGTGTCTAACGCCACTCTGCATAATGAAGATGAAATCCTGCGCAAAGATGTGCGTGTTGGTGACACGGTTATTGTGCAGCGGGCGGGGGATGTGATTCCCCAAGTGGTCTCTGTAGTGGAAGACGACCACTTCAAGTCCGAAAGGTCGGTAGCCTGGGCATTCCCCCACGTCTGTCCTTCCTGTGGTTCACCTGCAGAGCGAGAAGAAGGTGAAGCGGCCCGGCGCTGCACGAGTGGGCTGGTTTGCCCGGCGCAACGGGTCGAGCGCCTGCGGCATTTTGTTTCTCGTAACGCCATGGATATCGAAGGCTTAGGTGAAAAGCAGATTGCGGCCTTCTGGGAAAGCGGTCGTATTGAAAGCCCGGCAGATATTTTCACGCTGGAAGCGCGCGACGGGGAAAGCCTGTCAAAGCTTTCCGAAGAAGAAGGGTGGGGGGCAACATCCGTCGCCAACCTCTACGCGGCAATCAACACGCGTCGGCAAATTGGGTTGGAGCGCGTGTTGTTTGCGCTCGGCATTCGTCATATCGGGCAGGAAAATGCCAAACTGCTGGCGCGTCACTATGCCTCGGTTTCAGTATTCCTTTCGGCCATGCGTGATGCGCAGGACGAAGCGTCTGATGCGCGCCAGGAGTTGGAAAATATCGACGGCATCGGCACCAAGGTGGCCGCAGCGCTGGTTGACTTCTTTGCGGCCCCGGTGAATCAGGCTGTCGTGCATGCGCTTCTCGAAGAGCTAGATGTGCAGGACTATGTGGTGGAAACCACGGATAGCGAAATTGCCGGCAAAGTGCTTGCATTTACAGGCTCTCTGGAACAAACGACGCGGTCTGAAGCCAAGGCACAGGCCGAGGCTCTGGGGGCCAAGGTCACGGGGTCTGTGTCCAAGAAAACCGACATTTTAGTGGCGGGGCCGGGGGCAGGCTCAAAGCTGACAAAAGCCAAAGAGCTGGGCGTTCAGGTCATTGATGAAAGCGAATGGATTTCAATCGTTTCTAACGTTTCCCGATAAGGGCTTGAAAAGCAACATTCTATAAAATTTTGGATCTATGCATAATTTGCATATCAAACCTGATTTAACCGCGCTTTTTATGCAACCCTTCCCGAATATATAAACTCCTCAAGCAAACGATGTGGTGCTTAACCACGAACCCGAAACCGAGGAGTAAGTATATGTTTGACGAACTGGTAACATATCTCACGCGGGACGTACGCCCCTTCATGGACCTGCTCTCCAACAAAGGTCAGCTGGTTGAAGCGTACGCCACGAACGACAACGCAACAAACGACAACTTTGAAGACAAGTCCATCCTGCCGCCTGAAGCAGCTGCGTAAGCAACGCTTCTGGGATCTCCCTCCCCTTCCCTATGCAGGATGGACTTAAGGGTTTAGCTGTCAGGCAAGGCGTCGAAGCAAGAGCGTCGACCATTCGCCAAGAACAAGGCGCCGCCTGATAGCAAAACCCCTGTTCCGGTAAGTTGTTCGCACCAGTTGTTCCTGGGAAGTCAGCAGCCCCGACAGGATGAGAAAGCCCCCGGGCCGAAGAGCAGAAGCCACACCGGTGGCCATGTTGACCAGGGGTTTGGCAAGAATGTTGGCAACGATCAAATCGTAGCCTGCCGGGCAAAACAGCGCCCGGTTCTTCAACCCCTCGCTGACAACAAATTCAATATCATTTGCCCGTCCGTTCAGGCGGGCATTTTCTTTGGCGACATCAACGGCGATGGGGTCAATGTCGCTTGCCATGACCCGTCCATTGGTCATTTGCGACAAGGCGATCGCCAGAATGCCGGTGCCGCAGCCCAGGTCCAGCACATTGCCGAGTATGTAGCGCCTGCGGGCTAGGTCATCCAGCGCCAGCAGACAGCCTTTTGTGGTGTCATGCTGTCCGGTGCCAAACGCCATGCCGGCATCAACCTTGATAGACCATCCCTTTACGGGCGGGGTGTCATGATGGCTGCCATAGACGTGAAAGCGCCTGGCATGGACCTCATGATGGTGGCTCAGGGACTGGGCGACCCAATCAACCTCTTCAGCCACTTCCCGCGTATAGGGGAAACCTGCAAGCGCCGTACTGAGTTGGTTATCGTCTGGTGGCGTCTCGAAATAGGCATCGATTTGCCAGTCATCCGCGCCTTCTATTTCGAAACTGGCGAGGGCAGGGGGCGTGTCGATGGGTGCGAGCTCAAACAGCCGAGCTTCAACATCATCCACCCGTATCTTGGGGACGACCAGGCGGATTTGCGTGGCGGTCATGATCCGGCCTCGCTGGCGGGGACGATGAACGAATCGAGCACCCGTTTGGTACCCGCTTTGTCGAAATTCACTTCCAGCTTGTTGCCGTCCATATCTTCAATCTGGCCATAGCCGAATTTCTGGTGGAATACCCGTTCGCCAATAGCAAAATCTGTTTCGGACTTGGTGCTGAAGGTGACTTTCTTGGCCTCGCCTTTGATGGTCGTTGGTTGTTGGGCCCTGCGATAACGGGCTGTACGACGCGGTGGCACTTCTTCCCAGCCCATATTGCTTTGCTGGCCGAAGCTGTCTTGCTCGTAGTCGTCATCGTCATAAGCGCTGCCATAACCGCTATATCTGCCTTGCGACAGGCCGGGGGCTGCTTCCCGGTGGATGTGCTCTTCCGGCAATTCTTCGATAAAGCGCGAGGGCAGAGAGGCTTGCCACTGGTTGTAGATACGCCGGTTGGCCGCCGCGCTGATATAGGCGCGTTCGCGGGCGCGGGTAATACCGACATAGGCAAGGCGGCGTTCTTCTTCCAACCCGGTATTGCCGCTCTCATCCAGCGACCGTTGGTGAGGGAACAGGCCTTCTTCCCAACCGGGTAAAAAGACCGAATCAAATTCAAGCCCCTTGGCGCTGTGCAGGGTCATGACATTGACCTTGTCATCTTCTGCCATTTCATCGACAGCGGTGGCCAGGGTGACGTGTTCCAGGAAACCACCCAGGTTCTCGAAAGGCTCCATACTGCGGACTAGCTCCTGCAAATTCTCCAGCCGCCCTGGTGCGTCGGCAGATTTGTCCCGCTGCAGCATGTCGGTATAGCCGCTTTCATCCAGGACAATTTCCGTCAGCTCCATATGAGGCATGTCGTCCATCAGTTTGCGCCAGCGGTCGAAGCCATCCATCAGCCCGCGCATGGAATTCAGCGCGCGGGGGCGCAGGTCCTCGCCATCGGCAACCATGCGGGCAGCCCGAGACAGCGCAATGCCATTTTCCCGCGCAGCATGGCGCACGGCCTGCAGGGCAGCGTCTCCCAAGCCGCGTTTGGGTACGTTGAAAATGCGCTCAAAGGCCAGATCATCATCGGGCTGCGAGATCACACGCAGATAGGCAATGGCATCGCGGACTTCACGGCGTTCATAGAACTTCTGGCCGCCAATGACGCGATAAGGCACTCCAATGGTCATGAATCGGTCTTCAAACTCGCGGGTCTGGAACCCGGCGCGGACCAGTACGGCCATCTGATTGTAGGATGATCCACTGCGTTTCAGGTTTTCGACTTGTTCACCGATGGTGCGGGCTTCTTCTTCCCCGTCCCAAACACCGGTGACGGAAACCTTGTCGCCGCCATTGCTCTGGGTCCACAGGGTTTTACCCAAGCGCCCCTGATTGGCGGCAATCAGGCCGGACGCTGCACCCAGAATGTGGGTGGTGGACCGATAGTTTTGTTCCAGTCGGATAACTTTGCCGCCGGGGAAGTCCTGCTCGAACTTCAGGATGTTGCCTACTTCTGCCCCACGCCAGCCATAGATGCTCTGGTCGTCGTCACCTACGCAGCAGATGTTGTGGTGCTGTTGGGCCAACAGGCGCAGCCACAGATATTGCGCCACATTGGTGTCCTGATATTCATCGACGAGAATGTATTTGAACCGCCTTTGGTAGTCCTGCAGCACGTCGGCATTCTGCATAAACATGGTCAGGCAATGCAGCAGCAGGTCGCCAAAGTCGGCGGCATTCAGCGCCTGTAGCCGTGCCTGATAATCGATATACAGCTTGGCTGCTTTGCCATCGGCAAACAGATAGGCATCGTCGGCCGAGAGTTTATCCGGCGTCAGGCCCTTGTTTTTCCAATTATCCAAAACGCCGGCGAACTGGCGGGCAGGCCAGCGTTTTTCGTCGATGTTTTCGGCCTGTAGCAGTTGCTTGATCAGCCGGATTTGGTCGTCCGTGTCCAAAATAGTGAAGTTGGGCTTCAGCCCCACCAGTTCCGCATGGCGCCGCAAAATGCGCGCGCAGACAGAGTGAAAGGTGCCTAGCCAGGGCATGCCTTCCACGGCCTGGCCAACAAGCGAGCCAACGCGTTCTTTCATTTCCGCAGCGGCCTTGTTCGTGAACGTCACCGCCAGAATCTGGCCTGGCCAGGCGCGTCCTGTCGCCAAAATGTGGGCGAGCCGCGTTGTAAGCGCGCGCGTTTTACCGGTGCCTGCGCCCGCCAGCACCAGCACAGGCCCATCGGTGCTGAGCACCGCATCACGTTGTGGTTCATTCAGCCCCTCCATATAGGGAGAGGGTGGTTCTGCAGTGGGGGGCGGCTGGTGGTCCAGCGCATCAAGATCGAACGGGTCAGACATGCCACCGTTCTATAATACTCCTGCGGTCCTGTCCCCCGCTTTGTAGGATTTTGTCAGTCTTCGCCGCGTTCTTCCGCCCGTTCTTCCAACAGCACGCGGTTATAGGCGGCCAGCGCATCTCGGTGCAGCAATAGGCCAACGACGGCTTTGGATTCTTCATTGTCCAGCACCGGCAGATATTCCTCGCTGGTCACGTCGAAGGCGGTTAACGCCTTCTGTAGCGGATCATCCCGATAGACAAGGCGGCTGGGCTGTTCGGCAGCATCTGCCGCTTCTGACACTTCTTTATCGCCGTCCTCCAGTTCCTGCAGGCTGTGGGGTGTGATCATACCCTTGAACCGACGATCTGCATCCTGCAGGACCAGCAGACTATGAGGGGCCAGGGGTAGCCGCAGGCGTACATCATCCATGCTGGCTGCGGGTTCAATGCTGCGATAATCACTGCTCATGACCTCGCCAATACGCTTGGTTTGTACGATATGCCGTGCCCTGCCACTGCGTAGACGCAGGCCGCGTTGTTCCAGTTGGCCGTGGAAGAAAGACAGGGTGCCAGACTGACGGGCAATGACACTGGCCAGCATGGTAGCGACCATAATGGCGATGGAAAGCTGATAGTCGCCAATCAGTTCGAACACGATCAGGAAGGTCGAGATGGGGGCGCCCAGCACGGCACCGGCAACGGCCCCCATGCCGATAATCGCGAACAGACCGTGGGAGGCGATTGTCTCCGGCACAATAGAGGCTGCCAGCAGGCCAACAGCGCCGCCTGTCATGGCGCCAATGAATAGTGCGGGGCTAAAGACGCCGCCGCCGAAACCGGCACCGAGGCTGACAGAAGTCATGAGTATTTTGAGGACAAGCAGGGCCAGGAGCATCCACAGGATGTAGCCGCCTTGCAGGGCTGTATCCGTGGCTTCATAACCCACGCCGAGAATTTGCGGAAACATCAGGGCAACAAGGCCGACGATCAGGCCACCCAGCATGGGGTGTGTCCAGCGAGGGACCTGGCTGAGGCGACTGAACAACCCATTTGCCAGTAAAATCGTGCGCAGGAAGCCGATAGAAACAAATGCGCAAATCACGCCCAGCAGGATGATCACGGGAATATCCCAGGCAGAAGCAAAGCTGTATTCGGGAATGATAAAGGCCGGGTAGTTCCCCATATAGGCACGTGAAACGATCGTTCCGACCACGCTGGCCATCACAATCGGGGCAAAAGCGTGGATCGCGTAGTGGCCCAGCACCACTTCCATGGCGAAGAACACCCCCGCTATGGGGGCGTTGAAGGATGCTGCCACGGCGGTGGCAACACCGCAGCCCATTACCGTGCGCGACAGCGCAGAGGTAAGCTTCAGCTTTTCCCCCAGCCAGGCGGCCAGTGTGGCCCCCAAATGCACGATCGGTCCCTCACGGCCTGTCGAGGCGCCAGCCCCCATGCTGATAGCAGATAGGCCTGCACTGTAGAGGCCCTGGCGTAATGGCATGCGGGCGCTGTTCAGGGCATTGGCTTCAATCGTATCGGCAATGCCCAATGCGCGACCGTTCTGCATCAGATGGCGCAAGATCAGCCCGACAACGAGCCCGCCCAAAACGGGCGCAAGCATGATTCGCCACCAGGGGGTAGTAATGGCGGCTTCATAGATGCGTTCACCGCCAAAACCCAGGAAGGTGATCTGTGCCAGGTCGATGAGCTCGCGAAAGCCGATTGCCCCATAGGCGACCACCACACCGATGACAACAGACAGGCCATAGAGAATGACATGCTGGTTCTGGCGCAAACGCCAGAATTTGATCAGCAGGTCCTTCATGGCAACACGCTCTATTGCCTATTTCACGGTGATGGTAATCGGGGTTGAGACAACAGGCGGACTGTGGGGAATGTGGTACATGTCTCCCAGGATCAGCTGCAGGGTGTGGGTGCCCGGTGGCAGATCGACCATGGCCTCTGTCTGCCCACCCCCAAAGTGCAATAAGTCTTCTTCATTGGGCATGGCTTCACCCGCAGGCGGCAGGTCACGATTGATCAGCAAATGATGGTGGCCGGTATGTTCTTTTTCCGTGCCGGCAGGGGCGACGCCCATATTACGAAGGCCAAACACAACGCGAACCGGGCTGGCAACCGTCATGTCGTCAGCAGGGCTAATGAAATAGACTGCCGCCCCTTCTGGCGATGGTGAGAGGTCATCATCCGCGATGGCGGCGTTGCTGGTGGCCAGGAAGGCCAGGCAAAAACATAAAGAATGCAAAAGTTTCACTGTTGGGACTCCTTTCCCCGTTGGCGGCGTCGGGCCGGTTGTCTATATTTTACATGTTAGCCCCGAACGTGCATCTGGCAACAGGGGCGTCGACGCAGATTTAGGCTGGACGACGGAAACCTCATAAAGGAGGAGACGCTTTTGAAGCGCTTAATCTATGGCCTGGGTGCCGTCATCGCAGTTATTGTCCTGGGCCTGCTCTTGGCCCCGGCTTTTCTTGAGCCCGACCAATATCGCGACCTGATTGAAGACCAGGTTGAAGATGCCCTTGGCCGCCCCGTTACCATTGAAGGCGAATTGTCACTGAGCCTTCTGCCGTCTCCATCATTGAGCGCAGAAGGGGTGCGCATTGCCAATGTGCCCGGCGCCTCGACAGTCGACTTTGTTAAAATTGGTGCGCTTGAGATTGACGTCGCAACCGGTCCGCTGCTTCGCGGCGTTGTGCAGGTTGAAAGAACGGTACTGGTCGAGCCAGTTGTCAATCTGGAGGTGCTGCAGAGTGGGGGCAATAATTGGACCATCACCGGCAAGACAGCCCCAGCAAGTGTTCCTGAAGACCCCGGCGGGTTTGATGTCAGCCTGGATGATTTGCTGATCGAAAATGGCACGATCAACTATGTCGATGGATCCACGGGGACAACTCATCAGTTTAGCCAGGTAAACGCGCAGTTAGCGGCGGAAACGATGGCAGGCCCGTTTCGAGTCGACGGCGAGCTGCAGTGGAACGACCTGATAGCGTCTATCAACGCGAGCCTGGGGGATACGAGTCGGTCTCGTTTCCCTATGGAGGCAAAACTGCATCTCAGCGACTATGGCCTGGAAATCACCCTCAATGGCGTTGGTTTTGCCGATGACGCGCATCATATTTTTGATGGCAAGGTCAGGGCCCAGGCAGAAGACCTGCGTCACTTGCTTGCAGAATTGATGGGTGTCGAAGATACGCCTGCAGGTGATCCGGTCCTGCTTGCGGTGGATGGTCGTGCCTCTCTGACCCAGGAAGCGCTTACGCTGGAAGATGTCGATATTGCCCTTGGCCAGGTTTCCGGCCGGGCTGAACTGGGTATGAATTATGGTGGGATGAGCGACATCCGGGCCATTGTTTCCCTCCCCGTGTTGGATACTGAGGCACTCGCCTTGCGTGACTGGCTCGATAGTGTGGAGCCAAGAGACGATGATACGCCTTTTGCGATCCCGTCGGACATGGCCGCGTCGCTTGATCTGACCATTGAGGGTATCAGGCTGGAAGAGCAGACCATCCGCCAAATTCGACTGGCGGCCCGGATGGAGAACGAACAGGTTGAGGTCACCAATTTCCGGGCATTGCTGCCTGGCAGTTCGGACATTTCCCTGGGTGGTGTGGTGCAGGCGCAATCCGGCACACCAGCCTTTGAGGGCCAGTTTCGTATTGGCTCTTCCAATTTCCATGCTTTGCTGACGAGCATGGGCGTGCCTGTTGAGGGTATTCCCAAGAACAGGCTGACGCAGCTGATCGGGTCGGGCACGTTGAGTGCTATTGGTTCCATAATGAGGCTGGCTGATCTTGCCCTGAAGGTTGATTCTACGAATTTGACAGGCGGGCTGGCTTATGGTTTGGGTCGGGAAAGGCCTTCGATTGGGTTCTCAATCAAGGCTGACCGGCTGAATGCCGACGCCTATATACCCGCCCCAGCACCGGATGAAGCAGCGGAGACAGACTGGAACGCCTTTGTTAAGTCACTGAGCGGCTATGACCTCAATGGCACGCTGGGTTTTGACCAACTCACTTATCAGCGTGAGACAATCCGCCAATTGGCGGTCGACATGCGTGTAACGGCAGACGGGCTGACCATCAATAGCCTGAACTCGCCTGACCTGGCCGGTGCGCGGGTCGAGGCGAAGAATTTGACCGTCCGTCATGGTGATGTGTTGAGTGTATCCGGTGATATCGGGGTTGCATCCAGTGACTTGAATCGCTTGGTACGTTTGGCCGGTTATAGTGAACTGACGCAGTCACTTCGCCTGACCAGCGGGCAGGCTGACCTGGGTATCAATATGCAGGGTGACCAGCTGGATGTGCGTGGCAAAGGTACGCTGGGAATCACTCAGGCCAATATGCGTATACAATCCAGCAATTGGGGTGCGCCGGCAGCCACCATGATCGTGCAGTTGGACATGCAGAATGACAGCTGGCGTTCGCTGTCTCAAATGGCCGGGCTGGACGTGGTTAGCCCGGCGCAGGATGCCGACGTCCCGGTTTCAGCGAAGGCAACGTTGGAGGCTACGGGGCAGGTTTACCAGATGAATATCGGCCTTTCACTGGGCCAGGCGCAGCTTGGCGTCACCGGCGAGGCCAACCTAAACGGTGACAGCGGCGCCTACGACCTGATGGCACAGTTGGATGCATCTGATGCACTGGGCGCATTGTCTTCTATTGGCGTGGCGTTTGATGCGCCGAGCTTGAAGGGCCAACCCTTGAATTTGAGCGCCATGATTAAAGGGCCGGAGAGTGAGCTGCAATTGCAGGCCCTGGAAGGGCGTATCGGCAAGACAGTATTTAACGGCACGGCCATATTGGATGCGGCCAGTGACGTCACGGCAGTTAAGGCGACGCTGGACTTTGGTACATTTGACCTTGGTTCGTTCCTGGGCCCACAGGAAACAGGGGCCAAGGCAGCAAAACGCAATAGCCGCCTGCGTTGGTCCGATGATCCCATTGATCTGGGTTGGCTGGACAGCATCAAGGCGGATGTGACGTTGTCTGCCAATGAATTGCTGTTCCATCAATATACCTTCACCAAACCCCGTATCACCCTGGCAGCAGGCGCGCAGGGCATCACGGTCAGCGACATGCAGGCGGGCTTGTTCGGTGGCGCGTTATCGTTGAAAGGTAGTCTGTTGCGCGGCGGCGAAAAGCTGGAGCTGACCACGGATTTCGAAATGCAGCGTACCTCGGTTGCCCAGCTGCTGGCGGCAGCAGCAGACCTGACGGTGGCTACCGGTAATTTGACCATTGGGGGGACAATTTCAGGGCAAGGCAATAGCCAGAAGGAAATTATCTCTAGCCTGGATGGCACAGTAAATATGCAGGCCGTCAACGGCGTGGTGCAGGGTGTCGACATGGTGCGCATGAGTGAAACCATGCTGACCCTGGTGGAATATGACGACTTCATCTCACTGGTGAGAACGGCCATGAATGGCGGTGAAACCCGTTATGAACGCATTGAAGCACCATTCACCATCAAAAATGGTGTGGCCAAGACGGGGCCGGTGGCGGCTGTCTTGGAAGCCTCAGAAGCGACGGTCAATGCGACAATTGACCTGCCGCGTTGGACACTGGACACCGACGTCGACTTCCGTCTGACTGATCCCGGCCATGAACAGACACCGTCGGTTGGGTTGCGGTTGACGGGGGCCATCGATGCACCAAGGCGGCAGACACGGGCCAAAGAAATGACAGCCTTTATTGGCCGTCGTTTGGCTAATCGCCTGTTGGAAGACTTTGGCGGAGAACGTAGCAGTGGCCTGCGCCAATTGTTGGGCGGTAGTTCTGCCCCGCAGACGCCTGATCAGCCAAGTGGTCAGCCGGGGTCCACTATTGGCGCACCACCGCCAGGCCAGGCTGATGGCCAAACAACGCAAGGCGAAGCCCCGAAGGGGCAACCGCCGGAACAGCAGCAGGAGCAACCGACTCAAGATCCGTTGGGCTTGCTGTTACGCGGTATCCTGAATGAAGTGACCAAGGATAAAGAGACGCAGAACTGATTAGCTCTGCTCTTTATCTGCCAGCAATTTTTCGACGAGATGCGTGCGAATGGCGCTCGACAAATTAGTGTCTCGCGCCTCATCAATCTGCAGCACATATTGACTGATGCTGCAGTTTTCGGCCTTGGCGGCTTGTTCCAGCAGCGACCAGAAGACCGGTTCCAAAGAGATGCTGGTGCGGTGACCCGCCAAGGTAATCGACTTTTTGGTCGGGCCACTCAAGGTAGAGCTCAGGGCTGCTGGAAGAAGTCGTTGCCCTTGTTGTCGACAACGATGAAAGCAGGGAAGTCTTCGACATCGATTTTCCAGACGGCTTCCATGCCGAAGTCTTCAAAATCGATGCAGCTGACATTCTTGATATTGTTTTGCGCCAGGATGGCAGCCGGGCCGCCAATGGAGCCCAGGTAAAAGCCGCCATGTTCGGCGCAGCTTTCGGTTACCTGCTGGCTGCGGTTGCCCTTGGCCAGCATGATCATGCTGCCGCCCATGGACTGAAACTTTGAGACGTAGGAGTCCATACGCCCTGCCGTGGTCGGGCCAAAGGAGCCGCTGGCATAACCTTCCGGCGTTTTAGCCGGGCCGGCATAGTAAACAATGTGGTTTTTCAGATAGTCCGGCATGGGTTCGCCATCTTCGATCTTCTTGAGGATGGCGGCATGGGCCAGGTCTCGTGCCACAACGATAGAGCCGGTCAACGACAGGCGGGTCTTGATCGGGAACTGGTTCAGCTCTGCCAGCAGTTCCGGCATCGGTTTGTTCAGGTCCAACTTGACGACCTCGGTTGCCAGATCATTTTCCTTGGGTTCTGGCATATACTTTGCGGGGTCGGTTTCCAGCTGTTCGATGAACAGACCCTCTGCTGTGATCTTGCCTTTGGCCTGGCGGTCGGCCGAGCAGGAAACTCCGATGCCGATGGGTACAGAGGCACCGTGGCGTGGCAGGCGGATAACGCGAACATCATGGCAGAAATATTTGCCGCCAAATTGTGCGCCGATGCCTGTCTTCTGGGTTAGTTGATGGATCTTGTGTTCCATTTCAATGTCACGGAAGGCATGCGCGCCTTCGCTGCCATGGGTTGGCAGGCCGTCCAGGTCGCGGGCCGAGGCCAGCTTGACAGTCTTGAGGTTCATTTCTGCACTCAGCCCGCCAACAACGATGGCCAGGTGATAAGGCGGGCAGGCAGCGGTACCCAGTGTCTTGATCTGGACATCGATGAATTCAAGGAATTTGTCTTCGCGCAAGACAGCCGGCGTTTGCTGATACAGGAAGGTCTTGTTGGCAGAACCGCCACCCTTGGCCATGAACAGGAACTTATAGGCGTCGCCTTCAGTAGCATAGAGGTCGATCTGCGCTGGCAGATTGGTCTTGGTGTTGACCTCTTCAAACATCGACAGCGGGGCCATCTGCGAGTAACGCAGATTGGTGCCTGTATAGGTATTGTAGACGCCTTTGGAGATGGCAACTTCGTCCTGGCCATCGGTCCAGACGCGCTGGCCTTTTTTACCCATCACAATGGCGGTGCCGGTGTCCTGACAGCTAGGCAGCACCATGCCGGCTGCAACATTAGCGTTCTTTAGGAGTTCACGTGCCACGAAGTGGTCGTTGGGGGATGCTTCATCATCGTCGAGAATATTGCGCAGCTGCTGCAAATGGCCGGGGCGCAGCAGGTGGGCAATGTCGCGCATGGCTGTGGATGTCAGCTCCGATATTCCTTCAGCTTCAATGGTCAGGACAGACTGGCCGTTGATCTCGGTGGTGCCGACATAGTCGCTGGAGATCTTGCGATAAGGCGTTTCATCCTTGCCTTTGGGGAACATGTCGAAATAGGCGAAGCTGTTCATCTCTCTTCTTTCATCTGCTTGGTCTGCAGGGCCTGCGCAGGCAGGCGATGTTCTGTGGTGCCAAAGGGCGCTATGGCTTGCGGAAGCGGTCCAGCGTAATCACGTTATCTTCGGTTTCACCGCTTTCGGCATCTTCTGCGGCTGCGGCCTCTGCCTCTGCGGGCAACTCATCCTCAACAGGGGCTTCTGCTTTTTCTTCTGATACGTCTACAAAGTCGCGCTCAGATGGCGCATCCTGCAAAGGCAGGCCAAACTGGACAGAGGGGTCGACAAAGCTGGTCAGAGCCTCGAATGGAACCGTCAGGTTTTCCTGTTTGCCGTTGAAGCTGAGCTTTACGGAAAACCAGTCTTCTTCAACGATTAGGTCCCAATATTGGTGCTGCAGCACAATGGTCATGGTTGCCGGGTGGCGTGCCTTGAGGTGGTCGGGTATGGCGACGCCTGCATGCGTCGTGTCGAATGTCAGGTAGAAATGATGGTCGCCGGGCAGGCCATCCTTGGCCATGTCGGTGAGCAGGTCGCGGACCACGCCCAGAAGGGAACGACGCATACGCGCTGCATAATCAATTTCAGTTGCTGTCATGACGGTACACCCGTGTGAATCCCTCGTAACCACAGTAGAGCAGGGGTCATAAGAGTCAAATGGCGGGTTGTCTACCCCGCGCGTGCAGATTGGGCCGGATTCAGCCGAATTAACCATAGAAAACAGCGAATGAGGTTGAAGTGGAGGGGCTTCTGTTGCCCGGTGCCCCCCCGAACCGCGCATTCACTGGTTATTAAGCAGCTACTGCGTATGCCTCATTATCGTTGGCATTTGTCAAAGTGACCCGATAACGGCGGTATCATGCCGGGCGAAAGATAATATCTTTACTACGTTCGTCGATCCTGTTTCGCCCCCAAATTAATACCCATAAGAGCCGGTGAATTTGGTGGAGGCGCCGGGTACCGCCCCCGGGTCCGATCCGCTTATTCCATAAACCGTTTATCGCCATAGTCGGTTGCCCGACGCCCCGTATATAGGCGCTTTTGATCCACAATTAAAGGACAAGTCGCGCCTTTGTGCTGGTGTGCGGCGCGGCGAATCAGTATCCTGCTACAAGAGCTAGGGGGTAAGCAGCCAAATGAAACAATATCTGGACCTGATGCGCCATGTCCGTGATTTCGGAATCCAGAAAGGTGACCGAACCGGCACGGGCACGCTAAGCGTTTTTGGCTACCAGATGCGATTCTCGCTGGCTGATGGTTTCCCCATGGTCACCACCAAGAAGTTGCATCTCAAGTCTATCATTTATGAACTGCTGTGGTTCCTGGATGGCGACACCAACATCAAATACCTCAAGGATAATGGGGTCTCCATCTGGGATGAATGGGCTGACGAGAATGGCGAGCTGGGTCCTGTCTATGGGCACCAATGGCGCAGTTGGCCCACGCCAGATGGCGGGCAGGTAGATCAGGTGGCGAACCTGATTGACCAGATCAAAAACAACCCGGACAGCAGGCGGCATATTATCTCGGCCTGGAATGTGGCGGATGTCGACGACATGGCTCTGCCACCCTGCCATTGCCTGTTCCAGTTCTATGTCGCGGATGGCGCGCTGTCCTGCCAGCTCTACCAGCGGAGTGCGGACATCTTTCTTGGCGTGCCGTTCAATATTGCGTCTTACGCGCTGCTGACCATGATGATTGCCCAGGTTTGCGGCCTGCGCCCCGGTGAATTCATCCATACCTTTGGGGACGCGCATTTGTACCTGAACCATTTGGACCAGTTAGATACGCAATTGCAGCGCGAGCAATACCCACTGCCGACCATGCGCATTAACCCAGATGTAAAAGATATTTTCAGTTTCAAATATGAAGACTTCACGCTGGAAAATTATCAGGCGCATCCAAGTATTGCCGCCCCCGTTGCTGTCTAACCGTAGGCACCTTTCATGAAAATCGACATCATCGTTGCCGTTGCCCGCAATGGCGTTATTGGCCGTGATGGTGGCATCCCCTGGCGGCTGCCGGAGGACATGCGCTATTTCAAGAAAGTCACAATGGGCGCGCCGATCATCATGGGGCGCCTGACATGGGAGTCCATTGGCCGCCCGCTGCCGGGGCGGGAGAATATTGTCGTGTCGTCGACCATGAAAACGGCTCCGGATGGCGTGGTCCTGTGTGCCAGTCTACAAGCAGCTATCGAATATTGCGATGCCGCGGGTGCTGAGCGCGCCAGCATTATGGGTGGTGCGCGCATCTATCAGGAAGGGCTGGCGGTCGCTGACCGGCTCTATATTACGGAGCTTGATGCCAACTATGAGGGTGACACGTTCTTCCCATCGCTGGACAGCACCCTTTGGAAAGAGGCATCACGTCTGCCAGCGCAGGAAGCGGGCCCCGATGACCCACCCTATGCCTTTGTCATCTATGAACGTGCTTAACTAAAACTGATGGTCGGGGCGGCCTTGGTGGCTTCCCCCAGCTTCGCTGAGACATTCTCGGCAATGGCCAGGAAGGCCTGCGCCTGCGGGCTGTCTGGTGTGGAGGCCACAATCGGTGTCCCCGCATCTGATGTCTCGCGGATCGAGAGGTGCAAAGGTACTTCACCCAGGAAGTCGACCCCGAAAGATTCAGCGGTTTCCCGTGCGCCGCCATGGCCAAAGATGTGGGATGCCTCACCACAATGGGGGCAGACAAAGCTGCTCATGTTCTCAACGATACCAAGCGTGGGTACTTTCATTTTGTCGAACATGGCAATGCCGCGCTTGGCATCCAGCAGGGCAATGTCCTGCGGAGTGGAAACAACAACACTGCCTGCCAGCGGTACCTTCTGGGCGATAGTCAATTGCGCATCGCCGGTGCCCGGTGGCAGGTCCAGCACCAATACATCGAGCTCACCCCAGGCGACGCTGTCCAGCATCTGTTGGATGGCGCTGATCACCATGGGGCCGCGCCAGATCATGGCGGTCTCTTCATCCACCATGGATCCCATGGACATGAATTTCAGGCCGAATTTTTCGTGCGGAAAAATCGTCTTGCCATCGCTTTCCGGCTTGCCGGAAACACCCAGCATGCGGGGCACGGACGGGCCATAAATATCGGCATCCAGCAGGCCCACCTTTTTACCCTGCGCCACAAATGACAAGGCCAGGTTCACCGAGACGGTGGATTTACCCACGCCGCCTTTGCCGCTGGCAACGGCGACAATCTTGCCAACCTGGCCAATGCCGCCTTTGCCGCCGCCATCCAGTGGGGACGGTTTGCGAATAGGCGCCTGTTCAGCTTCTCCAGCTGCCGGGCGTTCGGCTGTCAGCACCGCCGTGATCTGCTCAACACCTTTTACTTCGCGGACAGCCTGTTCGCAGGCCAGACGCAGATCTTCCAGGCCAGAGCCCATGGAGGGGTCTACAGCGATGGAGAACCGCACCGTGCCGCCTTCAATATGAACACCCTGCACCATGCCAGAATCGACAATGGAATTGTCGCCGCTGGGGTTTTTGATGCGGGAAAGGGCTGCGAGAATGTTGTCCTTGGTCGCGGGCATGAAGGTATCCTGATCAGCAATGTTGTGTTGAGCGTGCGTTGCGCTGGGGCGCGGGCTATCATATAACCCGCAAAATAAAGTTTTACAGCGATAATTGGAATCGTTGGACGTCGTTCCCATATGAGGGGCTGCGTGAACTGTTCCCGCACTGCAGGCGGGAAATGAAAGGATACAGCCATGGCATGGCAAGACAATTCCGGTGGCAACCGTGGCCCGTGGGGCCAGGGTCCGCGTCCTACCGGTGGCGGCGGAGGCGGCGGCCAACAGCCCCCCAATTTTGATGACCTTCTCAAAAAAGGACAGGATCAGTTCAAGTCTTTCCTGCCGAGCCGTTTCGGCGGCGGCAAGGGATTGGCCATCATTGCGCTGATTCTGGTTGGCCTTTGGGCATCGACCGGCTTCTTCCGCGTTCAGCCGAACGAACAGGGCATTGTGCTGGTGTTTGGCGACTGGGATGGCCAGCTGCTGGGCGAAGGCTTGCACTGGAATTGGCCCGCGCCGATCGGTGAATATGACACCCCGCGCGTTACTGAAGTGCGCAAGACCGAGGTGGGTTTTGTGACGCTGGAAAGCCGCCGTGGCGACATGGAAAATGAAGTGCTCGCCGAAAGTCTGATGCTGACGGGCGATGAAAATATCATCGACATCGACTTTGAAGTGTTCTGGCAGATCAACAATGCAGGGTTCTACCTGTTTGAAATCAGGGATCCCGAAGAAACCGTCAAGGCCGTGGCTGAAAGCGTTATGCGTGAGGTTGTTGGCCAAACGGATTTGACAGCCGCGCTGACAACAGGTCGTAGCCAGATTGAAGGCCAGGCGCGCAGCCTGATGCAGGAAGTGCTCGACAGCTACCAGTCGGGTATTCAGGTTCAGGACGTAAAGTTGAAGAAGTCAGATACGCCGCCTGAAGTCATCGACGAATTCCGTGATGTGCAGGCAGCCGGTGCTGACCAGCAGGCGTTGATCAATGAAGCAGAAGCCAATGCCAACCGCATTCTGCCGGAAGCGCGTGGTCAGGCAGCTATCATTATTCAGGAAGCAGAGGCCTATCGGTCGCAGGTTGTGAACCGTGCGACGGGTGAAGCCGCTCGTTTCATCTCTGTCTATGACGAATACAGGCAGGCCGAAGACGTCACCAAGAAGCGCATGTATCTGGAGACGATGGAAGAAATTATGGGCCGGGTGAACAAGGTCATTATCGACGGTGAAGCTGGCTCGGGCGTTGTGCCCTACCTGCCGCTGCCAGAAGTGCAAAAACGCGCAGGAGGCCGCTCATGAACCCGATGGCAAAAATTATCAGTGTCGTCGCCCTGATTGGCGCGGTTTTCATTGCGCTTGAAGGACTGTTTGTGGTCCGGGTGACGGAACAGGCCATTATCCTGCGTCTGGGTGAATTCCGACGTGAAGTAACTGAGGCTGGCCTGCACTGGAAGGTGCCGCTCATCGAAGATGTCACCTTCATGGATAATCGTGTTCTGCCGCTCGACTTGCCGACGGAGGAAGTGATTGCCTCCGATGACAAGCGCCTCGAAGTGGACGCGATGGTGCGCTATCGCATTGAGGACCCGCTGCAGTTCTATCGTACCGTACAGGGCAATGAGCGGATTTTTCAGGCGCGTCTGACGACGACTGCTGTATCGAACCTGCGACAGGTTTTGGGTCGTGCGCCGTTTGATACCTTGTTGTCGGATCAGCGTATCGTGATGATGAATCAGATACGCGACCTGGTGGAAACCGATGCGGCGCAATATGGCGTCCAGATTGTTGATGTGCGCATCAAGCGGGCAGACTTGCCGCAGCAGGTTTCCAGCCAAGTTTTCATTCGTATGCAGACTGAATTCCGCGAACAAGCAACCGAGCGCCGCGCAAAGGGGCGTGAGGAAGCTGATGGCATTAATGCGCGTGCCCGCAAGGAGCGCGAGGTTATCTTGGCAGAAGCACGCCGTGACGCTGATATCATCCGTGGTGAAGGCGATGGTGAAGCCGTGCGTATCTTTGCTGAATCTTTCGGCAGGGACGTAGACTTCTTTGAATTCTACCGGTCTATGCAGGCTTACCAGCAGGCTGTCGGGTCTGAAGATACGCTGGTTCTGTCACCAGACAGCCAGTTCTTCAAATATCTCGACCAGAACAAGTAAGGGGTTGAGATTGGGCATTGCTTGAAAGGGCTGTGCCCGACGCTTAATTTCATATCACTATCAGGGGGTATGGGCCATTCGGTTCATGCCCCCCGTCATAACGATCGACGTGAAGAACAACAGGAGTAGGCTTTGAGCTCTAGCCAGATTCAACCCCGTACAACATTTGCCGCATTGGCCCATTGGACACAGACGCTTCGGCGTCATGCTTTTGTGGCGCTGATCGTGGGCGTGGCCGCGAGCATTGGTCTTGCCCAGACATCGGCAGAGGCACACCCGGACGGGTTTGTTGATCTGTCTGAGCAACTACTCCCCTCTGTGGTGAATATTGCCTCAACCATTGAAGTGAAAGCCCCTAAGGGTGCGGCCGAAGGCGGCATGCAGGGCATGCCTCCATGGTTCGATCCGTTCGGCATGTTTGGTGGTCGAGGGGGCAACCAACCGCCGCGCAAATCCAAGGCCGGTGGGTCCGGTTTCATTATTGACCCGGCGGGCATCATCATCACCAATCACCATGTCATCGACAAAGCCGATGAAGTAACAGTAACGCTGAGCGACGGTACCGAGTTGGATGCTGAAGTCATTGGTGCGGATCCTCGTACGGATATTGCCGTGCTCAAGGTGGAACCGGAAACGCCATTGCCTGCCGTTCAATGGGCAAATTCTGACGAGGTACGTGTTGGCGAGTGGGTCATTGCTGTTGGCAACCCGTTTGGCCTGGGTGGTACGGTCACAGCAGGCATTGTTTCTGCCCTGGGGCGCGATATCGGTGCCGGTTATTATGATGATTTCATCCAGACAGATGCGCCGATCAACCAGGGTAATTCCGGCGGGCCGCTGTTCAATATGGTGGGTGAAGTTATTGGAATTAACAGTATCATTATCTCCCGAGGTGGCGGCAATGTTGGCATTGGTTTCTCCATTCCGTCCAACATGGCAGAACGCGTCGTTGCGGACCTGCAGGAACATGGCCGGATCCGCCGTGGTTGGTTGGGCGTTGGCATCCAGCCTGTTGACGAAGAAATTGCCGAGAGCGTGGGCCTGGAAGAAGCTGAAGGCGTCATGATCTCCAACGTTATGGAGGGCTACCCTGCCGAAGAAGCGGGCATGATTTCCGGTGATGTGGTGTTGCAGTTTGCTGGCGAAGAGACGCCAGATACGCGCACTTTACTTCGCGCTGTTGCAGATACGCCAGCAGGCACGGAGGTTGAAGTCGTTGTCTGGCGCGATGGCGAAGAAGTGAGGCTCAATGTCACGGTTGCCGAAATGCCCGAAGATGTCGATGCATCCTCAAGCGTTGCCAGCAATGACGGTAGCGACGAAGGCGATGAGGATATGTTGGAGGCCCTGGGCATGACCATGATGGCCCTGACAGATGACATCCGAACTCGTTTCAATATTGAGGATGATGCCACCGGCGTCATCATTGCCCAGGTGGATCGCACGAGCGATGCTGCTGCAAAGGGCCTGCGTCGGGGTGACCTGATTGTCCGCATTGGCGGCAAGCCGGTTGAAACCGTGGCTGGCATCAGGGACGGCATCACCGCGGCTGAAGACGATGGCAAGCCGTCCGTTCTGTTGCAGATCAATCGTGGTGGCAACTTCCGCTTCGTACCGGTGAAGCTGGACAGCGAAGACGACGAATAAGCTGCACATGAAAGAATAAGAAAGGGCGCTTGCAGCTGCAGGCGCCCTTTTTCTTTGCCTTCCCGGTGTCGCTTTGGTGCTTGGGTTAGTCCAGCAGGGTCAATACTTCGCGCAGGTCGCGTTTTTCAATGACAGCGTCGGCGGCCTCTGCAGTCACAGGCTTGGGGCAGAAGGCCACGCCAAGGCCTGCCGCCTTAATCATAGGGATGTCGTTAGCACCGTCGCCGATGGCGATAACCTGCTCGGTCGTAATGCCCATCTGGGCGACATAGTCGTTCAAGGTGTCCAGCTTGGCCTGGGCGCCAAGAATGGGCTCGACGACATTGCCGGTCAGCGCGCCGTCCCGAAAGTCCAGCTCATTGGCATGGTGGGCGGAAAAGCCTGCCATGTCCGCAACACGCCCGGTAAAGAAAGTGAAGCCGCCGGACACCAGAATGCAGGTAATGCCGCGTTCCTGCAGGCCAGCTACCAGTTCTTTGGCGCCGGGGGTCAGCCGGATGCGGTCATCAAAAATCTGCCACAGGTCTGATTCGGAGAGGCCTTTCAACAGGCCTACTCGTTCGCGTAGGGCACTTTCAAATTCAAGTTCGCCACGCATGGCGCGTTCGGTGATGTCTGAGACAACATCACCGACGCCAATCGCATCGGCCAATTCGTCGATGCATTCATTTTCGATGATCGTGGAATCCATATCCGCGATCATAAGTTTGTAGGACAATGGCTGCCCCTAGGATACGGAGATTGCAACCCCGGAGCCGCTGACGGCAGCATTGGCCAATTCAACGGCCTTGTCGTTCTCAACGCCTTCAAACACGATCTGTGCTGACGTGCCTTCTTCGACCCAGGCAGGCTTGAGGCCGAAGCCACCTTCGCGCTTGAGTGCCATGGAGATGAGTTCAATGTGAACTGGACGCAAATAGGCAATGCCAGTATTTGCTTCGAGTGTCATTGTGCTAGCCATCTTGTTTTTCCTTTCGTTCACGCATCTGAAATTGGTTGTACCGCTTTCAGGCCCCGCTTGGGTTTGCGTTGAGTCAAATTGCCTGCCCCCTCCGCCAGATCAATGCTAAACAAAGGACCGAAGAAAGGGGCTCAAGTTGCCTAAAGTTATTCTCATTGCAGGGCCTACGGCAAGTGGCAAATCAGCACTGTCACTGAATTTGGCACGAGAATTTGGCGGGGAAGTGGTCAATGCCGATTCCATGCAGGTCTATGACTGCCTGCAGGTCCTGGCAGCACGACCCTCTGAAGAAGAGATGGAAGGCATACCGCACCACCTGTATGGGGCCGTTGCGCCAGATGATGCCTATTCTGCTGCCCGCTGGTGCGAAGATGTTCTGCCGGTGCTGCAGGATGTGTTGTCTCGTGGGAAAACGCCCATCGTTGCAGGCGGCACCGGGCTATACTTCAAGGCCCTGGTAGAAGGCCTCAGCCCTGTCCCCGCCATTGAAGCCCGGATCAGGGAAGAGATTCGCATCCTGGCACGTCAGGACGGGCAGGCTCTCTATCGTCTGTTGGAGGAGGAAGACCCTGACATGGCCGCTCGCCTTAAACCGGGGGACCGACAACGGGTTGCCCGCGCTTTGGAGGTGCTGCGCTCGACAGGTCGCTCATTATTGGCTTGGCAAGCCGAGAAAGGTGTTGCGCCCCTGACGCAGTTGGAAAATCTGGATGGTGTTGCGCGGATCGTCCTGATGCCGGACCGGCAATGGCTTTATGAGGGGTGTGACCGGCGGTTTCACCTGATGATGGACCAAGGGGCGTTGGAAGAGGTCAAAGCCGTTCAACATCTACCGGCAGACCTGCCGGCCATGCGGGCGCTCGGGGTTGGTGCTCTGCGTGCCTATCTTGCAGGGGAGTTGACCCTGGATGAAGCCATAATTCGGGCCCAAACGCAGACGCGGCAATATGCCAAACGGCAAATGACGTGGTTCCGGAATCAGTTTGATGCGTGGAATCACTGCTCAGAGCAACAATCGGAAAGTTTATTCGAAAAAACGCGTAATATTATTATCAATAATTAGTTGACTTTGAAATTATGCGTAGGTAGTGTGCGCCCGCAATAAGGTTTTTCCCGCAATCAGGCCGCGAATAACCTCGCAAGACTTGTGAGGCCGGTTCCGCTTGGTGCAAGCCGTTCCGGTGTTACACGATGGCAGGTGCGGAAAACCTCAGGAAATGTGGTTTTCAACCGCGCGTAAACGGTAAGAAGGACAGGCAAATGTCATCGCAGGGTATGCTTGAAGGTGCAGATATCATCCTCAAAGCGCTGGTCGACCAGGGGGTCGATACGATCTTTGGTTATCCGGGTGGTGCTGTGCTGCCGCTATATGATGCGCTGTTCAAGCAAAACAAAATCCGTCACGTTCTTGTCCGGCATGAACAGGGTGCTGTTCACGCGGCCGAAGGCTATGCCCGTTCTACCGGCAAGCCAGGTGTCGTTCTGGTGACCTCTGGTCCGGGCGCAACCAATGCCATCACCGGCCTTGTTGATGCGTTGATGGATTCAATCCCCATCGTTTGCCTGACGGGGCAGGTGCCGACACACCTCATTGGTACGGATGCTTTCCAGGAAGCGGATACGATTGGCATTACGCGTGCGGCCACCAAGCATAATTATCTGGTTCGTGATGTTGAAGATCTGGGGCGTACGATCCATGAAGCCTTTTATGTTGCCACCAGCGGGCGACCGGGGCCTGTCGTTATCGATCTGCCGAAAAACATTCAGGTTGAAGAAGGGCCCTATACCGGTTCGCCGAAGCTGAAGCACAAGAGCTATCGCCCGCAAATCAAGGGTGACCTCGATCAGATCCGTGCGGCCGTCGACATGATCGCCAATGCCAAAAGGCCTGTCTTCTATACAGGTGGTGGCATCATCAATTCAGGTCCGGCGGCTTCGCAATTGCTGCGTGAATTCGTTCGTATGACGGGCTTCCCGATTACCTCGACCCTTATGGGTCTGGGCTGCTACCCCGCGTCTGACAAGCAGTGGTTGGGGATGTTGGGGATGCACGGCACCTATGAAGCCAATCTGGCGATGCATGAATGCGATGTCATGATCAATATTGGTGCACGCTTTGATGATCGCATCACCGGGCGGCTTGACGCCTTCTCGCCAAACTCGAAAAAGATCCATGTCGATATCGATCGGGCGAACATCAACAAGTGCGTTCACGTTGACATCCCCATAGTCGGCGACGCCGGCCATGTGCTTGAAGACATGATCAAGGTCTGGAAGTCCAACGTACACCAGCCCAACAAGGATGCCCTGGCTGACTGGTGGGCGAAGATTGATGAATGGCGAGATCGTGACTGCCTTGGATACAAGCAGGAAGGGGATGAAATCATGCCCCAATATCTGCTGGAACGCCTGCAGGACCTGACCAAGGACAAGGACCGCTACATCACGACCGAAGTTGGCCAGCACCAGATGTGGGCGGCCCAGTATCTGGGCTTCGAAGCCCCGAATCGCTGGATGACCTCTGGCGGTCTGGGCACGATGGGCTATGGCCTGCCGGCAGCTGTTGGCGTGCAAATGGCGCATCCGGAATCGCTGGTTGTCGATATTTCAGGCGATGCATCAGCCATGATGAATATCCAGGAATTCAGCACGGCGGTTCAGTTCAACCTGCCGATCAAGGTGTTCATTCTGAACAACTCCTATATGGGCATGGTGCGCCAGTGGCAGGACATCACCTATGATGGCCGCTACGCGCATACCTATTCGGAAGCGCTGCCGGACTTTGTCAAACTGGCCGAGGCCATGGGCGGCGTTGGCCTGCGTATGGAGAAATCGGGTGATGTCGACAAGGTAATCAAGGAAATGATCAAGAATAACAAGCCGACCATTGTTGATTGTCGTGTTGCTGTTTTGGAAAATTGCTTCCCCATGGTCCCGTCAGGTGCTGCGCATAATGAGATGATCTTGGGTCCGGAAGATGTTGAAACGGATCGTGAAGACGATCCGACTCTGGTTTAGGGAGAACAGACATGGCTCAGGATCAAGCAATCTTTCAGCATACAATTGCTGTTCTCGTTGATAACGAAGCAGGCGTTCTGGCACGCGTTATCGGGCTCTTCTCCGGTCGTGGCTATAATATCGAAAGCCTGACAGTGGCCGAGACAGACCATGATGAAGGCCTGTCGCGTATCACGATCGTAACATCCGGCACGTCCATGGTGATTGAACAGATCAAGGCACAGCTGGAACGGCTGGTGCCGGTGCACCGGGTGCAGGACCTGACGACGGACGGCCCCTGCGTTGAACGGGAGCTCGCGCTAGTCAAGGTGTCTGGTACCGGTGATGCGCGGGTGGAAAGCCTGCGCCTGGGTGATGCTTTCCGCGCGCGGGTTATCGACACGACAACGGATTCGTTTACGTTCGAAATTACAGGTGCCTCCAGCAAGATCGATGCTTTTGTGGCGCTCATGGGGCCGCTTGGCCTCGTTGATGTGTCGCGTACGGGCATTGCTGCCATCAAGCGTGGCGCTGAAAGCTTATAAATGTCAGCAAGCCCTAGGGCTTCAGGCACAGGGCTCTTGCCATTCCGGGCGCAGAACTGTAGGAACAGCGCCAAATCGTCCCCAACCGGCTGAAACAAGGAAAATGAGATGCGGGTTTTTTATGACCGTGATGCAGATGTTAATCTGATCAAGACCAAAAAAGTGGCCATTGTTGGCTATGGTAGCCAGGGCCATGCCCATGCCCTGAACCTGCGGGATTCAGGTGTTGCAGAAGTTGCCGTTGCCCTGCGCCCGGGTTCTGCCACCGCCAAGAAGGCTGAGAACGAAAACATTCCGGTCATGACCCCGGCTGAAGCCGCTGCATGGGCCGATGTTGTCATGATCCTGACGCCGGATGAATTGCAGGCGGCGATCTACGCCAACGACCTGCACGAAAACATGAAGCCGGGCGCATCCTTGATGTTTGCTCACGGCCTCAATGTTCATTTCCGTCTGATCGAGCCGCGTGAAGACATCGACGTCTCGATGATCGCGCCGAAGGGCCCGGGCCACACCGTGCGCTCCGAATATCAGCGTGGCGGCGGCGTGCCTTGCCTGATCGCCATCCACCAGGATGCCTCCGGCAATGCCCATGATGTTGCGCTGTCCTATGCCTCTGCCATTGGTGGCGGTCGTTCCGGCGTGATTGAAACCACCTTCAAGGAAGAATGCGAAACCGACCTGTTCGGTGAGCAGGCTGTTCTGTGTGGCGGCCTGTCGCACCTGATCATGGCCGGGTTCGAAACCCTGACCGAAGCCGGTTACGCACCGGAAATGGCCTATTTCGAATGCCTGCATGAAGTGAAGCTGATTGTCGACCTGATGTATGAAGGCGGTATTGCCAATATGCGCTATTCCATCTCCAACACAGCGGAATATGGCGACTACATGTCTGGCCCGCGCGTTGTGAACAGCGACACCAAAGCAGAAATGAAGCGCATTCTGGAAGACATCCAGACCGGTCGTTTCGTGTCCAACTTCGTGACAGACAACCGCGCTGGCTTCCCGAACTTCAAGGCCGTTCGTGCCCTGCAGGCTGACCACCCCATCGAAGAAGTGGGTGAAAAGTTGCGCGCCATGATGCCGTGGATCGCCCAGAACCAGCTGGTCGACAAAGAAAAGAACTAAGCAGCACTGCCGTTGGTTTAAGAGGCTCCGGCATTGCCGGGGCCTTTTTTGTTTCTTCAGGATCAATATTTACACGCCCGGGCGAATTGGGTTAGTAATCAGCGCAGAAGGCGTATTGATTCGCTTCGGATCAAAAGGTGCCAAACAGGAAGAGCAATGATTGCATTGACGCACCATATTGAACCAATCGCGCCCCGTTTTCAGGACGGGCTGCTTCTTGGTGCGCCTCTTCTACTCTGCTCTCGCCGACTAACCCGCCCCTGAACGCATCTCTATGGTCACCGCCGCCGCGTTTTAGGGGGCTCTCAGGCGGTACCGAGTAACAAGATGCAATCAAACAGGAGCAAGTCAGATGACGTCTGACAATTACGTAAAAATTTTCGACACAACCTTGCGCGACGGTGAACAATCGCCGGGTGCCTCCATGAATTTGGAAGAGAAGCTGCAGATCGCCAAAACGCTGGAGCATCTGGGGGTTGATGTCATTGAGGCCGGATTCCCCATTGCCTCCAATGGTGACTTTGAAGCCGTGCAGGCTGTCTCGCGTCAGGCCAGTGACAAGGTTGTTATCTGTGGGTTGGCCCGGTCCGGCTTTGCCGACATTGACCGTGCCCATGAAGCGCTGCGCGATGCACCGCGGGCCCGCATCCACACCTTCATTTCCACCAGCCCCATCCACATGAAGTACAAGCTGCAGATGGAGCCGGATGATGTTCTGGATGCGGTTTATGCCAGTGTGGAACACGCTCGCAACCTGGTCGAAGACGTGGAATGGTCATGCGAAGACGGCACGCGGACCGACCGCGACTTCATGTGCCGCACGGTTGAGGCTGCTATTAAGGCAGGTGCAACGACAATCAATATTCCCGACACGGTGGGTTACACATTGCCCGAGGAATATGTCGAGATCATCACCATGCTGATGAACCGCGTGCCGAATATCGACAAGGCCACTTTGTCGACCCATTGCCATAACGATCTGGGCCTGGCTGTGGCGAATTCACTGGCTGGTGTGCAGGCCGGGGTACGCCAGATTGAATGCACAATCAATGGCTTGGGCGAACGGGCCGGTAATGCCGCTTTGGAAGAAGTGGTCATGGCGCTGAAAACCCGTCAGGACCTGATGCCCTACAGCACCGGCGTGCAGACGGAAGAAATCACCAAGGCCTCGCGTCTGGTGTCGACCATCACGGGCTTCGTTGTTCAGAACAACAAGGCCATTGTGGGTGCCAATGCGTTTGCACATGAATCCGGCATTCACCAGGACGGCATGCTCAAGCGCAGCGACACCTACGAGATCATGACACCTGAATCTGTCGGGCTGAACGAGTCCAAGCTGGTGATGGGGAAGCACTCCGGTCGCCACGCCTTTAAGGAAAAGCTGAAGGAATTGGGCTTTGAATTGGGCCAGAACCAGGTGGAAGATGTCTTCCGCCGCTTCAAGGATTTGGCCGACAAGAAGAAGGATGTCTACGACGAAGACATCGTCGCGCTGATTGACGATGAAGTCGTGCGCGGCGATGAGCCTATTCAGTTCGCCTCGTTGGGTCTGGCGTGCGGGTCGGAAGAGCCGCCACAGTCGACCTTGGAGCTGGATGTGGAAGGTGAACGCAAAGAAGTCACCACGACGGGTGATGGCCCGGTCGATGCGATCTTCAACGGCATCAAGGAATTGATCCCCATTCGCCCGCGCTTGCAGCTGTATCAAGTCCATGCGGTGACACACGGAACCGATGCCCAGGCGACGGTTACAGTGCGGCTGGAACAGGAAGGCCGTACGGTCAATGGCCAGGGGTCAGATACGGATACGATGGTGGCCAGTGCCAAGGCATATATTGCTGCTGTGAACCGCTTGATGCAGAAGCTGGAAAAGACCGCGCCGTCGGCTCTGTCTGCATAGGGAAAACAAGCTGTCACAGACTTGCGAGTGCCGCATGAAAGGCGTCGCAAAAACACTGACAAATGCTATGGTTTGGCGTATTGCGTGATTCGCGCAGCACGCCTTTTTATTTGACCATCACATCGGGGCAGCCAACCTGCGCATTCACCCCGTTGTCCCAAACGCGAGAGGGTTTGAGCGTCCATGTTTTCCCGACTACTGGGCATGATGTCCTATGACATGGCTATTGATCTGGGTACAGCGAACACGCTGGTTTACGTCAAGGGGCAGGGGGTCGTACTGAACGAGCCGTCTGTTGTCGCCATCAAGGACCCCAATGGTCGCAAGACGCTTGAAGCCGTCGGTAACGAAGCCAAGATGATGCTGGGCCGTACGCCTGGTCATATCGCTACTATTCGGCCATTGCGCGATGGCGTGATTGCAGACTTTGAAGCCGCCGAAGAGATGATCAAATATTTCATCAACAAGGTGCACAAGCGCAAAATGCTGGCCAGCCCGGTGGTTGTCATTTGCGTGCCATCCGGCTCTACCCCGGTAGAACGCCGAGCCATCCAGGAATCGGCAGAGGCTGCAGGCGCACGCAAGGTCTATCTGATTGAAGAGGCCATGGCGGCTGCCATTGGCGCCGGCCTGCCGGTGACCGAGCCATCGGGCTCCATGGTAGTAGATATTGGCGGTGGCACCACGGAAGTGGCTGTGCTGTCTCTCGGCGGTATTGTTTATGCAGAATCTGTCCGCGTTGGTGGCGACAAAATGGACGATGCCATCATCAACTACATTCGCCGCAACCACAATCTGCTGATCGGTGAAGCAAGCGCCGAGCGCATCAAGAAAGAAATCGGCACGGCTATGGCACCGGTGGAAGGTATCGGCGCTGAAATTCAGCTCAAGGGCCGCGACCTGATGCATGGTGTGCCCAAGGAAATCGTCTTCAATCAGGCCCAGGTGGCCGAGGCGCTGTCCGACCCCGTGTCCTCAATTGTTGAAGCCGTTAAGGTTGCGCTTGAACATACGGCACCGGAACTGGCGGCCGATATTGTCGACAAAGGCATTGTGCTGACCGGTGGTGGCGGATTGCTGCACAATCTGGACCAGGTTCTGCGTACTGCAACCGGCTTGCCGGTTACTTGTGCAGAGGATTCTTTGTCCTGTGTTGCATTGGGTACAGGCCGTGCACTGGAAGACCCGACGCTTAAGCCGGTTCTGATCCAGGGCTATTAGGCCGGATTGCCGGTGACGCAACTGAAGGGACAGTTGGGGACGTAAAACGTGAGCCGCATTCTACGCCGAACCAATGAAAACGCGACTTTGGCGCAGATGCTGCTTCAGCGGTTGGACTTTATTGCGGCCGTCTTTATCTCATTGGCCTTGTTGATCGTCGGCAAGATCGATGATGGCTTTAATCAGCGGGCCCAGGCGGTCATTGCTGATGTTGCCGTGCCGGCTGCCGAGTTTATTGGCAAGCCCATTGTCTGGGCGGGTGAAATTTCTGACCTGGTCAATGCCTATCTCGTGGAGTCCGAAGAAAATGCGCGTATGCAGGCGGAAAACACACGTCTGCGTCAGTTAGAACCCCGCCTCTTGCAACTGATCAATGAAAATGAGCGATTGCGCGATCTGTTGTCGCTCCCCCCTGTTACAGACAGCCCGGTCATTACTGCTCGGTCGGTTACCTATCCGGGTAGTCCATTTCTGTGGACGACGTTGTTGGATGCCGGTGCAGCAGACGGCGTGAAACCATACCAACCGGTGATCGACCACAATGGCGTCATTGGCCGCATTCTGAGCGTTGGGGACTCGTCGAGCCGCGCTTTGTTGATTACCGATCTGAATAGTCGTGTGCCGGTCATGGTGTTGGAAACGGGTGACCGGGCGATATTGGAAGGGGACAACAGCCGTAAGCCGCAATTGGCGTTCCTTGAAGCGGCGCACAAGGTCGAGCCGGGCTTTCGCGTGGTGACATCAGGGGACGGTGGCGTCTTTCCACCGCTCTTGCCCATTGGTGTAACCGAGATTGAAGAGACGGGTATGCTCCGCGTGGTACCCTCGGCTGACATGGCGAGGCTGGAATATGTTCAGATCATTCAGCATGAGGAGCCTGCTGCGCCGGAAGAGCAAGAACCCGTGGCCGTTCCTGAAAATGAGGGCGCGAATCCATGAGGTCTACGTCCAGCAAAGTACCCCATGGCATTCTTGGTATCGTCCCATTTCTGCTGGCGATATTTGGCGCTGTTGTAGCCAGCCTGCCCTTGGGCATTGATGGTGGGGCTAATGCGGGCTTGCCCTTGTCTCTTATCATTGTTTTCTTCTGGTTGGCGCGCCGCCCTGGTCTGTTGCCGTCTCTCGCCTTGCTCTTCATAGGCCTCATGCATGATGCCTTGAGTGGCGCACCATTTGGGCTGACGGCGTTGGCATTTCTGGCCGTTCGCGCCTTTATCCTGGAACAGAATGTTTTTGCTTTTTCCCAGTCCTTCCTGCTGGGTTGGATTGGCTTTGCCGCCATGTGTGCCGGTGTCTTGTTATTTGAGTGGCTGGTGATGAGCTGGTATCTGGGCAAATTCCTGTTCGCGCCACCCTTCTTTATTGAGCTGTTGATTGGTATTCTGGCTTACCCCCCAATCGCTGCCATATGTGGTTGGCTGGACTTCAAGGTCTTCGGCATTCGAAAAGGATAAAGCGTGGCCAAGCAGCCCTCTGGTGACCGATACAGAAACCTGACCAGACGTGCCGTCCTGTTGGGCGGCGGGCAGGCGGCGCTTATGGCTGTGCTGGTGGGCCGGATGTACCAGCTACAGGTGGTTGATTCGCAGCAATATCAGTTGCTCGCTGAAAACAACCGTATCGATGCACGCCTTATCAGTCCCTTGCGCGGCCGTATCTTCGACCGAAACGGGGAAGAACTGGCCACCAACCGCCTGAGTTATCGGGTGTCCATCATCGCAGAGCAGACAACAGATACCATGGCCACGCTGCGGCATCTGGCGACATTGTTGCCGCTGAGCGATGGCCAAATGGCGGGTATCATCAAGCGCCTGAAGCGCTCGCGCAGTTTTCTGCCGGTAACGGTAGCCGAAAATCTCAGCTGGGAAGAATTTGCCCGGGTCAATGCTAACTTGGCCGACCTGCCCGGTGTCTATCCCGATGCTGGCCAGTCGCGGTTCTATCCCTATCCGGAAGATTTTACCCTGTTGGTGGGGTATGTCGGGCCGGTTACCGAAAAAGAACTGCTCGACCTGCCGGACGACCCAGCGTTCCTGCTGCCAGAATTTCGCATGGGCAAGCGCGGGTTGGAGCGTGTGTTTAATGATGCTCTGCGCGGCCAGGCGGGTACACGTCAGGTGGAAGTGAATGCTCTTGGCCGTGAAATCCGCGAACTGGCCCGGGATGATGGCCAGCCGGGGCAGGACTTGCGTCTGACCATTGATCGGGAACTGCAGCGCTTCTCTATGGGGCGTATGGGCGAACAAAGCGCCAGTGCCGTGGTGATGGACATTCATTCAGGTGAGGTGCTGGTGATGGCCTCGGCGCCCGGGTTTGATGGAAACGACTTCAACCACGGCATCAGCCAGGAAAATTGGCAGGGCTTGCTGAATGATCCACGCAAACCATTGTTGAACAAGGCTGTTCAAGGGCGCTTCCCACCGGGGTCAACCTTCAAGATGGTGGTCGCTATGGCGGCGCTTGAAGCGGGGTTGATCAACAAAAACACCAAAGTGCGCTGTGACGGAAAGGTCCCCTATGGTGACCATACCTTCCATTGCTGGAAGGATGAAGGCCATGGCCAGGTCGACCTGATTGGAGCATTGGAGCAATCCTGTGATGTCTATTTCTATGAGCTGGCCAAGAAGCTGGATATAGACCGCATTGCAGATATGGCCACACGCTTCGGGCTTGGTGAACTAACCGGGATTGAAGTAGATGGCGAAGTTTCGGGTATCGTACCCACCAAGGCCTGGAAGCAGCGCCAGCTGGGTGAGCGATGGCATCAGGGCGAAACGCTGAATATCAGTATAGGCCAGGGTTATATGCTTTCGACGCCCCTGCAATTGGCGGTCATGACCGCGCGCATAGCCAATGGCGGCGTGGCCGTTGAGCCCACCCTGATAAGGCAAGACCCGCTCTTGGTTGACCAGTCATTGGAAGGGCCGGGAAAATTGAACATATCCGCGCGTAACCTTCTGCTTATTCAGCAGGGCATGGAAGCCGTGATGGATGGCAGGCAGGGGACGGCCCGCTCATCGCAATTGCGGAATAGCCCCGTCCGTATGGCCGGCAAAACGGGCACCGCGCAGGTGCGTCGTATTTCCCAGCAGGAACGTGAAGAAGGCCTGCGCAAGGATAATGAAAAACCCTGGGTCGAGCGCGACCATGCCCTGTTTGTCGCCTATGTGCCCGTCGAGAAGCCGACCTATGCCATTTCAGTGGTGGTCGAACATGGCGGTGGCGGGTCAGCCGTTGCTGCCCCGATTGCGCATGACATTGTAGAAAAATTGCTGGAAAAAGACCCCAGCCATGCCCTGGGGCCAAAGAATGGAGACAGCCAAGAGATAGCAGCTGTGGGAGGAGCAGATGTCTAGAACCGTCCGCTCCGGTTTTTATAAGCGCCCAACCTTGTGGCAACGCGCCAAAGATATGCATTGGATGTTGCTCACAACGATCTGCCTGATCGCGGGTATAGGTGTCACCATGCTCTATTCGGTCGCGTTGGGGGACTTTAGCAGCCTGGCCTATACGCAGCTTACGCGTTTTGGCGTCAGCCTGTGTGTCATGCTGGGGGTGGCGTTGGTTCATATTCGCGTCTGGTGGCAGCTTTCCTATCCGCTTTATTTCATTGTACTAGCGTTGCTGATCGCTGTGGAATTTATCGGCGTTACACGGGGCGGTGCACAGCGCTGGGTAGACTTGGGCTTTATGGTGCTACAGCCATCCGAACTCATGAAAATTGCGCTTATCCTGGCGCTGGCCCGCTTCTACCATGCGCGGGACGGGTTGGCGGCGCGGCAGTACAGGCAACTCATCGTCCCCGCGCTGATGATAGCTATTCCCTGTGCCCTTGTTGTGCGCCAACCAGACCTGGGTACCACATTGCTGTTGGCTATGGGGGGTGTGGCTATTCTCTTCGTGGCCGGCGTAAGGGCCCGGTTGTTTGCGATTGCAGCTGTCCTGACAATCATCGCCATTCCCGTCGGTCTCAACTTCTTTATGAAGGACTATCAGGTTGAACGGGTCATGACTTTTCTTAATCCGGAGCGCGACCCGCTCGGCGCGGGGTATCACGCCAATCAGTCGATGATCGCGCTGGGCTCTGGTGGGTTGACCGGCAAAGGGCTGATGCAGGGCACCCAGACGCATCTGGATTTCCTGCCAGAAAAACAAACAGACTTTATCTTTACGGCCCTGGCGGAAGAATTTGGTTTTATGGGCGGGGTAACGCTGATCGGCCTGTATCTGTTGGTGCTGGTCTATGCCTATAAGATTGCGCTGAGTTCACGCAATCATTTCGGGCGGCTATTGGCGATCGGCATGGCGACAACCCTTTTCCTGTACGTCTTTATTAACATTGCCATGGTCATGGGCCTGGCCCCGGTGGTGGGGGTGCCGCTGCCCCTTGTGTCCTACGGTGGCTCGGCCATGTTGACCGTGATGGTCGGGCTGGGTTTTGTGATGAGCGTGCATTTGCACCGCGACGTGTTGATGTCGCGGCAGGGACATGTGCGATAATTGGCAATATCTGGTGCTGGACAGGGGGTCGGCGGTCTCAGGCGCACGCGCTAATTTAGGCGAAGATCCAGCCGGTTCCGATGCTCGCTAGCGCCAGTCCATCAGCACACGGGTGGCGCGGGTTGCTGCTGCGGTCCGGTTTTCAACACCAAGCTTGTTGAATATCTGCTCCAGGTGTTTGTTCACCGTTCGGGGTGAAAGCTCTAAAAGCTCGGCAATTTCCTTGTTGGATTTACCATGAGCGATCCACACCAAAACCTCGGCCTCGCGCACGGAAAGGCCAAGCGTTCGAGACAGGCGTACTTCGTCGGTCCCCTGACCCAGATCCACCAAATGCAGCAAAAACTCACCAGTTTCTTCCTGATCCAGCAGGCGGAAGGCCACACCTTCCTGGCTGTCTCCCCGCGTAACGCTGATGGTGGGTTGCTGATCCGACCCGGCAGATTCGCCGACAGTTGTTAGCCAGAAGCGGACATCGCCGGGCAGGCTGTCACCATCACCAGCCCGCAGTCCATTGCGTTGCATCAGGTCGGCGGCCTGGGGGGGTGTCCAGGCGATAGAGCCGTCTTCCCGGCAGGCGATCATGCGGCGTCCTGTTCGGTCCAGTGCATCTCGGGCAGAACGGGCCCGGCGGGCATTGGAAAGATGCACTTTGATGCGCGCAAACATTTCCTGAAACTGGATCGGCTTGACGATGTAATCCACCCCGCCGCTGGCAAAGGCTTTGGCCAGATGCTCGCTTTTATTATAGCCGGTCATGAAAATTACGGGCAGGTCCGCATAGCTGACCTTGCCCCCGTATTTGCAGCCAGTTTGGGGTAGTATTTTTGAACTGGAAAAGGAGGCATGAATGTCTGGCAAACGGTACTCACCGGAAGAGATTATCCGGAAGTTGAGAGAGGCTGATG
>Ga0181593_10000023_pt1 | contig 120468 bp, 108 predicted proteins | sample 071ome_19_FD_133756 | JGI IMG/M metagenome (GOLD analysis project Ga0181593, IMG submission 133756) | Coastal salt marsh microbial communities from the Groves Creek Marsh, Skidaway Island, Georgia - 071413AT metaG (megahit assembly) | ecosystem: Environmental > Aquatic > Marine > Intertidal... | reverse complement strand
ACACGGGATATGGTGGTATTGCGCCGGCATTCATAGGTGCCGGAATCTGCTTTCTGCTTACCATCAGTTTTTGTGTGATCAGTGTCGTGCGAAAAGAGCAACCTGCCTGGGTGCCATTGCTCACACTACTCACTACCACGCTTGTCATCGCCTTCGTCGCCATCACCTGGTTTGGTTAAAGCAAATACCAACATCTATCACAGGAGTTATGTTATCTATGAGTGATATTGAATTTTTTACCAGTCCAATGTCACGCGGCCGCATTGTTCACTGGATGCTTGAAGAGTTGGGCGATCCTTATGAAACCCATTGGATAGAATATGGTGAGCAGATGAAAGGAGCGGAGTATCTGGCGATAAATCCCATGGGTAAAGTGCCGGCGGTGCGCCATCAGGGTCATGTGATCACTGAATGTCCGGCTATCTGTGCCTATCTGGCCAACAGCTACCCCGAGAGGGGATTATTTCGCAAAGACGGTGCGGCGCTGGCGGACTTTTACCGCTGGTTATTTTTTGCTGCCGGGCCGCTTGAATTGTTGGTGAGTGTGCGGGGAATGAATTGGGAGGTGCCCGAAGAGCGGCGCGGAACTCTGGGATATGGCAGTGAAGATGTGGCATTCTCTGCGATGGAGCGAGCCCTTGAGGGAAGGGAGTATATATGCGGTGATCAATTTACGGCCGCAGATGTGTATTTCGGTAGTCATATCATGTGGGGTATGCAGTTTGATGCAGTGGACAAACGTGAAAGCTTTATAAGTTACACCGCCAGGCTCGCAGAGCGCCCGGCCTATAAAGAGTCAGTAAAAATATGTGAAGCGAAAATGGCGGAGCAGGCGCAATGACAACCCACAAGAGCAAACTGGCAGGATTTATCATAGATTGTGAAAACGCGGATCCGATAAGTGCGGCGCAATTCTGGTCTCAGGCGCTGGGAATGCCCATGCAAAAACTGCCCGGTGAAGAGGGCGAAAAATACGCGCGGTTACAGGATAAACAGCATGGATTGCACGTAGAAGTGCAATCGGTAACCCATCAAAGCCGCGTGCATCTCGACATTGAAACTGATGACATTAATGCAGAAGTCACCCGGCTCGAAGCCCTGGGTGCTAAGCAGATAGAGCGCATGGAACGCTGGGTTGTTATGGAGGCACCTACCGGCCAGCGTTTTTGTGTGGTGCGGCAGTGCACAGACGACTTTGCTGCCAGCGCTAATTCCTGGTAGAGATTGCCTGTACATTGCATCGATAAAAACCAATCAACGGCGCCGTGGAGAAAAATAATGATCAATAGAATCCAGCCAATAGCCGCGCTTGCCTGTAGTTTGCTTCTGGCTTGTCAAACCGCATTCGCGCAAGTTTACGAGCCACCCCGCACTGCATCAGGCAGGCCTGATCTTCAGGGCACCTGGACCAATGCATCAATAACAAGTCTTGAGCGTAACGCCCGTTACGATAGTCTCACGCTTAGCGATGACGAAGTCTTGAGGGCCACCGATTCGCACCCGCAAAACGTGCGACTGGCGACTGATGACAATATGGTTGCCGGTGAGCTGCCCGATGGATCCGATTTGCCTCGTGGCCGGGGTTACAACGCTTTCTGGATTGATCCCGGCACGACCTTCGGCGTGATTGATGGTGAGCATCGCACGGCATGGATCAGCGATCCGGCTGACGGGCGTATTCCCTATAGTGAAGCGGGCATAGCGTGGCGTGCAGCACTGCGTGAGAAAAATGCCGGCGCCGACGGGCCTGAAGCGCGGCCATTGGCGGAGCGATGCATTAGCACCAATATGCGTGTCGGGCCACCCATGATAAATGGGCTGTACAATAATAATTATGAGATCGTGCAGACAGATAATTATGTGGTGATACGCACAGAGATGATTAGCCATGCTCGCATTGTGCCACTGGATAAGTCGCACTCGATGCAGGTACAGGCACCGATGTTTGGAGAATCTGTGGGCTACTGGGAGGAAGATTCACTCGTAATTGAAACTACGAATTTCAATCCATTGCAGCGCGAAGCATCGATCAATTTGACACCGGATGCCCGGGTCATTGAGCGCTTCACACGAGTCGCCGATAAGCAAATCATCTATGAGTTCGAGATAACTGAGCCGGAATTCTACACGCAGACCTGGCGGGGTGAGGTGAGTTTCAGAAAAACTCCCTATCATGTTTATGAGTTTGCCTGCCATGAAGGCAATTATGCCTTGAGTAGCATTCTGGGTGGCGCGAGGCGCGCTGAATTGGAGACTGAAACGCGCAACTAGTGTAAAGTGTTGAGCATTCTGCTGTTCTGTCTATCTATTTGGTAGACACGGCAAGATCGTAGCGAATGGGGTGGGGGAAGACATTGGCAGGCGAAACAGAACTGGATAAGTTGCTGGCATTGCTGCAACCCAGGCTTTTGGATGGCGAATACGTTTTCTGTACCGTACCCGGCAAGGAGTACGGCGATTTTTCAGAGCTGAATCCGCTGGCATCTTTTCTCGAAGAGGAAGGGCTGTCGCTGTTGTTGCCTAAAGACAAGGCAGATGCTACGGGTCTGGACTATATTGCAGTTTTTCGCGGTATCACCCTTTCCGTGCATTCCAGTCTCGAAGCAGTGGGATTCACAGCGGCAGTTTCTGCCAAACTTTCCTCATGTGGTATCAGTGCGAATGTCATTGCAGCACATTATCATGACCACGTATTTGTCCCTGTTGAGAAAGCAGAGGACGCTTTGCGGGTTCTGACAGAATTCGAGCAGTAACTTGCACGTTTCTCAATCACCAGTAAAATTTCTCCAACTTTAATTCCAAATTTTTTCAGACTGGATTCGTTAATCAGCACGGTATCATTGACCAGATACATGCGGTCATCGATACGAACATCCAGTGTGCCGTCATTGAAAGGGATGCGTAATACATAATCCAGGAAGGCTGCGTTACCAGCCACATTGACTTCACCGCTTCCTACAACGTCACCAGCGGTTCCGCGATAGCGATTGATGGCAGTGGGTACCAATGTCCACACCCGCCTTTCCACTGTGCCATCATCAAACAGAAAATCCTCTTCCAGTGTGCCCACTCCATTGTTCCAGTAGGCATCAATATCAGCATTAAATGTGCGAATTACCTGCCCGCGCCAATTCTTGACCACTCCATGTGCAGTCAGTGTGCCACTGAAAAACTCTTCCAGCGCGAGGCCCGGGGTCTTATCGGCGTAATCCTGCACGGTAATCGATGCGCAGCTGACATTCAGCACCAGAAATAGTGGTAACAATAATCTTGACCGGCTCATAAGCATTCTTCCCAAAGAAATTGCTCTGTAATACGGCGAAACCAGTTGCGTAGTTCAATTTAACTGGATTTCTGTCAGAGTGTGATTTCTCAGCCTGGATACAACTGCCAGGTGGTGCCCTGGAGAGTATCTCGTAGTTAAAAAGTACTCTGAGAAATTCCCTGCTGATACTGTTTGCTAATGGAGCCTATTGCAGTATTGGCGGGTTGAGATATATTGAATGAATAATCAAAGCTCAAGATTGGAGGTTTCCATGGCGCGCATGACTGGTGAGGACAAGTACGACAAGGACGGTACCCGGTTACCGATCAAGATCGACAGTACTTCCAATGGTGAATACGAACCCATTCCCATATCTCCAATAAATAAAAAGGCCAATGCTCTGGCGCTTGAACAGGCTGATGCCAATGCCCGCCGTGTTGGTCAGACACGGCGCAAGTTTCTGATTTCCAGCTGTGGTGCGGCCACGACATTGCTGGCTTTCAATCAGGCCCAGGCATTCAGCCAACGGCGTGGTGGTTATTTTGAAGTAAGTCCTGAGTCGGCTCTGGATAGTGCTGCCGCATTGGCCGAAGTCGGCGGCGGGGAGTTCATCTTTGACGTACAGGGCCACTACGTGAACCCTGAAGGCGATTGGCTAAGCCGAGTACCACCTGATGCCCAGCCTTACGCAGGCATGGAGAAAGCTGCCTGTGAAGCTGCAAATACCGGTGGCGAACGCGGCTACCTGGATTGTCTGGGTCAGAGCGAATTCATCAAGGATATTTTCATGGACAGCGACACCGACATCATGGTGCTGTCGTTCGTGCCTTCGACTCGGGAAACCGAGCCGGTAACCATTGAAGATGCTGATGAAACACGGCGTATCGTGGCAGAGCTCGAAGGTAGCAAGCGTCTCATGATTCATGGGCGTGTGAATCCCAACCAGGAAGGTGATCTGGAAGGCATGGATGAACTGGCAGAGAACTGGAATATCTCTGCGTTTAAAACCTATACCCAGTATGGCCCGGGTGGCGTGGGATTCTTTCTCAGCGACGATGTGGGCCGCGCCATGATTGAACGGGCAAGGCGCCTTGGTGTACGCAATATCTGCGTTCATAAAGGACTGCCATTCGGACCGCGATCCTATGAACACAGCCAGAGTTCGGATATTGGTGTGGTCGCGAAAGATTATCCCGACATGAATTTTCTCATCTACCATTCCAGCTTCGTTGCTGGTAATGAGGAGCAGGCATTTGAAGCTGGCGCAGGTCGCGATGGCGTCGACACGCTGATCCAGTCGCTTATCGACAACGAGGTTGCCCCTAATTCCAATGTCTATGCTGAATTGGGCAGCACCTGGCGTTTTCTGATGCGAGATCCCAACAACGCAGCCCATACCCTGGGCAAGCTGTTCAGGTATGTTGGTGAAGACAATGTGTTATGGGGCACAGACTCAATCTGGTATGGCTCACCCCAGGACCAGATTCAGGCTTTTCGTACGTTTCAAATTTCCGAAGAGTTCCAGGAGCAATATGGCTATCCAGCCATCACACCAGAGTTGCGCGCCAAAGTGTTCGGACTGAATGCTGCCGTGCCTTATGGTATTGATCAGGCAGAGATTCAGCAGCTAACGGCGAATGATTTCGTTACTGCCGAAAAACTGGCGTATCAGGAAAATCCCCAGCCTTCATTTCTGACTTATGGACCGAAGAATCGCCGGGAATTTCTGAATTTTTTAAAGTGGGGAGGTTAAGTAAACGGAGTTTGAATTCATCAGGTAAGCATTATTTATTGATGAATTATTACTCCGGGTATTCATGTACCTCGATCGTAACATGATCCAGTTTCAGGGATTCAACCAGCAGGGATTTATAATAGGTTGGCTGCTGTGGATCATGTGATACCACGCTGATAATTGCAGAATGGACATTGGGCCCCACAGTCCAAAGGTGCAGATCAGTTACATAATGCTCACCGGCTGATTCGATACTCTCGCGAATCTTTTCGCGCTTATGTGCTGAGCCCTGTTCGTCCAGCAAAATTGCACTGGTGGATTTCAACAGGCCCCACGACCAGCGTGCTACCAGAATCGCGCCGACTATGCCCATCAATGGGTCCATCCACACGGCCCCAAAATATTTCCCAACCAGCAATGCAAAAATGGCCAGCAGTGAAGTCAGGGCGTCAGCAAGCACATGCAAGTAGGCCGACTTGAGATTGTGATCATGATCGTGGTGATGGCCGTGCTCATGATCGTGTTCGTGATCATGGTGATGCTCTGCCCCCAGAATACAAACTGACGCGCCATTAACAATAAGACCAAGCACAGCGACAAAGATCGCCTGATTGAATGCAATTGAAACAGGAGAGACCAGCCTCAGTACACTCTCCCAAGCCATAATGGCGGCGAACATCGCCAGCAAGATAGCGCCCGTGTACCCGCCCAGTGTATTTACCTTGCCGGTACCAAAACTGTAGCGCTCATTGTGTGCGTGGCGACGCGCATAGATGTAGGCGAATGCATTAATACCCAGGGCTACAGCATGCGAGCCCATATGCAGTCCGTCGGCCAATAGCGCCATGGAGCCAAAGGCAATGCCAGCCGTAATCTCTACGACCATCATTGATGCTGTAATGGCTATCACTATGAATGTGCGGCTTTCGCCAGGTCTTTTAATATCCTGGCCAAAAGTGTGTTTGTGGCGCCAACGTTCAAGTGCTTTGCTTTTCATTGTTCTGCGTCTGAATGTGCTCGAATCGAATCTGAAGATTGACCGATTATCGGTGATTTAGCCATAGCTCGACAAATCGCCGTCTTCTTGCGATTCTCGCGGCTAAACGGCATAAAATTAGGGTAGACTTCTGATTAGCCTGCAATGCTGACCCGGACAGGGAGATTCCATGACGCTCCAGCAGTTAGGCGCAATGTTGCAGTAAGGAGAAAATATGAAGAAGATGCTACTTGGCGCGCTGATTGCGCTGACACCCATGATTACTCTGGCAGTTGAAGAGGCAGATCCGGCTCTGGCCGAGATCGTAAATTTTCGTCAATATAGCGATACTTTCGCCAGCGCTGGACAGCCTACCCGTGAGCAATTTCAGGCGATCGCCGATGCGGGTTTCGAGCGCATCGTTTATATCGCTTTTACCAATAATCAAAATGCAGTGCCTGATGCAGACCAGGTCGTGAAGGGTTTGGGTATGGAATATATGCATGTGCCCGTGGATTTCTCCAATCCACTACCAGCGGATTTTTATGCTTTCGCCGATTCCATGCAGCGCGATACAGACAAGAAGACTCTCCTGCATTGCCAGGTAAATGCTCGTGCAACCGCATTCAGCTTTTTGTATCGTGTAATCTATGACGACGTGCCAGTAGCAGAGGCCAAAGCCGATATGAATACAGTGTGGCAGCCCAATGAAGTGTGGCGTGATTTTATTTTTGAAGTAATGGCCCAGAATGATATTGATCCCCATTGCGCCGAATGTGACTGGACCCTGCCACCGCCTAGGCAGTAATTTAACCTTGCATTGAATTTTCCAAACCGAGAATAGCCGCATACAAGGCGGCAATTCAATTCACTGATAAGACTCGAGGGATTGATGATGAAACAAGCAACACAAGGTTTGTTGATGCTGGCTATTTTGGTGGTTTATCCTGTTGCCAGCGCTCAGGTGGAGCGCTACGTGGCAGGCACGCACTATCAAGTACTGGATAACCCAGTCAGAACTGCAGACAGCTCCAGAATCGAAGTTATCGAACTGTTTTGGTACGGTTGCCCCGGATGCTATGCCTTCGAGCCACTGGTGGCGAACTGGGAGCAATCACAGTCTGCAGATATAGATCACAAGCGACTACCGGCGATGTGGAATCCTATCACAGAGATTCACGCCCAGGCATTTTACACGGCGCAAAATCTGGATTCGCTCCATGCTGTCCACGACCGGTTCTTTAACGAATATCACCAGAACCGCAATCGTTTGCACAATGAAGTGGTCATTCGGGAATTTTTTGAGGCATGCGGCATATCGCCTGCGGATTTTGATCGTACATTCAATTCATTTTCAGTGCGCACTCAGGTGAATCAGGCGGAAGCATTGATGGCTCGCTACGGGCCGGCACAAACTCCTTCTCTGTATGTAAATGGCAAGTATGTAGTCACACTGGGCGATGGGGGTTATCAGCAAATGCTGGATATCGTCGACTTCCTTGTCGATATGGAGCGTGGCTAATCTCTGGCAGCAACTGAGAAATGGCAAAACACCGCATCTTCACCACCAGTTTTAAAGGCGTCTATCCAGCCTACGTCACCAAGGCGGAGCGCAAGGGGCGCAGTAAAGCCGAGGTCGACGAAATCATTTTCTGGCTTACCGGATATGACAAGAAAGGTCTGCAATCGGTACTGAAGAAGGAAACGGATTTTGAACATTTCTTTGCTGAGGCGCCTGCCATGAATCCGGCTCGTGAACTTATCAAGGGAGTGGTTTGTGGTGTCAGAGTGGAAGAAGTTGAAGAGCCACTCATGCGGGAAATTCGCTATCTGGATAAACTGATCGATGAACTGGCAAAGGGTAAAGCCATGGAGAAGATTTTACGCCAGTAATACAATTTACTTCTATGCCATGCATACCGTTGAGTTATTATTATGTATGAAACCAAAACAGGCGTTGGGATTGGTGTCGGTATTGCCATAGGAGCTGGTGTTGGCGTCGCAATGGGAAATATCGCTCTCGGCATTGCACTGGGCATTGCGATTGGCGCGGCCATAGGGGCAGGGCAGAGTGCTGGCAAGGCCAAAAAATCTGAGACAGACGACGAATAATGGTTCGCTTGAATATATCGAGTATTGAATTTAAAGGCTTGATGGTGCTTTTGCTGGCGCTGACATGGGCCAGCAATTCACTTGGCCAGGAGCGTGTTGCAATGTCTGACAATGAAAAAGTCATCAGGGAATTCGTACAGGCATGGTCAAATCTGGACGCCGAAGAACTGGCCAGTTATTTCACCGAAGATGCCATTTATCACAATATGCCATCTGACCCCGTACAGGGACGGGCCAGTATTCAGCAGTTTATCGCAGGATTTATAAGACCCTGGGAAAGCACAGAATGGGAAATCATTAGCCTGGTCACAGACGGCGATATTGTCATGGTCGAGCGACTGGATAAAACAGTTGTTGCTGGCAGCCCGGTAAATCTTCCCTGCCTCGGATATTTCCAGCTGGAGGATGGGAAGATTAAACTCTGGCGGGATTATTTCGATCTGGCAACCTACACGGATGCACTCACTCAGGCGCTTGGTGGTAACTAGACTGCAAATTGCACACTGCTAGTTTACTGCTTCACCTGACGCCACTGTGCCCAGCCTGCGAGGGTCTGCTGCACCTTCAAGTTCGCTTTCGCGCACCACAATCACATGCAGGCCGGAATTCTCGCCCTGGCTCTCCTGAACCTCATATCCATATTCACGCAAACCCACAGCGAGTGCCGGGCCAGGCTCCATGCCGGTCTCTACCCGCACGGTTTGGCCGCGTGCGATGATATTGGGAAAGTTAATGGCTTCCTGTGCCGAGAAGCCCCAATCTACGATGCTGACCAGCGTCTTGGCTGTGTAGGCAGGAATTGAATTGCCGCCGGGAGAACCGGTCACCATGAAGAGCTCGCCAGTATTGTCGAGCACAATAGTTGGCGACATGGATGAGCGCGGTCGTGCACCGGGTCGAATCATGTTAGCAGGCTCCGGTTCATCAGGATCATAGAAGCGGGCGAAGTCTGTCATTTCATTGTTCAATATGAAACCTTTGGTAAAACGCTTGGAGCCAAAAGCAGATTCTACAGTCATGGTTGATGACACTGCATTGCCTTCATTATCGACGATAGAGAAGTGAGTAGTGCCGGCAGGCTCAAAAGTACTGTCATCTGCAAACACCGCAGCAGTTCCCGTGCCTAACACTTGTGCTGGGTCACCATGCATTGGCATGTCGCCAGGTGCAACCGGGTTTTGTGCGCGGTGATCAAGATAGCGGGGGTCCAGTAATTCTGCTACCGGGACTTCCACATGATCAGGGTCACCAAAATAATAATCGCGGTCTGCATATGCCAGGCGCTGGGCATCAACGAAAGCGCGCACGCGCTGGTTTGGGTTTGCGCCATCAGGCACCATACGATCATAGAGGTTGGCCACCATGATTTGCATGGCACCTGATGAAGGCGGAGTTGCGGCGCAAATATTTAACTCACGCCAGTCGCCACAGATTGCCGGACGTTCAATGACTTTGTAATTGGCCATGTCTTCCATGGTGAGTGTGCCGCCATCTTCGCCGGCGCGGGTTGCGGCAACTATTGCTTCAGCAATTTCGCCACGATAGAACGCATCGGGGCCCTCGGCTGCAACCTTGCGCAGGGTTTCGGCATAATCAGGATTGGTAATAATGGCCCCGGCTTGCAACGGTTCACCATTGGGATAGAAGTATTCCGCAGCGCCAAGGTTTTCATCGAGTCGACTGGCGTGCGCCATGCCGGGTAGATAGTTGGCCATTTTGCTCGGCACTTCAAAGCCATCTGCTGCAAGGTCGATTGCAGGTTGAAACAGGTCGGCCCATGGCAGTTTGCCATAGGCATCGTGAATAGTTTTGTACAAAGCGATAGTGCCGGGCACACCCACCGCGTTACCACTCTGATTGGCATCGAAGTATCCCTGAGGTTGTTCACCGTTCATGAACATATCGGCAGTGGCACCCGCTGGTGCTGCCTCACGACCGTCGAAAAAGCGCACTTCCTGTTCGGCCCGCTGATAAACCAGCATGAAACCACCGCCGCCGATGCCAGAGCTTTCCGGTTCCAATAAACCCAATACTGCATGTGCAGCTATGGCCGCATCTACCGCATGCCCGCCGCGGGCCAGCATCTCGGCAGCCGCTTCAGTTGCGAATGGATTTGCCACGGCAGCCATGTAGCCATGGCTCCAGACATTTTCAGTCGCGGTAGCAGTTTCACTCTGGGAATTAACGAGTGGTGAAAAACCTAATAGCAATACCAAGCAAAGGCGTTGGAGTTTCATGAATGCCTGACTCCGAAAAATAATGTAATTGAGTCGATTGCCCCTCTATCTTGCTGGCCATCGAGTATTTAGCTTATCACATTATGCGCAAAGTGCTCGGGCGCCAGCATCAGTTGACTGGGTAGCAAATGCACACAAAAGTGGCATAAAAAAAGGCGAGCCCGGGGGCTCGCCTTTTTTCCAACAGATTACTGCTTAGTCTTCGCCGCCACCCTGGTTAACTTCTTTCCAGGTGTAGAAGCCCATGAACATTTCTTCCCAGCTTTGCTCACCCCAGTTGATCTCACTATTGGGATCAGGGTTGTAAGGATTCTGTGAAGAGTTGTCAAAGGCACCAGTTGCGATGATCTGTGTGCCAGCTGGTACTGGCAGTGGTTCGGCCAGTTCATGGCTTAGTTGCCAGTTAAAAGAATAGGCAGGTACTGACAACAGCAGTTCCTCAGTGCCATCCGGGTAACGTGCAGTGAAAGCCATACGTTTGCCACGGAAGTGCATATGCGGCATCAGGCTGCGAATTTCAGCATCCTCACTCACATAGGTCACCAGTTCCATTTCATGGTCTTTGGCTTGTGGTGGGATGGAGATAGTGAATGCGTTACCCACACCACCTGACATACGCTCTTCTGGCACGACACCTTCAGGGTAGAAGTAGATTGCCAGTTCGGTTTCGTCGGTCACTTCCTTGCCGGAAGTCGTGTAGTGCATCTGCAGGCTCAATTGAGAACCTGCTTTCAGCAAGCCGCCAACACCTTCTGGGTTAAGCGTGAAGCTGTTACCAGGTGCATAACCAGCTATGGAAGCCTGGTCGGGATCACCACCGCCGAGGATAAAGCCTACGTCGATGTCCGGATTTTCGCGGAAGATCCTGTCAAGGTCAGGTTGCTCACCTGCTGCGATACCGGCAAAGATCTGTGCTCGAATTGCCTGGGCACGTTCTTCCGGCAGGCTGTTTATTGCATTCAGGAATGCAGTCTGGGGATCTTCTGCGCCACCCGGTGGAACTACAGTGGTAATTATGTGGTGCAGTACCTCTGATTTGTCAGGGGCCACTTCACTCGCGCGTACCCAGCGGTCTTCAGTCAGGCCGAGGTCTATAGGAATATCCATGTAGTCCACAACACCGGTAGCCGGGATAGCTTGTGGTGGAATCTTGACGACGAGATCTGGTTCGCCCAGTTCAGCAGCGAGAGTCCACTTGGTATCTGGCCAGGTAAGTTCGGCCAGTGGGTCAGCGTCGCCACTTACCTGTGAACCGGCATTAACCCAGCTAACGAGCTTCATGATTTCTTCGTCAGACAGATTCATCTCATTCTTCATTTTGTGGCCGACTTTATTGTCGATCTGACCCGGCGGCATGCGCTTGGTCAATACCACTTCGCGAATCATTGGCGACCAGCCCTGAACGGCCAGTTTGCTGTCCATGGCGAATGGTGCAATACCACCCTCGCGGTGACATTCGGCACAGTTCTCGGCAATGATCGGTGCGATGTCGTCTACATAGGAAAGATTGCTGAGCTGATTGAGCTTGCTGTAGTCGATAGCTGCGCCGTTGGCTGCGACTTCAGTCAGTTCCAGCGATTCGCCTGCTAGAGCGCCCTGAATTGCTGCTTCCAGTGCGCTGCCTGTTGGACCACGATAAAGCAGTTCGAAAGACTCTGGGTCGTATACAACCACTTCATTGAGTTTGGTCAGGCCCAATGCTTCGGCAACCAACTGGGTGTCATCCATCAATACTGGCAGATCGGTGCTGAGTGCCTGGGTGCCAGCAGTTACGGCTGCACGATCCTGGAGACCAGGGTTGAGCAGGAAAAACTCAACGCCTTGGGCGTCGTACTGCGCATGTAATTGGGTAATGGCTTCCAACGCGGCTTTATCGGTCGCGTCTACTGCCTGAGGCAGAATTACCACGGCACTATGGTCGTCATACCACGCCATGTGATGGAAGGTGCCCTGATTATCGATCAGTGCAAAATCACCGATGCGCTCACCAGCGTTGGTGATTGTGCTGAACGTGGCCAGCAGAGTCGAAAGCAAAACAACTAGAGACTTTTTCACGTATTTTTCCCCTCAAAATTCCACATGACAAAATAAATTGCTTAACCCCCAAGTTTACGCCAATCACAATAGATTGCAGCATTTTTGTGACTTTTTGTTACCAACCTACACAAATTGCAGGAAAAGCAGGATTTCTGCGGCGTACAGGGTTGGGTACGGATTTTGTCAATTCAGATCAGGCAAATCACGGCTCTGAAACAAGTTACTGACTTTTAAAATGCACAATTTTCAGGCACAAAAACATGAAACTGACGGGGTAACATTTTGGTAACACTTCTGCAACGATGTTGATTGCTGCAGCGTGCAGTTTTAGCAATCTGTTTGCCACCAGCTGTGATACTTTTTGCTTTTCTTTTTTCCACCGCCCCTGTCCATACGGAGTTGTTATGCACGGTGAGAACCTCCTGATCAACGCAATGTACTATTTGCTGGCTGCCGTCATCATGGTGCCCATCTTCAAGCGCCTCGGCCTTGGCTCTATCCTTGGTTATTTATGCGCCGGCGTGATACTGGGCCCACATGCACTGGGCATGGTGTCAGACCCGGAGGAAGTGCTGCATTTTGCCGAGTACGGCGTCATTCTCTTGTTATTTATCATCGGCCTTGAACTGGCTCCAGAAAAACTCTGGGAGATGCGCGGTCAGATTTCGGTGCTTGGCGGTAGCCAAATGTTTTTCACCGCGATTATTTTGGCCTGCATATTTCTCGCTCTAGGCATCGAAACTCCCCAGGCAACAGTGCTAGGCCTGACACTGGCGCTGTCGTCGACCGCTTTTGCCATACAGTTGATGAGCGAAGAACATATTCTGGCCTCGCCACTAGGGCGCAGTGGTTTTGCAGTGCTCCTGCTACAGGATCTGGCTGTGATTCCTATTTTATTGTTGCTGGAAATTCTGGGTCAGACCGCCGGGGAGAGTGTGGAAGCCGTTCCCTGGTATTACGGCCTAATCGCGATTGCCGTTGTCCTGGGGTTCAGCCGGTTTGCCCTGAATCGGGTACTGGCAATCGTGGCTCAAACCAATAACCGCGAGGTGATGACTGCTGCAAGCTTGTTGATTGTTATTAGCGTTGCGGTGTTGATGGATTTCGTCGGGCTTTCCATGGGGCTAGGGGCTTTCATAGCCGGCATTATGCTGGCCAATTCCAATTATCGGCATCAACTGGAATCGGATATCGAGCCGTTCAAAGGCATATTACTAGGGCTGTTTTTTATTGCCGTTGGTATGACAATCAATCTGGACTTGTTGCTTAGCGAACCCTTGTTGATGATTGGCGCAGCCATCGGGTTGGTAGCGATCAAATCATTGCTAATTACTGCGTTGCTAAAATGGCGCCAGGTGCCACTTAAGGACGGGTTGAGGTTGGGACTTATATTGTCCCAGGGTGGTGAATTTGCTTTTGTGGTGTTTTCCCAGGCTGGCCAGCTACAGTTTTTCAGTGAAGCCCTGATCGATCAGCTTATCCTGATTGTTGGTTTGTCGATGGCGCTGACTTCCCCGCTGGTCGTTTTGCACAAACGCTTGCTTGACGGTGGGCAGGGGACACCACGCGAGGATGACGAGATTCCCAATAACGAGCCCGAAGTCATTATTGCCGGGTTCGGCCGGTTTGGACAGGTTATTGGTCGCATGTTGTCTGCGCGCAAAATTCCATTTACTGCGATGGACAAAAATCCTACTCATGTGGAGTTCGTACAGCAGTTTGGTAATCGCTTGTTCTATGGGAATTTGACTCGACTGGACTTGCTTAAGGCTGCGGGGATTGACCATGCCAAGATTCTCGTCGTTGCGGTGAATGATATAGAGGAGTCGCTGGAGATTGTTGACCGCGCGCGAATGCAGAATCCGGAAGTCTATGTCATAGCGCGCGCGCTGGACCGCTTTCATGCTTATGAACTGCACAAGCGCGGTGTTCCCAGTGTGATTCGCGAGACCTTTGCCAGTAGTCTGGAAGCGGCTGTGGATACACTGGAACATCTGGGTTATACCGAGGGTCAGGCACTTACTATTGCAGAGATGTTTCGCAAACACGATGAAGCCATGCTGCTTAAATCCGTGGAACACAAAGACAATATGGACGAACTGTTGGTACTGGCCAGACAAGGTCGTCAGGAGCTCGAATCCTTATTCACAGAGGACAGCAAGAACCCGGTGTGAGTGTATTTCGCTCACACCTTAAGTGTCCGGCTGTTTTTGCGCACAACTTACTCAACATTAAATTGATTTCGACCCATCCGGGAATCCCCCGCTGCACTTGATATCCGTTATAATCGTGGCTCCTCGAATAATAATCAGAACGAGTCCGTCATGAATCGAATTAGCTTTTTCCTGCTGTTCTCAATCTCTCCATTTTATCTTCAGGCACAAGAGGCTGCGCCCTGGTTTGGCATTCAGCTACCTCCAGAAATAGTACCGCATGTCTCGCCGGCGGCAATTGGCACCAGGGGGCCAGCGCCAGCCGTGGTGCCAGATGGCGAAGCAGAATTTAGCGAGCTGCGTGGCGACCGGTTGATGCAGGATCTTGAGCGGATTCTTGAGTTTTCCTATGAAAGCAGGCGCAGTATGGAACTGGGCGGCACCCAGATGTGGGGCAGAGTCAGCGGATTTCCTTCGGGAGATGCGGTAGTACGTTGGGCTGCTGCAGAACTCGAAGCGGCGGGCATAGGTGAAGTGCGATTACAGAGAATCAGCCAGCAAGCAGATGCAAGCCTGTGGTTGCCTACCAATTGGGATATTACCTTGCTCGGCAACGATATCTTCGGTACTGGTAGTCAGGATGTGCAACTGACTACAGCGATGGCGCTGGCCCCATCGGAACTACCCAATGGCGAACTCACCGCACCGGTGGTCTATGTAGGCAAGGCCAGTGCAGCGGAGCTCGTGCATATAGACGTGAGTGGCAAGATTGCCATTCAGCATGTTACACCGCAGGCTCACCTGGTATTTGAACGCGGCAGTGCAGTACCCGCGGCGCGGTCACTGATGGCCCGAGGTGCAGTGGCAGTGATTAGTCTGGTGGACCAGCCAGGCAATGAACGTGTGCGGGATTTCAGCAATTGTGATGGTCCATGTTTTAACCTGGGCGGACAGGATAGCTGGTTTTTGCAACAGGTAATGAACTCAGCGGCAGAGGCGGGATCATTCGATCAATTACGCATGCGTTTGCGATTACAATCGCAGAGCCACAGCGACCTGGAAGCTCTGAATGCCATTGCAGTGATTCCCGGGCAATCTCCCGAAACCATTGTGCTCAATGCCCACGCAGATGCCTGGTTCGATGGTGCTGGTGACAATGGTGATGGTCTGGCCGTGCTGCTTGGCATTGGTCGCCACTTTGCAGCAACGCCTGAGCCTCTGAATCGTACGCTGGTGTTGGTTGTAAGTGCCGGTCACCACACTTCTGGTTTGAATGGGCCAGCCAACGCGGTGGAAATGAATCCGGACTTGTTTGATCAGGCTCTGCTGGTTTTTAATCTTGAACACGTCGCGCAGCGCAATATCGCGCCCGCTCGTTTTCTTTTCGAAGATGGTTACCGTCAGTTCACAGCAGATTCTGGTGAAGCGCCTATCGTGGTGGGCATTAGCAATGAGTCACGTTATATACAGGATGTCTTCACACGCGGCGTGGAGCGGTATGGCACCAATTTCATGTCAACTGACTCGACCATGGCCAGTGGCGAAGGGGGCGGCTATCGTCGCACTACCGATGCGCCGATAGTGACAACCATGCAAGCCCCACCGCTTTATCACACCACAGGTGAAGTGCTGGATGTGATCTCTGAACCGGGTTTGGAGCGTATGGCAAGGTTCATGGCGTTTTTCGTGCGCGAGATCGACAGGGCTGAACGCACACAAATCAGTCCCTGAAAGCAATTGGCTACCCACTATTGGATAAAGAAGTTAATTTATGAGCAAAGCAGTATTGATGCTGAATCTGGGTACGCCCACTGAGCCCACAGCCCGTGGATTGCGCGAATTCTATAAATATTTTTTCTCCGACCCTTTTGTGTTCGACATGAATCCATTAGGACGATGGCTACTGCGCAATCTCATCATACTGCCATTCAGGGCACCCAAGACTGCAGAACAGTATGCGTGTATCTGGATGGAGGGGGGATCGCCATTAAAAGTCTATGCAGACCGACTGCAGTTAGCAGTAGAGAAAGATTTACATGAGTCTGATGATTCCATTGTGGTGCGTAACGGTATGGCCTATAGCCCGCCGTTTATTCAGGACACGATGGCAGAACTGGAAAAATTGGGTTGTCGCGAAATTCTTGTGCTGCCAATGTTTCCCCAGTATTCCACCGCAACTTCGGCGTCAGTATTTGATGAAGTTATGGAAGCGGCAAAAAAATGGCAGCAAGCACCAGAGCTTACGTTTATCAATGATCTGTTCGCAGAGCCTGCATTTATTCGTGCCTGGTCTGTCTTGATCAGCAAGCATCTCGACATTGATTCAATAGACCATTTGATATTCAGCTATCACGGCTTGCCAGAATCCAATATTCAGAAAGCAGACAAAGCCGGTGTATGTAAATTTGGTAGCTGTTGCGATGCAGTCGGTGAATCCAACAAACTATGCTACCGGGCGCAATGCTTTGCCACTACCCGGTCTATTGTTGCAGCGCTGGGTTTACCACCGGAAAAGTATTCCATAGCCTTTCAATCCCGGTTTGGGCGGGAGGCCTGGATCAAGCCCTATCTTGAAGAACACCTCACCGACCTGCTCGACAAGGACATCAAGCGAGTTGCCGTCGTCACACCATCCTTCGTATCAGATTGCCTTGAAACCATTCATGAAATTGGCATCGAGTATCGAGAGCAGTTCGAGGAGGAGGGAGGCGAAGAGTTTAAGCTGGTGCCAAATCTGAATGACGAGCCTGCCTGGCATGCAGCAGTCACTGAAATAGCCAAAAAGTATCTGTAATACACTGCCTGTTGCTTTTCTGATCTAAATCAATATCGTTTGTTCTGCTCCCGGTATTCTGTCCCCGACTAACGCACAATCAGGAGACAAAATCATGCACGCCGAACACACACAACACCGTGAGAAATTATTACCCGTAGTGGGAACGATATTTGTACTTTACGTAGTAATACTTTCAAGTGGCTATTTTATCGGTGGAAGTTTGTTTTAGGAGCAGGAAGTTTGCGGTTGTAGTCTAGTCAGCCAGATAAATAAAATAAGTAAGTGCGATGAGGGGTGGGCCACATGGCCCACTCCCCCCTTATCGGAGTTTGGTTTTAGTTTTTCTGGTTAAGCGCTAATGGCTCGCCTAACCAGATTTTGCAACAACGGAATCTTGAATCCATTGTGGGCAAGCGCCCGGGCACCGTCAGTCGCCATAGCGGCAACGGCTTCGCCGGTTGCTGCATTTTTGGTCTGGCCTCGAACTGCATTTTCGATGCTGGTCAGGCGACGTGGAGTCGTCTGCACTGCACCGGCAACGATGCGGGAGTCTTCAATGGTGCCACCGCTGACACGAAATGCTGCTGCGATGTTCACCAATGAGAAATCCCATACATTTCGGTCTGCGACTTTCTCCCAATAGAAATTCGCATTAGCCCAGGTATTCGGGATCCTGACTGTAGTCAGAATGTCACCGGGGCGCAGTACCGTCGTATTTTCGATGTCGTTGGCGGGACCTACGAAGAAGTCTTCGGCAGACACAGTGCGCTCACCACTGCTGTTGCGAATCACCATCGTGGCATCCAGTGCAACCAACGCGGGCGCAGTATCTGAAGCACCCGCTGCGACACAGCGGCTTCCTTCAAACAGGGCATGTTCGCGATTCATGCCTTGCGGGGTGTCGGCGTAACACAGGTTACCTCCGGCACGATAGCAAGACAGTCCACGGCGATAGTACCAGCAGCGTACGTCCTGGGAGACATTGCCGCCCAGTGTGCCGATGTTGCGAATCTGAGGACTCGCTACCACCTTGGCCGCGTCTGTCAGCAACGAAAAACGTTCCTGCAAAATGGCGTTGCTGGCAACTTCGGTCAGCGTTGTGAGGGCGCCGATTTCGATGCCGTCAGTTGTTTCCCGAATTCCCCGTAGTGATTCAATTGCACTCAGGTCGATCAGGGCATCTACAGACTTGGCGCGATCTTTCAGCCAGCCGTATGTATCCTGACCACCACCAACCAACCAACCTCTTTCTGCATAGCGGTCAGCAAGCGAAAGCGCATCCTCTACCTGCACCGGCTGGTGCAGTTCCATATTTGGCATTACGTCATGAGAAGGCATAGTTAACCTCAGAAAGTATTGGTTTTCATATTAATGGCATCGCCGAGGCCTGCCACATGATTGATGATCTGGTCTGTAGTCACCGGCGCACGGTTAAACAGATGACCATCCAGTGCATCTGAAATCGCGCTGGCCAGCGCTGCCGCGGCAGCACCCTGGGTAGGTTCGCCGATACCGCGTGCGCCCACCGGGCTTTGCGGGTCAGGAATCCCTACCGCGTCGTGTTTGGACTCAGACATGATATCCATGTAAGTCGGCGGCTTGGCCTGATACAGGCCGGTGTTGGCCGGCAATCCGTTTTGCGGATCGTAGACGTGTCGCTCCAAACCGGCGAGGCCGAAGCCCCATACTGCGCCGCCTTTCATGGCGTTCTGGAAGTTGGTTGGATGCACGACCACGCCACAATCGGCGACGGCAGTGTAATCCACGATTTCATATTTTCCGGTATCCAGGTCCAACTCGATTTCACAGAAACCGGCAAGGATGCCAGGTGGTTGACCCTGACCCGGAATATTGTCCCGTGCCACACCAATAAGCCCGGTACCTGCCAGACCTTCAACAGCGCGCTGGGTAATGGGATTGATGTCATCAGGATATTCCTGACCAGAATAAGCACCGCCCAGTTCCATGGCGCGTTGCGCCGCTTGACCGTATGTCATGCCAACTGATGAGTCAGCAGTCTGGAATACGCGTGCACCATCATGACTATAATCTTCTGGTGCACCGCCAAGATCGGTTGCCGCGATTTGCTTCATTTTGTTCAAAGCATCTTCGGCAGCAAGCCAGTTGGTTTTGGTGTGCGTGAAGATCGTATTACTACCACCCTGGCCGGAGCTATGTGGCAAGTGACGGTCCGTACGGGCACGATGAATTTCGCAATTCTCCCAGGGGACTTGCAAAACTTCTGCTGCGGCACGACTGGTGCCTGCGTAAGAGTATGTTCCCAGGTTGCCGACACCACTGTGGATGTGTAGCTTGCCATCGGTATCAATACGTACCAAGCCATCGTATCCACGACCACCGGCACCGTGATAACCCATGCCAAAACCGACACCACGCACTTTGCGATTGCCCAGTTCTCTTGGTAGCGCACGCTTGGCGGTCCAGTCGAACAACTCTGCTCCCTGAGTGATTGCCTCACGCATATAGGCTGATGTGACTGGTCCGGATTGCGAACCGTACCAACCGTCGTTATCTACTGCATTAACCTTACGAAATTCCACTCGATCCATGTTCAGTTCATCAGCAACCCTGTCCATGATGGGGGCCAGTACTGCGGACATTTCATTTTGTCCCGGGCCACGTTGCGCACCACGCGGAGTGGTGTTGGTGTAAACCGAAATACCTCGATAGCGCATGGCTTCGGGTTGGTAACAGATAGAAACGTGTCCAGCGGAAGAGTTGCCACTGCCACCGCCCGTGGCGCCACCGTCGTTGACGATAACCAGATCGACAGCAGAAACTTTACCGTCAGCCTTGGCGCCTACCTTGATCCAGCCCTGCATACCGGACCGTGCAGAGCCAATGTAGAACTCCTGTTCACGGGTAATGCGCAGCTGAACGGGTCGGTTAAGTACGCGCGAGAAATTTCCGCTGATGGCCATAAATGGGTAAGGACCAATTTTGGAACCAAAACCACCACCGGTTGCCTCGTTAATGAAGACCAGGTCAGCGGGGTCGATGTTCAGCATACGGGCCAGACCATTGTCATTGGCGCTTTGGCTCTGTGATGAACCGTGGAAATAGCACTTGCCATTTTCCCAGTACGCCATACAGGTACGCGCTTCCAGTGAATGGTGAGGGTACCCGACAGTGACGAATGGTTGTTCAACGATGACATCGGCAGCAGCAAAGCCGGCTTCGATATCACCGAAACTCCAGTTCTGGGTGAAATGCTCACTAGTGGTACCAATGGGGCCACGACCACTTTCCATGCCGTCGATGGCAGACTGAGGCCATTTGATGTCGCGAATCTCGGCGCCGACGATAGGAGTCCCTTCTGGACCCTCTTCGCGGGTTCGTACCAGCACATTGCCTTGCGGGTAGGCGTTGCTGCCACCGGGTCGCAGACTTTCGATTGGGTCAACAACGAAATCGCGACGTTCAAAATCGACACGAATCGCATCGATAGCGGATTCCGCAATTTCTTCAGTGATCGCGGCCACGGCCAGAATGGGTTGACCCACATAGGTCACATATTCTGAAGCCAGTGCCGGATTGCCTGGAGGCGCAACTGGTGGCAGGTCATCGGCTGTGAAGATGCCAACCACACCATCCATGCGCAGCGCTGCGGAAGCGTCAATATTTACCACCCGGCCACTGGGCAGGGGGCTGGTAAGTAAGCGCGCGAATACCATGCCTTCACGTTTATGGTCTTCGGCATATTTAATCTCACCAGTTACCTTACCTTCTACATCTGGTGGAATGAAATCGAAACCTATATGTGTAGTCATGCTATCTGCCCCGAGGCGCGCATCACGCCATTTAGATAATGTTCGTAAGCACCGCAGCGGCACAGGTTACCTGACATGGCTGCGCGAACTTCGTCTCGAGAGGGTCGTGGATTGCTGTTAAGTAACGCAACCGCGGACATAACCTGACCCGGTGTACAGAAACCGCATTGGGGTGCGTTCTCCGCGATAAAGGCTTGCTGGACTGCATGCAAGGTTCCATTGGCGTCTTTGACACCCTCGATAGAAACCACTGCCTTGTTCTTGACGTTGTGAGTAAGTACCGAGCAGGAATAATTGGGTACGCCATCGATCAACACGGTACAGGCACCGCACTCACCCCGGTTGCAGCCAATTTTGGTGCCGGTAAGGTTGAGTTTATAGCGTAGTGTGTAAGCGAGTGTTTCGGAAGGCATGACGTCCAGAGGCCTGCTGCGCCCGTTGACGTTAATTGTTATCAAGCGTTCGGCGGCGGACTGCCCGGATTGGGCGTTCGCGAGGTAAAAACCGGTGCCGGTTGATGCGGCTGCGCCGGAGAAAATTACCCCCTTGATAAAGCGTCTGCGTGAGAGTTTGGGGTTCACTGACATAGCTCCGTTTTCTTGTTCCAGGGATGCCTGTATCCACTTGTGTTGGTACGGGCGTTTTTCTGCGTATATAGCTACTTGGGAGGCTATTATTTTTCGCCCGGAAAAGCAATTGGACCGAGTGGAAGGAACAGGCTATAAGGCACGGAATACGGGAGTTTCCGAGCGTTGCCTCGATAAAAATTACATTCTGTTACATAAATAGCGGGGACAAACTGTAACCGGCTTGAATCTGTCTGCTTGAGAAGCTGGCGGGGCGTACAGTAAAGATTTATAGAACTGGATTTTCGGCGGCTATGCTGGCCACAAGCATGCCGCACCGCGCGCACCACTGGCATCACCAAATTGTGCTGCACGCAGTTGGGTTCGCATGTTGTCAGTAAAAACTATCTTGCCAAGCAGTGGAGGGACCTGCTCGTAGAGTTGCGGAATATTGGAGAGGCCGCCGCCCAGCACGATCATGTCCGGGTCGAGTAAGTTGACCACAGTGGCGAGACATTCAGCCATTTGCTCGCAGTAGCGTGCCAGACATGCTGTTGCGCCACTGTCACCATCCTGCGCCGCTATACTGATTTCTTCCGCCGTCGCTGCTGTGCCACACAACTGCTGGTAAGTCATTGCCAGGCCTCTGCCTGACAACACTGTTTCAATGCAGTTGCTGCGTCCGCAATAACACTGGCGGTCGCCATCAAGATAGCGATAGACGGTGGCGGGCACGCAGTTATGCCCCCATTCTCCGCCAATCTGGTTGATGCCAGTGTGTAACTGCTTGTTGACTACGATTCCGCCGCCGGTTCCCGTACCGATAATGACACCAAATACCACATTGGCGTCTTTCGCTACGCCATAGTGGGCCTCAGATAAAACCAGACAATTGGCGTCGTTCTCAATGCGAATTTCGTAATCGAATCGATTCTGCAAGTCGTGCAGAAGTGGCTTGCCATTAAATACTGTCGAGTTTGAGTTCTTTATGGTTTGTGTGGTATTTGACAGAGCGCCAGGTGTCCCTATACCGACAGGAAGCAGTGATCCGGAGATGTCCTGGAGTTTATCAACAACTGCGCAGATAGTATTCAGAACATCAGTATAGGAGGATGTCGGGGTAGGTTTGCGAATAACTTCAACCACATCGCCGTTATTGTCGAGGATTATTCCCTCGATCTTGGTGCCGCCGATATCCAGTCCTATTCGCATGATAAGCCTGTTCCGATTGCTTTCCTGCGGCCTAAATCGTACCGGCAGCAATCAGGTTAGCGGCGTATTCTGCGGCGCGTGCGCTGAAGGCCATATAGGTCAGGGAAGGATTCTGGCAAGCAGATGAGGTCATGAATCCGCCATCAGTGACGAACAAATTGGGCACATCATGGGCCTGGCACCAGCCATTGAGTACCGAGGTGGCTGGGTCGCGGCCCATGCGAACTGTGCCCATTTCATGGATTCTGTTGCCTGGCCTGGAGAGCGAACTATTGCCCACACTGATGTTGGTTGCACCAGCGGCTTCCAGCATTGCCACGCCGTCTTTGACAGCTTCTGCCTGCATGATGCGCTCATTTTCACTGTAAGTTACATTGAACTGCGCCAGTGGATTACCCCAGCGGTCGCGTCGATTGGGATGGAGGGTAACTCTGTTGTCGGGGTTCGGCAGTTGTTCACCAAACGCCAGCATACTGACACGCCATGGTCCTGGTCGTTTATGGGCTTCCTTAAAATCACGGCCGATACCTGGAATCTGTCCGCCCGCATGATTCAGCGGACTGGCACCACCCTGAAAGCCAAAGCCTCTGATATAGGGTTTGTCATTTTCAGTCACATTGGCATAGCGGGGAATATAGATGCCGCCACTTGGCCTGCGACCGAATACCTTGCGATCATTAAAGCCATTGAGAATACCTGCCATACCAGCGCTGCTGACATGATCCATCAGGTTGCGTCCAACCTGGTCGGAGCGATTGGCCAGGCCTGTCGGAAATGCTTCTGAAGTCGATTGCAATAAAATCATCGCAGAGGCGATGGCCGAGGCATTCAGGAAAACTGCCTTGGATGTATAAGTGCGGCGCTCATTGGTTTTGGCATCAACGATACGCACGCCGGTGACTCTATTGCTGCCGGCATCGTATTCCAGGGCCTGCACAATGGCATTATGTACCATAGTGAGATTGCCGGTACGTTCGGCAGCAGGCAGTGTGGCATTGAGTGATGAAAAGTAAGCCTTGAATACGCAGCCATGATGACAGCGATTACGGGCCTGGCAGTTGCTTCTGCCGAGGGACTGCTGCTCTTCGGTGGCGTCAGTGAGATGGGCGATACGCGCCGGGATGACATTGCGTCCGGGGAACTGTGTCTCAACGCTGCTTTTAAGAGACTTCTCCGCCGCAGTTAATTCAAAGGCCGGCTGAAATACGCTGTCGGGTAATTGCGGCAGGCCTTCTTCGCTGCCCGCTATCCCGATAAAGGTTTCTACTTTTTCATACCAGGGCTGGATGTCGGCATAGCGGACTGGCCAGTCGACGCCGATATTGTCATTCCTGTTCGCACTAAAATCGATGTCACTGAGGCGATAAACCTGGCGCGACCACATAATGGAACGCCCGGCAGTGTGGTAGCCGCGCAGCCAGTCGTAGTCAGTGCCTTCGGTAGTGGTGTAGGGATGTTCGCTGTCTTTTACCCAGAAGTGCTTGGTGGAATTTTTGATGGCATAGGCAACACCACCATACTGTGTGGAATAGTCGCGTTCGATTTCGTCCTGGGGCACATTGTCAAAGTTAGGTGTCTGCCACGGGGTTAGTTGGTCCGAGTAATCCCGTTCCGGGATAATCTCCGGGCCGCGTTCCAGCACCAATACTTTTAAGCCACGCTCGGTCAGTTCCTTGGCGGACATACCACCACTCATGCCGGAGCCCACTACGATTACATCAAAATCTGCCATTGTCTTTGCTCCCTAAACCCTGACGTCCGGATCCCAGCGGCCCGGTACTGCTACCCATTGCAACTCCTCGCTCGCACCTTCTTCAGTGGCAAAATAGGCTTGCGTGATATACCCCTTCAATCTGCGATAGCCACCCAGGTTGGGCGCATCATCAAATGCATCCTGATCCAGCTCGCGCAGCACGTTCTCTGCCTCGGTTGCACTGATTGCGCGAAAGTCGCCGCCGCTTCTGCTGGCCAATTGCATATCCAATTGTGACAACTCATTGCGGTGTCGGTCCTGGGTTTCATCATTGGCCCAGTCAGCCATCAGGCCATCCAGGTAACCGGGCACATTGGCATCGAGTGCGCCGGGGGTGTCCGTGCGTGGAATGATCAGATCACAGATGCGCGCCACAAGTGCCACTTCGCTACTCGTATAAAAGCGCGGCTGCATACCTGGCGCAGTCGCTGCGACATTAGCCAGACCACCGCAGGCTGTCAGTGCCCCGGCTCCGCCCATCGAAATGATGAGCCCCTGTAATACTTCTCTTCGGGTAACCATGAATAAAGCCTCTCTTGTTCCGCTACATGCGCTAGAAGTTTAGATTGCGCACCGTATAAAGACTGTTAGCAACAGAAGCGATGCCACTGCTGCCAGGATTGTCGTGCTCAACGAAGTAATGTTCGAAGCCGGCCTGATCCACATGTGAAAAAATTTCCGCAAACGGGATGGTGCCGCGCCCGACATCAACCATGCGGCCGTGCTCGTCACGGTCTTTCACATGCAGCATCTTGAATCTGCCAGGGTGCTGCACAAAGTAGGGCAGGGGATCGACACCGGCGTGGTAGATCCAGAACAGATCCAGTTCCATATCCACAAGGTCCGGGTCAGTTTGCTCGAGTAAATAGTCGTAAGGCACGCGACCGTTGATTTCAGTAAACTCGAAATCGTGATTATGGTAGCCCATGCGCAGGCCGGCGGCCCGACAGGCTTCACCAGCTTCATTGAGTGTTGCGGCGAGGGCCTGGTAGTCGTCCCAGGATCGCGCATTGGGTGCCATGAACGGGATAACGATATAGCGCTGTCCCAGTGTGGCAGCAAATTCAATTTCTGCCTGAAGGTTATTTCTTATCGCCGCGAGTTGAATGTGGGAGGCGGGTGACGTCAGGCCATTATTGTCCAGCGCCCGCCGCACCTCGCTGGCAGCGCGGCCAAAGTAGCCAGCAAATTCCATTTCCCGGTAACCCAGTTCCGCTACGCGGGCCAGTGTACCTTCGAAATCAACGCCCATTTCCTGGCGTAGTGTATACAGTTGAAGTCCCGGGTTCTCGATTCTACGACCTTGTGCCAGCGCCACCACAGGTTGCGCTAGCAGGCAGGATGCACCGAGTGTGGCTTGTAGAAAGCGACGTCGCGCGAGTGACGGCTGCTGAATTTGGGCCATGACACCCCCTTTTCATTGTGCTGGCTTATTGTTATTTGCAGGTAGGCACCAAGCAGGTTTGTTGTCCGGTGCTTATTCCAGAGTCTGCCACACATTACCGGCTTTTGCCGAATTTACTGCTGCCTCAATGAAGCGCACACCACGCATTCCAGCATCGATGCTCGGGAGTTCTGTGAGCAAGACGGCTGTCGGGTCGCTTCTCCGGGCTACGACTGCCTGGGCAAAACCGTTATAGAGATTGGCAAAGCCTTCGAGAAATCCCTCAGGATGTCCGCCAGGCAGGCGGCTCAGACGCGCGGCAGTTTCTCCGCCGCTGTCAGTGCCACGCTGGATAATTTGTGGGGCTTCACCGTCGCGGGTGAACGTCAATGTTTCCGGCTGTTCCTGTGACCATTGCAGACTGCCGCTGTCTCCGTAGACACCAAGTTTCAGGCCATTGTTGTGACCGATTGCCACCTGGCTTGCCCACAATGCACCGCGCGCGCCAGAGTCGAATCGCAGCAACACCTGGGCATTGTCATCAAGCTTGCGCCCGGGAACAAAACTGGTGAGATCAGCCAGCAATTCATTCACTTGCAAACCACTGACAAACTCGGCCAGGTGAAACGCGTGGCAGCCTATGTCTCCGAGGCTACCTCCGGGTCCGGCTTTGTCGGGATCGGTGCGCCAGGCGGCCTGCTTTTGCCCGGTGCTCTCAATGTCATGGCTCAACCAGTCCTGTGGGTATTCGACCTGCACTAACCTGATCGCGCCCAATGCGCCTTCAGCAACCAGATGCCGCGCCTCTCGTACCATGGCATAGCCGCTGTAGTTATAGGTCACCATGAACAATGACTGTTGCCCGGCAAGCAAGTTCTGCAGGTGTGCTGCATCTTTTGCAGTCGTCGTGACTGGCTTGTCGCAGATCACATGAATGCCGGCAGCAATAAGTTGTTCAGCCTGTTGATGATGCAGAAAATTGGGTGTGACGATGACGGCTGCTTCGATACCATCGTCGCGATTTTTCTCGCCTTCGATTAATTCTTCTACATTCGCGTAGCCACGACTGGGGTCCAGACCCAATTGCGCGGCTGACGCAGCACTGCGTGCGGCATCACTGCTGAATGCCCCGGCTACAAGTTGAAACTGGTTATCGAGGCGGGCTGCCATGCGATGCACTTCGCCGATAAAAGCGCCTTCGCCTCCGCCAATCATGCCCAGGCGCACTGGGGCAGGTTTCTGATCAGTCATTATCCAGACCCAGTATGCGGCGGTTGGCTGCGTCATCGACACCGGCATCGGCGAAATCGTCGAAGGCCCGATCAGTCACGCGAATAATGTGATCGCGGATAAATGCAGCACCTTCCTGCGCACCGTCTTCGGGATGCTTCAGGCAGCACTCCCATTCAAGTACCGCCCAGCCGGGGAAATCATTGGCAGCGAGAATGGAGAAGATGCGTTTGAAATCGACCTGGCCGTCACCCAGTGAACGGAAACGCCCAGCACGGTCTACCCACGACTGATAACCACCATAGACTCCTTGTTTGGCAGAGGGGTTGAATTCCGCATCCTTGATATGAACCATATTGATGCGTTCTTTATACGTCTCAAGAAAGCCCAGGTAATCCAGTTGTTGAAGTACGAGGTGGCTGGGATCAAACAGTATGTTGCAGCGTGGGTGATTGTTAACCCGTTCGAGAAACATCTCAAACGTCACGCCATCATGCAGGTCTTCACCTGGGTGAATCTCGAAACCAATATTCACACCAGCATCGTCGAAGGCATCCAGTATCGGGCGCCAGCGGTTCGCCAGTTCATCGAAGGCCATCTCTATCAACCCTGCCGGCCGTTGGGGCCAGGGATAGAAATAGGGCCAGGCCAGCGCGCCAGGAAAACTGGCGTGATCGCTCAGGCCCAGGTTACGTGAGGCCTGCGCGGCCAGCATCAGTTGTTCCGTCGCCCATTCCTGACGGGCAGCGGGGTTGCCACGTATCGCTTCCGGCGCGAAGCCATCGAACATCTCGTCATAGGCTGGATGTACAGCTACCAGTTGCCCCTGCAGATGAGTGGAGAGTTCTGTGATTTCGATATCGCGTTCGGCCAGTATGCCGCGCACCTCGTCACAGTAGTCGCTGCTTTCCGCGGCGGTGGTCAGGTCGAAAAGACGCTCATCCCAGCTGGGGATTTGAATACCTTCAAAGCCACAGTCGGCCGCCCAACCGGCAATAGCATCCAGTGAGTCGAAGGGCGACTCATCAGCGGCAAATTGCGCCAGAAATACAGCAGGTCCTTTTATCGTTTTCATACAGTGTGCTATCTAAAACGGAGATTCAGGAAAATAGTAGTCTTCGGCATTATCTTCAGTGATAAGAGGGGAGCCAAGTATGTATTCACCCTCCACAGGGACGCCATTCATCAGCTTCAGTGCAGTTAGTTCCATTGCGGTGGAGATCATGGCTGGGGGGTAAAGCACGTCAACCGGAGTCAGACGATCACCTTCCATTACGCGGCGCACAATATCTTTCATGCCGCCACCGCCAACGATAAAAAGTTCTTCCTGACGCCTTGCCTGACGCACAGCCTGAATCACGCCGATGGCGATGTCATCGTCCTGTGCCCAGACGGCATCGATATCAGGAAAGCGAGCAAGGAAGTCCTGCATCACGGTAAAACCATCGTCACGGTTCCAATTGGCGTACTGATGATCCAGCACAGTGATATCCGTATCTGCGATGCTGTCCATAAAGCCATTGAAGCGCTGTTCATCGATTGTCGTCGGGATACCGCGCAATACGACGATATTGCCACTGCCTCCCAAAGCTTCCTTGATGTAATCTCCGGAAACCCGCCCCATCTCGGCATTATTACCTGCGACATACACGTCTTCGATGCCCGGTTCACTGAGGCCGCGGTCGACCACGGTTATAAACACATCGCGGCGCGCCACATTGCGCACCGGTCCGGTTAGAGGTGCTGACTCGAAAGGCAGAATCACCAGGGCATCGATATTGTGGATGGCGACCAGATCTTCCAGATCATTGGCTTGTTCGGAGGCGCTGCCGGCAGTAACCAGTTGAATGCGCAGGCCGGGATAGGCTGCTTCGAGCCTGGTCTTGGTCTGTTCGGCATGATAGTTCAGGCCGCCAGTCCAACCGTGCGTGGCGGCGGGAATGGACACGCCAATAGTCTGGGCGCTTGCCAGTTGTGCAAGTAAGCCACAGATCAGGGCAGTGGACAGGATTAAAAGTTTGCGGACTAACTGCATGATGTCTCCCGATTACTGAGAATAATGATGACTGGAGGACTGCTAAATTTCAGTCTTTCTTCCAGACCCCGCGTTGTAAATACACGGCAATGATCACGATTATGCCCTGAACGGCGCCATTGAGATAGTTGCTCACGGCATCGGTCAGGTTAAGAATGTTGCCTATGAGTGTGAGAATCAAGGCGCCCACTACTGTGCCCCAGATGCGACCATAGCCGCCCTTCAGCACTGTGCCCCCAATTATCACGGCAGCGATTGCCTCCAGTTCCCACAGTATGCCGGTTTGGCCTGATGCCGAACCGAGCCGCGGTACATAGATAATCGTGGCGATGGCGACACAGATCCCTTGCAGCATATAGGTGGCAGTTTTTACCCGGTCCACCTGAATGGCAGAGTAACGCGCGACTGCTTCATTGGCACCAACGGCAAAGCAGTGCCGACCAAAGCGAGTCATGTTCAGCAATACATAGCCTGCAATCGCCACTGCCAGGAACACCCAGACCGGGTAGGGCAGACCTAGAAAAACCCCGTAGTAGAGTTCGCTGTAGACATCGCTGATCGTAAAGCTGAGTGACAAAGTGCCGCCGTCAGCCATATAGGTGACCAGTGAGCGGTAAATACCCATCGTGCCAAGTGTCACAATAAACGCTTCGATCTTGGCCTTGGTTGTGAGTATGCCATTGAGAAACCCGGCCAATGCACCGATGAGCAACGATGCAATCAAGGCCAAAATAATAATCAGGATGATGGAGTCCAGTGAATCCATCAGGGCATTCATGATCAGAATCATGCAGGCAGAGATAAAGGCAGCCATAGAGCCGACTGAAAGATCGATACCGCCTGCAGTAATGACGAAGGTCGCGCCAATGGCAACGATTCCGATAAAGGAACTGCGCGCCAGTATATTGCTGAGATTGCCTGTGCTGAGAAAGGCTTCGTTTACAAAGATGCCAATAACAAAGATTGCTGCCAGAGCAAGGAATGGCCCTGCTGTCTTCAGGTCGGGCTTGCGCAAAAAACTAGACATGGACACCGGAATTCTCCTGGGATTGATGGTGCGCTGTGGACTGTGACTTCTGCCCGGTGGCGTAGCGCATGATTTCTTCTTCGTTGATGTCTGCGCCGGACAGGATGCCAGCCAGCTCATTGTGATACATCACTGCAACTCGATGCGACAGGCCGATAATCTCGGTAATATCTGAAGAAATAAGTATAACTGCAATACCACTGGCCGTGAGTTCGGCGATAAAGTGGTATATCTGGCTCTTCGTGCCCACATCTATACCGCGAGTGGGTTCATCGATGATAAGTACTTCAGGGTCAGCCGCCATGATTTTCGCCAGCAGCAACTTTTGCTGGTTACCACCGGACAAATTACCCGCCTTGATATCAGCTTGCTTGAAACGGATATCGAATGTCTCCACGGCCTGGTCAAAAGCTTTCTGTTCCTTGCGGGAATCAATCAGCACGCGGGTGAACTTGTCGAGCGCATACAGGGAGAAGTTGGCTACGAGCCCGGTGTCCATCAACAGCCCGGCGCCTTTGCGGTCCTTGGTGAGATAAGCGATGCCCAGTTTGCGCGCTGTGGCCGGGTGATCAATTCGCACCTCAGTATCTTTGAGGGTTATGCGGGTCTGTTCAGTTCTTGCGTATTTGCTAAGGCCGACCAGTCTTTCCATGAGTGCCGTTCTGCCGGAGCCAACGAGTCCGGCGAAGCCAAGGATTTCTCCACGTCGCAAGTCGAAACTGGCACTGGCACCACTTTGCAGAGGCATATCACTTACTGACAGCAAGATTTCGGGTCGGGGCTGGGGTAGCTCAGGAAACAGGCTGCTCAATTCACGGCCAACCATATGACGAATCATATCTTCCTTGCTAAGTTCCGCTGTGGCGGCTGCAGTAACGACTTCACCGTCGCGCAGCACGGTGATGTGATCTGTATATTTGGCAATCTCGTCCAGCTTGTGCGAAATAAACACGATGGCCACACCTGCATGCTTGAACTTTTCAAGTAGCTCGAACAATGCAGCGCTTTCTGTTTGGGTTAACACTGCCGTGGGTTCATCGAGTATCAATACCCGCAAACGCTTGGTCTGCACGCGCGCAATTTCAATCATCTGCTTGTCGGAGACGGCGAGGCTGGACACTGTGGCATCCAGATCCAGCGAGCAATTCAGTGCCCGCAGATGCGCCTCGGCCTGTTGTCGCATGGCTGGCTTGTCGAGAAAGCCACTGCGGGTGAGTTCGTTGCCGAGGAATATGTTATCCACGACGCTGAGTTGTTCTGCCAGGTTGAATTCCTGGTGAATCAGCACCACGCCCTGGCTTTCGGCCTCCATCTGGTGCCACTGCGACGCTTCCTGCAGTTCGCCGGATTCATTCGAATACTGAATCGTGCCGCTGTCCGCTGGTTCGAATCCGCAAAGCAATTTGACCAGCGTTGACTTGCCTGCGCCGTTCTCACCCAGCAAGGCGTGAATCTCGCCACCGCGCAGTTCCAGGTCTATACCATGCAGGACTTCGACGCTGCCGAAAGATTTATGCAGTGAAGTGGTGCGGAGCAATACTGGCTTGTCTGTTGATGCAGTCATTCAGTGTGAGCAGAGTAGCTTCTCTACAAGCGGTTCCACATATTGGGTAATACGGCGCTCTGGAATTCCTCCTGGCCCTGGCGCAGGTAACCACGCAGGCGCGCCACGACCTCAGGAAATTCTCTTGCATAGGAATAAGTCTCGGATGGGTCGACTTCGAGATTGAATAACAGGCCATTGGGTCCGTAGTAGGAATCTGGATTATCGAAACTGGGCACGGCGGCGCGATATTGGGTTTCCAGCACCAGTTTCCAGTTACCACTGCGGACGCCGGCGATGCGGTTGGCATTGAATAGATACAACACTTCATGGGGTGACGCGGCACTTTCAGTCAGCATAGGCAGCATATTTTTACCATCTATGGTTCTGTCAGCGGGCAGAGGTGTGCCTGCGAGAGCGAGTAGTGTTGGAAACAGGTCGATATTCATGGCCGGCTCATTGTTCACGGTTCCTGATGGAATCGTACCGGGCCAGTGCGCAATAAAAGGTACGCGCTGGCCACCTTCCCAGGAACTGCCCTTGCGATCGCGGTAACGACCGGAACTTCCTTCAAACCACGGGCCATTATCTGAGGTGAATATCACCAGTGTGTCTTCACTGAGGCCGAGGCGCGCCAGAGTCTCGAGGATTTCACCCATGCTCCAGTCCAGAGTTTCCACCACATCCCCATACAGGCCAGCGGCAGAGCGACCTTCGAAGGGCTCTGACACATAGAGTGGAACATGAGGCATCGTGTGGGGAATATAAAGGAAGAAGGGCTGATCGCGATTTTCCTCCATGAAGCGGATGGCTTCGCGTGTATAGCGTTCGGTCAATGTTGACTGGTTAACGGGATCTTCGATGATCTGGTCATCGCGATAGAGCTCCAGCGGAGTCATATCATTGCTATGCAGCAAGCCGAAAAACTCATCGAAGCCACTTTGCAGCGGTGACCATTCCAGTCGGCTACCAAGATGCCATTTGCCGAACAGGGCGGTGGCGTATCCATTGTCTCCCAGTGCTTCTGCAAGAGTTATTTCTTCCATTGCCAAATGCATATCATTGGTGGGACGTGCGACATCGTTCACCAGATCGAGGCGAATTGGATAGCGGCCGGTGAGCAACCCTCCACGAGAAGCTGTGCAGATATTGGCGCTGGCATAGAAGCTGTCCAGGCGCGCACCGTTTAGTGCCATGCGATCCAGATTGGGTGTCTTGATCAGGGCAGAACCATAAACGCCAATATCGCCATAGCCGAGGTCGTCGGCCATGACCACGATGAAATTGGGCGGCGCATCCGCTGCGCGCTGAGCCTGAGCAGGCAATCCAGCGGCAAGGAGGAGTATGCCGAAAAAACAGGACAACAATGCGTGGTATGGACGGCCAGTCATAAAGGCTCCGGATACTATCTAGTCGAGTGGTAACAACTCGATTTTACGGAATTGGATAGGGTGGGTTTCGGCCTGCATGGCGATGTGGCCACGGTTCAATTCAATAGTTGCCCCGTTCGCCAGCAAGGCCTGGGCGTCGGGGTCTGTAGGGTCCAGTTGAATGCCGCCATATTCAAGGACGAGCTCACCGTTGACCCATTGCTTCACCGATTCGCTGCCCAGTACTTCGATTTCCATCGTAACCCAGTCATCGCCATGAAACGTCGCCGAGTTTGAATTATTGCAGTGCTGGGTGATTAACTCGCCGGCCATCTCGATATGCGTGCCGGGTGAGCAGACATTACCGTTGGTTCTGGGGTCGACGCCATTGCCGCCCAGCATCTGTGCTTCTATGGAAACCGGGAATTCCTGGTTGAGGGTGACGGTCTCAGCAGACTGGCTGTGGAACATGATGCCGTTATTGCGATACGCCCAGCCTGGTCCGTTGGTGACCTGCTCGCCGATAAAGCGATACTCCACTCTCAAGCGGTAATGGGAAAAAGCCTGGTCAGTGTAAATATGGCCGAATTCGCCATTGAATGTCGGCCAATTGTCATAACTGACCTTGAATATGCCGTCCTCCACATAGAAAGTGTTATACAGGTTATAACCCAGGTCATAACCCGTAAACTTGATTTTCCAATTGGATAAATCCTCACCATTAAACAATTGTATCCATTTATCATCAGATTGCGCGGACGCCAGTGTGCTGATCGATATCGCAATAGAAAGAAGCAATATGCGCATTTTTATAGTTCCCGCACCCAGATATTACGATAGGAAACGATCTGGTCATGGTCCTGTAACCTCAGCGGCATCTTGCCTGTGCAGTCTCGTGCTTCTCTTAATTGGTAGGGCGTGCATATAGCGTTGTATTCAGGTTCGGGCGTATAGGTTGTGCCCTGGATTTCCACATGGTTTTGCACCAGTACGCCATTGTGGAAGACTGTTACATAAGCGGGGGATTGCAGTTCGCCGTTACTGCCGTACACCGGGGCGGTGTAGACAATGTCGTAGCTTTGCCATTCACCCGGCCCACGCGAGGCATTTACCAGTGGTGCAGATTGCAGGTAGATCGCTGCAGCCTGGCCATTAACGTAGGTAGGGTTGTCTACGCTATCCAGTATCTGCACCTCGAATTGTGACTGCAGGAATATGCCGCTATTGCCACGACTTTGCCCATTGCCTTCAACAACCGGGTTGGTGCGAAATTCCACATGTAATTGCATGTTATCGAAGTGTTGGCGTGTTTCGATACTGCCGGTGCCAGGCACGACGGTGACCATATCCCCGTCGAGTTCCCATTGCGCGTCGTTGCCTGTGCGGATGTGCTGCCAGGCTGCCATGTTTTCGCCATCAAATAAAATGATCGCGTCGCTGGGAGGTGTGCCTCCGGTCACGCCTTGCACGATTTCGGGTACTGGTTCCCACACTTGTCTATCGGCCTGGGCCATGGCCAGGGTCGGGATGGCGCTTATGGTCAAAATCAGGAGTTGCAGAGTACGGCTTTTCATTAAGTTATGATCTCCAGAAAACTCAGGTAATCAGGTTCATGTCATCATCCCATTCGGCGGTAATTTCACGCCGGGATTGATCCACGCATTTTTCCAGCCACTCGGCCTCATACTGCTTGTTATGCTTATCCAGCACGTGTTGCGGGACGCCATCCCAGATATTCGGAGTATTACCCTGATAGCCCAAATCACGAAAGCCCAACTCGGTGGTGTAGTAGCCTGTCAGTGTCAGGTCGCGCATCAGCGAGAAGAAACGGATGCCAGGTTGGAGATCAGGGTCCTCCACATCAGGATAGGCAATGCGGTCGCAAATCTGCAGCCGTTGCTGCTCGCTGATGTTGACGAAGTCGGCGTTGAAGTTTTCGATGGCATAGGTATCAAGCCACATCAGTCCGCCGCGCAGGGGGAGTTTGTAGCGGCTGCGTTCCTTGGCCATGAACTCGACAAAATCCGGTAAGCCCGCATCGAGTGCGCCACCGTTGGGGTGATCACCGGGCAGGATGATGTCGCATAACACTGCAATGGTCACCAGTTCATGATTGGAGAAATAATCTTCGCTAAAGAGCGCTGCATCATGAGCTTGTTCAGCCGCAGTGCGTCCATAGGAGTAGGTCTCAGGCAGGGGTGTCCAGTTGATACTACCCGCGGGGGCATTAGTGCCTGTGGCGCATCCAGTGCTGGCGATCATGCCACCGGCGACCGGAGCCGAGAACAGGGCTTTTAAAGCATCGCGTCTTTTCATCGTTACAGGTTCCGTTGATTCATCTGCTGCACAATATAATCCGAGGTGCGCCAGGCCAGGGCCATGATAGTCCAGGTGGGGTTCTTGTCGGCCTGGCTGACGAAAGGGCCGGCATCGGCGACGAAGACATTGTCTGCGTCGTGTAGCTGACACCATTCATTGGTGACCGATGTGTCCGGATCTGACCCCATTCTAGTGGTGCCCACTTCATGAATAATTTCACCCGGTGCGGCCAGCCCATATTGCCGGTCAGCACCGGGTTTATTGCCAAGCAGAATTCCTCCGGCTGCTTCTAACAACTCTTCCATGGTGTCCTGCATATGCCGGGCCTGATTAATCTCGTGTTCGGTCCACTGGTAATTGAAGCGCAGCACCGGAATGCCAAATTCGTCGACTACAGTGGGGTCGAGCTCGCAGTAGTTATTCCACTGGGGCACACTCTCACCGCGACAGGCGATGCTTAGGCGTGCGCCATAGAAGCGGCGAATATCATCCCGTAATTGATTGCCGTAGCCACCCACGCGTTGGCCCAGGTATTCGTTGTACTGGTTGACGGCAAAGCCAAAACCGTAGCTCGGCATACTCATGCCACCGCCGATCTCCAAATGATAGCCACGGCTGAAGTCCAGGTTGGCAGCTTCCAGCCACCAGGGTGTGTAAACATGCATACCGCCCACGCCATCTTCGTTGTAGATGTCTCTGTCCATGAGGTCAGGCAGGAAGGCAGCCCGGCTCGCACCTGTGGAGTCATGCAGATAGCGGCCCACATGGCCGCTGCTGTTGCCGAGTCCGGCAGTATGTTGTGGGCTGCGTGAGTTGAGCAGAATTCTTGCGCTGCTGCAGGCTGAGGCGGCAAGGATGACCACGCGGCCATTAATTTCCTTCTCTTCGCGGGTTTCCTTGTCAATATAGGCAACGCCGGTGGCGCGCCCATCGGGTCCGGTTTTCACTTCCCGCACCATGGCATTCATAAAAAGGTCTACCTGACCCCCATTGAGAGCCGGATACACCAGTGCGGTAGACGAGGAGAAGTCGGCATGGATAGAGCAGGCGCGGCTGCACTGGCGGCAGTAATAACATACACCGCGGGCATCATTAATGCGTTTGGTCAGAATGGAAAGCCGCGAAGGATAGACCGGCACGCCAATTTTGCGCGCACCTTCTATATAGTAAAGTTCATGCAGTCTCGGTTTGGGTGCCGGCAGGAAAAAACCATCGGGGTCGTTGTAAAGGCCTTCATTGCTGCCAAATACACCCAACAATTTATCGACTTTGTCGTAGTAGGGTTTGACGTCTTCGTAACCGATGGGCCAGTTGTCGCCGAGACCGTCACTGTCCTTGCGTTTGAAATCCAGAGGACCGAAACGCAATGAAATACGTCCCCAGTGATTGGTGCGTCCACCCAGCATGCGGGCACGCCACCAGCGAAAATCTGTGCCTTCATTCTGGGTATAGGGTTCGCCTTCGATTTCCCAGCCACCGAGACAGGCATTGAAATCGCCAAAAGGTCGGCGCGTGGTGCTGGCGCCGCGGCGCGGTGATTCCCAGGGATTGCGTAGTTGTGTGCGCTGGGCATCCGAGGCAGGGTCGTAAAAAGGCCCGGCTTCTACCAGGGCCACACGCAAGCCAGCATTGGCAAGTTGGTACGTGGCCATTCCGCCACCGGCGCCTGATCCCACGATAATGACATCGTACTGCTGCTCAGCCATGGACCCCCCCTTTATTGTTATATGGCATGGCGAAACTGGCTTGAATGTAACCAAGACAGCGATTTGATAATAGGGGGTTGGTCAGTTGATGGCAACCGACATGCTAATGCGCTTTCGACCTTAGTTCAGGCGGTTAAATTCTAACGCTGTTGCGCGAATAGCCACTCAATCATGGCTTCATCCGCGTAGGCAGCATCCCAGGAATTGTGATTCACACCTGGCAGCTCTACATAGGTCACATCAGCATTCGCTGCCTGCAGGGCATTGACCATATTCCGTGATTGTTCCACCGGGACTACGACATCGGCATCGCCGTGTACCACCCAGACGGGTTTGTCAGAGATCTGCTGTGCGATAGCAGCATAGGGATCTCCACCGGTCCCGGTAAAAGAAGCGTAGCGATCGCCCAGTTGCACAAAGCCACAGACGGCGATCATCGCAGCGAAGCGCTCGCTGTGGTTGTAACCCAGATACCAGGTGCCATTGCCGCCCAACGACAGGCCTGTCAGGTAAGCCCGGGACGCATCAGTACTGAATTCTGCAACAGTCGCATCCAGTGCCGCCATCGCCATGGCGGCGGAGTCGCCCTGCCACATTTGACCATCAGGTGCTTGCGGGAACACTGCAATGGCAGGCCAGCGTTCCGGGTTTAAGCGAATCGCCCGGCCCAAGCCAACCTGGGTTTGTGCCAGACCATCGCTGCCGCGTTCACCGGCGCCATGGAGAAACAGGATTACTGGCCATTCCTGAGATGGTGTGTAGTCATGGGGCAGATAAACCTGATAACGATATTCAGTGCCGTTACTGACCACTGTCCTGTCATGGAAACCGGTTTCATGTACGTTCATGGCGCAACCGGTTAATGCTATGCAGGCAAGTAGAATAGTATTGCGTAGAAGAGTCATCCTTATTATCCCCAAAGTCTGAATTGCAGATACTGCCGTTACGTGATGACTTTAACTCTAATCTGCATGTTAGTCAGCTAACTCTTCAATGCCTTGTTCCTGATTAAACTCCAGCAGGTCACCCGGCTGGCACTCGAGGAACTCACACATTTTTTCCAGCGTGGCAAAACGAATACCTTTCACACGCCCGGTTTTGATCAGCGAGATATTGGCTTCGGTAATGCCGACATATTCGGCGAGTTCTTTGGACTTCTTTTTCTTGCGAGCGAGCATTTCATCGAGCCGCACTGTAATAGGCATCAGATAAACTCCTCGTTTTCTCTGGCCATCTTCACGCCTTCTTTAAGCATCCACGAAATGACGACGAATGCGGCGAAGTTCAAAAAGAAAGGAATTTCAGTGCCATCAATAGAAATTTGTATGCCACCGCTTCTGAGGTCGGTGCCGAGGATGACGAACAGATCCACCAGCCAATGGAGGATTGGAGCCGTGAAATAACCAATGAAACTGCATACAGCGAACACATAAACATGCTGCGCGTTACTTGCGACCAGGATATTGCCCCTCCTTACGGCGATAAAAAGTCGACTGAGTCGCCAATAGGCATAGCAAACAAGAATAGTAGGCGTGAAGTTGATTAGCGTCGCGGGAATTGCCTTCCACAGTGGTGCCGCCCAGATCCGATTTGAGTAGTAGATGGAGTCGTCGGCAACATAGGCCTGCAAATTTTCGGGGCGAAAGCTCATGTCGTAAAAAATAAAGGCATAAAGCAATGCCACAAGCCCGAAGAAAAGATAGCAACAATTTAGAGCACACGACTGAGTCGAACGATGAAGGTGGAATTGTCCATGCTGCCTCCCAATGTAGTTATTGGTGGCACTATAAACCTATAATTATTTTAAAACAATAATTAATTTATGCAAAACAGAAAATAATTGTTATTTTACAGGGATTTCAATTCTTTAGGACCTATCCCAGTATCGGTTTGAGGTACACGCCCGTATGGGAGTCTTTCTTTTTGGCGACGTCTTCCGGTGTGCCTTCGGCGATGATCTCGCCGCCACCGTTACCACCTTCCGGGCCCAGATCAACAATCCAGTCGGCAGTCTTGATGACATCGAGATTGTGTTCGATTACCACGATGGTATTGCCGTGGTCTCTAAGGTGGTGCAGTACCTTTAACAGTTGCTTGATGTCATGAAAGTGGAGGCCTGTTGTCGGTTCATCGAGAATGTAGAGAGTCTTGCCGGTATCGCGCTTGGATAACTCCCGTGAGAGTTTCACCCGTTGGGCTTCACCTCCGGAAAGTGTGGTGGCGGCCTGGCCCAGGGAGATATAGGAAAGCCCCACATCGAGCAGTGTTTGCAGTTTACGCGCAATGGCTGGTACTGCATCGAAAAATTCTCGGGCTTCTTCAACTGTCATGTTCAGCACTTCATTAATGTTCTTGTCCTTGTATTGCACTTCCAAGGTTTCCCGGTTGTAACGCTTGCCGCGGCACACTTCACAGGCCACATAGACATCTGGCAAGAAATGCATTTCCACTTTTACTACGCCGTCACCCTGGCAAGCTTCGCAGCGGCCACCCTTGACGTTGAAACTGAAACGACCGGGTTTGTAACCGCGGGCGCGGGCTTCCTGCGTGCCAGCGAATAATTCACGCACCGGTGTGAAAATGCCGGTATAGGTTGCCGGGTTGGAGCGGGGCGTACGGCCTATCGGGCTCTGGTCGATGTCTACCACCTTGTCCAGGTGCTCCAGTCCTTCCAGGGAATCATAGGGTGCGGGATTTAGGGTGGTTGCCTTGTTCAGTTTTGTGGCGGTGATCGGGTACAGCGTATTGTTGATCAGAGTCGATTTGCCCGAACCGGAAACGCCGGTGACGCAGGTAAACAGCCCAATTGGCAGCTTGAGATTGACCTTCTTCAGGTTGTTGCCCTTCGCGCCCTTGAGTTGCAATATTTTCTTGGTGTTTATCGGCGTACGTTTTTCAGGAATAGCGATAGATTCCTTGCCGGACAGGTATTTTCCAGTGAGGGAATCTTTGGCCTTGTTGATATTGTCTACTGTGCCTTCGGCGACGATCTGGCCTCCGTGTACGCCAGCGCCGGGGCCGATATCGATAACATGGTCGGCACTGCGAATGGCTTCCTCATCGTGCTCCACCACAATTACTGTATTACCCAGGTCTCGCAGGTGGTAAAGGGTGTTAAGCAGGCGGCTGTTATCCCGTTGATGTAAGCCAATGGATGGTTCATCAAGAATATACATTACACCCACCAGTCCGGCCCCGATCTGGCTGGCCAGGCGAATACGCTGGGCCTCACCGCCGGAGAGAGTTTCGGCGCTGCGGCTGAGCGTGAGATAGTTCAGGCCTACATCCACCAGAAACTGCAGTCGGTCCTGCAATTCCTTCAGTATTTTTTCTGCTATGCGTGCGCGATTGCCGGTGAGTTTGAGCTTGGTGAAATACTCGTGCGACTGCAGCACCGTCATGCTGGTAATGGTGGGCAGGTTCTTGCCTTTAATCAGCACATGGCGGGCATCCTTTTTCAGGCGAGTGCCTTCACATTCAGGGCAGGACTGGGATGCCAGGTACTTGGACAATTCTTCGCGCACATGATTGGATTCAGTCTCGCGATAACGCCTTTCCATATTGGGCAGGATGCCTTCAAATGGATAGCTGCGAGTCACAGTGTCTCCGCGGTCATTCACATAATGAAAGTCGATGACTTCATCGCCGCTGCCCTGCAGGACGATCTGGCGGATTTTCTTCGGCAGTTTCCTGAAAGGCGTATCGAGCGTGAAATTATAGTGATCGGCCAACGAGTTGAGCATCTGGTAGTAATAGATGTTGCGGCGATCCCAGCCCCGAATTGCGCCCTCTGACAGGGCCAGCGCCTCATCAGTAATGATGCGCGACTCTTCGAAGTATTGCTTCAATCCAAGCCCATCGCAGGAAGCACAGGCACCAGCCGGGTTGTTAAATGAAAACAGGCGCGGCTCAAGCTCCGAGATGGAATGGCCGCACATGGGGCAGGCAAAGAGCGAAGAGAACACCAGGTCTTCCTGGCTTTTGTCTTCCATGAAGCTGACAGTCGCCAGCCCGTCGGCCAACTGAATCGCAGTTTCAAAGCTCTCCGCCAGGCGTTGCTCCAGCCCGGGCTTGATCTTCAATCGATCGATGACCACATCGATTGAGTGTTTCTTGTTCTTTTCCAGATTGGGCGGATATTCCAGTTCACAAACCAGGCCATCGACTCGTGCGCGAATGAATCCTCCGGTGCGTAACTCATTGAATACATGCAAGTGTTCGCCTTTGCGCTCGCGAATAATCGGTGCCAACACCATGATGCGGCTGCCTTCCGGTAGCGTCATCACCTTGTCTACCATCTGGCTGACAGTCTGTGCTTCCAGCTTGATATTGTGATCCGGGCAGTGGGGTTCACCTACGCGAGCGAATAACAGGCGCAAATAGTCGTAAATCTCGGTAATCGTACCCACAGTAGACCGCGGATTATGGGATGTGGACTTCTGTTCAATTGAAATGGCCGGCGACAAACCCTCAATATGGTCAATATCGGGCTTCTCCATCATGGAGAGGAATTGCCGGGCATAGGTGGACAGCGATTCCACGTAGCGGCGCTGGCCTTCTGCATAGAGTGTGTCGAAAGCCAGTGATGACTTTCCGGAACCCGATAAACCGGTGATAACCACCAATTTGTCGCGTGGAATAGTTATGTTGATATTCTTCAGATTATGGGTGCGAGCACCGCGTACTACAATGTTGTCCATCTACTACTCGGTTTTTGGGTGGCCAAACGAGCCATTATCTGCAATTCGCGCCCAATGGGCAAAACCCGGCATGTCCGGAGTCCAAAATAATAAAAACCGCCATGTGTTGGCAGGCTTCGCAGAGACGGTATAGACTTGAGTATTGAACAAAAATTTCGTTCCGGGAGGGAAGTGTGGCGAGTCGAGGTGTTAATAAAGTAATACTGGTGGGCAATGTAGGAAATGATCCTGAAGTACGTTACATGCCTAACGGCAACGCAGTTGCCAATGTGTCACTCGCCACCAGCGAGACCTGGAAAGACAAGAATACCGGCGATCAACAGGAAAAAACTGAATGGCACCGCGTAGTATTCTTCAATCGCCTTGCGGAGATCGTTGAGCAATACGTCAAGAAAGGCAGCAAACTCTACATTGAAGGTCGTTTACAAACTCGCTCCTGGGAGCAGGATGGCGTCAAGCGCTACACCACAGAGATTGTCTCCAACGAAATGCAAATGCTGGATTCACGAGGCGGAGGTGGTGGTGATAACAATTTCGGCCAGAGCAACCAGCAAAGCTCCCCTCAGTCAGACAAGCAGGAAGCCCCCCAGGTGGCAGCCACCAACTTCGATAACTTCGACGACGACATTCCTTTCTGAATCGATTTGCCGGGTCGATCTTCCCGGCGGCAAGTTACATCTGTCGATGATTATCATGCCGGTGGGAGGGTAAAACCCCCGCCGTGCTTGACTTCGTGCCGCCTTTGATCAAACTTTGTACAAATTGTTATTAGCAATCAGGATACAGGGCTGATGAAGTTGTTTATTGTGGGCGCCAGAAGCCCCACAGGCAAAGCGTTAGTGGAGCAATTGCGGAAACGCAAGATCCGCTTTCATGCGCCTGCAGAAAAGCACTTCGACCCCGATAATGCGGATGGTATCAGCAAACTGGTTGCCGACTACGAGCCAACGCAACTGGTCAACGTGGCCGATTTTATTTCAGGCAACCACGGCGCATTAAAACGTGCTCAATCCAGTGCCGAGCGCTGCAAACAGATTAATGCAGACTTACCCAAGATATTGGGGCTAATCAGTGCCAAACGAGATATTCCAATCGTGCATCTTTCCAACTGCTACGTGTTCGATGGGGAAAAAAAGCTGGGCTACAACGAAAATGATGAAACGAATCCACAAGGTGTCTATGGTCGTTGCTCTTTGGCTGGCGAGAAAGCCATACAATCACATTACGCCCATATCATTTTGCGGTCAGGCTGGTTATTCGGCGAATACAAGAAGGGCCTGATCAAGTCCTGGATAAAAACCGCGAAAAAGAACGCCGGTAATCTACAAGTATGGAAGCGACGTTTTAGCCCGACTCATACCGGTGATATGGCCAACGCCATCGTCGCCATTTGCCAGCAGCTCGATTGTGATGCCCGCGTTTGGGGTACCTATCATTACAGCGGCCTGGAAACCAAGCGAGAACTGGAATTCCTGGAACTCGTGCTGAAGTATGCTGCCAATCATGACGAATCAATCTATCAACTGCTTGATAATATAGAGATTGAAGAACGTGAAGTGCGCCCGCCGGAAATATTGAATTCCACACTTTCCAGCAAAAAAGTTTTCGATACATTTGGCATCAAGCAACGCTCCTGGCATGGAGACCTCAAGCGCACGATCAAGACCCTTTATGGTGGGAAATATTATGAAGGTGATTCCGAGAGTGTGGAGGAGACTTCCAGTGCAGCCTGATACAAAACCTGTTCAGAAGTCACCGCTGACCACCATCGATGCCGCGCTTGAATTTCTGTTGGGTAATTTGACCACAATCGCCGAGCAGGAGTTGGTGCCAATAATGGCTGCCCACAAGCGTGTTCTGGCAACGACGATAGTGGCGCCAATAAATGTGCCGTCCCAGGCCAATAGTGCAATGGATGGCTATGCTGTGCACGCGGCCGACGCCACGTTGAATGTCACACTGCCAGTGACCCAGCGTATTGCAGCAGGGCAAACCGGACCCAAACTGTCCAGAGGCGAGGCGGCCAGGATTTTTACCGGTGCGCCTATGCCGGAAGGTGCTGATGCGGTTGTCATGCAGGAAGACTGCCGGGTTGAAGGGGATCGCATTGTCATACTGGAAGCGGCGCACAATGGATTGAACACTCGACAGGTGGGAGAGGATTTGCGTGCGGGTGATGCTGTGCTGGCAGCCGGCAAGCGATTGCAGGCGCAGGACATAGGCGTGCTGGCATCATTGGGTCTGACTGAAGTGCTCGTTAAACGTCAGCTGCGTGTCGCATTGATGACTACTGGTGACGAATTGGTCGAGCCAGGCCAGCCGTTGGCGCCAGGGCAAATCTACAATTCGAATTTTTATACGCTGAGCACATTATTGCAGGCGTTGGGAGTAGATGTTTTGGATTGCGGCGTGGTCAGCGATGATCTTGACCATACTCGGCAAGCACTGCAAGGGGTGGCACAGGATGCTGACTGTATTATTTCAACCGGAGGAGTTTCAGTCGGCGAAGAAGACCACGTGAAGGCTGCATTAGCTGAAGCAGGGCAACTGTCACTCTGGAAGCTGGCTATCAAGCCCGGCAAACCGCTGGCCTATGGCAAGCTGGGCAACGCCCATTTTTTCGGCTTGCCGGGTAATCCGGTTTCAGCATTTGTGACATTTGCTCTAATCGTACGCCCCTGCCTGCTCACCATGTTGGGGTGTGCCCACCCGTTTCCTCTCGTCATGCAATCCCAGTCAGGCATGGCATACCAGACAGGTAATCGCCAGGAATATGTGCGGTGCAGGATACAACGCGATCCGGCTGGTACGGTGCAATTGTTACCTTTTGCCAACCAGAGTTCAGGCGTCGGTGCTTCCCTCAGCGGCAGTGATGGGCTGGCCGTGATCCCCCCCTATACTTCGGTTGCTATCGGAGATACCCTAGATTTCGTGCCATTCTCAGAATTAATGTCCTGACCCTCGAATCTTCAGGGTGAAAACACGGTGAATAAACTCCCTCTCACAAGTTGCTGTCTGCTCGGCGTCTTTGCCGCCTGTCAGGTTGCGCCTGAATCCGCAACCGAAGGAGAGCAGGGGGCAACCGATGAAACGGTATCCGTAAATGTACTTTCAGATGCTGAAGTGTTTGCTGGAGATAATCGTGAAGAACGACGTCGCATCATAGCCGATACACTTTTTGCCGGGCTACAGGCTCTGGACGCTGACCGCCTGCTGATACCTCCGGACGACAGCGCCCATAGTTATTTTCAGCGTGCGTTGGCTTATGACCCTGGCAATGTGCTTGCCCTTGAAGGGCTGGAAAAAATCGTACTGCGTTATGTCGAATTCGCGCAGCGAGAAATTCGGCGCGGAATATTTGACCAGGCGGAAGCTTTTCTCGAGCGTGCGAGTTTCGTTAATCCGGAACATCCTGCCATTGCCGCCACGCGAGAAGTCTTACAAAATGAAAGGACATCGGGCGATTTGTTTTTTGAGTTGCAGGAGCGTGAGCTCGCGAGCCGTAGCGAAATCGCTATCGAATCACTGCAAGACATCGCTCGTGAGGCTCGCGACCAGGAAGCCTTCTTTCTTATTACAGCGCCTAATGACGCGATGGCAAGGTGGATGTATTCGGTAATGCGCGAAGCTGTGCCGGGTTATCGATTGCGCGGCAATATCGAATTATCCAATCGTGCGGGTGTTCGGCTACGTCTACCGGAACACACTTCGGACTCCTGATTAATTTATTATGGATAAACTGCCTTTGCGAAAAAGAATTGCCAATTGGTTTCGTCGTAAACCGGTCGCCCCCCATGAGCCGCGCTCCTGGTTGAGACGCATTATCTTTACCATTGTTGGCATTCTGGTGATTTTTATTCTTATCATTGGCATTTATTGGAGTCGCGAACCCGAGCCTTTTCCCGTTGCCAGCAATGCCCGTGAAATGATGCTGGCTAATAACCAGAATCCGGTCACTGGCAGTGTAATGACCGCCACACTAATAACTGTGGCCGAGACTCTGTTGGATAAGCCGGGGGGCTATTTGACTAACGATATCCTTCCGCCTGGTTTATATCTGGATAACATTCCGAACTGGGAATATGGTGCACTGGTGCAGGTAAGAGATCTCTCCCGTGCGCTAAGGGAGAACTTCAGTCGTTCGCAATCCCAGTCGGTGGAAGATGTTGACCTGATAATCAGCGAGCCGAAATTTAATTTCGATAACGATAGCTGGATTTTCCCTCCCACCGAGAGCGAATATCGCGGCGGTATCGAATCGCTGTACTCCTATTTGTATCGCATCGGTGATGCCTGGAATACTACTGCCCAGTTCTATGCCCGCTCAGATAACTTGTCCAACTGGTTGCTCAATGTTGAATCTCGTCTCGGCAGCCTGTCCCAGCGCCTCAGTGCCAGCGTGCGGCAGCAAAGAGTTAATACAGACAGTGGGGGAGAGCAATCAACCCCAACCAGTGCGGAAGTGGATGTAAAGACGCCCTGGCTGGAGATCGACGATGTATTTTACGAGGCGCGCGGAGCCACCTGGGCATTGATACATTTTCTTAAAGCTGTCGAGATCGATTTTCAGCAGGTGCTGGAAGACAAAAATGCCACTGCAAGCCTGCGGCAAATTATCAGGGAGCTGGAATACGGCCAGCGTACGGTTTTCTTTCCCATCATTCTTAATGGCTCGGGTTTCGGCGTGTTTGCCAATCACTCTCTCACAATGGCTAATTATATTTCGCGGGCTAACGCGGCCATCAGCGACTTGCGCACTTTACTGGCGCAGGGATAGGTTTCCAACCCGCGCATGACTCTCTTGCGGCAGGCATTGCCGGAGGTAAGCGAATGTTTAAATTTCTGGTTCAGTCTTATGGACGGCTATTGATATTCGGCCTGGGGTTGCTGGCCGGAATTCAGGTACCAAGTTTTATTAACCAGTATGAACAACGCGTCGATGCACACTTTCGCGAAGTCAGCGAGAACATCAGTGATTTTCAGCGCACCGCAGACGAATTATTCGCTGGAGACCTGGATGCGTTGATTAATTATTACCGCATCAGCGATGACCCGGTCTTCACGCGCGATGCCGCAAGTATCGAAAACATCGTGGTTCGCTATCGGCGCCTCGCCGTTGAGCAGTCCAGGATGGCTGGCAGTGAAGTAGCTGTGGCATGGCATATCCTGGTTGGCGCAGACGAGGAGATGTTGGCTGAAACCCTGGAACAATACAGTTACACTGTACCCCTTGATCTGCTTGCGCTGCAGTGGGGCATAATACTGGCTCTGCTAATGATTCTATCAGCGGATTTGGGGTGGCTCGGCTGTACCAAATGTGCCAGTGTTATATCACACAGGCTACATGGCAAACGCCACCGATCCGAGGATAAAGTGGCTAGCTGAATCACAATAACTACACTTATAAAAACAATTAGGAGTTAGGTGGGCTTTGCATTTATTCGGTTTCCCACTCCTGGCCTGGAGTAAAACTTACAACCGGGCCAAACTGGTAGAAGATATTGTTGCAGCGCTTATCGTAACGATAATGCTCGTGCCACAGTCGTTGGCATATGCGTTATTGGCTGGACTCCCACCTGAAACCGGACTTTATGCCAGTATCTTTGGTCTGGCAGCCTATAGTCTTTTCGGAAGCAGCAATTCGCTCTCTGTCGCCCCGGTAGCTGTCGTATCCCTGATGACGGCTGCGGCACTGGGCAAGCTGGTGTTTGCAGATACCGGTGAATTGTTGGCCGCGGCGATGTCATTGGCGCTGATGTCTGGCTTGTTCTTGCTCATTCTCGGCGTTCTGCGCCTTGGCTTCATGGCAAACTTTATCTCGCACCCGGTGATCAATGCCTTCGTAAATTCCGCTGCCTTCATTATCGCGCTCAGCCAGATGCAATACCTGCTGGGCATTAATGCCGGTGGACATAATATTCCCCAATTGGTTACGTCGATAGGTAGTGAAATTAGTCAGACCAATTGGCTGACGTTGGGCATTGGTCTTGTGGCTCTGGCATTTATCGTGTTCTGCAAACGCGGACTCAAGGAGTTGCTGTTAAAGCTTCGTTTCAGTCGCCGACTAGCCACATTTATTGCCCGCTCAGGCCCGCTGATTGTCGTGGTTGTAACAGCAGTTGCGGCTTATTCATTCAATCTGGAAGCGCGTGGGGTTCAGGTTCTGGGTGATGTGCCAGAAGGCTTGCCGGGGATTGGTATACCAAGTATAGGCCTGGATTTGCTTGCCAGCCTGTGGACATCAGCTTTGCTGATTTCGATCATCGGGTTTGTCGAATCTATTTCGGTGGCTCAATCACTGGCGGCGCGCAAGGGTGAGCGCATTGACCTCGACCAGGAATTGGTCGGGCTCGGCACTGCCAATGTGGCCAGCTCCATGGGAGGTGGGTTCCCGATCACCGGTGGTTTTGCCAGGTCAGCGGTTAACTTCGATGCTGGCGCAGCTACGCCTGCTGCCGGGCTCATTACTGCAGTGCTGTTATACATTGTAGTGATGTTCCTGACTCCCTATTTGTACTGGATACCCCGGGTATGCCTGGCTGCGATTATTCTGGCTGCGATTTCTTCACTCGTTGACTTTTCCATGTTGCGCAAAGCATGGGTCTATTCCAAGGCAGACTTCATAGCTGTTGCGATAACCTTCCTGCTGACTTTACTAGTGGGGATTGAAGTCGGCATAGCCGCCGGCGTTCTTGTCTCCTTGCTTATTCACCTGTACAAAACATCGCAACCTCATGTGGCAATCGTTGGCAGGGTGCCTGGCACAGAGCACTTCAGGAACGTCGATCGCCACGATGTGGAAACCTTTGATAATTTGCTTTCAATCAGGATTGATGAAAGCCTGTATTTTGCTAACACGCATTATCTGGAAGAACTGATATTCAAACTGGTGGCTGAAAGAGACAAGGTTAAGCATGTAATTCTGATGTGCACTGCAGTTAACAAGGTTGATTTGAGTGCGCTCGAAACGCTGGAAAAAATGAGCTCGACTCTCGCCGATCTGGATATAAAGTTACATCTCTCCGAGGTCAAGGGTCCGATCATGGACAGTCTCAGCAAGACGACATTCTTCAAGACCCTCACCGGCAACTGTTATATGAGCCACAATCAGGCAGTAGAAGCCCTCCGGGGAAGCGATATGCCGCTTTCCGGTTTGTAGTATGCCCCGATGGCGAATATTGCCTAACTAAGTCCCAGACCCTGATGCAGGATCGCGCCAGTCAGCAAAAATCCGCATACATACGTGCCGGCGCTGCCAATAAAACGGAGGGGGTGAGGGTCATTCAGGTTGGGAGAGAGCAACATGCCGGCAGCGTGGCAGTAGCGCGTTAGCATGGTGGCGATATACAGCCAGCTAAACCAGTCATACTAGTTGCCCATTGTTTCCAGCACCAGGATCAATGCAATCAAAATGGGATTGTATTCGGCAGCATTGCCTTGTGCCCGAACGATTTTAGTTAGCCATGCCGAAGGGTCGGGATCATTGCCAAAACCGCGCTGGGTGCGCAGGCGGGTCATGGAAACGGCAAAACTCAGGGCAAACAGCAATAGCGCCAGCAAGCCCATACTCAGCAATCCGGTAATCATCTTGAGGTACCTCTCAGTTCTATTGGCAGGGTTAATCTAGTGCATCAATACCAAGTAAACCATATAACCGAAGTATCCGCTGAGCAAGAGTAATCCTTCCAGTCTGGACAGGGTAAGTTCGCTGCGTGCCATAGGTAGCAGAACGAGTGAGAATGCGAGCATTACGACAAAGTCGATTTGCGAAAACTGCGCCGCTGAAACAGTGCCAAAGATAGCCGTTAACCCCAGAATGCCCAGTATATTGAACATGTTCGAGCCAACGACGTTGCCCATGGCGATGTCAGGTTGATTGCGCCTGGCAGCCACTATGCACGTGGCGAGCTCCGGAATACTGGTGCCAACTGCAATCAACGTAAGTCCGATAATGGCTTCGCTAACCCCCATAGATCGTGCTATGTCGATAGCGTTATCAACAAAAACATCACTGCCAAAGATGAGCAACGCCAGACCGATCACAATATAAGCGATCAGGATGAAGATATTTGCCGTGTCGGTGTCGCTGACGGCGCCCGGCACTTGCAGCAGTTCTGCCTCTTCGTCGTCTTCCTCGAAATAGTTATAAACTAAAAACGCGATCAGGCCGGCACTGAGAATAATGCCATCCCAAAGCGCCAGTTCTCCGTCATAAAGCAGTATCCACAATATAACTGAACTCACAATCACCATCGGGATTTCGCGCTTTACGAGGTCGCGTTCGATCTTGATAGGGTTGATTAGCGCAGTGATACCCAGTACCAGACCGATATTGGCAATATTGGAGCCCACCACGTTGCCCAGTGCGAGGGCACTGAGGTTCGAGCTGGTGGATTTCAGGCTGACTGCCAATTCCGGTGCACTGGTGCCAAAAGCCACAATGGTCAATCCCACCACGATAGGAGAAATGCCTATCTTTATCGCGAGACTGCAGGCACCGCGCACCAGCACTTCGGCGCCGGCAAGCAGAAGAATGAATCCGCCTAGAAGGAGAAGTAGTGATATGAGCATAGAGTTACCGGGAAAACTGGCAAACCTGTTCAGGTTGCCCGCGCCATTTCCCTTTAGTACGCCAGGTTAGAGCTTGACGATCATTTTGCCGAAATTATCGCCGCTGAACAAACCGAGAAATGCATCCACTGCATTATCGAGACCATGCACCACTGTTTCCCGGCACTTGATCTGATCGCTGCTTACCCACTGTGTCATGTCTTCAAGGAATCTGGGACGCATATCAGCATGATCTGACACGATAAATCCCTGAATTCGGATTTTCTTGCCGACAATCAGCATCAGGTTATTGGGACCGGGAGCTGGCTCCGCGTTGTTATAGGTAGAAATCATGCCGCAAGCCGCGATGCGGCCGAAATGGTTCATGGCATTCAGGGCTGCCTGCAGATGCTCGCCTCCGACATTTTCGAAATATACATCCACGCCGTCGGGTGCGGCACCAAGTAATGCTGATGTCAGGTCGTCACATTCCTTGTAATTAATAACTTCATCAACTCCGCATTCGTCGCGTAACCACTCTGCCTTCGCAGCACTACCTACGCTGCCCACCACGCGACAACCGAGGGCCTTGGCGATCTGGCAGACATTGGCACCCACAGCACCGGATGCGGCTGAGACAAACACTGTTTCCCCGGGCTTCGGTTCACCAAATTTTTGTAATCCAACGTAGGCAGTCAGACCGGGCATGCCCAGAGTACCGAGATAGAGTGAGATTCGTTCCTTGTCGAATGGCTGCAAAGGCGTAAGTGATTGCGCAGGCGCCAGCAGTTTATCCTGCCAGGCACCGTTGCTCAGTACATAATCGCCTGGTGCAAACCCGTCGTTGTTTGATTCCACAACCTGACCTACAGCCCCGCCATACATGACCTGATTCAGTTCATAGGCCTGGGCATAAACAGCATCGGCGCGCATGCGTCCGCGCATATAAGGGTCTACCGACATGTAGAGGTTTTCCACCAACACTTCGCCATTTGCAGGTGGGGGCAGGTCTACCTCAACGAGTTTAAAATTTTCATGGCTGGGCATGCCTGATGGTCGGGAGACGAGATGTATCTGCCGGGCGGTATAGTTGCTCATAAACTCACTTAACTGGTTGCGGGTTGGATGGTGTTTTTGTGCCAGCGTTGGTAAATCACAACGCCAACGAGGATTGTCAATCCTATCAGGTGATAGGCCATGGAAAATGGTGTCCACATCAACAGGGCTGCGCTAACCAGCAAGATACCCGCCAGCACGATATTGAGTTTGTCTTCGAGATACCAATGCAGCACACCTGCCAGGGCATAAAGTCCAAAGCAGGACCAGATAAATACCTCGATACGTTCTGGCCACGTGCCTGAAATAATCGGTGAATACGCAAACAGCACGGGTACCAGGTACAGCCCCTTGGCAACCTTCCAGCTTGTAAAACCAGTGGCCATTGGCCTGGTGCCGGCTATGCCGGCAGCGGCAAACGAGGCCAGACACACCGGCGGAGTGACATTACTGTCCTGGGATAACCAGAAGATTACAAGGTGCGCGCTGAGCAACATGCCGGTCAGCAATTCCGGATCGAGCATCTCCTGACGAATCAATTGCTTCATCGCCAGCGGCATCTCCTGCAAGGCGACGACAGGATCGCCACCGAATAATCCCAGTGTCGCCTGTACATTAGTTGGTAAGTCGCCCGCCTGCAGCGCAGTCAATAGTGCACCCTGGCTGATGAGATCGTAGATAAGCGGTGCAGAAAGCGTGGCCAGTACAATATAGGATGCTGTGACTGGCAGACCCATACCCAGCACCAGAGATGCCAGTGCCACCAGTACCAGAGTGATCAGCAAGCTGCCTTGTGCCCACTCAACTATCATCAAAGAGAACGCGTTGCCGACACCGGTAGTCGTGACGACGTTGATAATGATGCCCACTGCGACCAGCAACAGCGCGGTAGATACCATGGTTTTTACACCGTCGACCGTTGCGTTGAAAATATCTTTTGCGCCCATGGGGTTGGGTGAGACCCAGGAGGCTGCGATGACCGTGAGAATGGCGAAAGCTGCCGAAGTCGTCGGCGTATACCCGACGACAAGACAAGCAACGAGCAAGGTCAGCGGAATGACGAAGTGCCAGCCTTCTTTTAATACGGTGGACACCTTCTCACTCTTGCCATATTCGATGGCCTGTAGATCCAGTTTCTTGGCTTCAAATCGCACAAAGTAGGACACAGTGAGGAAGTATAAAATGGCTGGCAGAGTTGAAGCCGCAATGATGGTCAGGTAAGAGATCTGGGTATAACTGGCGAGCACGAAGGCGCCGGCTCCCATAACCGGTGGCATCAAGGCTCCGCCCGTGGATGCGGCAGCAACAACACCGGCAGAGAAACGTCCCTTAAAACCGGACTTCTTCATCATGGGAATAGTGATAACACCGGTAGAAACCGTGTTGGCAACGGCCGAACCAGATACTGAGCCCATCAATCCGGAACCCACTACCGCAACAAGTCCTGCTCCCCCGACGAATCTGCCCGCCAGGCACTGGGCCAGCCTGACGATGAAATCTCCTGCACCTGATTTGAGCAGGAAAGAACCAAAAATAATGAACATGAAAACGAAGGTGGCTGAAATATTGGCAGTCAGACCAAACATGCCTTCACTGGTGAAGAATGAGCGATAGAGCACGGTCTCGAGGCTGAGCCCCGGGAACGAAAACACACCGGCAATATAACGACCCAGAAATAAAATATATGACAGACTGACAAGTATCAGGACGGGCATGAACCAACCGGTAGTGCGGCGGGTAAATTCAATGGCCAGGCCGATGGCAACAAGAGAAAAGATGTAGTCGGACAGGATGTACTCGGTTTCCCGAACATACAGGGCATTTTCAAACAGTATCAAGTAGGTCGAAGTTGCGATGGCTATTACAGCCAGGGCTATATTTATCCAGTAAGGCAAAGAAAACCGTGCTACGCGTTTGGACTCATTGGCCATTAGTGCACAAATGGCACAGAAACCACCGAAGTGAATTGCAGACAACCAGAGTTCGGAAATACTGGCAAATACATTGCAATAGATATGAAAAATGGCAAAAAGAAACGCAGCCCAGCGCAGATAGGGTGACTTCATGGTTATTCAGCTTCGCTCGGTTGTTCTGCAGTATCAGTCTCTTCCGGGGGTAGCAGGCGTTCAGGAATTTCCAGGCCAACTTCCCGATAATAGCGCGCCGCGCCGGGGTGAAGCGGTGCCCCTAACCCCTGGATGGCAATTTCCAGACGCATGTCACGCGTCGCACCATGAATTTCCTGCAGTGTTGCGAGATTTTCCCATATAACTTTTGTTACGGCGTATACCACTTCTTCCGGGATGTCGTTGCGCGTTACCAATACGTTCGGCGAACCAACGGTGCGTATCAGTTCATCCTGGTTAGGGTAGGTGCCGGGAGGAAACTCATACCAGTCCCACAGCGGATATTTGGCATTAACCTTATCCAGTGCTTCCTGGGTCCAGTTAAGGATTGTCATGCGATCGCCCAATAGCGCATAGGCCTGGGTGATAGAAGATACTGGCGCGCCAGCAGGAATATTCATGCCGACGATATTATTGTCCTGCAAGGCCGAAGTCGTAGGTCCATATCCCATGTAGGCAAGGTTGAACTTCGACTCATAGTCGATGCCCAGGGTTTCGAGGATAAAGCGCCCGGTTTGTTCAGCGCCTGAGTTACGTGCGCCCAGCACATATCTGTGACCATCGAGATTGTCCAGATCCATGATGTAGCCGGTATCGGCCAGTTCGGTGAGCAGGACAAAGTGTTCGACGTTTTGCCACATGGCACTGACGCTGCGCATATGCGTCTGTGGACGGCTGACTGGACCCTCGCCGGTCCATGACCAGGCCCCAAATGGCCCCTGCAAAAGTGCAAATTGGGCCTGGTTATCGCGCAGCAGCTTGACGTTTTCCAGTGAGCCAGCAGAGCTGATTGCGGTTAACGAAATGCCCTGGGTCTGGGATAGTTCCGCGTGGGCGATTGTCGCCAGGGCCACGCCAACCGGGTAGTAGGTGCCTCCGGTAGTGGCGGTGGTCAATACATAGGGGCGGGCACGGGAAAGTTCGTCACTACATGCCGGCAACAGCAAGGCGAGCATCAATACCAGAACCAGTTTCCTGGCTGGAAAGGTCGTTGCGTGAATTATGGTGGACAGAACACCTGATGCTTTGTGGAACAATTCTGTAACCTGCTGAATTGTTTTGGCTTTATTGTTGATTTATCGCATGCGAGCGGGGCTTGATGTAATCACATTTATTCTCAAAGCACAATGAGTTGAGCCCAGGCGCGGTTTACGCCGATGGACTCACTGGTTATCCGGCTGTAACGAAATGACATCCAATTTGATTGTTCCTGCTTCTGCAGAGCCATCACCGCCAGAAAAATTGATTATCGCCGGCCCATTGCCGGTAGTGCCAGTTCCGCCAATAAATGTGGCACCCGCCATGGTGCTGCTTTGTTGGGTTTCACGCCAGGAGTCATAGACCGCCAGTTCTTCATCGGTCAATATATGGCCCAGAGATTCGCGCTGCGTCTCAGGGCTCGTTACACTGGCGAGCCCTTCGCGCAGGCTGCGCCTGTCAGTTTCACCATTGCGGACCTGCTGAATCAAATCACTGCGTGCCTGATTCTGCTCAGAGATCACATTCTGCAATGCATTGATAATGACATCCATGCGTTCATCATCGACATCAAGTTGGCTGAGAAATCCGCCGTACTGTCCATTCAGTGACATAAGCTCAGCCATTTCGACAGGGCTCAGATTGCTCAGGTTTTTGATAATCTCGGTCGTCGAAACCAGGTCATAATTATTAGGCTGAGCCTGGCGTAATTCTCTTTCCAGACGCTGCCGAATCTGTTGTTCTACTGCCTCATAGTCTGGATTCGCCTGCGCCCTGGCGAGATCCAGCTCATTCGACAACGCTGCCATCTGACTACCCAGTGTGGCCAGTTCACTGCGCAGTTGTGAAAGTTCATTCTGGTCAGCCAGCCGTGCGCGGCTACCGGCATCAACTTGCTGCAGCAACTGTGCCACATGCGCCTGATAATCCGCTTTTTGCTGACTAAACATGCGGCGTTCCTGATACTGATAGGCAACTGCTGTGATAGCGATAACGGCCATCATTGCAGTTAAAATTTTCTGTTTCATCATTTGGTCTCTTTGTTGTCCGCCTTGTCTGCACCCAGAGTGTCTCTGGCATGTCCTGATAAAGGCTTCTCTCCTTCCAGCGTGCCGATTAATACACCCGCTCCGACGAAAATTGCCGAGATTATGGTGATGCCCAGCACCAGAGTGATACGGAAAAACATAACGATATAGAAGCCGCTATAGTAATAGACGATCTCAGCGATCAAATTGACCAAAATTATTGAAACGAAGAGCGTTATCCACACCGCTTTCTTCATAGATATCCCAGCCCGAAAGGCGCTTATTTTGCCAGGTGGCGGCGTTACTGCATGCCAGATGCTATTGAGGTTAGCAATATTCCCTTTATGTGACTACTGTCTTCGCCGGTAATCAAAAATACGTCGTCGAGTCCATCACTGTTTACATCAGCCAGCATTACATCGCCGTTATTTACTGCTGATTCCAAAGCAAGCGACATGTCTGCCGTTTGTCCTGACACATTTTGTAATCTGGCATTGCCACTCATATCGATGCTGCCGATGACTTCGCGAATATCAATCTCATAGTTATTGCGAGTCCTGCTGTAGTCCAGGCTGCTCAGGAAAACTGTGTCTCCAGTTTCGGGGTCAATGGCATCGAAAAATATATCCAGCTGATTGCCCATCAATACCAACAGGTCGGCACGGTTTCCGCTGCCATCAACTTCACCCACTGCGCTCGGCGTTGCAATGGCAGTATCAGAACTGCGCATTTCATCGGCAATCTCACTGACCGATGTGGCCAGGCGAATCACTGAGGGAAACTTCAGGTCGACGGTAATGCGCCTGGCCGGACGCCGGGCGAACCGCTCACCTTCGTTGGGATAAATAAATGCTTCTACTGCCACACTGCCGGATAAGGCCAGCCAGACGAAGATGTCGCCAACTGAAATCGGTTCCACGCGCCACAGCCATAAATCCTTGCGGCCGTCTTCGTCTTCGTCATAGAGGAAAGTGCTCAGGACATTACCGCCAGAACGCAGCACCTGAATGGGTTGCTCCATGCTCATCCCACTTTGGGTGCCCACAAATACTGATACCTTGCCGCCTTCTCGCAATAGCAGATCGGCGATACCATCGTTATTCACATCGTCCAGTATTTCTTCGTGTGTGAGTGCCAGCAATCCTGTCAGATTGGAAAAATCCAGATTGTCGATATCGAACCCACCCAGGCGTTCTTCTATCTCTGCGATGTTGAGTGCATAGCTGGCCTGGGCGGGAAAGTATTCCGGCCCGGCGGGGTTGGAGAGAAACACCTGCAGTGATGCTTCGGTGCGTGATATCAGGTCATCGCGTCCATCGTTGTTCAGATCGCGTAATTCCAGCACCGGGATGCGTATAGCCTGACCAGTGCGTCCTTCCAGATTGTCAGATTGCAGATTGGTACGAATGCGGAAATCCGATTGCACTGTAACAGGATCAGCAAACTGTAGACCGCCGCGGTTGAGATACAGGTGCAATTCCTCGGCACCCGGAATAATAAGGTCGTCCAGGTTATCGCCATTCACATCACGCGTGAAATGCAGGCGATTCAGGCCTTTGCTGATAAAGCCAGGCAGGTTGGTGAGGATTGTGGTTGGGTCAGGTTGGCCGCTCGCATCCAACGTCCAGGCGATTAGTTCGTGCCCATCCACAAGCGTCAGGATCTCTGTGCGGCCAGCATCATTCAGGCCCGCACTGATATTCCAGCCCACAGCCTGGCCGGCGACTTCAATATCTACAAACCCGGCTGCAAAATCAAAACCATCCGGGTTCTGTTGATAAATACGCAGGCGATTATCGAGTATTGCGAGCAGATCGTTTAGCCCATCGTTGTCCACATCGAGCATGAGTATCTGTTGGGTTTCCAACGGGATATCAAATGCCTGCTCGGTAAATTCCAGATCGGCGCCCATTGCTGGCATCACCCAGATCATGTTGAGCGCCATGCTGCAGCGCATGACGAATCTCTTCATTTTGCGCATCATCACGGCAGCCCTACCAACAGGGTGGTGACAGTGCCGTGTCGGAGCAGTATATCCGGGATGGCATCTTCGTTGAGCTGCAAGACTTCAAACTCGAACACTGTGCGTGGCGAAACATATTCCCAGAATGGTTCATCAGCGATGCGTAAATCCTCACCTACCGATTTGGCAGCCAATGTACCGTTAGCGGTGATATAAAGGGCATCGTTGCGGCCATCGCCATCTACGTCATAGCGCAAGCTCATTTGCTCAGAAAGCCCTCTCACATTGTCAGCGGAAAAACTTTCTTCGAGTCGACTGGTGGGGCGTCTTGTAAATAACTGGTCTGATTGACTGTCGGTTGAGTAAAGTAATTGCACGCGATTAATGCTGGCGCTGCGAATCGCTTCTACCACTGGAATTGTGTAATAGCTGACACTCATAACCGGGTTTGAATCTGCCGTGAGCTTAATAAACTCAATACGGACATCGTAACCAGAGAATCGCATGACCTGCTGGGGCGATTCGAGGTCAAACTGACCACCCGTATTGCGATAAAGGTGCGCTTCCCATTCATTGCCATCGCCATCGAGGCGCAACAGATCTTCCAGGCCATCATCGTCCATGTCTTCCAGACGCAGGCTACCGCTGGTGTCTATGGATCCAGTCCAATCGGCCTCTGCAGCGAAGCCTCCTGTTGTGTCCTGGTAATGAATATTGAGTTGACCATAGCCGTCATCCCCCACGTTGATATAAGCCAGGTCACCTAACTCATCATTGTTTAATTGGGCGAAATAGGCATTAGGCATCCAGGACTCACTATTGAGCAGGGCATCGGGCACTTTTTCCTCCCGCCAGCTACTGACGAAACCTTGATAAGGCGTGGGAGCCTGGCGATTAACCCGAATAACAATACCGTCTTCCGCATTAATCCCGAGGTTGGCGTCCATTTCTGCGTCGCGATTGCGCCGTTGTAGTTGGGTCAGGTTTTGATTGATCGTGCTGAAGCGCGACAGCGCGTTGAATTCGCCCGCTTCATTGCCAGTTAACAGCAGGTATTCTTCTTGCCCCGGTAGTAGCAAGTCGGCATGGCCGTCAGCATTAATGTCGGGTAGCGCATCGATAAATTGCACTCGTTCCAGGTTGGGCATGGAGGCAATCAGGTCCCATTGCTGTATAGGTTGCAGGTTGCCAACATAGCCTTCAATTTGAGTCGACAAACTGAAGACACCGTTGTTGGCGAGCAGCACCAGTTCCAACCCGGGCTCCGGTCGCAAATCGGCAAAGCCGACAGCAATGATTTCACTCTTGATTTCGATACGCTGAGGTTGGTTGCGAAAGCCTCCGTCGGCTTGTTGATAATGAATATGTAATTCGCGCCCCACTGCTGCACTGTAAAAAGGAACAATTATGTCCTTGCGTCCGTCACCATCGAAGTCTTCGGTATACAGCGGTTCGAAGTTTTCGGCGCGCGCCAGTTCAAACGCCGCATAATTGCCCTGGCCGAGGCTAATTACAGGTAGCGACAATAGCGCAGAGAGCAGTATCGGGTTGCAGTGTTTAAATTTCATATTGTGAATCTACTGGCTTTCAAGCTCGGTAAGTTCGCCCATATCGGTGCTGAAATTAAATAGACCCAGTAAACTGTGAGAACGTTCCCCTTCGTTGCGATTATAGGAATAAAAAGCAAACAGCCAGAAGTCGAGAATTGACAGACTGGCGCTGTCCGGACTCAAGCTCGAAGAATATTGGAGTAATGGCCCCAGGGCGATCTCGCTGATGCGTCTGCCTGGGTCCCACAATGTCACATCCACGTTGCTGACTTCGTTGCCATCATACACGCCAAATAAAACAGTCTCGCCCAATTGAAAATCCTGATTGAGCCGATTGATTAAATCCTGCGCCGAACTGATATTACTTCCGTTAATACTGAGCACTGTATCGCCGATCTCCAGCCCTGCAGACAGGAGCGGGCTTTGTTCATACAGGGCGGTAATACGCGCAGCTGCGATATCGTCCGCACCACTTATGTTTAGCAACTCGGTAACGTATCCGGCGCGGGTTGCCAGGGGGTCTATGCGGAACAGTTCAATTGGTCCGGTACCGGACAATGCCCGACGTGCTTCTACCTCAGCCAGTAATACACGCGTATCACGGCGAATCTGGAATTGTTGTAAGCCTGACAATTCCTGTTGTCGCAAGGCAGCAATGGCATCCGGATGGTTGGTTGGCGTATCGTTGATGGCCAGAATAATATCGCCGGCTTCAATGCCCGCCACCGCTGCTGCGCCACCTGGCGTCACACTCCTTACCCGAACCCCTGGCAAGGTTTCGATATTGAACAATGAATCGCTCTCGTTAACAGCGACGTCTACCCCAAAATCGATGGCGGCCGAGATGTTGGCAGAACTCTCTGCGCGAGTGATTTGTTCTGCAGAGAAAGTAATGGCGGGTACGAGCACTGCAGGCTCATAAACAACACAGGACGGCAAAGCAACAACAGCCAGGGCGGTCACAAACAGGCGGCTGAACTTCACTAGAATTGTCTCCGTTGCACAATAACCAGGCTTGCAATAACAAACAGCAGTAACGCGGGCAGGGGAACCCAGCTATTCAATTGTATGACTTCAGGTTCGATCAATACATCCGAATAACCGCGCACCAGGCGGCTCACGTCGCGCAGATAGGAGCTATCCAGCAATGAAGGCTGAAAGCTGGCGTAGATATAGCTTGCGTAATCTCCCAGCATTGCCTTGAAAACATCAAATGCCAGAGTGATGCCCAATGCGCTCGCAACTGCGCTTGTGGCAGTCTGGGAGCTGACCGAAACCAACAGGCCGAAAGCAATAGCGGCAGGGATCGGGGCAATAGCCAGCAACAGACCCAGACGAATTTCTGCCGTGATCTCGGATTCGCTGATTAATTCAAATCCATCTTCTACCACGGGCTCGAAGCCCCAGAGTGAGGCATTGAGGAAGTAACTGCAAAGAAACAACAGAATGACTGACAGCGCGGCCATTAGATGCAGGTTCAGCAGTTTTGCCAGAATGACGCTGCTGCGACTGCAGCGTCGAATCAGCACGTGGCGTATTGCGCCGTTGTCACGTTCGCTGGCCAGACTGTACGCAGCCATCGACACCAGCAATAGCCCCAGCATGGTCAGGCCAGTGCTCAGCCCATCGACGAAATAGCCATACCCGGTTTGGCTGTCGTTTCCGGCGAATCCTGAGCTCCCCAGCAAACTATCACGGGCCTCGGCGCCACTGACACTCAACCTGGTGAGTAGTGCCTGTAACATTACCAGCAGCGCAGGAGCCAGAATCACCAGACGTGCTCCAAGGCTATGCCGCGCGATGAAAACCTCGGTGCGCAGGGCTTTCGCCAAATCACCTATCATGGTGTACCCCCGGTGATCTGACGAAACAGTCCAGCGAGAGAGGCCGTTTCCAGGCGTAACTGTGCGACCGGAACTTGCTTATCAACCAGGATGCTGTTGAGCGTTGCTGAGTCCAATGCAGTCAGTTCGGCGTGAATGGCTCCGGTTGAGTCAGTTTGCAGGTAGGAAACCCCATCAGTTGCCTCGATAACAGCAATAGCCTGTTCAGGTAAAGGTGTATTGATTTGCAGTTTTGCGCTGGATTGTTTTAGCAATGTATCCACGTCATCGCTCAGAGCGATCCTGCCTTGATGCAATATAGCGATATGGGAGCAAACTTGCTCCAGATAAGGTAACTGATGACTGGAAAGAAGAAATGTGACACCAGACTCTTTATTAAGGTCGCCAATGAGGGCTAGTACATCGTCTACGCCCTCAGCGTCGAGACCATTAAAGGGTTCATCAAGCACTATAAACTCAGGATTGCCAATCAGGGCCTGGGCAATAGAGGCGCGGCGTTTATTGCCAAGCGAGAGATTCCGAACCTTGAAATCCGTAAACTTTTCTATACCCAGTAATTTCTCAACGGCTGCCGGTTCGCGTCGAACCTCATCGCATAACATGCGAGCATGTTGCAGGCACTGGCGCACAGTGAGATGAGGGTGCAGGCTTGGCGTATCGAAGATAGCGACGACTTTGCCGCGCGCCTTGTGCAGGTGTGCTGGGGCAAGTCCCTGGACTGTAATCGAGCCGCCCTGAAAGGGCTGCAAGCCTAGCAGGCATTCGATGGTGCTGGTTTTACCGGAGCCGTTGAGCCCTACCAGGCCATGTACCGATCCAGCATTAACGGAAAGTTCGAGGTTTTTAAGAACCTCAAAATCACCATAACGTTTTATGAGCCCTGAAATTGCGAGGGGCTTGGTCTGACTGTGGGAGCTCATGCTGCAAGTTCACACCAAAGACTGGAATGGATGGGGCAGAGGCAGGTAAAAGCAGGGCCAAATCTCTGCCCAGCTAAAACCTGCTCATTGCGATTGTTTATTCTACGAAAAGATCATCAATCTGGACTTCTTCGACAGTGCCAAACTGTTCAAGTTCCTCGGTATCAATGACCGAAAGATCGCCAAGAACTGAAATCAACTTAGGGCGGTTAGCAACATGCGTACTTTGGAAATTCAGCAGATCTTCCATTGTTGCATTCTGTAATTCATCGTACCGCTGCCTGCGTGGATCGCCTTCCAGTCCCAGCCGCTCCCAGGTGCGCACTGCACCAATTACTTCACGGAAGTTAATCTTTGAAGTGCGATAGCGATTGAGCAATGAATTGACTGATTCATCGAATCGCTCGGTCGAAGCTGGCATGTTGTCGATCAGGTCAATAAAAGCATTGAGCGCGTCGACAGTTTTGTCTGTTTGCGTACCTATAACCCCAAGCATCAGGTTCTGGTCGTCCAGTCGGCTGCCCTGGGCATAGGTAGCCGAAGCTGAGTAAGCCAGTGCGCGGGCTTCCCGCAGTTCCTGGAATACCACGCTGGACATGCCGCTGCCGAAATAGTTGGCATAAATAGAAGAAATAACACTGTCATCTTCCGTATATTCGCCATCCGGAAACTCGATGCGCACCTGGGCCTGTGCGGTTTGTTGATCCACTACCAGCACTTCTGTTGCGCTGATTTCCCTGGCACGACGGAAGCGATAGGGGGGTGTATCAGCCAATTCCCCTTCCACTTCGTAATGTCGACGCAGGATTTCCACCAGTTCTTCCAGTTGCATTGAGCCGGTGTAAGCGAGCGTTTGTTTATAACCCAGCAACTGAGATGGCAGTGCCAGCAATTCGTCCAGTTCGGTTTCCTGGATTTCATTTGTGGTTAGCGCTTCCAGCATTGGGGATTCTTCCCCATAACGATTGTAAAGATACAGCGCCCGCGCAATGGCAGGTGGAGAAACCCGCTGATCTTCACGAGACTTCAGTACAATGCCTTTTAGCTCTTCCAGGGTCTGGTGATCGGCGCTGGGCGTGCGGATCAGTTCCAGCATCAAGGCCAGACTGTTTTCGAACTGCTCGTCGAGCCCGGAAATGCCAAACCCGGAAGAATTGCCGCCGGCGGAGAAGCGAAAATCACTACCCATGCGGTACCATTCTTTTTGTAATTCTTCATTGCTCAGGGTGGCTGTGCCTGCCACATCCATCAGGGCCGAAGCCATACCTAATTGCTCGTTGGTTTCCGTGCCAACTTCCACATTAATGGAAAACGAGAACAAGTCATTGAGTGGATTGGGCGCGTAATAAAGTTCGATGCCATCGGCAAACTCAACCACGCGATAGTCCTGATCGACTTCTACGAAGCTGGGTTCGATTGGCTCGTAATCCATGGCCAATATATGCGCGGCAAACTCCGATTGCCGGGTCGGATCTATAATCACCGGATCGATGGGGGGTTTTTCTACCGTGGGCACTGCGTGCTGTGCATTGTTGCGATAGACAGCGACATAATCATCACCAAAATATTTATTGGCAACGTCAATCACGTCCTGCTTGGTGAGTTGCTCCATGCGCGCGATCTCGCCGATATGATGATTCCACTCATCGTATTCGATAAAAGACTGACGCATCGCGGCAACACGCGCTGTGTTGAATTCGAGGCTGGCTTTTTCATTCTTTTTGAAGTCGTTGATGATGGCGGGAATGATCCAGTCTTCAAACTCACCAGCCTTGATCAGGTCAATCTGCTGAAGCAGCAGTGCCTCGACTTCTGCCAGAGTCTGGCCCTGCTTTGGGGTGCCATACAGATTTTGAACGCCGGCATCATTCAGAAACAGCGGCGATGAGCCCGCGCTCGAAACCAATTGCTGCTGGCTCAAATTAAGGTTGATCAGTCCAGCTGTGCGGTTGTCCAGAATCATATCCAGCAAGATCAGGGCTTCCTTGTCTTCACTGCTGTTGCCGGCGGTGCGAAAAGCCAGCTGCACCTGTTCCTCACCAGGATATTGCACGGTTGCGCGCTCAGCCCCATCCAGCGGGGGTTCCTGCCAGGGCCCCACTTCAGGCACTGGTTTGGGTTCCCAATGGCCAAACTTGTCAGCGATTAATGCAATTGTGTCTTCGATATTGATATCGCCACTAATAAAGATGCCCATATTGTTTGGCACATAGTAAGTGTCGAAATAGTTCTGGATATAAACCAGTGAAGGATTTTTGAGATGGTCCACTGTGCCGATAGTTGGCTGTTGTCCATAGGGGTGTTCCTTGAACATCAACTCATCGACTGCGGTGGAAATAATTCTGCCGGCATTGTCCAGTGTGCGGTTCTTTTCTTCGTAAACCGTTTCCAGTTCAGTTTGAAACAATCTGAACACCGGGTTTACGAATCGATCAGATTCGATCTCGGCCCATTGGGTCAGTCGGTTTGAAGGCAAGCCGATTTTGTAAACCGTTTCCTCATGCCAGGTATGTGCATTCAGCCCCGTGCCACCCATGCTGTTGTAGAGCTTGTCTATCTCGTTGGGAACGGCATAGTTTGAGGCTAACTGTGCTTCGGCATTTATTTCTGCGTAGATTTCAGCACGACGTGCCGGGTCAGTGGTGTTGAAGTGTTCCTCGTACAACTCGCGAATACGCGCCAGATGCGGAGCTTCGGCCTCATAATTCAAAGTGCCCAGATTTCGATTACCCTTGAACAGCAAATGTTCCAGATAATGTGCCAGCCCGGTGGCATCGGCAGGGTCATGTTTGCTGCCTGCGCGTACAGCAATTTCGGCATAGAAGCGCGGCTCTTCATGATTCTCGGTCAGGTAGACCTGTAAGCCGTTATCCAACTCAAAAATGTGTGCGCCAAGTGGATCGTTGTCGCCGGGAGTATTGATTCGCGTATAACCGGCTGCTGGCTCTGACTGCTGGCTGGCAGTCTCGCCAGGTGCAGGTTCGCTGCAGGCGGTTATCAGCGTAAGCAAGCTACCCAATATAAACAGGGTGCGAAAATGGATTCTGGTAATCAAGTTATTCATCAAATACTCCCAATGCATCACTTTTGAATATATGGACACACATATGCTGGCTAACTATACCGTCGCCACGTACAAATGCCAGCGCAGACGATGTCATACGGGCTGAAGTTCCGCAGTAGTCGTCAGGCTGTATTAATCCTCGGATGTGGCGGAGGCTATCTGTTCCCGAGCTTCCTGCAAAGCAGTAGACAGATTACTCATTTGCAAAGTAGCAGATCGCAGATTGCCCTCCAGGGTTTCGATCCGCGCTTCATAGCGCTCGCTGGCCACCGCTTGCGCTGTCAACTGATCAGCAAGTTGTGCGTTATCCAGCCACAACACGAGGCAAATCGCTGCCAGTACCAGCGCCAGGCCGGTTGGGATAAGCATGGAAATCAGCTTCATAGTGTCTCCTCGGCACTGATCAGAGAGTCTCTGGAAAAAATCTGCTATAAATCATATTGTTATCCTACCCGCGCTAGCTGTAATTGGTCGCATGTAATAGCAGGATTTTGTGCATTTCTGAGTATAATCTACAACTATTACAGTATTTTCAGGGATTTAGGGCAATCGAATGAAATTGCAAGGAATATTGCCAATCGCTTTGGGCGCATTGTGGCTTCTGACGGGCTGCACCAATTCTGCCTATGAGCGCAGTGCAGACGAAGAAACCTACGCGGCGATTGCAGATAAATCAGAGCTGGTTCCCGGTATGAGTGAAGCCGTGAATATCAATCAGCAGATGCAGGTCGACCTCGATGGCTTTGCATTAAATGAAGCTTCGTTTGAGTTTCTCGATGATCAGGTGGATTCTGAAATTGGCGCTCACATCATTGGTTTGGATGCAGCGTTGAATCTGGCATTTCAACACAGCAAGGACTATCAGACACAGAAAGAGCGCCTCTACCTTGAGGCGCTTGCGTTAACCTTCGACCGTTACCGTTACACCCCGACATTTTCTTTCAGTTCCGGGGGTGACTATGAATGGGATGCCCAGGATCAGTTCGTGGAGGATATGCAGGCACTCACCGGCATGCAGAGAATCAGTACCAGTGAATCAGTGGATGCCAGTACCAGCCTGGGAGCCCGCTATCTGTTGAAAGGCGGCGGCGCGATTGCGCTGAACCTTACCAATAACTTCACGCGCTTCCTGACTGGCGATATCAGTGAGTTAAGCACAACAGCACTGATTGGATCATTTACCCAGCCATTGCTGCGAGACTTTGGTGCGGCGATTGAAACTGAACAACTGATGCAGGCCGAGCGCGATCTGCTTTATCAGCTACGTGACTTCACTCGATACCGTAAGGAGTTTGCTGTACAGATTGCCTCACAGTATTACTCTGTGCTGCTCGCGCGGGAGACTGCCCGCAATAACTTCGCTGGTTTAAATGCAGTGAATTTGTCGCTGGAGCGCGAACAGGCATTTCAGGCTGAAGGATTGCGGACGTTGCTGCAAGTCGGCCGACTTGAGCAGTCTTCCTTGCAGCAGGATCTGCGTTGGACTGCCTCTATTACTCGTTACAAGCGCAGTCTGGATAATTTCAAGATACTGCTGGGCCTTAGTGCGGATGACAACATTATCCTTGACGATAATGATATGGAATTGATTACCGAAACAGGTATGACCAGCCCGGACCTGAGCCTGGAACAGTCAGTAGAACTGGCACTGCAAACCCGGCTGGATTTGTATAGTGATCTGGATCGCGTGCAGGATGCAGCGCGGCGCATCGATGTGGCCGCCAACGCCCTGCGACCCGCCCTGGATTTCAGTTTTGTTGCCAGCGTACCGGATTCCACCAGCGGTAATTTCGGTGAACTGGATTTTGAGAACGCCGTCTACACTGCAGGTCTCGACCTGGAATTGCCACTGGATACCAAGGCCGAGCGCAACAACTATCGCCGTGCCTTGATAGATTATGAGGCGACTACGCGCTCCTATTTGTTGTCCCAGGACAGGATCAAGCTGGACGTGATCGATGCCTGGCGGCGCATGAATGAAGCGCGCAAAAGTTACGATATCAATGTCACCAGTGTCCAGATTAATGAAAGACGCGTGGAAGAGGCCGAATTGCGGGCCGAATTGGGTCTCGGCGACATTCAGGATACGGTAGACTCACAGAATGATTTGACCGCTGCAAGAACTGAACTGATCAGTTCCATCGTAGACCATAATATCGCCAAGCTTGAATTCTGGCGTGACGTAGGTCTGTTGTATGTGGACGACAGTGGTCAATGGGAGGAAGGCACCGATGAGCCAAACTAGGCTTGAATGGTTTAAGCAGTTGCTTGGCAAACTGATCGACAATTTGCCTGACAGTGTCAGAGTACAATTGCTCGCATTGCAGGCGCGGTTTATGGCTGCGCCAAAATCTACTCGTTATGCCATTGCGGGTTCGGCTGCGGGTGTGCTTGTATTGCTGTTTGTTATTGGCGGTGGATCTTCAGACGAATTTAATGGCAGCGTGACGTTTACAGCGCAGCGTGGTGACATGAACATCACTGTGCTTGAAGGTGGCGCACTGGAAGCCCTCCAGTCACAAGAGATTCGATCCCAGGTAAAAGGTCGTGATGGCGTCAAGATTCTGCAGATTGTGGAAGAAGGTTATCGTGTCACAGATGAAGACGTAGATGCCGGTCTGGTATTGGTGGAGCTCGATACTGCGCAACTCATTGATGAGCGGCTGAATCAGGAAATCGCGGTTGAAACTGCCGAGGCCAGTTACATAGAACGCAAGGCCGAGTACGAAATCCAGCTCAACCAGAACATGACTGACCTGAATGATGCGCGTCAGAAAATGCGCTTTGCCCGACTCGATTATGAAAAATTTCTGGGCGCTAATATTGTCAACAAGATTATCGCTGATCTGGGTATCGAAGAGCGCCTGGCTGCCGCCGAAGCACGTGATCTTGCTGCTTCCTTGAACACTGCGCCGCTCGCGCCTGTACCGCAAGCCCAAATTACGTCCTTGCAACCTGCTACAGAGTTCAATTCAGCCGACATCGATTCGCTACCGCCACAAATGCAGGAACGCATGCGCCAGATGATGGCAGAGAATGGCGGCGAAATTCCGCCGGAAATGATGGAGCGGATGCGGAATTTCGGTTCTGGTGGATTTGGCTCAGGCCAGCGCCGTGCGCCACAGGATCTGGAACAACCAGCTTCAGAACCGGAACTTGCCGTGTTGGAACTGGAACCTGCGCGCTCAAGTGCGCCGGAAATTACAGCGCTGTTAATGGATGACAGCTACATGGAAATACGCGACAACATAGATTTCACCCAGTTTGCCAATATTTCCTTGCTGGAAGACGGCGAGGCCAAGCAGCGCCTGCGTGCATTGCAGGACGAGTTGCAGGTGGCACAGGAAGAATTATTGCTGGCCCAGGATCGCATCGAAGGGCAGCGCCGACTGGAATCTCGCGGCTTTATAACGCCGACAGAACTGGAAGCTGAAGAACTGAACCTGAACAAGGCAAGCAACAAGATGCAGGAGAAAGAAACTGCATTGAAATTGTATATCCAGTACACCTTCCCCAAAGAAGCAGAACAGTTCCTTTCCAGTTATGAAAATGCGGTGATGGGTTACCAGCGTCAGCTGAAAGAAAATGTCGCAGAGCAAGCCCAGGAAGAAGCCCGCTTCAGTTCAGCAGAGCGCAAATTCAATCTCGAGCGTTACAAGCTCGCCGATATCAACCAGCAGATTGAAGCAGCCACGATTCGCGCCCAGCGCCCAGGTTTGGTGGTGTATGGTGCCTCGGATCAGAATTCACAGCGTTATCGAGGCAATAATCAGGAAGCAGTACAGGAAGGCGCCACTGTCCGAGAGCGACAGCCAATTCTGACGATCCCTGATATGCGAGAGATGGCAGTGAAGGTAAATATCCACGAGTCGGCAGTGCAGCGTGTGGCGGTTGGGCAGTCGGTAAATGTCACTGTGGACGCGTTTCCTGATACTGAGCTGGAAGGCGTGGTCACGAAGGTAGCCGTAGTAGCCGATTCCACGAACTCCTTTATGAATCCTGACCTCAAGGTCTACCCAACCACCATCAAGATTTACGGTGAACATGACTGGCTGCGTCCTGGCATGAGTGCGGAAGTGGAAATTCTCATCGATCGTTTGGAAGACGTTGTGTATATCCCCCTTCAAGCAGTGACTTATTTCGATGATCAGCGTGTCGTATATGTGCGCAACGGTAACCGCACTGAACGCAGGCAAGTCACAGTAGGGGATTTCTCAGATAGCTTTATCGAAATTGTCAGCGGCATCAACGCGGGCGAAGAAGTGCTGCTGCTGCCTCCCTCGCAGAACAGTACTAGCAGCTAAAGCATCCGGACCTGAGCGCCTGGATCAAGCATGACCATAGATTCCAATATACAAGGCAATGAAACAGCAGCCGTGCCCGAGGGTATGGCTGCGACGCGCCAGAATGTAGTTGCCAGTTTGGAAGAAATTCGCAAGACCTATTACATGGGCGCCTTGTCGGTTGAGGTTCTCCATGGCATCTCACTAGACTTTTTCGCCGGAGATTACATTAGCATCATGGGTCCTTCGGGATGTGGCAAATCCACGCTCATGAATATATTGGGCTGTCTCGATCAGCCGACTTCCGGTAAATACTTTCTCGGTCCGGAAGACACCTCCCAGATGGAAGACGACGAGCTTTCTACTATTCGCGGCGCCCGTCTGGGGTTCATCTTTCAATCCTATAATCTCATTCAGCAACTCAATGTTTTGGAAAACATCGAGATGCCTTTGTTCTATCAGGGCTTTTCCGAGGCCGACAGTCACGAAATCGCCATGGGCCTGGCAGAACGGGTTGGCCTCGGTGATCGGGTCGATCACAAGCCGTTTGAGCTTTCCGGTGGACAACAGCAGCGCGTAGCAATCGCTAGAGCGTTATCCGTAGACCCGCTAATTATTCTTGCCGATGAACCCACAGGTAATCTTGATTCCAAATCCGGTGAAGAAATTCTCAATCTGTTTGACGAGCTGCACCAGCAGGGCAAGACCCTGATCATGGTGACGCACTCGGACGATCTGGCAGAGCGCTCAGAAAGACAGATTCGATTACTCGATGGCAGGGTGGAAAGCGATGAGCGACATTAGCCTCGATTCTGCAATGCCGCCTGCGGTAGCGCCTCGTGCTGGCCCCCAGAACCAGTTCAATCTGGTGCGTTTTAAAAAAATCACCCAGATTGGTATCAAGAGTATTTATTCCCACGGCTTGCGTTCGCTGTTGACCGTGCTGGGTATTGTTATTGGTGTGGCTGCCGTTATTGCCATGCTGGCAGTTAGTGAAGGCGCCAGTTATGAAGCGCAGCAACAGTTTCGTGATTTGGGAGCCAGCAATATTCTGGTTAAGAGTGTCAAACCGGTTGAAGTTGAAGAGAATAGCAATCGTGGTTTTGGTCCGCCACAGGCTGCCGTGTATGGCCTGACAAATGGCGATATCAATACCATTCGACGATCGATTCCAGGTGTTACCAATGTTATCGCATCGCGTATTGTAAAGAAGAATATCTGGCACCTCGGAAATAGTATGAATACAGATGTCGTGGGCACATCTGTCGATTATCCTGTCTCTCGAAACTACAATTTGCGAGCTGGTAGATTCTTTTCTGAATCCGAATTACGCGATCATGCCAATGTTATAGTGCTCAGTGACGAAGTCGCGGCAGAACTTTTTCCCATAGATAATCCATTGGGTAAAAGTATCAAGATAGACAGTGATTACTACAATGTAGTCGGCATCATGGAGTCCGAAGGCTTTTCCAACCTGGGTCAGAATCAGGCCGGCAGTTCCAATGCGGCGCCAAGCAGGGTGTTTATTCCCATTACTTCAGCGCGCTCGCGTTTCGGCGAAACCACTGTCAGGCAGACTTCCGGTGGTATGGAATCGGAGACAGTCGAATTACACGAGGCGATCATCCAAATCGATAATCAGGAAGCTGTGATCGAAGTGGGTCAGATAATCGAACAGATCCTGGCGCGGCGGCATCGTGATATAGACTATGCGGTGGAAGTACCACTGGCTTTGCTGCGTCAAGCCGAGGAAAGCGCACTGCGTGATCAGATTGTTGCCGGTGCGATTGCTGGAATCTCATTGCTGGTTGGTGGTATCGGCATCATGAATATCATGCTGGCCAGCGTTACCGAACGCACACGGGAAATTGGTATACGCCGTGCTCTGGGTGCGAAAAAGCGTGACATCGTCACCCAGTTTCTGATCGAGGCAGTGATATTGTCTGGCGTCGGTGGGCTGATAGGTGTTGTACTGGGCGTATCGATTCCATTCATCATCTCCATTTTCTGGGGTATGACGACCATTGTGACCCCGCTTGCACCCATACTGGCGTTCTCAATATCGGCGTTGATCGGGGTGATATTCGGGATCTATCCAAGCATGCGGGCTGCCGATATGGACCCGGTGGAAGCGCTACGACACGAATAAAACCAGTTGTCCGCGACTTTAAAACTCGTTATTCGACACCATATTTCTGATATCGGAAGACTATGCGCTGAATCGCGCAGGAGAAGTCAATGAAACGTGTGGTTCTTTTTCTGGCTACCAACTTTGCCATCCTCATCGTGCTTGGCATTGTGCTCAGCATACTTATGCCCATTCTTGGGCTGGACAGTGCCAGCAACAGCGGGCTGTTGTTCATCTGTGCCATATTCGGCATGGGTGGCTCTTTTATATCGCTGTTGATGTCGAAATTCATCGCCAAGCGAGCTGTTGGCGCTCATGTGATTGAGAGCCCCCGTAATCGCGAAGAAAGCTGGCTGGTAGACACGGTCAAGCGTCAGGCGCAACAGGCAGGTATCGGCATGCCCGAAGTGGCGATTTACGACTCACCGGAAATTAATGCATTCGCCACCGGTGCCAGTCGCAACAACGCGCTGGTAGCTGTGAGCACAGGTTTGTTGCGCAATATGACGGCTGAAGAAGCCGAGGCGGTGTTAGGGCATGAAGTCAGCCATATTGCCAACGGAGACATGGTCACCATGACCCTGATTCAGGGTGTGCTTAATACATTTGTCTATTTCTTCGCGCGCATCGTTGCCAACATGGTTAACCGTGGCGGCAATAACTATTTTGTTTATTTCATGGCTGTGATGGCATTCCAGGCCATTTTCGGAGCGCTGGCGTCTGTCATCGTGTTCTGGTTTTCCAGGCAGCGGGAATTTCGTGCCGACAGTGGAGGCGCGAGCCTGGCCGGACGACAGAAAATGATCGCTGCGCTGGAACGGCTCAAAGCCAACCAGATGGAGAGTAAACTCGAAGGGCAACTCACCGCGTTTGGTATTCGTGGCAAGCGCAGTACCGCGCAGCTATTCTCGAGTCATCCACCGCTGGATGAGCGCATTGCGGCGTTGCGCGAAGCCTGATTCAACCTCACTAGTCAATAAAGGCCAGCCAGTCTATTATCTGGCTGGCCTTTTTATTTTTTGCAGGCCTGTTTGTGTTGCTTTATTTTTGTGTCAGTAAGCTGAGTAAAAATGTACCTACCCAAAGCCTTTGCACAGCATGACCGGAAAGTCCTGTTTGACTTGATGCGTAGTTTTCCATTGGCGACACTTATTGTTAATGCTGGCAGTGAAACATCTGTAGAACATGTTCCTCTTATTGTTACCGAAGCGGAAGACCGTGGCCTTGTACTCAAAGGGCATGTTGCTAAAGCAAACCCTGTTTGGAAAGCAGAAGAGCCTGGATCATGTGTTGCTGTATTCCATGGCCCGAACGCCTATATATCTCCTGGCGCCTATTCAACGAAGAAAGAGCACGGCAGGGTAGTGCCAACCTGGAACTATGTTGCAGTACATGCCTCGGGAACGATTGCGTATATCCACGAAGACAATTGGAAACTTGCATTTCTTGAGGAGCTAACGAGCGCTCAGGAAGCCAATCAATCAGATCCCTGGTCGATATCTGATGCACCTGAAGAGTTCATAGACCGAATGCTGAGTGCGATAGTAGGTTTCGAAGTTCTGGTGGAATCGCTCGAAGGCAAGTGGAAATTGAGTCAGAACCAGCCAGCCGAAAACCATCGTGGTGTTATTGAAGCTTTATCCAATGGGGATAACCTTTATGCTCAAGAAGTTGCGAAACTCATGCGCAGCGACGCAGATGATCGCTAGCAAGCACTTGCAACGAGGCGCGGCTTCACTCCGAGGATTTCTATTGTTACGTTACACTGTTAATTCAGTCGTTTTTTCCAGTACGAGGACTATTATGCGCAAGCGAGCCCAGAATACTTTTTCCGAACTACTACTTGTTTTCGTTTGTCTGGTTCTGGCCACATCGAGTGTTGCGCAGACTCCGCGTTGGCAACCCTATGATGAAAGTGCTGACCTGGCGCTTCTGGCTGAACATGAAAATGAACGAATGCATTTCCAGCTGCTCACCTCGCGCGTGCTGGATAAAAATGCGCTGTGGGATGTATTCGAGGATGATCTCGCCGACTTTGACGCGACGAACTACGCGGCCCTGAAACCATTGATACTGGATCAGCCCATCAGTAATCTGCAGGCTGCAGTTGCGGCCGGGCAGCTCACTTATGAATCCCTGACCAAATTTTTCATTTACCGCATTCGCGACATCGAGAGCGACAACGCGCGGGCATTGAATGCTGTTATCAGCATTAATCCGCAGGCGCTGGAACGCGCACGCAAGCTCGACCGCGAGCGCACGGAACAACTGGTTGCCGCGAGCCCGCTATACGGTATGCCGGTTTTGCTCAAAGACAATGTTGGCGTGGCCGGCCTGCCGACGACCGCAGGCGCAGTGGCGCTGCAATCCAATTACACCGAAGATGCCTTTATCAGCGCGCAGCTGCGCGCCAACGGGGCCATCATTCTCGGCAAAACCAATCTTAGTGAATGGGCTTACTTCTTTTGCGGAGGCTGTCCCAGTGGCTACAGCGCCATGGGCGGTCAAACACTGAATCCATATGGGCGCTTTGAACTGGGAACTGGCGGTTCCAGCTCGGGGACAGGGGCGGCGATCGCTGCCAACTACGCAGTTGTCGGTGTTGGTTCAGAAACTTCCGGTTCGATCCTGTCTCCTGCCAGCGCCAATTCACTGGTTGGGTTAAAGCCAACTACCGGCAATCTGAGCCGCAGTGGGGTTGTGCCTATTTCAGCTACTCTGGATACAGCCGGGCCCATGGGACATAACGTGGCTGACGTGGTTGCCATGTTCAATGCCATGGCCGGCTACGATGAAGCTGATACGGCGATGCCGCTTATTACTGAAGACTGGCGCCTGATTTATCGGATCGGCGAGCTTCAGGGCAAACGCCTCGGAGCCCAGGTCGACTATCTCGACAACGAAATCTATACAAGGGCATTAAGTCTGTTGACCGGTGAAGGCGCATTGGCTGTTGAAGTTGAGTTGGCTGAGGTGAATACAATGAGCTTTGGCGAATTCCTTGGCGGCGATATGGTAAGAGACCTGGCACGTTATCTGGAAGAATGGGCGCATGAATCGGTATCGATTACTGGTGTCGTGGATCTACAGTCATTCAACAACGCCGATCCTGAAATTCGTGCACCCTACGGCCAGGAAGAAGTGGATATGATGGTAGAGCTGGATATAAGCGATGCCGAACTGGCAGAAATGCGCGCCACACTACAAAGTGCAGCCAGCGCAGCACTGGATCAGCTTTTTATTGAACACGAACTGGATGTCTTGCTGTCGATTAACAACTTTAACGCTGGCATCGCAGCTCTGGCGAATTATCCTGCGCTTACTATTCCCATGGGTTATACAGAGGATGGCAGGCCGTTTGGACTTACTCTCATTGCACCCACTTTCCGGGAGCAGGATCTGATCGACATCGGCGCAGCTTTCGAGTCCCTTAGCCAGGTCAGGCAGTTGCCCGCTGATTACCAGTAGTTTTCGGTTGTGATATGACCCGGTGTGCGCCGCCGATTCTTGCGAAACCCGCGCGCCTTAAGCAGTTCCGTTACATCCTTTACCATATCCGGATTACCGCACATCATAAGCTGTGATCGGTCCGGGTCCAGTGTTACGCCTACCTGACTCTCCAGCTGCCCATCTTCAATGGCCGTGGGTATACGCCCGTTTATTGTTCCGGATATTTGCTCCCGGCTTACAAACGGCTGAAAGTGAAATCTGTCGCCATACTTCGCTTTAAACTCATTAATCATTTCCTGATACCGCATATCAGCATCTGTGCGAGTAGCGTAAACCAGTACAATGTTTTCGAAGCGTTCCCAGGGTTCATCGGTGTTTAGCATAGAGAAAAATGGTGCTACGCCTGTGCCGGTACCCAGCATCCACAAATCTTTCGCATCGGGGACTTCATCCAGGGTGAAAAAACCGTTGGCCTGGTTCTTAACCCAGACACTTTCTCCTGGTTCGAGGCCGACCAGTGCGTTGGACAGCACACCATCAATGGCGGTGTAGAAAAAGAATTCCAGAGGTTGTCGGCCGGGGGAACTCAGAAAGGAGTAAGGGCGCGCGATGCGCTCGCCATCTATATCAAGAGCCAGACTGGTAAATTGCCCCGCAGTAAAGTGTTTGATGCCAGCATCAATTTTCAGGGTGAACAGGTTTTCGGTCCAATGGATGTTTTCCACTACCTTGCCTTCAATCCACTCTGCCATGCCGTCTCCGTTGCTCAATTGATGAATACTGGAACTATGGTATGAATTTCTATAGTCTCCTAGCAAGTGCACATCTGTGAAGGACTCCATCTATGATTAGAACCTGGTTTGCAATTGCTCTGTGGAAGCGAATTCTCGTCGCCATGGTGCTTGGTGTTGCTCTCGGTACAGTATGGGGTTCTGGGGCAGAAAGCATCGGCTTTCTTGGAGATTTATTCATACGCCTGATCCGCATGATCGTGGTACCCCTGGTATTCGTAACGATTGTCTCTGGTGTTGTCGCCATGGGCGACCCATCCAAACTGGGTTCGCTGGGCGTCAAAACTATCGCTTTATATATGGCAACCACGCTGGTTGCTATCTCAATTGGTTTAACTTTGGCGGCTACTTTGCAGCCGGGGGTTGGCGTTGAGTTAACCGGAGAGGCAACGACACTGGCTGATCCAGTGCCGTTATCCGAAACTCTTATGTCGATTGTGCCCGATAATCCATTTGCAGCGCTGGCCGAGGGCAACATTCTGGGCACTATATTTTTCGCTCTGCTGGTTGGAGTGGGACTTCTGGTGATGCGTGAAAAGGGTAGACCAGTTGCTGATTTTATGGATGCCTCAAGCGATCTGGTGCTGCGCATCACTCATTGGATCATGGAAGTCGCCCCATTCGGCGTGTTTGCACTGATGGCTCGAGTATCGGGTCAACAGGGATTTGATGTCATACTGGATGCCGTGTTACTGGCGCTGACTGTCCTGGCGGCGTGTATTCTTCACGTGATAATCATGCACGGTGTCATCATCATGCAGACTGTGTTGAAACTCTCGCCGGTAATGTTCTTCCGCGGCGCGAGGGACGCTATGCTAGTGGCATTCTCCACCTCCTCCAGTGCCGTAACCCTGCCGGTTTCCATGTCTGTGGCTGAAGAAAACCTGGGGGTAAAACCGATTGTGGCATCGACCGTACTGCCCATGGGTGCGACTATAAATATGGACGGCACTGCACTTTATGTAGGCATTGTGAGTGTGTTTGCTGCCCAGGTATTTGGTATCGATCTTACTTTTAGCGATTACGTTGTGATGGCGGGAGTAACGACAATTGTTTCCATCGGTACGGCTGGGGTACCAAGCGCATCAGTATTTCTGATGGCCGCGGTAATGGAAACAATTGGCATGACCCCCGACCAGATTGCAGTGACTGTAGGTTTTATCCTCGCTATTGACCGACCGCTGGATATGTTGCGTACCGTAGTCAATATAACCGGTGACCTGTCTGTTTCCACAGCGGTGGCCAAGTGGGAAGATGAGTTTGATGAAGAAATCTTCAACCGCAAGGTGAAGTTCTAACATTACGACTTTTAATTTTACGAGAATTAGAAATAGTAGCGCAGGCTGAAGTATAACGAGTTGGGATTACTGCCATACTCAGAGCCAAAGTTTACTTTTTGGCTGGAGGGTTGCGCAGATCCAAATTCCAGCTCGTCCCCCAGAAAATGGTAATAGCCCATCCCCAGGTACAGATTGTCTGACAGGCTATAGTCGCCACTCACACTTAGAAATATGGAGTTATCTTCGAGATTGGCCAGCGCTTGTACTCCGAGATTCAATAGGGGAGTAGCTTGCCAGCCCAGGTTAGGAATCAGGTAATGCTCTCCCATGAGAAAAACACCACCCGCCGTATACGCACTATCATCGAAAAGTGAAGCATATTCAGAGGGATCATCGGCTCCTGCGCCATTGTAGTGATACTCGAGCATTCCGAAGACTCGCTCATTGAAGGCATAGTCGATGCCAGTTGAAAGGCGAGTGTAGTCGTCGTCGCCACTAACGTGAGCCGCTTCCAGCCAGAATCCCAGCACGCCGAGCGCGCTCTGTACTCCGGCACCTAACAGGTTCTGGTTAGCAAATCGCATCAGCGTTAGCTGGTAGTCGCTGCCAGAATAGTTATTCAGGTACTGCATAAACCCCGCCGAAGTTTCCGACTTGCCATCGTTGCCAAGGATCACGCCGATATCGAATACACCAAGGTCACCAACCGGGCGCTGAAAGCGAACCGCATCCACGCCGATACGATATTCCGTGTTGAGTGCTCGTACATCATAGGGCAGGAATACATCGCTGGGATTGATGATGCGGGCCGAGCCAAATGTAATTGCCTGGCGACCGATAGTGAGATCGCCACTGTCCAATCTGAACTGGACATTGAAACGATCCAGGTTCTGCGGGACTACAGTCTTGCGATCATTGGAGCCGATGCTGCTATTTATGTCCGTAAGGCGATAACTATTGCGCTGTGGGGCAAGTGCTGACTCATCGAATGGCTGTAACTCTGATGAATAATCAATCCCGGCTTCGTAATGGATTTGCCAAACCTGGTTATCATTGAATACGTCCAGCATGAAGCGGCCGCTGTTCTGGATGCGATAACTGCGGTCAATTTGAAGCAAACCTGTGTCGACTTCCTGTTGGCCTATCGTGTAGTTCTTGAGGTAACCGGAGAAGTTAACCTGGGCTATTGCGCTCGGATTACAGAAGTTAAAGAGCAGGAATGAAAATGCTATCGACGTTCTGTGCCAAATTGCAGCCCAATTTGAATCTCTATTTATACTCATCCTCAATTACCTTGCCGTCCTCCATGTGAATCAGACGACTGGCCCGGCGCATGATTTTTTCGTCATGGGTAGAGAACACGAACGTCATGTTATGTGTTTCATTAAGTTCTTTCATGAGATCCAGCAAGCCAATACCGGTAGCCGAGTCGAGGTTTGCAGTTGGTTCGTCGGCCAGGATGATCTCGGGTCGTGACACCATGGCGCGAGCCACGGCAACACGCTGTTGCTGGCCGCCGGAGAGTTTGCCAGGGCGGCGATCACCCAGTCCTTCAAGACCCACCTGATGCAACATTTCAGCGACGCGGCGCTTTCTCTCGGCGGCTTCAATACCCTGCAACAACATGATGTACTCGATGTTTTCCTCAGCGGAAAACACCGGGATAAGATTGTAACTCTGGAAAATGAAACCGATATGGTCGCGGCGAAAATCGGACAGGGCGGTACCGCTCATCTTGGCAATATTGGTACCGGCCAGCTCTACCGAGCCAGAGGTAGGGTTGTCGAGTCCGCCGATAAGGTGCAGCAGCGTACTCTTGCCTGAGCCTGAGGGCCCCACCAAGGCCGTGAACTCACCACGCTGGATATCCAGAGTGACATGATCGACTGCTTTGACGAGAGTCTCATCGTCATCGCCGAAATAGCGGCAGACTTCGCTTGTAGATATTACTGTACTCATGATTATTCCTAGAGGCTCCTCTGCAAGGCTTGGGAGGGCACGATACGAGCGGCGAACAGAGCAGGATAAATCGCTGCAATAACTGTCAGTAGCACCACATAAAGGGGGAACTGGGTAAACTGCATGATGTGAAATTCGGTCATAATATTGTTATTGATTGCGACACCGGAAAATTCCATTTCTCCAATATAAATACCGTAGCTTGATGTGTAATAGCCGATGGCGCCACCGAGCAGCAGTCCAAATGCACAGCTGAGCAGGGCAATGAAAAGGGCTTCAATCATAATCATCAGTCGAATTTCGCCAGGCCGCGTACCGATAGCCTTGATCACGCCGAACTCATAGATGCGTTCATAGATCGACATGAACATGGAGTTGATGACTCCCAGCGATGCGAGCAGGAACAGAACGCCGCCAATGATCAGGGAACTGTATTGCGAAAACCCGATGAACATACTGATTTCAGGGTTCAGGTCGAGCCAGTTCAGAGCTTCCACACCAGTCTCGTTGAGCCTGTCTAGAACTGGATGTTGGGGATTTTCGAGATCAAGCGGAGTAACAAAGGTGATGACATACTCATGAGCTGACTCCGGATTCATGGCCAGCACCTGACGAGCCGCATCGATGTTGATAAATATGAAACTCTCATCGAGTTCTCGCAGGCCAAACTGAATAATCCCGGTGACACGAAACAATGCTTGAGCTAATTCACCAGTCTCGACTTCCGACAAGGTGAGAACGATGCGGTCTCCAAGTCCGACCTCCAGCAGTTCTGCCATTTCACTACCCATCAACAGTTCACTTTGGCCACCGGTCAAGAAATCCCCTTCGATGACGGCGTCGCGCACCTTGCTGATTTGGATTTCGCGTTCTGCGTCGATGCCGTAGAGGAGCCCAGATGTCACGTTATAGCTTGAAGATATCATTGCGCCACTGATCGCTCGTGGGGCATAGGCCTGGACTGTTGCATCTTCTTGCAGTAATCGCTCGATAGACTCTCGGTCTTCGAGTATCAGGTCGACATCGAAATTCTCGCGGTAACCTGGTGCATGAACTTGAGCTTCACCACTCAGAGTGCCCGTGATGTTTTCAACCATGAGAGTAATCATGCCGCGCATGATGCCATCGAAGAGAATCAGGGCAGCAAGACTGAAACCAATCAGCAAGACTGTGAGTAAGGTGCGACGGAAATTACGGAACAGGTTACGAAAGGCAAGACTACTGGTTCTCACTACAGGCTCCTCATCGCTTCTGTCGGCGAATTGAGGGCGGCCCGGATACCGGCAGGAATGCTGATGATGACTGCAAACCCGATGATGAGTGCGAATGGCAGGCTAAAGACCAGGAAGGACAGTTGTCCAGTCATGTGGCTCATCTGGATACCGCCGAGATCCATTGGTTCGGGTAGCTCAAAGCCCTGGCTGCTAAACCAGGCGATGAGCGGCACCGCTATTACCAGTCCTGCCAGAGTGCTCATGGTGGCGAGCAATGAGGATTCCAGGGTAATCATCAGTGCCAGCTTGCCGGGGCGACTGCCTATGGCTTTCAACACGCCGAACTCCCGGGTGCGCTCCAGAACTGACATTAGCACCGTGTTCATCACGCCCACGAACACGATAAAGATGATGATACTCATGAAAATGAAGTTACCCACCTTGTCAGTCTGCATCGATTGGTAAAAAGTGGCTTCGACAACCTGCCAGGGGTTGACTGTGAGTTCCGGGAACTGAAGCTGCAGACTTGCCGCCTCCTCGCGTGATCTATCTCCGTCGCGCAGGACGATGGCGATCTCGTGTACGGCGCCGGGCATAGAGAGGAATTCCTGGGCTGCCCCAAGGGGCAGATATACCGTGTTGCGATCTATAGAGTTGCGGTCTCCTATCAAAGCACCAACGATATATATGTCATTGGCAACTGAGCCGTCTGCGCCTTGGGAGATGAGAATAAGTTCATTGCCAATACCGATGTTCAGGTTGTTAGCGATCCCGGCACCAATCATGGTGGAGTAATATCCATCGCTATTGGGTGCAGGTGTTATGTAACTGCCTTCGCGGATTTTCGAGGCCAGGGTGGTAGTGTTGCGCTCGCGTTCCAGATCGACTCCGATTACCTGGGTGGGCGTGTTGTCAGTCTCTGAGTAGGCGATGGCGGGGGCAAACACCCGTAAGGTGTGACTTTCAATACGTTCGTCAGCATCAAGTTGAGAACTGATTGCTTCAGGTGAGTCGATGGACTTGTGTATCTTGGGCCGTTCCAGATAATCCTCCATGTGCATCTGCACATGGCCGGTGCGGTCCTGAATGAAGAAGGAGATGGCATTGTCGTAGCTGCCTTCGCTCATGGAGAAACTGAACACGAACAAGACGTAGCCACCGGTGAGGCTCAGTGCAGTAAGCAGAGAGCGGCGCCGTTGCCGAAAGATATTGCGGAAGGCGAGTTTAAACAACAGCATTAAAAACGGCTCCGCAGGTTCCTCAGGGTGAAGACAGACTCATCCACTTCAGGTGGGTCGAATTCAAGTTCGTTGTAAATGACTGTGGTCTTGTGACCTTCCTTGTTGAGAGGAATCATCTCCATGCGGGTCGGAATGATAATGCCAGAGATTTCCTTGGGCTCACTGAATTCCATGCGACGAATCATTTTGTCGTTGTCATCATAAAAGTTCTGCGCCAGGGGAATCATGGGGTCCTTTTGTACGATGTAGTCGATTTTGCCCCAGACGGTTACGGTCTCTGCTTTTGGAGTCAACACGATACGATACTCGTCTGCAGTCTCTTCCAGTGAAAGATTATATTCTTCTGTCAACGAGGTCTGCTTTACCAGATCGTCATTGGTGAAATCGCTGCCCATCCATGAACCCATCATCATCGAAGGTGGTACCTTGATCACCTTGTTAATCTTGGGCAAGTAGTTCCACATCTCCAGGTCCAGTTTCAGGGTGGCGATGCCTCGGTCCTTGCTCGGAGACAGGATTCGAATAAATGCCTTTTCGGTGCCGATTGAACTGGCTTCCATTTCCATGGTCCGCTCGTACTGAGGTGTTTCGACTATCATGGTCATATGCGCGACGCTGGATTCACCCCGGTAGAGCTCCTCCATGGCATCGATGATATTGGCGGCGTTTTCGTCGGCATAAACCGAGGGGCTGATAAAACCCAGTAATATCAGCGTGGACAGGCGGTTCAGGCGGAGGTTCGGAAGATAGTACATTGCTTTACTCCTCGATCTTCTCATGACTTTAATCCTCGATTTGGTGGACATTATACGGGAAGCACCCGCGCGCTTGTGACCTGGATCAATTAACTAAATGTCGTTCTAAACACCTTGTTCGCTTAGTGATCGGGTTATTCTTTCCATTTGTAAAGTCGCTGGAGGTAAACAATTAGTTCAATCCTCTTGTGCATTGGCCTCATTGGGTTTTTCATATTTCAGGTAGTAAACCAATGAGTAGATAACGGGAATGATGATAACGCTTACGGCCAGGGCGACGATAATCAACATGCTGTTGAGAAAGCTGTTTACGACCAATATTAGTACGCCCACGATTACGCAAAGCTTCCCTGCCAGTCTGTGCGTGACACGCCAGTTGTCAGTGCTCGCAAGCGTCCACGGCGTACGTAAGCCGATGAAGAAATTACGTTCAGTCTTGCCGAACACATTACCGACTATGATCAGGAAGAGACCGGCGCCCAGGCTAATGTAAAACCCGGTCTCAGAGCTGTCCTGATTGCGATTGAGCAGATCAAGGTGAATAAACAGGAAATAAACACCGATGCCAAACATGATGATATCCATGGCTTGTTTGCTGTTCGGCATGGAAAACTTCTGCGGAGAAACCCGTATGAGCAAATTGATCACAACCAGCAAGATGGCGTAAATAAGGGGCAATAACACCACCATTAAATTCTTGGAGCTGTAATCTTGTACGGTGCCATCCAGATCAAAGCTTGAAGGTATTTGATCTGGCAAATCCGGATACAGATAGAAGCTGACGCCTACCATTGCTATCAGGATTATCAGGCTTAGGAAGTTGGATTTAAGGTAGTTCATTTACTCGATCCCCGTTTGTTCTGAAAGAATTCGATGATGAATTGCGCGGCATCATCGAAAACGCTGGTATTGATGGAGTAGTAGATGCTCTGGCCGTGCCGTCTCGTGGTAACCAGGTCTGCCGCCTTTAACTTGCTGAGGTGGTGAGACATGGATGGGCCGCTGATCTCGAAGTGCTCGCCCAGTTCACCGGCGGATTTCTCGCCCTTTTTGAGCAGGTCGAGGATCTGGCGCCGGGTTGGGTCCGATATGGCTTCCAGTACATCTTGCATGGGCATTAGGTGACAATTCCATTTATTGCTTATTAGATATTTAGAAAATTATCTAAATATCTAAACTAAGTCAACAACTAATTTAATTACTTCCCAATGGGGCCAGACCCAACGTTGATAAAACGTGGGGAAGAGGGGCAAACTTGCGGTCTTACCGAGCCTGGAGCGTGACCTGAAATTGGGGTCAGACTCCATTTGTGATCTTAGTAGACGGGAGCTAAGGGCATTGATAAACGCCAAATGACTGGCGACCCTCGGTAATAACTGATTCGGCCACAACCACATTGCCGCCCATGTCGCCGGCCTCATTGCGGGCCAACGTCAGCAGTTCTTCTTGTAAGCGATCTGCGCCACGTTCAACTATCGTCACCCGGCTCAGTGATTGGGTCTGGGTGCGGCCGATGCGTTCACAATTTGCAACCTGGGAAGCCGTGCGCAGGCTCACGTTCTCACCTGCGCTGGTAAGTTGCACCCAGGTACAGCCAACTGCCGTGCCAAGTAGTGCGATAATGAATAGATTGCGAAACATAAAGGCTCCTTCAGGCCACTAGGGGCCAACCTGGTATTGATTGATTGAGGGCGTTGTTGACGGGTGAATATGCCACCTGTCGGGCTATACCCTGGATTGATTATGCTACTATCCCACTCCCTTGTAATCTGTTGCTGCAGTCCATTCGACAAATGAACCAGACCGAACAGTCCACCTTGCTGCAGTCCCTGCAGGAAATTGTCGGCAAAGCCGGATTTAAAGCCGGAAAAGACATCGAGAACCGCAATTTCGAAGATATGATGGGGGCTCGCGCCATCCCGCCAGCCGCGCTGCTGCGTCCTGAATCGACCGAACAGGTCTCCCGTATTCTTAAACTTTGTCATGCCGCGGGTCAACCGGTCGCGCCACAAGGCGGAATGACCGGCCTCGTGTCGGCAGCAGCCCCGCTGGAAGGGGAAATCGCTATCAGTTTCGAACGCATGCGGCAGATTCTCGATGTAGACAAGTTTACCAGTACCATGACGGTCGAAGCGGGTGTGGAGTTACAAACAATCCAGGAGCAGGCCGAAGACAACGGTATGTTGTTTCCACTGGACCTGGGCGCCAGGGGAAGTTGTACCATTGGTGGCAACCTGTCCACGAATGCCGGCGGTAACCGGGTAATACGCTATGGCATGACGCGTGACCTTGTCATTGGACTGGAAGCGGTCCTGGCCGATGGCACGATCATCGACGGTCTGCACAAGATGCGCAAAAATAATACCGGCTACGATCTCAAACAGCTTTTCATCGGCAGCGAAGGCACATTAGGCCTGATTACGCGTGCAGTTTTGAAGCTGTCTCCAAAACCTGCCAGTCAGACTGTTGCCATGTGTGGAGTATCGGATTTTTCCCAGGTCGCACAGTTACTCGTGCACGCGCAGAACAAGTTAGGTGGTAACTTGTCTGCTTTCGAAGTTATCTGGCAAAACACTTACGATCTTATTGACGAACACGTGCCACATGTCAGTGTGCCTATCAAATCTCCATATGCGTTCTACGTACTGATCGAGAGTATGGGTTCGCACCCTGCCAACGACAGTGAACTATTCACTTCAGCGCTGCACGAGGCCCTGGAGGCGGGACTTGTCGGGGATGTTGTGTTGGCAGATGACAGCGAGAAAATTCGCAAGCTCTGGGCGGTACGTGACGGCGCAGCCGAATTATTTCCCAGTTTGGGTTATATGCACACTTTTGATGTCAGTCTTGCCGTCAGCGATATGGGCTATTTCGGTGAAGAAGTTGAAAAACGGCTCAGACAACAGTGGCCCGATGCAATTATCGGACTATTTGGACATATCGGTGATGGCAACGTGCACATCCTCGTGCGAGCCGGAAAGGATACACGTGCATTGGCGCATGCAATCGACGACGTTGTTTATGGCCTGATTCAGGAGCTGCATGGTTCGGTGTCGGCAGAGCATGGCATCGGCATCATGAAAAAAGACTATCTGGCATTCTCGCGCAGCACAGAAGAACTGGCCCTGATGCGAGTTTTAAAACAGAGCATGGACCCACGTTCCATTCTCAATCCAGGACGGGTTTTTTAGATTTCAGCAGAGTAATTTTCAGAAAGAATCACAGGAGTAAGATATGACCAATGAGCTTGCGGGTAAAAATATTGTAATCATCGGTGGTACGGCTGGTATCGGATTGGCCGCAGCGCAGGCCGCAGCCGGTGCAGGTGCGAATGTGTGGGCGGCAGGCCGGTCTGAGGCTCATATAGAGAACGCCCGCAAGCAGGCCGATGGCAAGTTTGAAGTGCGGCAGGCCGACACCCATAAAGCTGATGAGCTGGAGGCAATATTTGCGGAGGCAGGCAAGATCGATCATCTGGTTTCGGCCGCGATCGGAGGCGATCGCACGCTGAAGCCATTTCTGGAACAGACCCAGGAGCAGTTCCAGGCGGCCTATGACAAGTTGTGGGGTTATTGCAATGTGGTTCGCACAGGGGCGCCATTCCTTAGCGCGGATGGTTCAATCACATTGGTTAGCGGTTCTCCAGCGCGCAAAATCCGGCCGGCGCAATCACCACTAAGCTGTGTGGGTGCTTCGGTGGAAAACCTGGTGCGTTGCCTGGCGGTTGAGATGGCGCCGATTCGGGTTAATGTTGTGTCACCTGGTACGATTTCTACAGCGATGTTTGATTTTATGGGTGATGCGAAAGAAGAAAACCTCAAGGGTATGACTGCCACTCATCTTATCAAGCGTGCTGGTACACCTGAAGAAGTGGCACAGGGGATTCTCTTCGTCATGCAGAATGCATTTGTTACCGGGACTACTGTTGACGTCGACGGTGGCCGGATTTTAAGTTAATTACTACTGCGCTTGAAATTGCTTCGTTGAGAACTGGCTCAAAATCCTCATTTACTACTTTGTAAATTCCGGTTTTTCGCCAGTCCTCGCCTCGCACTTTCTGCGCTCGTAACGTGATTAATCTTAAAATCCAAATTTCGCAATGAAGTGCTGATTTGGTGTGCCCAAAATTGATTTTCAGTGCCTGCCGATGGTGCTGTAGTTAAAGGTTTAGAGAAGGTTTATAGATGTCTGAAGCAAGTGAGTTGGTAATGAATGATCCTGAAATGAGTTTGATAGATGCGATTAATGCCCGGCGCTCTGTGCGTGGGTATCTGGATAAGGCTGTGCCCCAGGAGATGCTGGATCGCATCTTCGAAATTGCGCAGCAGGCGCCATCAAACTGCAATGTGCAGCCGTGGAAAGTTTATGTGGCTTCCGGTGCGTTGAAGGATCGCTTGCGCGAGCAAATGGTCAGTAATGTAAAGAACCGGGTGCCCAAAAATCCCGATTACGAGTACCGCGGAGATTTCAAGGACGAGTATCGCAAACGTCAGGTGGAGTGTGCAGTAGCGCTATATTCCAAGATGGGTATTGAGCGCGATGACAAACCGGGGCGCCTGCGCGCCGTGCTGCGCAATTACGAATTCTTCGATGCACCACACATTGCCTTTATAGGCATGAACCCGAACTTCGGCACCACAGTGGCACTCGATGTAGGAATGTACGCTCAGACCCTGATGTTAACTATGGTAGCATTCGGGTTGCACAGTTGCCCGATGGGTACCATGCGCGACTATCCGGATCTCGTACGCGAAGCGTTCGATATTCAGGACGGCACCAAAATACTGTTCGGCATCAGTTTTGGTTATGAAGACCCCAGTATTGATGCCAATGAAACACGCACAACCCGCGATCCGATTGCTGCAAATGTTGATTTTCGAAGTTGACCAATAAAGATATTGCATGCGGCAAATAGCTTAGGTATAGAGTCAGAAAACTTATAATAAATAGCTAAAGAGTAGCTGAGCCATGACTGCAAAACCCGTTGTCCTACTTTACGACCTGGATAATGCACTGGTCGATGAATGCGCGACCCTGATCGGGCAAACCGGTCTGTACACGACAATCAATACCTATAACGAAGCCAACGCCATGGAAGCAGTGCGGCAATACAACCGCTTTATGGGTCTGGCCACCAATAAACTGTCCTGCATCATCACCGGCTGGAATAGCTATAAAAAACCCCACGACCAGTTTCTGTTTCGTGTTCGCGGTGAGGAGAAGCGCAGCCCGTTTCGCAGTGCCACGCCTTTTATCATAATCACCGAAGACCACCGGCGCGACCTGCGACAAATGGCGCTGGATCCTACAGATGGTAATGTTTCAGCTTATCTCGATGTGGATGGTTTCAAGGAAGTTATCAGCGATACGCTGCATCAAGTTGTATTTGGTCAGCGTGCGCAGGAAATGAACTCTGTCGCTTTTGCCAAACTACAGAGCGAAAAAGACGCTGACTAGCACACGATATTTGGCACACATCCCCAGCCGAATGAATTGACCCATCAGTGCTCCGGGCGTAGCATCGTTTGCGTCAAGGGGAAATCATAATAATTAGCTGGAGGTTTGCAATGAAACGTTTTTTCCAACCTTTTTGTATTCTCGCTACGCTGCTGGCTGCACTTTTAAGTGTCAATGCCAGTGCGCAGACCAACTCGTTTGTACGTTATTCCCAGGATGATGGTGTCATTCACTGGGGCATGGTCCATGACGATGGTATTTATCAGCTTTCACAAGCTCCTTATCTGGGTCTTGAACACACTGGCGCAGTAGTTCAGCGCGAAGATATTCGGTTGGAAGCACCTGTAGATCCAAATCTGGTATTTATGACCGCCTTTAATTTTCGCAGTCATATCAGTGGTGAACCAGCCGAATATCCAGGTCTGTTCACTATACCGGCGAGTTCAATCGTGGGGCCAGAAGATCCAATCGTCAGGCCTGCTGAATCACAAAATCTGCATTACGAAGCTGAAATGGCAATTATCGTAGGCCGCCGTGCAGAGAATGTGCCGGTTGAAGAAGCCGCGGACTATATTTTTGGAGTGACCGGCGGTAATGATGTCAGTGAACGAACCTGGCAGGGTCGGGATATCCAGTGGGTGCGTGCCAAGGGTACTCGCGGATTCAACGCAGTTGGTCCAGTACTGGTACAGGGCGCAGACTACAAAAATACTCAGATAACCGGGCGACTCAATGGCGAAGTAAGACAAAGTGAGAACAGCTCGGATCTGATTTTCGGCATGGAAGAGATGCTGAGCTATATCTCGCAATATTTCACGCTGGAACCAGGCGATATGATCTGGTCAGGCACTATGGGCAGCACCCGCGCCATGGAGCCAGGTGATGTGTATGAGGTGGAATTATCCGGAGTCGGCATTCTCAGTAACGAAGTCGTCCAGGGTAAGTAGCCCGTCCTGGTCAAAAGGCCCGGCCCTCGCGAGACGGTCGGGTTTTTTATGCAGTGGCTAATGGCACTATCCATTAGTCAAATTGACTAATGGAATCCAAATAACTATACGTAACCTATTGATTATTACAGTTAGTTTTTTCTGGACTGATTCTTGCAAAAACTATCCTTAAAAACTCATACAATGAGAATCAATGGCTGCTGGCCAGCTGGAGCGCTACAGTCACTTTCTCGCAGAACGAGGGCATTACAATGGAAGAGGGAATAGAACTGTTTGGCATTATGATGGCGATATTTCTCCCCATCATAATGTTGGTTGCCGTATCGTCTTATTTCGACAGTAAGAAAAAGGCCATGGCCAGTCTTGATAAACTACGCAAGGAAATCGACGCCCAGTCTACCGAAGAACTGGAAGCTGAAGTGGAAACGCTCAAAGAGCGTATTGCAGTACTGGAAACTATTGTCACTGATCGTGGTTTCGAGCTGGAACGCAAGATCAGTAACCTCTGATAAAAACAAAAACGCCGGGCCATTTTAAAATGGCCCGGCGTTATGAGTTTGAACTTCGACTAGCTTGTCATACAGAAGAAATTCAGTTTGTTGCCATCCAGGTCACGAAAGTATCCCGCGTAGAAAGAATCACTGCGTGGTCCTGGTGCCCCTTCGTCTTTGCCACCCAACTCCAGCGCCTTGGCATAAAGCGCGTCCACCTTGTCTGGGCTGTCTACTGCCAGCGCAATCATAACGCCATTACCAACTGAAGCGGGGTTGCCGTCGAATGGCTTGGTGACGGAAAAGGCTGGCGCAGCCGGATTAACTGCCCAGGCAATGAAACTGTCCATTTCCATGAAGCGGCCAGCACCAAGCTCGGCAAACAAGGCGTCATAAAATTCTGCGGCGCGTTGCAGGTTATTGGTTCCTACTGTGATATATCCGATCATCTGATTTCTCCTTTATGCAGCCCATTGGGCATTTCAGATCGTGATTAATTAACTGCAGTGATTATTTGCGTTCTGCTATTTCTTCGCCAAGCTTTTCACTTCCTGATAGCGGAAACAATTACTTGTATGGTCATTGACGAGCCCGGCAGCCTGCATATGTGCATAGCAAATTGTACTGCCGACAAATTTGAAGCCGCGCTGCTTGAGGTCTTTTGAAAGGGCATCACTTTCCGGCGTCATAGCAGGCACATTTCCGCGAGTTTTGCGCCTCCCATCGATTGGCTTCCCGCCGACGAACGACCATATATAGTCAGTGAAGCTGCCCCATTCTTTCTGAAGTGCTAGAAAGGCTTGGGCATTGGTGCGTACGCCGTAAATTTTCAGTCGATTGCGAATCAGGCCGGGGTCCAGCAGTAGTTTCTCCAGCGTGGCATCACGCATGCGCGCAACTTTGACCGGGTCGAAATCCTTAAAGCATTTGCGATAGTGTTCGCGCTTCCGCAGCACGGTGATCCAGCTCAAACCAGCCTGCTGGCCTTCGAGGCAGATAAATTCGAAGTGCTTGTTGTCGTCGTAAACCGGCACCCCCCATTCCTTGTCGTGGTAATCAATGTAGAGCGGGTCTTCTCCCGGCCACCAGCAGCGTTTGGACATACAAATACCCTGTAAAGATTGCGAGAACTCCCGCGGGAGCCGCCTGATGCAATGATGGAAATACTGTATACAAATACAGTATTCGTGGCAAGCATCCGATTTCGGATGCAGTGGCAAAGGCCCATCACGGGTGATAATCTACGGGTCCTTTTTTGCCGGAAAAAAAATAGCGTACAGCGTAATATCGTGTAAGAGGGATTGAGTTGTATGAATCCACGTTTTAGACAGCAGTTATTACTAGGTTGTTGTACAGCAGCCCTCACCTCAGCCGCAATTGCCCATGAAAATCACGCACCTATACTTGAAGAAGTGGTGGTGTTCGGGCGTTCATTGCAGCTTATTGGTAATGCCGATTCGGCCTCGGAAGGTCTTGTTGGTTACGCTGATTTGCAGCTGCCTCCTTTGCTGCGTGTTGGCGAACTGGCAGAAGCCGTACCAGGTATGGTGGCAACCCAGCACTCAGGCACAGGTAAGGCCAATCAATACTATTTGCGCGGATTCAATCTGGATCACGGCACGGATTTTTCAGCCGAGCTCGATGGTGTACCACTTAATATGCGCACCCATGGGCATGGCCAGGGTTATCTTGACCTGAACTTCATGATTCCTGAATTACTTGCAACGACCCGTTATCGCAAGGGCACCTATGCCGCGCAGGATGGCGACTTTTCCTCGGCCGGCAGTGTGGAGTTTGCTTATTACGATGAGCTGCCCCAATCGATGCTGGAACTCACATTGGGGGAGAATAACTTCCAGCGTGCGTTGCTGGCCGGTACTCAGGTACTGGGCAGCGGCGCGCTGACTGCCGCACTGGATGTGACACGCAATGAGGGCCCGTGGGAACTGGATGAAAACCTCGAGCAGGAAAAGGTGTATCTGAATTACCGCACTGCGATAGCCGACGTACCCACCGAGTTCACCTTAGATGGGTATTTCAGCGACTGGGATGCCACTGACCAGGTACCTCTGCGTGCAGTCGAGGCCGGCATGATCGACCGGTTTGGTTTTATTGACCCTGACCTCGGTGGCAGCACTCACCGCGTGGCTTTCAATGCCAGCGCTGACCTCGGTCGTAACCAGATTAACGCCTATATCATTGATTATGATTTCAGCCTGTTCAGCAATTTCACCTATATGCTCGAAAACGATGTCGCCGGCGACGAATTTGAGCAGCGTGACGAGCGCCGCATCTACGGTATTAATTTTGACGGCAGCGTGGAAGTTTTTTTTGATGCATTGCCTTTTCGTTTATCCTGGGGTGCGGATGCGCGCTTTGATGATATCGACGCGGTGGGTCTGTACCAGACCGCTACGCGGCAGCGTTTGAACACGGTGCGACAGGATGCAGTTGAAGAATTCTCGGCCAGTGCCTATGGAGATATCCAGTTTGCGCTTTCTGAACGCTGGCGTCTGGGACTGGGTGCACGTGTTGATCACTATGACTGGCAGGTTGATTCCGATACTGCATTGAACAGTGGCTCGGGAGATGATGTGCTGGTGAGTCCCAAACTACGTCTGGCATGGCTCGCTACCGAAAACCTTGAGTTGTATGCCAACTATGGCCGCGGCATGCATTCCAATGATGTGCGCGGCGCAACTATTAATGTCGATCCGCTCTCAGGTGAGACTGTCGATGCCGTAGATGTGTTGGTACCGTCCGAAGGTAGCGAAGTCGGTATCCGCCTGGAGTTGGGAGACAACTTCAACGCGACCATGGTTGCCTACTGGCTGGATATCGACTCGGAACTGGTATTCGTGGGCGACGCTGGTGGCACCGAACCTAATGACGGCAGTAAACGCCAGGGTTTCGAGACTGCCGTGTTCTGGCAAATGACCAATTGGCTCGCAGTGAATGCGGATTACAGCAAGACTGATGCGCGCTTCACTGGTGTGCCTTCAGCCGTGGATGCGATTCCCGGTGCAATTGAGTCGAGCTTCTCACTGGGATTAAACACCATGTGGCAAAATGGCATCAGTGCCAGTTTGCAGTGGCGCTACCTGGGCGAATCGCCTCTCGATGAAGCAGAGAGTTTAACTGCGCCATCTTCTTCGTTGTTAAATCTCGGCGTGGCCTATGAGCGTAATGACCTCGAACTGCGAATCGAATTGTTTAATGCACTCGACAGCAGTGACTACGACGTGGCTTATCTCTATGAATCGAGATTGCAGAATGAGCCGGCAGGGGGATTCAGTGATATCCACTTCCATCCGCTGGAACCACGCACTGCGCGATTGTCAGTCAAGTACAACTTCTAATCCGCGCACCACGCGAGCTACGTCAGGGCAGGGTCAGTGCCACAATTTTTGCTGGCGAACGGAAATCGCTCACCGTTGCCACGATGTACTGTGTGCCATCGTGCATATAGGTCATGGGCACGCCGGTGATTGAAGCCGGCATTGCGATGCGGGCAACGCGTTCTCCAGTGGCTTTGTCGACAGCATGCAAGATGGCATCCCCGCCTGGGCCTTCACCAAGAAACAATAATTCCTTGGTAAGTAACAGGCCGGAGCGTGTGGGCTTGCCGGTGGGAGGCAGGTCTATGCCAGCCAGCAATGGATGATTCTTGATGTCGTCCGGGGTGTCGCCATTGACGACTTGCCACACGTGCTCACCCGAGACGAGATCGATAGCGGTAATCCGGCCATAGGGCGGTTTCACCAACGGGATGCCGTCGATGGAAGGTGTGCGATCGCCGCCCTGGATATATTTCACCGAAGAGGCATCGGGATCATTGACCAATGACAGCACACTGGTGTCGGTGCGCGACGGGATATAGATAATGCCGGTTTCCGGGTCATAGGCCGAGCCTTCCCAGTTGGAGCCGCCAGTGGAAGAGGGCAGGTGCAATGTACCCAGACTGCCATCAGCGGGATGTTTGTACAGAGAAGGTGGCGAGTACAATTCACTGAATCGATAATTGCTGGCAATTTCCTTTGCTCTTGCCGCAATCTCCGGCGTGAAATCTACCAGGTAATCAGCTTGAAAACCCTGCCTGTCATAGGGCGCTGGCAATAATGGAAACGGTTGAGTAGGCGATGTTTGCTCACCCGGGGTATCGCTGGCAGGCACCGGACGCTCTTCTACCGGAAACAGGGGTGCGCCGCTGTCGGGGTCAAACATAAACAAATGGGATTGTTTTAGAGTCTGCACAACCGCTTGCTGACCATTGGGCAGGTCCACTACCAGTGGGGCTGATGGAGTGTCCCAGTCCCAGATATCATGGTGAGTAGTCTGGAAATGCCATACACGCTCACCAGTTTTCATATCCACCGCCACGGTGGAACTGGCATACAAATTATCGCCAGGGCGATCAGCGCCATAGCGGTCGCCAGTGGCTGACTCTACCGGCAAGTAGATATGACCTCTTTCCAGGTCGGCTGACATGGGCGCCCAGACACCAGCATTGCCAGTGTATTCGGCGGAGCCATTCAACCAGGTTTCATAGCCTGGCTGGCCTTTTTCAGGAATGGTTTTGAAGGTCCACAGTAATTCGCCAGAGCGCGCATCGAAGCCACGGATATCACCTTTGACATTGCTGGCCGAAACCGGACGCATGCCCACCAGATGTGCCGCTCCCGCGACTACTACATCACCAGCCACCAATGGCGGGAAGGAAATACCAATATCCAGTTCTTCCCGGCCCGGCCCCAGGCGCAAACCCTGTCGCAAGTCCACATAGCCCCCAGCACCGAAAGATTCAAGTGGGTCACCGGTGCGTGCGTCGAGCGCCACCAGGTAATACCCAGGTGTCATGGTGAAGATAACTTCCTGGCCACCATTGTTGTAATAGGCAAGACCCTTGCCGGAACCTTTGCGCGGGGCATCGTCAAAGCGCTCACCTTCTTCCGGGCGCCACATCCATAACAATTGTCCACTGGTGGCATCGAGCGCGATGACATTCCTTGTTGCACCTGCAGTGGCGTACAACCGACCGTTAATCATGATGGGAGTTGTGACGCTGTAAGTTTCAGGACGGGGTCCAAATGGACCAGTATCCAGTTGCCAGGCAACTTCCAGGTCTGCCACATTTTCTGCGTTTATCTGATCCAGCGGCAGGTAGCGGGTGGAGCGCTCATCGCCATTGATATGAGTCCAGGGTACGGAGTCTTCGTCGTTCTGCACGATCACGACTTCCTGGGGTTGTATCTCTAACTCATTGAGGCTGGCGATGGCGATTGTCTCGCCTTCGATGGGGACATTGCCCGCCTGCAGTAAATAGGCAGTCAAATCGTAATATTCTTCATTACTGAGCGAGCCCGGCGTTTCGGCTGGCATGGTCATGCGGATCTGGGTAAAAAGCTCTTCACCACTGCGGCCCAGCCAACGTGCACGCAGACGAGCGTCCATCTCAGCGGGAACATGGCAACGGGAACATTCGGCAGTGAATATTTCCTGACCTCGCTCGATGCTGGCGTCCTGGGCCAATGCAGGTGAGATCCAAAGACCGGCTATAACCAAAGACGCAATGCGTTTAAGCACAGGGCTCTCCTTTTTTAGTTCAGATTAGCAATTCAGACGCTTCAGGCGGCGGGCATGGTACCGTTTTTTGCGGTAAGTGGGAAAGTCACTGCGACGGCCGCAAGATGCGCGTAACTTACTGTTACAACGTGTAAAACTGAATCTCGGATGAACAGGTAACAATTCGTTGCAAGCCCTTGAGCCTGCAAAGGGAAATCTGGCCAGATTACTGGGTTGATTCGTCCTGAATGATCTCGCTCATGCCTTCACGGATGCGGCGAGTGGATATGCTTACCTCGAACAGGAACAGAATCAGGCCGACAATGAGCAGGCACATGGCAAAGACAAACAGCGAGGCAATGATGACAGAGAGGTTCAGTGTGGCCAGTTCGCCGAGAAATAGTGACACGATAACGCAGCAGACCAGCAAAGCACCGCTAACGAACATTCGCAGAGACCAGTTAACCAGACGAATACGTTTCCAAAGGCCTGCAGTTTCTTGTTGAAGGATGGCCCGATGATCTTCATGTACTTCCCGTGCCAGGCGCGCCTCCACGATACGGGCGCGATCCACGACACGGCCGAGGCGAATGGACAGGACATTCAGCATGCCAGCGATACCGGCCAGCAGGAATACTGGGGCAACGGCCAGCTGGATAACTCCAGCTAATGTTTCTATGGCAGTGAACTGTTCCATGGTTTAGATTGCGGATTGGGCGTTCACGTCCTTACGCATCATTCTCTGATTCCTCTGTGATGCTTTCTGCGGGCGATGCCTCGAGAATTAGCTGAGAGAAATTATACGCGCTTACCAGCAACTGAAAACTGATTGCTACCAGATAGGCCGTGCTGGATTCAAGTAAGTCGAATATCCCCGCCAAATTTACTGCCAGAATGAAGAACGCTATGCTAAAAAGAAAGTTGGACAGCACCATGCCCCGTGCTAACCCGCCACTGGTTATATGAAGATAAATATTCGTGCCCATTACCAGCACGATAGCCAGGTTGCCAATTCGCCAAATGATTGTTTCATCCTGAAGTATCAGGAACAGGAGGTAAGGCAACAGGCTGAGGAACATGGCCGACAGGCTGGCGCGCAGCATGGTCTGGAATTGCACAGTGCTGTGGATGGCGCCATCGCTCGCTGCTGCGGTAACGAAATACCGCCACTATGCCGGTAAAACCAGCCAGAGCCACCGCCAGCTCGGCGATGAGGGAGAGGTAATCCTGATGTTCGATCATGGTTGCAGGCTTTCGGGCTTCTTATTATTGTTAGGGGAGCGTAATACTCTTACCCGGACCTAGACTACCAGTGACCGGCTGGGATTATGCAGTTATAATCGCGCCCCTAGCTTAATTACGCGCCGGCTCCCGTATCTTACAGGTACCAAGCTGGTTTACTGGCAGACACTAGTTCCTCCAGTAATTGTTGCTAGCGTTAAAGCGAAGCAATGGAATTTTGAATTAGCTACAGAATTACGCGCCGACTCCCGCTGCTTATAAGCGATGAAACAGTTTTGTTGGCAGGCGTTAGAGCTGCCAGCATCTGTTGCTAGAGGTTGATCAAAGCCACAGAATTATGTGTAACTACAGAATCACGCGCCCGTAGCTCAGCTGGATAGAGTAACTGGCTTCGAACCAGTTGGTCGGGAGTTCGAATCTCTCCGGGCGTGCCAAATTAAAAAGGGAGCCGATGGCTCCCTTTTTAATTTGGTATGACTGAAGAATTGATTCGAACTCCTCAGTTTGAAAGCCGCGCCAGCGGCGCAGACCGCGCGCTTTTTGCGCGGCCCCGAAGGGGTGAGCAATTTGCGTCCACGCAAATTGCGAATCAATCTCTTCGGGCGTGCCAAAAAATTAAAAAGGGAACCAGCGGTTCCCTTTTTAATTTTTCAGATTCCGAAGAAATTCGACCAAACTCCTCAGTTCGAAAGGAGCAAAGCTCCGCAGACACTGCGCGAAGCGCAGCGCCCTAAAAACCCAGAGATGCTGTCAAGCTGCGAAGCCGCCCACGCACCAGAAACTGTAGCAATAATGCAGTGGGTTATGGGTGGAAAATTCAGCTCTGCTGAATTTCGGATTAATCTCTCCGGGGCTGCCAATTAATCCAGTAATTCAGCATTTTCTAAAAATTGAACATCTTGATGCGTTTTTTCTTAACCGCTTAAGCCCAAGACATGCCTGAATTATTGGGTTCAAAAAGTTAGATTCATTTCCCAATGTCGCATCTAACTTCCTATGTTGCATATATTATTCCAGAATTATATCCAATATTTTGTGGGTTCCCGTAGATTGCATTATTGGGATATAAACAGTGTTCAGGTCTTTCGCAATGATGCAGTGAGGTGGTAATTTTCAGTAGAATGGTGTTTTATATATATGTTCGTCATTGAAGCTTTCAATGAGTGAGATGTCCAGACAAAGGTTGGGTCCGGGATTCGAATTTAAGCCTTCCGGTAATCTGAATTTTTAATAATGTGAGTTCTGTATTCTGTTGTGATTGATGGTTACTTCACGGTAACACTATAGGTAGTCATTAACTGACAGGAATACACTGACCTTTGTTCCAAAAAAGTGTGAGGAGTAGTAAAACAGCGCAGTACCTCAGCAACAATAAAAACATATGATCATAATAAGAAGGAGAAGCATCATGCATTACCTACCCCCTGGAAAATTTCGATTGAAATTGCTGTCTGCTTGCGTCGCCGCCAGTATGGCGAGCACTACCAGTTTCGCGCAGGATTCCGATATCGAGGAAGTTGTTGTCACGGGTTCTTTCATTCGCGGTACACCACTTGATGCGCCTTCCCCGGTACAGGTTGTAGACCGGGAAAGTATTGAGGCGCAGGGTGCTGCAGTGATCTGGGATGTCATCAAGAATCTTGAAATCAATTCCGGTTCGTTTGCGGACAATGGATCCGGTGAGGTTTCCGGTGTCGAAGGTACTGCGCAAGTCAACCTGCGCAATCTCGGCGAAAACTCTACCCTGACTCTCATTAATGGCAAGCGCATTGTGCCCTCGGGTGCGACTACCCGTGCCGGCGGTGAATTTGTCGACATCAATGCCATTCCCCTGGTGATGACCGAGCGCATCGAAGTGCTCACCGATGGTGGCTCTGCTCTGTATGGAGCAGATGCTGTAGCCGGTGTGGTTAACGTCATCATGCGCGACGAATTTGAGGGTATCGAGCTCTACGGCGACGTGCAGGGTGTGATGGAAGCCAGCGGTCAGTATGATGCCATCGTTAGTGGTATCTGGGGTTGGAGCAGCGACAGTGGCAATACTCACTTTGTGCTGTCAGCCGAACGGATGGAGAGGGACCCGGTTAATATCACCGACGCCAACTTCTATGATGAAGATACTCAGCTAATTACCGGTACTGCCAGTAGTCCCGGTACGACTTTTTCAGCTTCCTTTCTGGGTCCAAATATCAATCCCGATTGGATCAGACAGGACATCAGAGATCTGAATCAGGCAGAGCGTGATATTTATGACCCTGGAACCAGAGCAAGTTTCGCCTGGGCCGACCCGCTTTGCGGCTCTGGCCTGACCGATGCCAATGGTAACGAGTACTTTGTTCAGGGTCTTGATCCACGACAGCGATCACAGCCAGGAAGCCGCAGTGATGCCTGTGTCGTTGATGAAACTGAATGGGCACTGATCAACTACGAACAGGAACGCAATAGTGTTGCTGCTTCATTTGATCACACGTTTGACAATGGCACTGAGTTGTATTCATTCCTGATGTGGTCAGACATGAAAACAGTTCGAGCTGGCAGCGGCTATGCGGGTTCCTTCTCAAGTTATTCATTTTTGCCCTCTGCAGGAGCCTATGCACCAGGACGACATGGCCAGACCATGGAGCTGGGCCACTTCGCGCCGCTTTTTGGTATGGAGAAGCCCACAGATATCACAAACAACCCAGCTGACTTGATTAATGGTGGTCCGGGTACAGCCTTCAATCATTCGGGTGTCTACAATGTGCAGCGCACCGGCGGTGATGATGACACTACCTACACTGACACTGGCAACCTGCAAATAGGAATGCGTGGCGAGTTTGAAGCATTTGATCGTGTGTTGAATTGGGATGCCAGCTATTCAGTAGGTTACTCAAGCGTCGAAACAAAACGCCGCGACTTCAATCGCATGAATCTGCACCTGGCTGGTGTTGGTCTTGGCGGGCCTAACTGTGTGCCGAATGGGCGACCGGATTTTGACTTTCTCAGCTATAACGACTCAAGTGATCCGCGATTTGCCCGTAATGCCTGGAATATATATGGTGGTACATCCATTTTCGATTATGTGTTTGAGGGGTATTACGTACAACCGCATGAGCCTGTTTCATTGGGCTTGACCAGCACCAACCAGGGCAAAGGCGACTGCATGTTCTTTAACCCGTTCCTGTCTTCGCTGACTGATCCGAATGTTGCCAACTCACCGGAACTCATGGATTGGCTGACTAGCGTGAATGCGCATAAAGACAAGCGCAACACGCAAGGTGTATTTGACGTCACAGTAACCGGCGAGCTGTTCGAAATGCGTGGGGGTACCGCGGCCTTCGCCCTCGGTTACCAACATCGCGAGCGCACTGCCAATTCTCACGCCAATGATCTGAATCTGCCAGGCCTGCCTATGGCGATTCAGGGCTATGACCATACTCAATTCCTGTCCGGTACGACTATTACTGGTGTGCCCAATGAGTTTGGTTATGTGAGTAACAACATGGGTGGTGCCTCGAACTCACTGGAGTTTGACCTGGAGCGCTCAGTAGATGCGATTTATACCGAGTTTTCCCTGCCTTTCTGGGATAACGTGGAAAGCCAGGTGGCTCTGCGTTATGAGGACTACGGTGGCTCCATCGGCAGTGAAGTGTCGCCCAAAATCGCGCTTAGCTGGCGTCCTATCGACAGCTTGCTGTTAAGGACTTCGTGGTCTCAGTCATTTCGTGCGCCAAACCTTGCCATTATTGGCTCGGGCCTAGATGCTTCCTCGGTGACCTTCCTGGACCCGCTGGATAACCAACGCGTGCGTGCTGGCTTGTTACCGCCGACCAATGAAAATGCCACTCTCGAGAGTTCATATACATTGGGTGGTCCAGCACCAAATGTCGGTAACGAGTATGCAGATACCTACAGTCTCGGTTTCATCTGGACGCCAGATGGTGCGCTGGATGGGTTAAGCGTACAGGCAGACTTCTGGCGCTTTGAAGTAACCGACCGGGTATTGCCTGAGAATGCCACTTCCGCACTCCAGCGCCAGGTCGCGGCATTCTCGGCCGTTGCCGGGAATCCTAACAATTACGTGACCAACTCAAGCCTTGATACGACATCGGGCGAGGTACTGTTTACCCCGTGTGATCCTAATGCACTGGAAGCACAATACGGTCGGGACTCCGATGAGCGCTTGAACTGTGTAGTAGACCCACGTCTGTATCAGGTCGATGGCGTGCAGGAGTCAGTGCCCAGTGCGGAACGCGCGCTGATTCAACTCAAGCTGGGTGCCATCAACGCAGGTGAAATCACCGCCGATGGTGTTGACGTTAAGCTAGGCTACGATTGGGATAATGACTGGGGCCGGTTCCGACTTGGCCTGGATTACACCTTTGTTAACCAATACAAGTTGAGTAACGTGCCAGGTTTGGAAAACGGACTTCTCGATGTAGGGGTATTTGATGCTGCCGGTACAACTGGAGACGGTAATTTGGTCCGTTCGTTGCCTGATCACAAAGGTAATATTAGTTTCAACTGGTTCAATGGTGATCATGGGGTCACCGTTATCAATCGCTATATTGGCGCCTACGATGACCTGACTTATGATCTGCGAATCGATGAGGTTAACCCCTTTGTGGCCTCTCTAATGGAGCCGACGATTGATGATTACTGGCGTGTAGATGCCCAATACTCTTATACCCATGTATGGGGGAACGGTAATCTGGGCAGTACCAGATTTACAGCAGGTATTATCGATTTGTTCGATGCTGATGTCCCAGTGCGTGAAACTGGCTCACTTGATTACGATGCCCAGGTGCATGATGGACGCGGCCGCAGGTTCTACCTGCGAGCGTTGTGGGCTTTCTAAAACGTTGTAAAGATACTCCCCGATCTGATGCTGGTGCTCTCTCTCCTCATCAGGTCGTGGAGTATTTCCCTCCTTAACCGTCATCAATCAATTCTGAGTGGAGGGCAGTAATTCAGAATAATCGAGGTAAATTTAGATGCGACAATTCTCCAATGGAGTACAGATAACTCTGCTTGGTTTGCTGCTATCGACTCCGGTATTAGCACAGGATTGGGATATGCCTCGCACGCCTGCAGGCAATCCCGATATGCAGGGGATTTGGTCAAACGCGACACAAACGCCGCTGGAGCGGCCAGATGATTTCGGCGATATTGGCTATTTGACTGAAGAACAGGCGGCTGCTCAGGAACAGCTCTGGCGCCAGCAAATTGTCAATCGAGCCCAACCCAGTGATCCGGGGCGTGATGCACCGGATGAAGGTGAAAACGTAGGTGGCTACAATAATTTTTGGATAGATCGAGGCACTGATGTGATCGAGATAAACGGTCAGTACCGCACATCGATTATCGTCGACCCAGCAAATGGTCAAATTCCTTATCGCGAAGATGGCCGTGGTCTGGACTTGCGTTCGCAATTACGCGCTATGCGTGGCGTAGAACCTTTCGATGGCCCTGAATTGCGCCCCTTGGGTGAGCGATGTTTGATGTCGTTTGGTTCCAGCTCCGGCCCGCCGATGATGCCGGTTATGTACAACAACAATTACCAGATTGTACAAACTGATGATTATGTAATGATTTTGGTGGAGATGGTTCATGATGCTCGCATTATCCGGCTCGATGATTCCCATCATACTGATTATCCCAAGTGGATGGGCGATTCGGTGGGGCGCTGGGAAGGTGACACGCTGGTGGTAGAAACCGTAGGGTTGCATCCTTTCCAGTCTCGCTGGGGATTTACTGAAAACGCCAGAGTGATCGAGCGGTTTGATTTGCTTGGCCCGGACAAGATTCGTTATCACTTTACGGTTGAAGATGAGACTGTATACGCGCGACCCTGGAGCGGAGAGATTGCGATGAATCGTCGCCCGGAAGAAAGCGAGCGTATGTACGAATATGCCTGCCACGAAGGAAACTATGCATTTCACGGCATTCTTGCTGGAGCCAGGCGGCTGGAAATTGAAGCTGAATTAGGCAATTAATGGAAAGCCATACCCACCAAGTGATTTATAGGGGAAGCTGATAGCTTCCCCTTTTTAGTTTTTCAGTTAGGGAGACATTTCGACCAAACTCCTCAGTTCGAAAGCCAAGGGCCGGAATCGCCCCGGCGATTCTCGGCACATCTACATCCATGTAGGGGAGCGGCGCAGATGCTGCGTCAAGCGCAGCCCCCCGACAGGGTGAACTTTTGCTAAGCCAAAATGTGAATCAAAGCTGCGTTAGCAGCGCAGAGCGCGCGAAGCGCGAGCCCGAAGGGCCGAGGAATTTGCGTCAACGCAAATTTCGAGTCAATCTCTCCGGGACCTGGCTCGAACGCCCTAACTCGAAATCCAGCTATGGAGCGTGATGAAAACACTCGAAGTGATGCATTCAATTGTCGGACTCAATATCGACCATCCTGAATCGAAGGTTAAAAACTCATACTGGCGAGTAGCGTTATCAATTGGCACTTACCTACTAAGCAAAAATCTGCACCTTACTACTCTAAAAACATGAACAACTTCAATACCTTGATACTCCCACTTCTGCTTGCATCATGATTCGATCAAGTGTTCGATAGAAATGTTTAAGAATTAAACAGTGGCGAATACTCATGTACGAATTTTGGTCAAAGATGTAAGAATATATTTCTTCAAAAGTTATTGAATAGCCTGGATAGAACCTTTTAACTCATTGATATGTATACCAATTAACTATTGCATAGAAAGGTGTGAGTAGTCGTTTATATATTTGATGACTTGCAATTTACATCCTTCGCCAAAAATAATCGTAGTGTTTTTAATTTACGAATAAACATTCTAATAGACAATCTAATAAAAGTTTTCGCAATCCTATTTAAACCTGTTTACACTCCAAACATCACTACTACCAATAAGATCTTTATGGGTAAGGTGTGTTTAGCTAAAAAAATGATAGTTGCCGTATTCCACATCATTTTTTAGCGATTCCAGAATTGGGTATGGCCGTATTCAAAATTTGAAATTTTGAATTTTCCCGAGTGAAAACTCTGATAAAACAAAAAGAAGGCCAACTGGAGAGAGTAAATATGTCAAACTTTTCATGGCGCGGGAGACTGCGTCATTTAATTCACGCTTGTCTGACTACTTCACTCGCTTTTCCTGTGCTTGCCTCTGCGCAAGATGATAGTGAAATCGAAGAAGTGGTAATTACTGGTTCCTATATCAGGAACAGTGCATTTGCGCAGGATTCAAACGTAAATACTGTTACACAAGCAGATTTGTTTGAATCAGGTGCGCCCAGCATGGCGAATTATATTCGCGATCTAACCTAAACCCAAAACACCGACGTGGTTGCAAACGTGCTGTCATCGCAAGATGGCGCTCAGGATGCAGTTGGGGCCAGCCTTAATTTGCGTGGTCTGGGTGAAAACAGCACATTAACACTTGTTAATGGCGTTCGTGTTATAGACCCTTCAATCATTAACAGCTTGCCTGACATTGCAATTGATCGCATGGAAGTAGTGCTTGACGGCGGCTCTGCACTTTATGGTTCAGATGCGGTTGCCGGGGTTGTAAATATAATCCCCTTGACAGAATTCAACGGCTTCAGGGCGCGCACACAATGGCAGCGCGACCAAGAGGATACTTTTCAAGAATCTAGCGCTTCGATGGTTTGGGGGCGCTCATTTGGCAATGGCCTCAGTTATGTCGGTGCTTTGGATGCTCGCACCAAGACTCCCCTGATGCAGTATGAAAGAACTCGCGAATGGGAAAAGGATAACGGTTCATCTTCCTCCGGAAATCCTGGAGTCTATCGTGAAGTGGTTGGAGCCGACCCGACTTTGAATTTGTATGCTTTTCATGGCGGCACACAAGTATCGCCGAGTCTGGTGGATCCTTCATGTGGCACTTTCAATGATGGCTACCCAGGGCACGGTGAAGGTAAATTCAACACACCGAGCGGGGTTTTGACTAATAATGGCGCAGTGTGTCGCTTTGAATACACGAAGCAGTTTGCGTATTCAACTGAGGTTACGAACTACAATTTGTACAACTCCCTGAGCTGGGAGGCAACTGACTGGCTTAATCTCAATTTGACAATGAATAATTCATATCGGATTTCAGACGGTCGTACGACTTCAACAACAGCTACGTCAACCAATAATCGCCGCGTGTTGCTGATCCGTGCCGATCACCCAGCCAATCCTTATGGTGTGGATGTTGCGCCCTATAACTGGCGGTTAATCACTTAATCGTATACGCATCGTCCGAGTCATCTTGAAGATTCTGGCGGTTCGCGCGTATTTGAAACTCACACCGGCAATAACGCACTGAAGCTTACTGCCGAGTATGAAATTTCTGATTCCTGGAGTGGTTACTCGTACTTTTCCAAGGCGGAGCGCAAGTCGATGTCTGACTCCTATGCTATCCATCTTGGAAAACTGCAGCTGGCTCTCGCTGGTCAGGGTGGCCCCAGTGGCAATGAGTATTGGAATCCCTTCGGCTCGGCCGACCCGCGTTCGCCTTATTTTATTGCAGGTGTAACAGACAATTCAGCCGAACTCACTGAATGGATTTTTGAGAATGATCCTAATAGCCTCACCGGGCGTGACTTTCTTGATGTCTTTGAAACCACAATAACCGGTGAATTATTTGACGTGCCTGCGGGTACTGTGCAAACAGCCTTCGGTTATCAATGGCGTGATGTGACTGAGCAAAACTTTGCCAATCCATTGGATGCGGCTGGTCATGATTACAATACAGCCGTAGGCGCGCCGTTACCGTTCGATTCGGAGTATGTGTCGGAAGTGCGTGCAGCATTTATCGAATTGGAAATCCCTGTACTGGAAACTGTTGATATGCAGTTGGCGGTACGTCATGAGGAATTCACAGACTTCGGTCTGGACGCGACGACATCGAAAGTGTCATTGCGTTGGGAAGCATTGCCAACATTGGCATTGCGAGCATCTTGGGGTGAAAGCTTTCTGGCCCCAACACCAACGCAGTCACGTCCTTTCGTCAAAAACGAAAACTGCCTTGAAACTTTTTCCGGCACTGATCCGTTCACCGGGAATCCAATGACAGGTAGTACGCGATGTGAATCGGGTAATCCTAATCTGCAACCAGAAACCTCCGAGATTCAGAATATCGGATTTACCTGGGAACCAGAGGGTGATCTCGATGGTTTGCGCATCAGTCTGGATTATCAGGAAATCGAGTATATTGATCGTATTCGAACGCTTACTGAGCAGGACACGGTTGCATTCGAATTTCAGACCATGTTGGCAGCAACTGGCTTAACTGAGTCTAGCTATGATCCAACGCCTGGTTCTTCTTCGCGCAATGCGGCTGAAGCCTGGTATGCACAACGTAGTGCGACTTCAGGCAATCCCGTAGATCGATTTAATGATTTCTCCCTGGATCGAATCTATCGACAGGCCGCAAATATCAGTTCAGTATGGATTGATCTGTTTGATGCCAAAGTGGACTACACGTTTACTACGGATGACTGGGGTACTTTTGCTGCCTCGTTATCGGCGTCTTACTTCACGCGTTATGACTCCGAGGATCTGACCGGTGGTGTAACCGAGGCACTGGGTAACCAGAATGCCAATTCCGGTATTGCGCCGCCACTTCCAAAAACCAAAGCGAATCTGCGGATGAATTGGTTTATGGGGAATCACAGCGCATCAGTTAGCGCCAATTACTGGAGCGATGTGGATTTCGATGACCGTGTCTTCGATAACTATGGTGACGGATGGACTGCGCCTCCCGGAGGCATCATCGAAGCAGAAACCCGCGTTAATATGCGCTATGCCTATGTATTTGATGATTTCTTTGGTAGTGAAATCACCGCTAGCGTAGGTATCAACAACGTATTCGACCGCGGGCCGCAAAGACTGCCAATTTTGGGTGGTTTTGAGTCGCGCTTGTCGACACCTTGGGGTCGTCAGTACTGGGTATCACTGGACTGGAATCCCTAACTAAAAAAGGCGGAGAGATTATTACTTAATCTCTCCGCCTTTTTTCAATTTATTTAAACAAAACGGGGCGCTGATAATTTAGCAACTTAATCTCTATTTGGGTTAGGTTGCTTAATTATCAGTGTCCCAAATTTTTTGAGTACTAATGTATTGTCTTCCGAATAAGCGCTTGACCTACAAGTGTACCCCGACTCTTTCGGTCTAACCGAAGAGGTTTACCCAAAGATGCCACGGAATATAAAAAAGATTACGATGCTCAGGCTCGCACCCACGGGCAGGGTGATAACCCAGGACATGACAATCTTGCTCACTACACCAAGATTCAGCGCGCCGATGCCGCGTGCCATGCCTACACCCAACACCGCACCTACGAGTGTATGAGTAGTAGACACGGGGATGCCGGTGGCAGAAGCCACAACCACTGTCGAAGCGGCAGCCAGTTCGGCAGCAAAGCCGCGACTGGGAGTCAGTTCGGTGATGTTGCGGCCAATGGTAATGATTACCTTGTAACCCAGAGTTGCCAGTCCGATGACGATTCCAAGACCACCAAGTAGAAGTATCCAGGGTGGTAAGAGCGAGCTCGTGTTAAAGACACCACCACTTTGGATAATGCTGTTCACTGCTGCAAGAGGGCCTATCGCATTAGCGACGTCATTGGATCCATGGGCAAAGGCCATGGAACAGGCAGTGAAGATCATCAACACACCAAACACCTTCTCTACGCTGGCAAAATGAAAATCGCGGTTCTCATCAGGTATATTCTTAATGCGACGCAGCATTAATACACCTATTCCCATGACCAGAAGGCCAACCAATGCGGCTCGCTGAATGCTTTCCCAAAAAGTGAAATCAAGACCCACATGACTGAGGCCTTTCACGAGCGTGACCATGGCGATTACGAAACCCACCAGGAACATATAGAATGGCACGTAGCGCTTGGCATTCTCGAATGGATTATCCGTATCCAACACCAGGCGTTGCACGCTACGGAATAACATAAAAGCAATAATGCCAGAGACTAACGGCGAGACCACCCAACTCGCCATAATTGACCATACCTGAGGCCATACCACAGCATCTACAGAGATGCCTACCATGGCAAAGCCGACAATGGCGCCTATTATCGAGTGAGTGGTAGAAACCGGCCAACCAAAATTGGATGCGACGAATAGCCAGATCCCTGCTGCAAGCAAGGATGACAGCATGCCATAAACAAGGAGTTCAGGAGACTCGGCGAACCCGGCACTCTCAACGTCAATGATGCCGCGACGGATAGTCGATGTGACTTCGCCACCGGCCAGATAAGCGCCGGCAAACTCAAATACCATGGCGATGATGATGGCCTGCTTGATCGTGATTGCTCGCGCACCCACGGATGTGCCCATTGCATTGGCAACATCATTGGCGCCCACACCCCAGGCCATGAAAAATCCAAATACGATGGCCATCCCCAGAAACAGGGTGCCGTGCTGGGTAATAATTTCAGACATGTACTACCAACTATTTTGTTTATTCTTGTTATTCTGTTTTTCTATTTAACTGGCCATCAGTATCGATAGCCGATTACCAACAGTTTGTGACGCATCAGCAATATCGCCAATCTGTTCTATTATTTTGTACAAAAACATAACATTTATTGGCGGTAGATCGCTCTCAAGCTTCATTAAGTTGGCTCGAATGCCAATCTGCGTTAAATCGTTTTGGGATTCCATCTCATCCAATTCCAGCAGTAGTTTTTCCACGAACTGAACTTCCTTACCGCGGAAACCTGCTTCAAGTAGTTCATCGAGTTCATGGATCGTCTTCATGGCTTGCTCAGAAGCATTGAGACTTTGCTGGTAAAAAGTGCGCATGGATTCATGCAGACTTTCAGGTATCTGCATGCGCCTGCCGAGCATCAGGCCGGCGATGTCTTTCGTACGATTCGCAAGTTTGTCCTGGGAATTGAGCAAGCTCAGCAAATCACCACGGGCTACTGGTAACAGGAGATTCTTGGGCAGATTGATGCGAACGTTATACTTGAGTTTGTCAGCGTCTTTTTCAGTGGCGCTAATTTCGAGCTGTAATTTCTCGGCTTGCTCCCAATCGCCGCGATATGTGGCTTCGAGGAATTCTCCAAGCAACACCACACATTGCTGAGCTCTGGCCATATGCTCTTGAATAGGGCGGATGGGCGAGCGACCGAATAGTGAAGAAATTGGGCTGGACATAATATTACAAGTTTATGACAGTAGACCTTATTAGAACATTGCTAACCCTCGAATTTCTAGTGTTTTGTGCTATTTAAATTGCCGCACTCGTTACCCTGGCAGCCGGCCTATCTGACTGAGCGAGCGTGCTAAACTTTCTCCATGGAAAAGGCAGTACATTGATGAAAACATGGATTCTCGCGCGGCTCAGGCAAGTCACCAGACTGCTATTGCCTTTGTCATTGCGGCGCATGCTCTGGAATCGGATAGTCGGAAAGCATTACGATCGCGCAGCAATTAAAGCGACAGTTGCTTACATCAAGCAAAGCGACCGTGAGCACTCAGAAAGAGTAAGGAGATTGATTCAGATACTGGAAGCAAATAGCTTTCGCGTAAACCTGAATCTGATTAAGCAGGAACTGGGTCTGGATTTCAAAGGTTACTCCAGCCAGGACCTGATTGCTTTTCTGTTCTTCAATGGCAAGACGTCTGGTTTCTACATTGATATCGGTGCCTTCGATGGCGTGGAAATCAGCAATACTTTTGCGCTGGAGCGACTGGGATGGGAAGGTGTCTGTATCGAGCCCATTCCCGAAGTGTTTAACCGACTCCAGCAAAACCGAAAATGCCATGTCTATAACGCGGCAATAACGAGCACAATTGGCGAGACAGCTAATTTCATCAAGGTGCCGATGCGACTAGGATTAAGCGGCCTCGACCAGCAAATGCCCGCCCGCATAAGGCAGGGACTGGAGGAGCAGGGGCTTGAAGTTGAGCAAATAACAGTGAAGACCATGACGTTCGATGAAGTCATGGCGCAACATCGAGAAATAAATCACATCCAGTTCCTGTCGGTCGATGTGGAGGGCAGTGAGCTGGATGTTCTGGAGAGTATTGATTTTAACCGGTTACAAGTTGTTTCTCGACCTCGGGCTCGACCTGATGTTTATTCCAGCCTGATTCACAACTGCAGGTTCTAGGGCAAAAACAGCTAATTTACCCGATTCATTCCTCGCTTACGCCCGAAAACCGGTACTTTGTCGGGATTCCCTTTGAATACCGATGCCTTACCTCGTAGTATGACCACCGTGGGTATCAATATAGATTATCTACATAGAAGGGCGATTCTTATGAATCTGAATTGGGAGGGAAAATTCCTGGGAGGCAGCCTGATTACGTTACTCGCCATGAGTGCGAATCTTGCGATGGCTCAGGGAGCAACCGTTCTCTATAAAGAGCGTGTTGTCGAGATCAGCGAGACTTTACCCGATGCGAGTGAGCTGTGGGTCAAGCCTGAAGATCTCACGCGTATCAATGATTTTGAATTAAAACCACAAGGTGCTTGCCTTGCAGATCTGTGTGTTCCGGTGTTGCAAGACCGGGATAGCGACATGTATGTCACACGTCATGGACAAGGCTGGTTTAATGTAACTGGGCTGGCGGACAAACTACAGCAAGCCTGGGTTGCAGATTACGACGATGGGGTTTTCAGTTTTGGTGTAATGCCACTGGAAAGACAATCGTTTTTCCGTGGTGGAGTGGCGCCTGATTTCGAACTGCCAGATCGTGATGGCAATATCGTCAGGCTCTCAGACTTCAAAGGCAAGAAGGTATTACTCTTAACCTGGGCATCCTGGTGAGGCTGTAGATTGGACGTGCCCGTGTGGCAAGTGATCTACGAAGAACTCCAGGCAGAATATCCAGATTTCGAAATTATATCCGCCGCGCAAGATACTGGCGGTGAAGCTGATGCAGGTCCGATTTTTGATGCGGGCAATGTAAGCTACACAGCGATCATTGATGATAATCACCACATCAGTGCTTTGTACAACCTCGTCAACGTGCCTTCGGGTGTGTGGATCGACGAAGCTGGTCGCATTGTGCGTATCAATGAAGGCACCTATGCAAAAACCCATATGAATGGCGCTTTTGGTACAGACGACTATGTTCCTATTGTCAGGGACTGGGTAGCCAACGGAGCTGAAAGTGAGTATGTGTGGGATAGCGAAAAAGTAGAGGACAGCATTTTCGAGCGCACTCCCGAAGCAGAGCGTGCGCAACCTGCGTTCAGGCTAGGCGGATATTATTTTCAAAATGATAATGACGCCAAGGCCGAACAGTACTGGACACTGGCGCAGGAACTGGATCCTACCAGCTGGAATTATCTGAGACAGGATCTGCTGTACGAAGATGGTGGATCTGCCGGGCCAGAGTGGCAGGAAAGGCGACGTGAAATCGAAGGTGCAGGCGGTAGTTATTACGCGCCGTTGGAAATCGATTAACCGTTAATACAAGTTAGACAGTACGAAGGGGTGGTGAGGTATGATTTTTATCTCTCTGCCCCTTTTTATTGTGGGAAATTGTCAAATCATGCATTCCATGACAAATTTTTGAGTAATTAGTAAAATTAATCGCTATCAATATCCCTATGGTAGATCGCCTGTATTTTGAACGGTGTGAAAAGGGAAGCTTTCCACACTGACAAAGTAAAATTCTGGTTTTTCCACAATGAGTGAATCGGGCATCGCAGCTTCGGCAAAACCCCGCAGCAATAAGGCCCTATTGAGATCGCTTGATGGTCTGTTTATGGTGGTTGCGCTATCAGGCACGTTAGCCTGGTTGTTCGGGTGGGAGGCTGTTTACAGGCCGATACCAGATGGTCCGGTGCTATCTCCCTTCACGCTTCTACTTTTTGCTGTGCTCTTTTTAATACAGCATCGCTCGACCAACCAATCTTCAGATGGCTCACAGTCATTATCCCGCGTTATTTTAATTATGTTGTTAACCGGTCTGGTCATTGCTGCGCTTATAGTTCGCTTCACTATGTCAGGCCATGTGCTTGGCATGCCAGTTTCATCAATTCCTACGATTATGACAGTCGCAGCCCTATTGGCGTATGAAGTGGTTAAATCCAGAAGTTCTCAACCGAATATCAAGGTTGATTTAATTCTCTTGCCCAGCTTAATCTGGATTTACCTCTCAGTGGTAGGTTATGTATCTGGTGAATTGTTTCTAACTGGAGCTATCGCTTATCCTGATATCGGCGTTTCGCTCCCCACTATTCTGTTATCTGTAATTTATCTCACCAGTGTGTTTTCACAGAAGTCGTATTCACTTACTGCTGCACATTACAGAACAATCAGTTGGGTAAGGAAGGCGCTCAACTCGTTTATCATTTTCCTGTTTGTATTTCCTTTGATTGTTGCCGGCATTTTGAGGTTTTTAATAACTCCGAACGCAAGCAACGAATTAGGTTTATACATCATGCTGTTGGTCTTTCTCGCTACTATTATTTTGTTCCTGATTGGATTTATGTGGCAACTATCAGCAACACATAACAAAATCCAGGTAATCTGTAGTTATTCTAGGCAATTAAAGCAAAAAGATGGAGAGTGGCAATCCCTGGAAGCTTATCTTTATGATAACTATGGTGTGCAATTAAGCCATGGTGTGACTGAAGAAATGAAAAAGAAGTTGCTGGATGACCTGGACGACAACAAGTAAATCCGTATGCTTTCAGATACGCGCTTGCATCCACGTAGAGCAAAAAATACCTTGATACCGCGAGAGCTGTTCCTGAATCGATCGATCTCTTCCTAACCCATTGATAGATAAACAGTTACTAATACACGTTATGAGTGCTGGACAAGCATTCGGTGTGGAGATACCTTTTCAGGTGTCTTTATGGGAGTGAGATATAAGAAAAAATGCAAATGCCCTTGATATATGTGCTCTGCACGGGAGTTATAAAATGATAAGAAAAGTTCTTTCAACCTTGAGTTTAAGCATGGCGCTGGTGTTTCTTGCCGGGCCAGCCAATGTTTGGGCCCAGGCCGATGAATCAGTGGAGCCCTACAAGGTAGGTACCTTCGCAGTCGATAATGAGCAGTTTGTAGGTTTGGTGGTTCGCGGTGACACACTGATCGTCGATCTGGATGATGCTAACCGCGCCATGCAAATGGATTCTGACTACGTGAAGATGGACATGCCTGCCAGCATGCTCGGTCTAATCGAACAATACGAATACGGCCTGAAATACCGTGTCTATGAAGTCATGAATTACCTGGTCGCCGAAGGCCTGATTAATAATGACAGCGCTGACTTTGTATATGAAGTCGATGATGTAGATATTCAGGCGCCGATTCAATATCCCAGCAAGATCATGAATGCTGCGGTTAACTTTTATACCCACGCCTGTGAAGGTTGTACAGCCGCCGAACTGGCGGAGCGTACGCGTCAGCGCCAGGAAAACCGCGGTGTGCCTTACCTGTTCCTCAAACCGACTCGCGGTGCAGTTGTGGGTGACGGCGAAGATATCATCATGCCTTATGGCCGTGACGAAATTGAATACGAAGTAGAAATGGCAATCGTGTTCGGCAAGGCAGGCAAATATGTTTCTGCCACGCGCGCCTATGATCATGTGTTTGGTTATATGGTGGCGATGGATGTTTCCGACCGCGGTGGTCGTCCACCCGGTGGTTATGGCAGCGGTTCTGACTGGTTCGTCGGTAAAGGCCACGACACCTTCGCGCCTCACGGTCCCTGGATTGTGCCCAAGGAATTCTATGGTGATCCGATGGAGCGTTTACACCAGATTACTGTGGTTGATGGTGTAACTGTGCAGGAAGCCCAGGCCGGTGACATGATTCACAATATCCCCGAACTGATCGAATATGCAACGTCACTTATTACTGTATTCCCTGGTGACGTGATGCAAAGTGGTACTTCCGGTGGTACTGGAGCAGGCCGTGTACAGCGCGCCACAGGCTCCGGTTACCTGGTCGATGGTGAGACAATCCAGGCCAGCATCGAAGGGATTGGTACGCTGACTCACACTGTTGTGAGAGAGCGCAGCATTCCTGATGATTTGTCTGGTGCGCAATTGCCACCAACCAGTTCTTATCGCAACCGATAAAAACACTACAATGTAAAAAGCGGCGACTGTATTACCGGTCGCCGCTTTTTTTTTGGCCTGCCGTTTAGCCAATTTCCGGTTGGGATTGAGCCCGAAATGGAGTAGCTTAACGATATATTTCTCGCCAGGTGGAATTACTATGCAGACTACAGTGAAACCTCTTTTTACAGTTGCTTTAATTGGCGCACTGCTCGTGGCCTGTTCCGATCAGGCGCCCGAAGTTGCTACAATTCCCGATCTGGAAAATATCTCTCCTACCAGCATAGCCATCGAAAATGTCACGGTAATCGATGCGGTGGGTGGCATAAGGGAAAATCAAACCGTAATCTTCGATGGCGATGTGATTACCAGCGTGCAGCCAGCATCAGAGCCGGTAAATGCTGCGGGATCCTACGATGGTACGGGGCGTTACCTGATACCTGGCTTGTGGGATTTTCATGTGCACCTGACCTATGACGAGCGTTTCACGCCGGTGATGCCTGATTTATTCCTCAGTTGGGGTATTACAAGTGTGCGTGATACTGGTGGTTTGATTGATGAGGTTTTGCCTGTAGTAGAAGCCATGCGGGAAGAAGACACCCAGGCGCCGCGCGTATTTTTCGCGGGTCCATTGCTGGATGGTGAGTATGTGGTTTATGACGGCGTCGACCGGCCGGAAATTGGCACGCAAGTCGCAACGATCGAGGATGCCGAGCGTATTGTCAGAGAACTGGTCGATCAGGGGGTCAATTTCATCAAGGTCTACGAGATGTTGAGCCCGGAGGTATTCTCGACACTGGTAGCAATCGCTGGCAAGCTGGATTTGCCAATCGACTCCCATGTGCCGTTGTCCATGCGTGCGCGGGATGCCGGTCCCATGGTGAGCTCCATAGAACACCTGCGCAATATCGAAATGGATTGTGCAGCGAATGCAGCAGAGTTGCATGCCACGCGCCTGGAGCTGTTGGAAAACCCAGAGGCGATTCCCGGGGGTGATTTGCGTAGCGCATTACACAATTTACAGCGCTTACCAGCCGTGGCCAGCTATGATGAGGCGGAGTGTGATGTGGTGATTGCTGCCATGGCCAACACCACCATGGTGCCGACACTGCGGCTTAATTCATTCGGGCTGGCACCTTCTTATGAGCGTGATGACTGGGGCGCAGCGTTGGCAGGAACACCGGAGTCGGTGCAATCGGACTGGGGGCCTCTTGGTGAATCACGTATTGGTGAGCCTGCAGGCGACACAACCTTCGCTGAATGGAGCCTGTTTCTGACCGGCCGCATGCATGAAGCGGGAGTGCCATTTGCTGCAGGCACTGATACACCAATTAATCTGTCTATACCCGGCTACAGTTTGCATGAAGAATTGGAGATGCTGGTGCGTGCCGGACTGACTGAACTGGAAGCGCTAGAAGCTGCAACGCTGGAACCCGCGCGCTGGTTTGGCCTGCAAGACGTACTGGGATCAATTGATGAGGGTAAGCGTGCCGATATGGTATTGCTGGATGCCAACCCGCTGGAAGAAATCACCAATACCAAGCGTATTATCATGGTCATATCCAAAGGAGAAATCGTCAATCGCTAGCGATTCGGGTTCTTAACGAATCGAGAACCTGCTATCAGGAATGGAGTCCTGATCCATTGAGGATTCATGTGGCGATTCTTCGGTTTCTAGCCAGAGGCATTACTGCCGGCCGACAGGCAATATGCCCCGCTTTGGTTCACAGATAATGGGCCCTGTCCAAACTCTGGTATTTAGTGCCAGTTTGTAACAAAGACACCGAACAACCTCTCTTTAACAGTAAAATATCCCGCTTTGTTTGCCAGAAACCCATTTCAAGCAGCAGGTAAACCCATGATTTGTCGTTTTACAGTCTCTGCCGTGTACAGAAAATTATTAATGTATCCAATTGTCATTCTGGGATTGGTATTCAGCCAGTTTGCGCTTGCCCAGGACAATGTCGGCGAAGATTCCACTATCGTATATCCGGCATCATATTTCACCGAGTATGCGCCTATTACTGCACAAGATATGCTTGACCGTATTCCAGGTCAGGAAAGTGGTGTGCCTCGTGGTGGTGGCGGTGGGCCACCGGGCGGTTTTGGCGGCAATCCTTCTGCTGGTGGCCGTGGTCTCGGCAGCGGTGACGGTGGGACCGAGATACTCATTAACGGCAAGCGCACCGCGGGTAAGAACAACCAGACGAGCGGTTTGCTGGATCGGATTTCGGCTGACCAGGTGCGTGAGATTCAAATCATTCGTGGCACTTCCGGTGAACTGGATGTGCGCGGCAGTGGTCAGGTGATTAACGTCGTGCTGTTTGAGGAGCTGGCCTCCAACAGTATTGCTTATGAGATATCCACCGCCCGCAGTTACGACAAGCGTTACGAGCCCAGTGGCTCGGTGTCTTTCACCGGACAGTCCGGCGCTTTCAATTATGTTCTGAGCGCCGTCAGTCAGTCCCGTTATAATTTCACCCACAATAGCGAGAACAGCATACTGGCGGATTTTCTCCCCAATGATCGCGTGGTGGAGAAGGTGGCCCGCGACAATCGTCGAAACGAATTGAGCATGAATCTGGGTTACGATTTTTCTGATCGTTCCAGCTTGCGATTCAATGCCTTGATCGGAACCAATGACAGCCCGTCAGAAGTGGATCGCTACACGACCGATTTACGCAGTTCACCTCCCGTCTTGAGCATCGAGAGAGAAGACAATCCGAACGACCAGGACCGCTGGGAAATCGGTGCTGACTATGAATTGACTCTGGACAACGGTGATCGCTTCAAAATTCTTGGCATTTCCAATGAAGATGCCAGTGACCGGATCACCCAGAGATATACGGTAAACGGCAGCGATGAGGACCTGATCCTGTTCCTCAATCTCGACAGCACGACGCGCGAACGTATCGTCCGTACCTCTTACACCACAGATATTATAGGCGGTCAGGATATCGAATTCGGTATCGAACGCGCCCAGACAATTCTCGACTCAGGTTTGCTGCTCGGCCTGCCTACAGCTGGCACGCCTTCGAGTAGTGTGGGTGGTCTTGTCCCGCAGCCAATTAATAATGCCAATTCCTCGGTGGAAGAGATTCGTTATGAGCCCTTCGTGATTCATAACTGGCAAATCAGCCCACGCCTGTCGCTGGAATCCACTCTGGTGTACGAGAGTTCGGAAATTACCCAAAGTGGAGATGTATCGAACCAGCGCGATTTCGATTTCGTCAAACCCAAGTTTGATCTGCGCTATGACATCACGCCAAGCTGGCAAGTTCGCGGGAGTATCGAGCGTATCGTGAATCAGCTTAGTTTTGCCGATTTTGTGGCCTCCAATGATGAGCAGGATACTGACTCGAACACCCAGGCCGGTAATGCACAATTACGGCAGCAAACTCAGTGGAAATATACGTTCAACACAGAATATCGTCTGCCAGACGATGTGGGTGTGTTAAGTGCTGAGATTTATTACGCCGACCACCAGGACGTGATAGATCGCGTCGATGTTTCACCTTCGGATACCAATCTGCAATCAGCCAACGGTAATATCGGTGATGGCTGGGAACTGGTCGGTAACCTGAACGCCAGTATCCGCATGGGCATGATTGGCCTGCCGAATCTGCTGGTAAATACTTCACTTAATCTGCAGGATTCAGAAGTCACGGACCCATTCCTGGATATAGAGCGGCGATTTCGGTTCTATCAGCGCGGGCGCTTCACTCTGACGTTTCGTCATGACATCCCTGAATGGCGCACTAACTGGGGTATGCAATACTTCGATCGTGTCGATGGTGGCATGTTCCAGTATGACGTAGACGATATTGAGTTCACCGTCGGTGAGCCGCGCGTGAATTTCTTTGCCGAGTATGTGGACACTCGTGGCCTGACTTATCGTCTGGATTTGGGTGCATTAACCAATGGTTCACAGTGTCGCCGTCGAACCCGATTCGTTGGTCGCACTGTGGACAATATGCTGGAAGAAATTGAGAGTCGTTGTAGCGAAACCGGTAGAGAGGTGAGCTTCGCCATCAACGGTACTTTTTAATACAGCACTTAGCGCTTTACCGACAAAACAAAGCCCGGGCAATTCACATTGCCCGGGCTTTTTGTATTTCCCTATAAAAATACTATATTAGTCAGATTCGGTGCGCATCTTAAAATCTGCGCCCAGTGCCGGATTGATATAGTCATCCGGTAATACACGATCCGGGTCGGGTCGCACACTCAGGTAATCAACATGCACTGGTACTTCCAGCCAACCGTGGGGTGTACCGGCAGGCATGATGATGATATCGCCTTCTTTAACATGCTTGGCGACCCAGTCTCCTACAATTAGCCCGCTGCAGGAAGGGCCGTTGAGTGTGGTCGTCACATTGCTGTCTTCGGTAAAGCCATTGCCGTTATAGATTTCACCACCGGTGACCAGCGTGCCAGAGCCGGATGCCACGATATAGGTCTCGGTCTGGTGTATGTGCATGATGCCGCGTGCACCACTGGGACGGGAATTATCCTGGGTACCGCAAGGGCGTTCCGGATTTACATTGTCCTGGCCACTGCCACGCTCCACCGCACCGCGGTGGATAATGCCTACCGAAAGATTCAACTTGCCGATATCACGGCTAACTATCTGACGGTCGACACCGGGCAGTTCATTGACCATTTGCCATTGTTCCTCAGTGATATACGTGGCCCATGTCTGGTCACTGTCCTGAGCGATACTGCTGACGCCGGCTGCGAGCAGCGAGGTCGAGAGCAAGAGCTTGAGTTGCCTTTGCATAGGATTCTCCTTGTTATTGTTATTTGGTAAGGGGGCACACAGCTTAGCGCAAGATTTCAGGCCGGGAAACAGGCCATTTATCGCAAGTGCTGGAATTTTGGGGCCATGACTGATAGAACGCTCGTACCGAATCTCAACAATTGTCATTACAAGGTAAATACAAGATGAAACAACTCTCAGTAATATTTTTTTCAGCGCTCTTTTGCGCATCTGCGACGCAAGCGCAGGAATATGTCACAATCGAGATGGAAATTGATGTTGATGCATCGGCCGAGCACACCTGGTCTCTCGTCGGGGACTATTGCGGTATCAGCGACTGGATGGCGGGACTGGACTGTGAGCTAACCGAAGGCGATGGCGGTATTGGCACGGTGCGCGCATTGGCGGGTGGCCGTATCATTGAGATCATGGTTGCGCAAACCCCGCTTTCCTATGGTTACACGCAGCCCTGGGTAGAAGGTCAGTTCTACAATCTCTACCACGGTTTTCTGGAAGCGCGTCCTGTGACTAATGGTACTTCTACGCTGTACTACACTTTGGTGCTGGATGTCTCCAATCTTGATGGCCAGGCTGCCAAAGATGAGGATGTTGCCCGTCGCCGCGCGACATTCGAGCGTGCGCTGGCGAGTATGAAGGCGCTGGCAGAAAGCTAAAGGTTCCGAACGATGGAAGGTAAAAAAATTGCCAAATGGTCAGGCATCGGCCTCGTTGCATTGATTCTTGTCTATGTGGGTTATGTCATCTACTTCGAAGCGCGCCTGGGATATTTGCAACCGCGGGGCAGCACTTCGCTGGTGATCGCTACATTCGATAATGGTGATCGCCATGAGCGAGTACTGCGCCTGGAACAGATTGGCGGCAATAATTATATTGCCGCCAATCACTGGCCCAGAGCCTGGTACAGCCAGGCGTTGGACAATCCCAACGTAGAGGTGCAATTGCCGGGCGAGGATAGTTTCGAACCCTATGTAGCGGTGCCTCTCGACGGAGAAGAGCTACAGCGCATCAGCGAAATTTACAGCTTCGGATTTGAATTTCGTTTCCGCACTGGATTCCCGCCACGACGATTTTTACGTCTCGATCTGAGATAGGTTGTTGCTTACCCCCGTGGCTTCCTACGTGAACTGTCGGAGTTTTGGCAGAACGAATCACGTATCTCCTTTATATCTGGTGTAAGACAATTCTATTCCTTCAGGGATTTCGAATTGCATCACACCAATACATTTCCTGTTCCATTGTAATGCTGACTCTGTAACCACTGCAGGGAAGCATTGCAGTTTTTCTATGGATTTTGGTTGTAGCTCATTTCCGGAGTACTAAAAATGATTAATTCTAACGAGCGCAGTATTCACAAATCCCTCAAATCCCCATTTTTCAATTTATGCCTGTTTCTAGGCGTCTGCTTTGCAGGAATATCAAATGTCCATGCAGCAGCGTATATGAAAATCGGGGATATCAAGGGAGAGAGTCTAAGAGAAGGGTATGTGGATGCAATTGAGATTCTGTCCTGGAATTGGGGAGTAGACGCAACCAGCAATGGTCCTGGGGTTAGGCGTAGTGCCAGCGCAGCGGCATGCCTGCCAATTACCGCGGTTAAAAACGTAGACAAAGCTACGCCACTACTATTTCTGGCAACGCTGCAAGGAGCAGTGCAGCGAACTGCTGATCTCGAAGTCGTCAGGGACGGGCCAGCAAGTTCTGAGCCTTACCTTCGCATCAAATTATCAGACGTCATCATCTCTTCAATCTTTACCGGTAGTGCTTCGGATACCGTGCCGACTGAGCAGGTATCACTCATTTTTGGCAAAATCGAGTTCGAATACAGACCTCAGGAAGCTGACGGCAGAATGGGCGAAGCAGTCCGTTTCGGTTGGGACTGCGAAAGCAATCAGGCACTATAGAATCAACGCCTGCAGCACCCGGCATACTATTTATGCCGGGTGCTATTTTTGTATGGATGTCTTAATCCGTGCGATATACGGCGCAGATTTTGTGGCCGTCAGGATCTCGCAGATAGGCGATATACAAGGCCATTGAGACGCCCTTGCGAATGCCGGGCGGATCTTCAATTGCGGTGCCGCCATTGGCCAGCCCAGCCTCATGCCAGGCATTGACTGCCTCTTCACTTTCAGCCAGAAAGCCAATGGTAGAGCCATTGGCAACGCTTGTAGGCTCCCCATTGATCGGCCTTGTAATGCCAAAGCTGCCGCTTTTGCTCAAATAAAACACACGACCTTTGACATCTACCAAACCCTCGCGCTGGCCAAGTGCGGTCAGGGTTGCATCATAAAAAGTTTTGGCCTTTTCCAGGTCTTCCGACCCCACCATAACGTGATTGAACATGCGAGTATCCCGTAAAGAATGTTAAGTAAAACAGGATACTAACAAGCATCGTGTTCACCGGCCACTAAGTCTTAATTGATGACAGGCGCGGCTCATCGTCCACAGCACCAGCGGCAGAGATGGCGTGCAGAAAGCAAACAAATTGCAAGTGCCTAGCTCTATTGAAGTTACTTTATTTGAACTGCCAGGTATCGCCTTCGCTCAAAACCCCGAGCGCACCATCGCCAGTTAGCCATTGCAAAGCGGCTACATCGCCTAGCAGATACGCATCCCAAAACGCGGTGCTAAGGGCTTCGATGGTGGGGTGATGTGCCGGATTGCGATCTCCGTTTGCCCCATTGGCGCCATCAGTAAAAGCATTGTGCTCGCCTTCGAATAATACCAGTTCATACTTGTCTCCAGCGGGCAGGGCAGGAAACACGGCCAGCCGATCTTCTACTGTGGTATCACCCACTGGTGACGTATCTTCGGTGCCGGTCATTACCAGCCAGGGAATATCCGCGTCCTGTAGAACTTCTT
>Ga0181593_10000022_pt1 | contig 122316 bp, 122 predicted proteins | sample 071ome_19_FD_133756 | JGI IMG/M metagenome (GOLD analysis project Ga0181593, IMG submission 133756) | Coastal salt marsh microbial communities from the Groves Creek Marsh, Skidaway Island, Georgia - 071413AT metaG (megahit assembly) | ecosystem: Environmental > Aquatic > Marine > Intertidal... | reverse complement strand
TCAACCTCAACCTCTGGCTGTGGCTCCGGGGTAGTTGCTGCGATCGGGTCAGGTGACGCTGCTGTTTCCGGTGCGGACGTATCCACAACCTGGCATGCGCCAAGCAGGAGCAGAATAAAAGCCAGAGGCAATGTAAATGTATTCGAAAGCTTTTGCATAAAGTTACCGGAATCACTACAGGAGAGCCCATGGGCTCTGCGGCAGCATTGTAGCAGGTTGTATTGCCTCCATCATGCGAGAAGGACTCCGCCAGGGCCTGTCATGCTGGAGTAGACCGGAATGGCAGCAAAATGCAATTCACGGGCGGCAGAATCCGAAACCCGTGCAAAATCAGTCTCTAATGGGAACGGCAGGGGATTTTTAGTACCATAACGGGCTTTTTGTTTATGGGGCTTGCAGGAAATTCATGGCGCTGGTTCTGGTAGGAATTAATCATACGACGGCTAATATCGCCCTGCGGGAAAAGGTTGCCTTTCCGCCGGAGACCGTCGCCTCTGCCTTGAATCAACTCAATGAAACACCGGGTATCGACGAGGCAGTGATCGTTTCGACCTGTAATCGCACCGAAATCTATCTTAATTTCGCCGATGCCGAATCCGCGGCAGGACAGATAGAGCCACCCGCCACGCAATTAGCTGAAAACCGCGCGCTTCTGGATCGACAACTGCAATTAGTGGACTGGATGGCGGGTTTTCATGCCCTGGAGGCTGATGAGTTGAAGTCCTGCAGCTACTCATTCGCAGATGAGGACGTTGTGAGGCACCTGATGAAAGTGGCTTGCGGGCTGGACTCCATGATCATGGGTGAGCCGCAGATCCTCGGTCAGATTAAATCGGCTTTTGCCGTATCCCAGGATCTCAACGTGGTTGGCCCCGGTCTGGGTCGCGCTTTCCAGGCAGCCTTTAGTATTGCCAAAGAAGTAAGGACTGACACTGCGATCGGCCAAAATCCGGTTTCAGTGGCTTACGCAGCCGCGACACTGGCGCAGCGCCTGTTCTCTCGAATGGATGAGCTCAATGTCATGTTGATTGGTGCCGGTCGTACCGTCGAACTGGTAGCCAGACACTTGACAGACAAGGGCGTGAAAGATTTTGTGGTTGCCAATCGTACGCTGGGCAATGCGATGGAAGTCGCGAAGCGCATCAACGCAAAGGGCGTATTGCTGTCGGAGATACCGTTGCATCTGATGGCAGCAGATATTGTTATCTCTGCAACCAACCGCCAGTTGCCTTTGTTGGGTAAGGGTGCAGTGGAGAAGGCGCTCAAGCAACGCAAACACAAACCCATGTTGCTGATTGACCTTGCAGTACCAAGAGACATCGAGCCCGAAGTGGCAGAACTGGATGATGCCTATTTATATAGCGTAGACGATATCAGCGAAGTGATTGAAGACAGCGTCAAGAGCCGCGCAGATGCTGCCGCCCAGGCCCAGACTATTATTGATCGCGGGGTGGAAGAGTATCTGCGCCATGTGCGCTCGCTCAATGCAGTGGCGACATTGACGGCTTTCCGTCGCAAGGCTGACCAGATCCGCGCAGCCGAGCTGCAACGCGCAGTGAAGGCGTTGGAAAAAGGCGAGTCGCCCAAAGCTGCATTGGAAAATCTGGCGCGCTCACTGACAAAAAAATTACTGCATAGCCCCAGCGTGCAGCTCAAACAGGCCACAGCCGAGGGCCGTGATGAAATATTGCGCCTGACCCAGGAATTGTATGAACTGGATCAGGATTTAAACGGCGAAGAGAATTGATCCGCATGGCGGACAGGAAAATATGAAGGACAGTATCAAGGAAAAGCTGGATTCCCTGAAGGACCGTTTCGGCGAGGTCGAGGCACTGTTGAGTGATGCTGAAGTCATCGCCAACCAGGACAAGTTTCGTGAATTATCCAAGGAATATGCCGAACTGGAAGAGTTGGTAAAGCATTACGACGAATTTCTGCAGGCGTCCAGTGATCTGCTGGAAGCGCAGGAAATGCAGAAGGATGCTGATCCAGAGATGCGCGCAATGGCTGAAGACGAGATCAACAAGAGTTCGGAGTTGTTGCAATCGCTAGAGCTGACTCTGCAAAAATTGTTACTGCCCAAGGACGAAAAGGATAGCTGCAATGTGTTTCTGGAAATTCGCGCCGGTACCGGTGGCGATGAGGCGGCAATTTTCTCCGGCGATTTATATCGCATGTATGCAAGATACTGCGAGCTGCAAAAATGGAAAATGGAAACCATTACCGAACGTCCTGGTGAGCATGGTGGTTTCAAGGAAATCATCGTGCGTATTGAAGGGCGCAATGTGTTTGAAAAGCTGAAATTCGAGTCAGGCGCTCACCGGGTACAGCGCGTGCCCGAAACAGAAACGCAGGGTCGTATTCATACATCAGCCTGTACAGTCGCGATCATGCCGGAACTGGATGAGGTCGATCAGATCGATATCAACAAGGCAGACCTGCGCATCGATACCTTTCGAGCCAGCGGTGCAGGCGGCCAGCATGTGAACAAGACTGATTCTGCTATTCGTATCACGCACTTGCCAACTGGTCTGGTGGTGGAGTGTCAGGATGAGCGCTCGCAGCACAAGAACCGGGCGCGTGCCATGTCCTTGCTGCAGGCAAAATTGCTGGACCAGGCCCAGTCAGCGCAACAGCAGGAAGAGTCTGATGCACGTCGCAAACTGGTGGGTAGCGGCGATCGTTCGGAAAAAATCCGTACCTATAATTATCCGCAGGGTCGCGTTACCGATCATCGCATCAAGCTCACTCTTTATAACCTGGCTGAAATCATGGCTGGCAAACTGGAAGATATTGTACAGCCGCTGATTAATGAGTATCAGGCTGACTTGCTTGCCGGACTGGCCGGCGAGGACTAGGTCAGGCATGGTGCTAACCATCGCCTCTGCACTGGACCAGGCGCAAAGCCTGCAAGAAGTCAGCGAGAGCTGGCGACTCGATGCGGAACTGCTGCTTGCTGCAACCCTGGACACCACCCGCACGACGCTGCATGCATGGCCAGAACGAGCTCTGACTGAAATTCAGGCGGAAGCCTACCAGCGATTATTGCGGCGTCGTTTGGACGGAGAGCCAGTTGCCTATTTGACAGGAAAGCGGGCATTCTGGGATTTCGAACTCAGTGTTTCGCCAGCAGTTTTGATTCCACGCCCGGAAACTGAACTGCTGGTAGAGTGCGCGCTGAAACTATTGCAAGGCAGGGAGGCGGAAGAGGTACATATCGCTGATTTGGGTACCGGTAGTGGGGCGATTGCATTAGCTTTGGCCAGGGCTTCAAATCATTGGCATGTTACCGCCACAGATATCAGTGAAGCAGCACTAAAGGTAGCGCGGGCTAATGCAGAGGAACTCAAGGTTAAGAATATACAGATACGCCAGACAGCCTGGTGTGAAGGCCTGACAGATGACAGCTTCGACATGATAGTCAGCAATCCACCCTATGTAGCTGAGGGCGATCCGCACCTGGATCAGGGGGATCTGCGATTTGAGCCATCTGGTGCGCTGGTAGCGAGCAATAACGGAATGGCTGATTTGGCCGAAATTGTCGAACAGTCCAGATCTTGTCTTAAAAGTGATTCATGGCTCCTTTTGGAACATGGCTTTGACCAACAAAGCCAGGTGCATGAGTTGCTGAAGGCGGAGGGATATTCGGAGATTACAACGCATAATGACCTGGGTGGTCATGGCAGGATAACTATCGGGCGCTGGGGCGGGTAGAATACGGATATGCGAGACGATCAATTACTACGTTATAGCAGGCAAATCATGTTACCCGAGATGGATGTGGCGGGGCAGCAGAAGCTGATTGATGCGCGCGTGCTGATCATCGGCATGGGTGGCCTGGGCAGCCCCGTGGCCATGTACCTTGCTGCGGCCGGTGTCGGGCAACTCGTTATCGCCGATGACGACAAAGTTGAATTAACCAATCTGCAGCGGCAGATCGCTCATAGTCAGGCCGATATCGGTAAACCCAAAGTAAGCTCCGCCATGCAGACCCTGAAGCGCTTGAACCCAGATGTGCAGGTCGAGTGTCTGGAACAACGCCTGACAGGGGACAATCTGGCAGATATCGTGGCCGGAGTTGATGTGGTTGTCGATGGCTGCGATAACTTCACCACCCGTTTTGCTGTAAATCGGGCCTGCGTCGCCGCCAAAAAACCACTGGTATCGGGGGCAGCCATTCGTATGGAGGGTCAGGTCGCCGTTTTTGATCCTCGCATTCCAGATAGTCCTTGTTATCAATGTTTGTATCAGGAAGGTGACAATGATGACACAAGCTGCGCTACCAACGGGGTTATCGCGCCTTTGGTGGGCATCATTGGGTCTGTGCAGGCTATGGAAGCCATCAAGTTGATTGCAGGCATCGGGCAGCCACTGAGTGGCCGCCTATTGCTGCTTGATGCCACTCATATGCAATGGCGCGAGATGAAATTACCGCGTGATCCCGCTTGCGCCGCCTGCTCTTCCTGATTGAATCAACTATGAATTGAATTGAAGTCGGGCAGTCATCCCGTTATTATGCGGGCGCCTTTCTAAACACAGGTTTAATCAAACTACATGTCGGCTGAACCGAGTAACAGCGCTAAAGAGCAAGAACGCATTCCTTTTGATCGCTTCGAGTTACAGAAACCGCTAAGCGATGCCATCGCAAAAATGGGTTTTGAGTACTGCACGCCCATCCAGGCTCAGAGTCTCGTGCATACACTCGCAGGCCATGATGTGACCGGGCGTGCGCAAACCGGCACAGGCAAAACTGCAGCTTTTCTTATCACCATAATTAATGATCTATTAAGCAATCCGCTGGAGGAGTCTTTTCTGGCGGAGCCGAGAGCGCTGGTAGTAGCACCGACCCGGGAGCTGGCGATTCAAATTGCCAGTGACGCCGAGTTACTTACCTCTTGTTGCGATCTTCATACGGTTACACTGGTGGGTGGAGAAGATTACGCCAAGCAGGAGCGAGCGCTGAATAAGAAACCCGTGGATATTGTTGTTGCCACTCCTGGTCGATTGCTGGACTTCGTCAAGAGCGACAAACTTTATCTGGGCCTGGTGGAATTACTGGTGCTCGACGAAGCTGACCGCATGCTGGATATGGGTTTCATCCCCCAGGTAAGACAGGTTGTTTCCCAGACACCTAAAAAAGATTGTCGCCAGACGTTGCTGTTCAGCGCCACGTTCACGCCGGAAATTTTCGAACTGGCTGATCGTTGGGCGATGAATCCCATTATGGTGGAGATAGAACCAGAGAAGGTCGCTGCCGATGCAGTCGATCAAAAAGTGTTTCTCGTAACCACCGCTGACAAATACAACCTGCTATTTAACCTGATTAGTGAGTCGGCTGCAGAGAAGGTGATGGTTTTCAGTAATCGGCGCGATCAGGTGCGCAAGCTGGCAGACAATCTTTATCGCAATGGAATTAATTGCGGAATGTTGTCCGGAGAAGTGGCGCAGAACAAGCGCATACGCACACTGGATGATTTCAAATCAGGCAAGTTGCAAGTATTGGTTGCAACTGATGTGGCCGGCAGAGGTTTGCATATCGATGATGTTACTCACGTCATCAATTACACGCTGCCCGAAGAGCCGGAAGACTACGTGCATCGGATCGGGCGGACAGGCCGGGCAGGCGCCATTGGAACATCTATCAGTTTTGCCTGCGAAGAGGATTCTTTCCTGGTGCCGGCAATAGAAGACAAGCTCGGCATGAAGCTGGATTGCATACATCCTGAAGAAGATATGTTGAAACAGGCACCGCCTTTTGAGCGAGCCTCGCACTTCAAGGAAAAACCCCAACGCTCGCGCCATCAAGGCACCAGACGCTAGCTTTCCTGCCCGCTGCATTGGCGCTTTATCGCCTGAGCAGATCTTTTTTTTTAATCCTTAAGAATTCTTTAAGTATTCCTCTCTATCTTTGACGCTACTCAGATCAATCGGAGAGCGTCATGTTTACTGCAGTTACCGAAAACCCAACAGCGATCGACTGTGTTTCCAAAGATATTCTACGCAGGAAACAATCCCTGGCCGTATCTGCATTGGCGCATAGCAATTTTGCTCTGGTTTCGGAAAAATCTGAAAAACGCCAGTACTGTGAAAAATATATCGCAGATCGCTTTGAGCGCGCATTCGGTGCCCAGATCACAGAATTTTTCCCTACGCTGCTCGTCTGCGAAGACCGCGATGCAATTAAAGCGACAGTTGGCTTGCGTTCAGGCGAGCAGCGACCTTTTTTTCTGGAGCAATATCTCGAGGATTCTCTGGAAAAAATCTTTGGCACCATTATTGGTAATAGCATTCAGCGTAGCGAGCTGATTGAGATTGGCAACCTCGCTGCCTCGGGTAAACCATGCAGCCAGGCTTTGTTTGTATTGCTCGCCGCGATACTGGCTGAAGCTGGTTATAAATGGGTCGTGTTCACGGCGACCGCACAGATTCGCTGCTTATTGGAAGGCTTGCAACTGCAAGCAATTACGCTTTGTGCTGCGAGCGAGTCAAAACTCACTCCAAATGCTGCTGATTGGGGTTCGTACTATGCAGCCCGACCTGAAGTCCAAGCGGGCTCATTGGCTACCGCCATGCAAGTTCTCGGTAGGAATCATCTCGCCAATTCCATTCTGTTGCGTTATGCGGACACCATCACCCAACTCGCTCGATTGTTACGAGAAGGTGGAAAAGCATCATGAATCTACTGTGGAGCCGTATCAGGAAGTCTGCGCTTGCAAACTCCCATCGAGTAGCCCTGGCTGCAAAATTCGGTCGGGAGCAGATGAAATACGGAGAATTATTGGCGCAAGTTGAAAGGCTGTCAGCAGAAATCTCAGCAATGGAAGCTAATCCGTTGGCTCTTTGTTGCGACAACGGCCCGGATTGGGTTATTGCAGATTTGGCTTGTCTGGCGGTCGATCAATGCATAGTCCCTCTACCCACTTTTTTTACTACGTCACAGATTAAGCATGCGCTCACAGACGCTGGCGTAATACAGGTTCTGACAGACAATCCTGCTTTATTCGAAACCATGGGGTATGCAGTATCTCCGTGCCAGTTGGCAGGCACTGACTTGTATTTACTCGAATGTGCACAGAAATCATCGGTTGCTCTGCCTGAGGGGACGCAGAAAATCACTTATACATCTGGTTCCACAGGTAATCCCAAAGGTGTCTGTCTGGGAGTGCAGCAGGTGTTTGCTGTAACTTCTGCGATTGATGCTGTCCTGAATGAATCTATTAGTCGACACTTGAGCGTGTTACCGCTTTCAACTTTGCTGGAAAATATCGCTGGCGTCTATATGGGCCTTCTGCGCGGTGCAGAAATTCATGTTCCAGAACTTGATGAACTGGGCTTGTCCGGCAGTTCCGGTATTGACCCCGGACAGTTTTTGCGAGCAGTGGAAGGAATCCGACCTGATAGTTTGATTCTGGTACCTGCGCTTCTTAATGTTTTGCTGGGGGGTGTGGCACAAGGTTGGCAAGCACCAGAGTCACTCAAATTTGTGGCAATCGGTGGTGGCAAGGTAAGCCCTGCATTAATCAACCAGGCAATGCACGCAGGGTTGCCCGTTTTCGAAGGTTACGGATTGTCTGAATGTGCTTCAGTAGTCAGCTTGAATACAGCTGAGGTGAATAGGCCTGGCTCGGTAGGGCAAGTGCTGCCACATATAAAAGTTGAGATAGATGAAGGTGAAATAGTTATTCATGGAAACACATTTCTGGGGTACTGCGGCCAGGATGCACCGCCTGCCAGGCAATTTCGCACAGGTGATTTGGGCTATCTGGATGCCAGTGGTTTTCTTTATGTCACCGGGCGCAAGAAGGATGTGCTTATTACCAGTTTCGGACGCAATATTTCTCCGGAGTGGATAGAAGCGGAACTTAGTCGGCTATCCGGCATTCGCATGTCAATGGTGGTGGGTGAGGGCCGGCCTTTCTGTGCTGCGCTTCTGATGGTGTCGCCTGGGGTTTCAGACGCATCTATTGCCGCAGCCTTGCAGCACTTGAACCGGCAATTACCCGATTACGCAATGATTCTGCGGTGGTGTCGAACAGGCGAGGATTTTTCAGTGGCCAATGGTGCGTTGACAAGTAACGGTCGGCTGCGACGTAGCATCATTAATCAGATTTATTTCGAACAAATAGATGCGCTTTATCTAGAGCCTGTGGCTGAGCCTGTTGCTCAGGGCCGGCAATCACAAATACAGCATATGGAACAAGAGGAAGTGTCATGAGTTTTTTCCAGCAATTACATAATGCAACTGAGTCAGAGCGTAATGCGCTGATCAGCACCGAAATGATCCAGCGAAGTCTGAAAGGAGATGTATCGATTGACGACTACGTGAGTTTTCTGAGTCAGGCTTACCATCACGTTAAGCACACCGTACCGCTACTAATGGCGGTAGGTTCACGACTGCCAGAATCCAGGGAATGGTTGCGCACAGCAGTTGCAGAATATATCGAAGAAGAAATTGGTCATCAGGAGTGGGTGCTGAACGATATTGCCGCTTGTGGCTATGACAAAGAAGCGGTGCGACTCAGCAAGCCGAATTTCGCCACTGAACTGATGGTTGCTTACGCTTATGATCTGGTGTCGCGAGTTAATCCTGTGGGGTTCTTCGGTATGGTGCTGGTCCTAGAGGGAACCAGTGTTGCGATGGCCGATAATGCGGCCAGTACGCTTAAAGATGCTCTGGGACTGAGTGAGCGTGCCTTTAGCTATCTCCGCTCTCACGGCAGTCTCGACCAGGATCATATTAAATTCCTTGAAAAATTAATGGACCAATTTGAATCGCCCGAAGATCAGGAATTGATCATCCACACTGCCAAGTCGTTCTATCACTTGTACCGTGGTGTTTTTGAAAGTATCGCTACACCTCCCGTACAACAGGAGTTCCCTCATGCAATTGCAGGATAAGACACTCGTTATAACCGGGGCTTCAGGAGGTATTGGTCAGGCCCTGGCGGCTCAACTTGCTGCAGCGGGTGCGAGATTGCTGCTTACCGGGCGCGACGAAGAGAAGTTGATGCAGTTGGTTGCGGAATTGCCTGGTGGTGCTGGTCAACACCTCGTTCTGGAAGCGAACTTGCAGGAGCAAGCCGGAGTTGAAGATTTATGCAGCTTTTGTCAGGAACTGCCTTCGGGTATTCAGGGGCTGGTGAATAATGCCGGAGTCTGTGACTTTGGCTTGTTACAGGATATGAGCAATACGGAAATAAGTGCGACAGTCTTACTGAATCTGGCAGTCCCCATGATCCTGACTTCTCGTTTATTGCCGCTATTGCTGCAGGAAAAAGAAGGCTTATTACTTAATATCGGTTCGGTGCTGGGGGCCATTGGCCACCCAGGTTTTGATGTTTATTCGGCGAGCAAGGCGGGCCTTGAAAGGTTCAGTGAGTCTCTGCAGAGGGAGCTGGCCGATAGCAATGTGCACGTAATGCATTTCAATCCCCGTGCTACACACACCAGCATGAACTCTCCGGCTGTAATTGCCATGAATCTGGCAATGGGGGTCAAGAGTGATGAGCCAGCAGCTGTAGCTGATGTAATCATCAGGCGCATAAAAGCCAATCAATTTTCTCGTGCAAGCATGGGGTGGCCGGAAAAACTGTTTGTTCGGGTGAATGCTCTGTTGCCCACCATTGTAGATAAATCCTTTAATCGAAAACTGGAATTGATCAAGCGATACGCGACGGCCGAGTAGTCAGCCAATTACATCAGGCGAAAATGCTTTTATTTAATTTAAGAGAACGAGGTAATCATAATGAATATATTAAAAACGGGAATAATTTCAATTTGCATTAGTGTGTTCGCGGTATCGCAAGCGCTTGCCGGAGCGGATGAGGCGGTAACTATGCTGCAGACTCGCTGGGCAGAAGTGAATTATCAGTTGCAAGGTGACGCGCAGAAAGAAGCATTTGAAGAGTTGGTCGATGTCGCCGATAATCTTACAGCCCAATATCCGCAATCATCAGGTGTCTGGATCTGGAGTGGTATAGTCAAATCGACTTATGCAGGTGTTCGAGGTGGATTAGGAGCACTTGGATTGGCTAAAGCATCGCGCCGTGATCTGGAAACGGCCATGAAACTCGATCCTGCTGCACTTGATGGTTCAGCCTACACCAGCCTTGGAACACTCTATTACAGCGTACCAGGTTGGCCAGTTGGTTTCGGTGACGAGGACAAGGCCGAAGAGCTTTTAAGCAAAGCACTGGAAATATCACCGAATGGAATTGATGCAAACTACTTCTATGCCCAATTCAAGGAAGAGCAGAAAGACTATAAAGCGGCAAGGGAGTATTATCTTGCTGCACAAGCTGCGGATCCGCGACCGGGTCGAGAAGTGGCTGACGCGGGACGACAAGCCGAGATTAGTGCCGCGCTGGCAGGCTTGAAACACTAAGGTCTTATTAACTGCCCTTGCAAGGGCCTGACGAATGACTCTATGCAAGTATTGCTGGTTGAAGACGATCGACTTCTTGCGGAAGGTATTGTTGTTGCGCTAAAAAAATCCAATTTCAGTGTAAATTGGGTCGATACTGGCAAGGCGGCAAAGCTTGTTGTGCAAGCTGAAGCCCCGGATCTGATAATTCTGGATCTGGGGCTGCCTGATATCGATGGAATCGAGTTGCTCAGGTCGCTGCGTCAGCTCAAGTTTGTCATTCCCACTCTCATACTTACCGCAAGAGACTCAACTCGAGACAAGGTTCAGGGGCTTGATGCGGGCGCCGATGATTACCTCGCCAAACCATTCGAGATGGATGAACTATTGGCACGATTGCGTGCACTGGAGCGCCGCGTCAGCTCGGCCAGTAGTTCCATAATTATTCTGCATAATGTACTGCTCGAGGCTGACAGCCTTGTAGTAAGGGTAGATGGCGCACCTGTTGATCTGTCACGCAGGGAATTCATGTTGCTCAAAGTGTTGATGGAAAACCCTAACAAGATTCAAACCAGGGAAATGCTGGAGAACAAGTTATACAGCTGGGGGGAAGAAGTAAGCAGCAATGCTGTGGAAGTACATATCCATCATCTTAGAAAGAAGCTGCCGCCAGGTTTTATTGAGACCATGCGGGGGGTAGGCTATGTAGCGAAGTCAGCCTGACTAACGCAAAACTGTTATGTCATCGATCAAACTATTTCTTACACTCAGCATTATCGCAATCATCATGTTGGTGAATTTTGCGTCCTCATTACGTGGCTACAGGGAATCCATGACCGAGGCAGAGTCACTATTTAATGATCAACTGCAACAAAGTGCCATGCTGGCAAGTGCTTTGTTATCCAGAGATATGGACCCCGCTGATCGACAAATCGTCGAAGCAGCTACTGTTGATGATACGATAACTCCCGATCACAGCATTGTTTATCAGGTATTTACCGATTCCGGAGAATTATTGCTCGGATTCAACACCACAGCGAGTGAGCCATTGGTGCGGCTTGAAGAGGGGTATAGCGACGCGAACTTTGGCGGTTATCGCTGGCATGCACTGGTGTACCGAGAGCCGCAAACCAATCGTTGGATCATAGCGGCCCAACGTGATGATATTCGGTACGCCTTGGCTGAGCGTGTGGTATTGGAATCAATTTTACCGATTGTGCTCGGCATACCTGTGGCAGGTTTACTCATCTGGGTGCTAATTAGCCTGGGGATGCGGCCAATTACGCGTCTCGCAAATGAGTTGGAATCGAAGGAAATTAGCGACCTTTCAGCACTGAAATTGGAAGAACTACCACTCGAACTCAAGCCGCTGCAAGACTCGACCAATGAGTTATTGCAGCGGCTGCGCGCATCATTCGACAGGGAGAAGCGGTTTGCCGCAGACGCAGCACATGAATTGCGCACACCTATTAGCGTGCTGAAGGTGCAAATGCATAACCTTCTTGCCGAAATGGAGTCTCCCTCCAGTTCAGTGAGTCAGTTGCAGGTCGGTATAGATCGAATGGGCCACCTAATCGAACAAATACTTGATCTGAATCGTACTGCACCGGACCTATATGCGGCACAGTTTGAGTTGACTGATTTATATGAGACTTGTCAGGAAGTTATTCGCGACCTTTACGAGCTGTTTAATGAGAAGAATCAACAGGTAGAGCTTTTGGGGGCTAGCTGCCAGATTTTGGGAGACCGTTTTGCGTTGATGACTTTGCTCAAGAATTTGCTTGGCAATGCTTCCAAGTACACCCAGGCAGGAGGGAGGATTTCCGTGAGGGTTGAACAATCCGGCGAGGAAGTCACACTCGAGGTAGAGGACGATGGTCCGGGCATCCCTGCCACTGAGAGGGAGAGAGTGATGGAGCGCTTCTATCGCATAGGAGGTGATCGCCATGCGACCGGTGAGCCCGGATGTGGTTTGGGTCTTGCAATCGTCAAACATATTGTTGACTTGCACAAAGCAAGTATCGAGCTCTCCGAGCCGATGGGGCATTCAGGATTGCTGGTCCGAATTGGGTTCAGGGCAGCCAATTAGGTTATCTAGATGGGAAAACGACTAGTCACGTCATTGATCTTGTTTTTTGGCCATTCGGCCTGGGCAGCTACGCCTGAGTTTGAAATAGAGATCAGGGATCATCTGTTTTACCCCTCTGAATTAACCATTCCCAGCGGGGTTAAGGTCAAACTGCGTATTATCAATAGTGATGAAACGCCGGAAGAATTTGAGAGCTTCGAATTGAATCGGGAGAAGGTGATTCTCGGTAAACGTTCGGGTGTCGTTTTTATTGGGCCTCTAAGTACCGGTGAGTATCCTTTCTTCGGTGAGTTTTATCCCAAGACAGCCCAGGGGAAGATTGTCGTAGTGGATGCTGTCGAAGCCGAGTAAATAATATGACCAGCGCTGTAATCATATTTCTCAGAGAAGTGCTCGAAGCCATGCTGCTTGTCAGCTTGCTAATGGCAACTTCGGCGGCACAAGGCATACAGAGAAGATGGATAATAGTAGGAGTGCTCGCAGGACTGGTCGGAGCAGGATGTTATGCATGGCAGTTTGACAGTATATCAGACGCATTCGATGGAGTCGGGCAGGAGATTACAAATGGCACGATGCTCTATGCCATTAGCGCCGCCATCATGTGCTATATCTTGTTAATCTTTATCAGGTATCGCTTCCAGCGCCATGTGGAACCCACCATAGCGACCAGTATTGTGTTAATGCTAACGATAACGGGACTGGCGGTGACACGTGAAGGGGCCGAGCTTTATATCTACATCTCCGGGTATCTCTTGCTGCCAGACCAGTCACAGCCCATTTTGCTGGGTGGTGCGCTCGGTGCTGGATTAGGGCTGAGTATCGGAGCGCTGATCTACTTTGCCATGACAATGATTGCGCCAGACAGGCGCATATTGGTGGGCGGTTTACTACTTGTACCAGTCGCGGCAGGAATGTCTTCACAAGCCACAAACTATCTCATGCAGGCAGATATTATTTCCTCGCAACTTCCCTTGTGGGACAGCTCTGCGATCGTACAGGAAGGCACAGTAGTGGGTGAACTGCTGTATGCATTTTTCTCTTATGAGGCGACTCCAACATTCATACAAGTGGCGATTTATGGGCTTTGCCTCTTAGTCACACTTTGTGGCATTGCGGGAATTTTCTATTTCTCGAGAAAACAGACATCTGGAGAGCGAGCCTGATGTTCAAATTAATCCGTATGTTCTGTGTCACTCTTTTCGCCGGTTGCTTTGCGACGTATTCGCATGCAGACAAACTTGAGCACCACAATGGCGTCGATAAGGTATATCACCCTTATGTGCAACCGCTGGAACGCGAGATTGAATTTCGAAGTTTGTATCAGACTGATAGTGATCCTGATGAGGATGGGATTTTTCGTCAGCGGCTCGGTGTTGGCGCCGCAATTTCCGAGCATGTATTTGTGGAAGGTTATTTGATCGGTAAAAGGCCGCCTGGTAGGGGATTTCGTATTGATGAATTCGAAATAGAAAGCCGTATTCAGCTTACAGAGCAGGGCGAGTTTGCAGCTGATTGGGGGCTATTATTTGAAGTGGCCAAAGATCGTAGTGAGAGCTTGATCGAAGTTGCATCGGTGTTGTTAGTGGAAAAAGAGTTTGGTTCCTGGGTGGGCACACTGAATCTTGGCCTTGAATATGAATTCGGTTCAGATATTCAAAATGAATTCGATGTTGGGGCGGCCGCGCAATTCCGTTACCGCTATTCGGAAGCATTGGAGCCCGCCATTGAAATGTACAAGGATGAATTTACTTTTGCGTCAGGACCGGTTTTGCAGGGCTTGCAGCGCTTCGGCCTCAATCGTAAGTTGCATTGGGAAGCAGGTGTGCTGTTCCCCTTGAATAACACTACACCTGATACAACGGTACGCTTACTGCTGGAGTTTGAATTCTGAATTTGCCAGTATTTTGAAACTAATATCCAGATTTTGCCTTAAATCCCGTGTAAGTTCTTGCTGCGTTGCCCTCCGGCGGCTGCAAGCACTTTGGCATATTCCACAGACTTGCGATGGCGGGATACCAGGTCGAGGAATGTTGTGCCATCTTGCAGTTCTACGTTGATGTCGTGCCCTGCCGCCAGGTAGAAAGCCACGAAACGCTCGAACAAGTCAGCGGTCATGCCGCGATACGCTTTGAGTAACATGTTGTACTCTGCAGGCATACCTTCCGGTGGTTCTACGTGCAGAAATTCCTTGACCCGGTCATCAGACCACTCTTCGTTACGCGTGGCCGGCTGCGTTCTCTCTTTACCGGTTTTTTTGTCTTCCTTCATTTATGGTTCCGTGCAATTTAGTATTGTTGCCAATGCGGAAAAGCATTGAATCTGTTACTTCAACTTATTCCTCAACAGTTCGTTAACCTGATCACTCAACGGGCATTACAGCGCAGTGCCTGTTACTTCAACTTATCCCGGAGTAATTGATTAACCTGTTCACTCTACAGGTATTGAACTTCGGAGTTTGTTACTTCAACTTATTCCTTAACAGTTCGTTAACCTGATCACTCAACGGGCATTACAGCGCAGTGCCTGTTACTTCAACTTATCCCGAAGTAGTTGATTAACCTGGGATGGATTCGCCTTGCCCTTCGATAGCTGCATGGCCTGGCCCACCAGATAGCCAATGACCTGTTCCTTGCCGTCCCGATACTGCTGTGCCTGATCCGGATTCTCATCGATAACCTGTTCCACAAGTTTTTCGATTTCGCCACTGTCAGTGACCTGTTTGAGACCCTTGGCTTCAATGATTTCGTCGACGCTCGAGGAGTCTTCTACCATGGTTTCAAATACAGTTTTGGCGATTTTTCCAGAGATCGTCTTGTCCTTGATGCGTGCAATAAGTGTTCCCAGTCGCTCGGCATCAATTGGGCTGTCAGCGATTTCCCAGTTGTTCTTGTTTAACAAGCCTTGCAGGTCTCCGGAGACCCAGTTGGCGGCCAGTTTGGCGTCGCCGCTGGCGGCCACGACTTGTTCAAAATATTCCGCTGTCTCTCGGTCCGCAACCAGCACGCCTGCGTCATACTCACTAAGGCCAAATTCACTGCTGAAGCGCGCCTGTTTTTCATCGGGGAGTTCCGGCAGTTCAGAGCGCACTTCGTCAATAAAGGCTTCATCGATGACGATGGGCAATAAATCTGGCTCGGGAAAATAGCGGTAATCGTTGGCTACTTCCTTGCTGCGCATGGAGCGGGTTTCATTCCTGTCGGCATCATACAGGCGAGTTTCCTGCACAATGCGGCCGCCATCTTCCAGCACGTCTTGTTGACGTTGCACCTCGTAGTTAATTGCCTTCTCCACGAAGCGGAAGGAATTAATGTTCTTGATCTCGGTGCGGGTGCCAAGTTCGTCAGAACCTTTGGGGCGGATAGAGACATTGGCATCACAGCGCATGGAACCCTGCGCCATGATGGCATCCGAAATATCGAGATAGCGAATGATGGAATGCAGCTTCTTTAAATACGCTACTGCTTCCTGGGCAGTGCGCAAATCCGGTTCGGAAACAATTTCCAGCAGTGGGGTGCCAGCACGGTTCAAGTCGATACCACTCATGCCATGAAAATCTTCATGCAGTGATTTGCCCGCATCTTCTTCCATGTGAGCGCGGGTTACACCGATGACCTTTTCGCTACCATCATCCATGACGATGGTCAGATTGCCCTTACCTACAGTGGGGTAATCAAGCTGGCTGGTTTGATAGCCCTTGGGCAAGTCAGGATAAAAGTAATTCTTGCGATCAAACACCGAGGTCATGCCAATCTCTGCGCCAATCGCCAGGCCAAACCGCACCGCCATACGCAGTGCTTCGGCGTTCAGTACCGGCAGTGTGCCGGGCATAGCCAGGTCATAGATGCTGGCCTGCGTATTTGGATCTGCGCCGAATGTGGTAGCTGAGCCCGAAAAAAGCTTTGACTTGGTTGAGAGCTGTACGTGGACTTCCAGCCCGATGACGGTTTCCCATTCCATATCAGACCTCCTTCGCAGCAATCGCAGATTTTTGTTTATGCCAGTCAGTTCCTTGCTGATATTGGTGTGCCACGTTTAACACTTTGGATTCAGCAAAATCCGGTCCGACGATGTGCATGCCCACAGGCAGATTGTTGGATAACCCCGCTGGGATGGAAATGCCTGGCAGTCCAGCGAGATTGACCGCGATGGTGTAGATGTCTTCCAGATACATGGACACCGGATCAGACTTGGAACCGAGTTCGAAGGCGGTGTGCGGTGAAGTAGGGCCGATCACCACATCAACTTCCTCGAAGGCTTTGACGAAATCGTTCTTGATCAGGCGTCTGATGCGCTGCGCTTTGCGATAGTAGGCGTCGTAGAAGCCAGCCGAGAGTGCATAGGTGCCAACCATGATGCGTCGTTTGACTTCGTCACCGAAGCCCTCGCTGCGTGAGCGCTTGTACATGTCTTCCAGATCCAGCGGTGCGTCACAGCGATACCCATAACGCACGCCGTCGAAGCGCGATAGATTCGCTGATGCTTCTGCCGGTGCGACTACATAATAGGCTGAAACCGATAGATGGTTATTGGGCAGGTCGATTTCTTTCAGTATCGCCCCCTGCTTTTCAAATTCTGTCAACGCCGCGCGAATGGCAGTTTCCACGCCTTCGCTCAGACCTTCCGCAAAGTGCTGGCGAGGGATGCCGATGCGCAATCCATCCAGACTGTTGCCGAGACCTGCCGTGTAATCTTCCACGGGAACATCAGCACTGGTGGAATCCTTGCTGTCGCCGCCTGCCATGACATTGAGCATCAGGGCCGCGTCTTCGGCGCTCCTGGCCAACGGGCCGGCCTGATCGAGACTGGAAGCGAAGGCGATCATGCCCCAACGTGACACACGTCCGTATGTAGGTTTGAAGCCGGTAATACCACAGAATGCAGCAGGTTGGCGGATAGAGCCACCGGTGTCGGTACCGGTAGCGCCGGCACAAAGCGCGGCGGCAAGAGCAGATGCTGAGCCACCCGATGAGCCACCTGGTACGCGAGCAGTATTCCAGGGATTTAAAACCGGGCCATAAAAACTGGTTTCGTTGGATGAACCCATGGCGAATTCATCCATGTTGGTTTTACCCAGCGTGACTGCGCCTGCGGTATTAAATTTTTCGATTACAGTGGCGTTGTAAGGCGCAATGAAATTATCCAGCATGCGCGAACCACAAGTAGTCTTGACGCCTTCTGTGCAGAAGATGTCTTTGTGCGCCAGCGGAATGCCCAATAACGGATTGCTCTGTCCCTTGGCGCGGGCCACATCGGCGGCTTTTGCCTGTGCGAGTGCGGATTCCTCACATACCGTAATATAGGCATTGAGGATGCCGTTGAATTTTTTAATGCGGTCCAGGTAGTCCCGGGTCAGTTCCACACTGGAAACTTCGCCAAGTTCCATGGCTTTTGCCAGTTCGGCAATGGTTCTCTCGATCATCTTGGTTTCAGCTATTTGGCTACAGATCTGTGGTCGATGGGTCTCGCTGACCAACAGCGTTTCATTCGATTACTTTGGGCACCAGGTACAAACCATCCTGACTTTCGGGAGCCAGGCGCTGTAATTCATCGCGCCGGTTGGTTTCAGTTACTTCGTCTCTGCGCAGACGCTGAACCATATCCAACGGGTGGGCCAGTGGTTCCACTGCGTCAGTATCTACCGATTGCATCTGGTCAATCAGCGCAAGGATGTCGGTTATTCGACTGGTTACTTCGTCGGCTTCCGCATCACTGATATGCAGGCGAGCGAGGTGCGCGATTTTTTCCACCTCAGTCTTGTCCAAAGCCATCTTATATCTCCGTGGTGCGATGGTTAAATTGATTGGGAGCAGACTTTGCAAGATTGTTTATGAGGGGTTGGTCAAACAATGACTCTTGCTCAAACCCCTAGCCATTGCTAGAGTGCGTCCTAATCGCCGAAAGGCGAGTTTATACTATTAAGGGAGTCTCTGACTAATGCCGTGATGCCACCAGTTATCGGTGCACAGTAGACTAGACAGTGATTCCCCAGGTCGATTGCTCCAGAGGATTCCCATCTTTCACTTATTCGCTCCAGGCACGACAGAGTAGCGTAGAAACGCTAAATCATTCGGCACTTTTGCCGCCTTATATAAGAATGCATGCCAGGAATGGACTCTTTTACGCGAGGTAAGACAGAAATTCATGTTCAAGAAAATCCGGGGAATGTTCTCCAATGACCTATCTATCGATTTGGGTACTGCCAATACCCTGATCTATGTCCGCGATGAGGGTATCGTGCTAAACGAGCCTTCAGTTGTGGCCATTCGCACCCATAACGGCCAGAAAACAGTGACTGCAGTGGGAGCAGACGCGAAGCACATGCTGGGTCGTACTCCTGGCAATATCACTGCGATCCGTCCGCTCAAGGACGGCGTGATTGCTGATTTTCAGGTAACAGAGAAGATGCTGCAGCATTTCATCAACAAGGTACACGAAAACAGCTTTTTCCCACCAAGTCCACGGGTTTTGGTCTGTGTGCCCTGTAAATCAACCCAGGTCGAGCGCCGTGCAATCCGCGAGTCGGTGGCCAGTGCTGGCGCGAGGGATGTGCGTCTGATCGAGGAGCCGATGGCGGCTGCCATTGGTGCCGGCTTGCCGGTTGAACAGGCCAGTGGTTCCATGGTGGTGGATATCGGTGGTGGTACCACTGAAATTGCCATAATTTCCCTCAATGGTGTGGTCTACTCGGAATCTGTGCGAGTTGGCGGTGACCGTTTCGATGAAGCTATCACCACCCATGTGCGCCGCAACTATGGCAGCCTGATTGGTGATGCGACCGCCGAGCGCATCAAGAAAGAAATAGGCTGCGCCTATAAAGCCCCGAACAGCGAACTACGTGAGATCGATGTGCGTGGTCGTAACCTGGCAGAAGGCGTGCCGCGTAGCTTCACACTCAACAGTGATGAGATTTTGGAAGCACTGCAGGAGCCATTGACTGCTATAGTGCAGGCAGTGAAGAGTGCACTGGAGCAATCACCGCCAGAACTCGCGTCAGATATCGCTGAAAGCGGCCTGGTTCTGACTGGCGGTGGCGCGTTACTACGTGACCTTGATAAGTTGTTGTCCGAAGAGACCGGGCTGCCGGTAATCGTTGCAGATGATCCATTGAGCTGCGTCGTGCGAGGCGGCGGCAAGGCGATGGAACTGATGGATATGCACGATATCGACCTGCTCACAATGGATTGAGTGAAAAAGGCCGCGCCTTTTTATACTATCTGGTAGTTCCGTTTTCGGGCCACCAGCCCGGGACGGTTTTCTTGCAGCGCATAAAGAGGTCGTCCAGCCATCGATAAAACACTGTTTATAAAAGGTGTCGCCCTGGAATACAGGGCGCTTGTGTTCGTCTTCATTTCCGTGTGCCTCATGTTTGCCGATGGTCGATTCGGTTACCTGGACAGAGTGCGTTACGGACTTGGCTACGCGACCGCGCCAGTTTATTGGGTGGCAGATATTCCCACGCGTATCTCTATGTGGATTGATGATGTCTTCGTATCCCGCACTGACTTGATCGAAGAAAATGAGAGTCTGCGAGAAGATCTGCTCGTTGCCCGGCAGGAATTACAGTTGCTGGAAAGTCTGGCCAGTGAAAATAGCCGCTTGTTGCAGTTGCGTGAGGCAACTCAGGTTATTGATGGCAAAGTATTACCGGCCGAGATCATCAATATTTCACCCGACCCCTATTCCAAACGTGTGCTGATAAACAAGGGTGCGCGCGATGGCGTATTTCTGGGGCAGCCGCTACTGGACGCTAACGGCCTGATGGGTCAGATAGATGAAGTATTGCCGTTTACCAGTTGGGTCCTGCTCATTACCGATCCGCTGCATGTAACTCCAGTTGAGGTGAATCGCAATGGTGAACGTGCATTGGCGCGAGGGGTGCGCTCTACTGCCAGCGAGTTGGAGCTGGAATTCGTCACCCAGACCCAGGATATGAAAGCGGGTGATCATTTGGTCAGCTCCGGTATGGGGCAGATCTACCCGAAAAATTATCCCGTAGGGGAGATTATCAGTGTGACGCAGGACCCGGGCCAGCCTTTTATCAGTGTGCGTGTCCGACCACTGGCTGAAATCGAAAGTACCCGTCACGTAATTTTAGTTTTTGAGAGCACAGAGACAGTAATACCTGATATAGGCATTCTGGATGCGATGGATACCGAAGCTGAAAATGACGAATTGCCGCCCGCGGAAGCCCAGGCTGAAGAAATTCAACCTGATGACAATCAACTTGAATCCCAGGTACAAGACCTCTGATGGCCGCCATACAACAACGTTCCCATTCGCTCTGGGTCATTTTGCTGAGTTTCTTTATCGCCTATTTGTTGGCCATCGTGCCGTTTCCCGAATGGGCCATGAACTATCGGCCTGAGTGGGTACCCATGGTGCTCATTTACTGGGTGATGGCATTGCCATATCGGGTGGGTATTGGCTCCGCGTGGTTCGCCGGTTTGATTCTGGATATCCTCGAAGGTTCGGCGCTTGGTCTCAATGCTCTGGCCATGGTGATTATTGCCTATGTCACACTCAGCCTGCATTTACGTCTTCGGATGTTTTCCAATCTGCAACAGGCCGGGCTGGTACTGGCGCTGATTGGCCTGAATTTGTTGTTGTGTCATTGGCTGGAAATCGTTACCGGTCAGCAAGTGTCCTCGAATATGATGTTTCTTATGGCCGCACTGACCAGTGCCGTCATCTGGCCTTCGCTGTTCCAACTTCTGCGCCAGGTACGCCGCAGTTTTGATGTGCACTAGCCACTGGCTTGATATCTCTCTGGCTTGTTCCGGATGAACAACATGTCGCTGATTCTCGCTTCTGCCTCTCCTCGCCGCGCGGAGCTACTACGCCAGATAGGTGTGGATTTCGAGGTGGCAGCGGCCCACATTGACGAATCCGTAATGCCTGGTGAGCCGGCGACAGACTATGTCAAACGCATGGCCAGACAGAAGGCTCTGGCTACGCAAAAAAATCTGGATAAGGCAGGCGAGCGTGTCGTATTGGGCGCCGATACATGTGTCATCTGTGATGATCATATTCTGGGAAAGCCTGCTGATGAAGAAGCTTGCATAGAAATGCTGGAGTTGTTGTCGGCCCGGGAACACCAGGTGTTGTCTGCCATTTGTATCCTCCAGGGTAATAACCAGCATCTTGCAGTTTCCGAGTCTCACGTGGCGTTTCGGGTTATCAGTCGTGCCGAAGCTGCGCTCTATTGGGCAACCGGCGAGCCCCGGGACAAGGCCGGGGGTTACGGTATCCAGGGGCTGGCATCGGTATTCGTCAGTGAGTTGCGCGGCAGCTATAGTGGGGTAATGGGTCTACCCCTGTTTGAAACAGCACAATTGCTGGCAAAGTGCGGTGTCGGCTTCTGGCAATCAAGAATCTCGCAAAAGGAAGTACAGGATTGAGTGAAGAAATACTGATCAACGTGACCGTAATGGAGACCCGGGTCGCGCTCATCGAGCATGGCCTGCTGCAGGAAATTTTTATTGAGCGTCATAACAAGCGCGGCCACGTCGGTGATGTATTTGTAGGTAAGGTCGTGCGAGTGATGCCGGGAATGGAGGCAGCATTCGTTGATATCGGTCTTGAGCGTGCGGCGTTTATTCACGCCTCAGACATTGCTCCAATCGATGCGGACGGTTTCGAAATCAGGGATAACAGTCATGCGTCGATCCAGGATCTATTGCGGGAAGGTCAGAGCCTGATTGTGCAAGTAGTCAAAGATGCGATCAGCACCAAGGGAGCGAGGTTATCCACTCATCTGACTTTGCCGTCGCGCAATCTCGTTTATTTGCCGCGCAGTCATCATCTGGGTATATCCCAGAGGCTCGAGGGAGAAGAAGAACGCGAACGCCTCATGGCTATGCTGCAAGAATGCCTGGAGACGGAAAACTGGGAGCGCCGTGGCGGTTTTATTATTCGTACTGCGGCAGAAGGATCCAGCATAGATGAATTGCGAGAAGATGTACGATACCTGCATCAATTGTGGCGCAAGGTAGAGTCGCGTCTCGCACATGTCACCGAAATCAAGAAGGTTTATCGGGAAGTGCCGCTCTATATGCGCACTGTTCGTGACCTCATTACGGAACAGGTTGAGAAAATTCGCATTGATAGTGCTGAGTCATGTGATGAAATCATGCAGTTCCTTGCCGACTTCATTCCTGAATCCGACACTAGCGTAGAGCTCTATGCAGGTGGTCGGCCTATATTTGATCTCTATGGGATTGATGATGAAATCAATAAAGCATTAAGGCGTCAGGTGAAACTCAAATCTGGTGGCGACTTGATAATCGATCAGACCGAGGCCATGACTACCATCGATGTAAATACAGGTGGATACATTGGGAGTCGTAATCAGGCAGAGACAATTTTAAAAACCAATCTCGAAGCTGCTACCGCAATTGCCAGGCAGCTTCGCGTGCGTAATCTCGGTGGCATTATCATTCTGGACTTTATTGATATGCAGGATGCAGAGCATCAGCGACAAGTACAAAGAACCCTGGCCAAAGCACTTGAGAAGGATCATGCGCGAACATCAATAACCGGTATTTCCCAGCTTGGGCTGATCGAGATGACCCGCAAGCGAACTCGAGAGAGCCTCGGTCAAATCCTGAATAGTGAATGCCCGATCTGTGAAGGGCGTGGCAATCTCAAATCAGCTGAAACTATTTGCTATGAAATTTTCCGGGAAATCCTTCAGGTTGCACGTACCTATGAGAACGATGTGTTGCTGGTAATGGCCTCGCAGTTAGTGGTGGACAGATTTCTCGACGAAGAGTCTGACACGCTCGCTGAACTCGAGGAATTGATGGGTAAGACGGTCAAATTCGAGGTTGAACCCATGTATACTCAGGAACAATTCGACGTAGTTCTGTACTAGAATCACCGCAATCAACCGAATTCCCGCCAGACTCCTATTGCTGCTGACAGCTAAAGTCCTAACCGGGCCGTCGGTATAGGAGCTCGTTGGACTTCCGATGGTTTAAGTTCTGGTTCAGAATCATCGCGTAAACTACCTGGGACAAGAGTTTATAACCAGATCGAATTTTCCAACGCGGGTATAGAGCAGCAGGCATGTTTGGCAAAATTTTCAACAGGGTTCTGCAGCAACTGATCTTGCTGGTTGTGGTAGCACTCGTTTTGCTCGCGGCATATGTCAGTGCTGCTCGACAGTTCATGCCTGCAGTTGAGGAATATCGAGAGTTCTTTCAGGAGCAAATCAGCTCGCTCACCGGCTTGCCTGTATCCATCGAATCCCTCAGTGGTAGTTTTGAAGGATTCAATCCGATTATCACAGTGAATGGATTGCGTTTGTTGGTAACAGATGCTTCAGTCGCTGCAGAATCACAGCGCCCCAGTGCCCTGGTATTCAGTACTGCTCGACTGATCGTCGATGCGCCACGCAGTATTTGGCAACGCCGCTGGGTATTGCGGGATTTTGTGGTGGAGTCTCTGGAAGTCGACGTTGAGCAGACTGCAGAGGGCAATTGGCGACTAAGCGGTACCGATATTGTTGGAGGTGGCGGGATTAACCTGGGCAATATATTCCGTACGTTTCAACGTGTGGTGCGGCTCGATCTTAACGATATGGAAATTAACGTACGACCGAATGACGGTAGTGCGTTCTCTCTGACCGATGCCAGTGCGGCGATTCAAAACCTTGGCGCTTCTCATTACTTGCATATCGATGCGCTGCTGCAGCCCCAGAGTGTACCCTTAGCCTTTTCGCTGGAGGTTAATGGCAACGAGTTTGAGGCAATCACCGGACAGGCCCATGTGCGTTTACCCGAAGCTGAGTATAGCAGTCTGATCAATGCTCTGGCTGGAGATGTGCTCAGTTTCTCCAGATTAAACACGGGTGGTGATTTCTGGATAGGTGTGAGGCAGGGTGATGTAAGTGCATTTACCGCAATGCCAACCGTATCAAGTGCCACATTTCAGTTACCAGGCAGTAACGAAATTGCTATCAGTAATATTTCTGGTGCTGTCGACCTGCGTAAGCGCTCTGTCAGTAGTCCATGGGAGTTACGCATTGCAGACATGAGTATGGAATGGGATGAACGTAATTGGAATAGCTTCAACGTATTCGCAGAATATCTACAGGAACGGGAACTGGCGGTGCATGCTGACCACCTGGATATCACACTACTGACTCGCCTGGCACTGGATACAGGTCTGCTCTCCGAGACTGCCACCGCCCAACTGGCTAATTATGCCCCGGCAGGCAGTTTGCGTAATCTTGTTGCCAGGGTCCCGCTGGGGGACACTCCGGACGTTCTCACCTTGCGCACGAATGTTGAACAAGTTGAAGTCAGTTCTGTGAGTGGTTCCCCTAACCTTTGGGGAGTCGATGGCTATGTCGAAATGGAATATGACAGCGGTGCTGGCCTGGCAAGTGGGCGTGTCGAAGTCGAATCGCAAAACTTCAGTATTAACATACCCAGCACATTCACCAGTACCTGGGATTACGATTACGTGAATGGTGCGCTGGATTTTTCTGTGGACTTGAACGACGGGCGTGAAATCAGGCTTATCAGTAACATTATAATTGCTGAGTCAGAAGCTGTGGATGGTCATGTCAAGTTCACTTCGGTCATGCGCGAGCATCCCGATAATCCCCGGGAAGCAGACCTCGAGTTGGTGGTCGGCGCTCAGCGTCTGGATTCTGCTTACAGGTCTCTGTATCTGCCAGATGGAACCAATGTACAACCAGGTCTGAAACAGACTATGGAATGGCTTGAGGCGGCTCTGACCGATGGTGAAGTATATGATGCCGGGGTCATTTTCCGCGGTTCGACTGTGCGCGGATCGGCACCTGAAGAAAAGACTTTTCAAAGCTACTATCGCCTGCGTGATGGCTCCTTGACGTTCGATGAGAGCTGGCCGGCGTTGAATAATCTATCAGCCACCGTGGTTACCGATGACAGTAATATCGACATCAATATAGAGCAGGCCCGATCTCTGGGTGTGGTTGCGACGGAACTGGCCGGGCAGGTGAGGCGTGATTCCTCCGGTAATAGCTGGTTGACTGTGGCGGGAGATGCCACTGCAGCAACCGATTCCGGATTGAATTATTTGCAGAATGCACCGGTCGGAGAGAGTTTGCAGCAGGCGCTGGGGGACTGGGAAGCGGCAGGCGACATGATTGCCAATTTAATGCTACGAATCCCTTTCAATAATCCGGATGCCGAAACTGAATATGATCTGCAATTTGATCTTGCTGAAAACGCGCTTTTTATTCCTGCATACGATATCGATTTGAACGAGCTGGCAGGTACTGTGAGCTATGACTCCGTTAACGGTCTGGGCTCTGCAGGCTTGTCCGCCGAAGTATTCGGTAATTCTACGCAAATCGCGCTTGGTTCCCGGATGCAGGAAGGGGAATTACTATCTATCGATATCCAGGCCAGCGGCAGTGCATCGACTACTTCGCTTATTGCCTGGCCGCAGCAGAGCGAATTCGTGCGACGTTTGTTGAATCTTACCACCGGAGAGATGGAGTTTGATTTGCAACTGACCATCAATCAGGATGAGTCAGTTGATCGCGGCACGCAGCTAACTATTGACTCTATGCTAACAGGCGTGACCTTGAACCTCCCTCCGCCATTTAACAAAGCGCAGGGTGAAGAATCGATATTGCATCTGGATATGAATTTCGGTGGAGAGAATCAATACATCGCCGGGCTGTTAGGTGATGAGCTACGCTTTGATCTGGAAATGGAAGGAGGGCAAATTACCAGCGGCTTGTTAATGGCCGGCAGAAATCTGCAGAACTTCTCGTCGATGCGCAGTCTGGGTACTAATGGTTTGGTAATTCTGGGAGACGTGCGCACGCTACATCTGGATCAATGGACACGATTGATTTCTGCTCTTGGCGATACGTCGGCACCAAGCGATGCGACATTCGGTGATTCGATCGCTTTCGTTGATGTCAGGACCGAGATTTTCGAACTTTACCAGCAGGAACTGCCGTCAGTGGTACTGCGTATCACACCGAATTCAGAAACGCGATCATGGGATATTGTGCTGAACAGTGAAAGCGTTGCAGGTAATGTGGTATTGCCGTTCGCACCTGAAGCATATTTGGATATCGATCTTGACTACCTGCGATTGCCAGGTGACGAAGCAGGCGATACTGGAGAATTATTTACAGAACTTGAAGGGAGTAGCGAAGAAGAGCGTATCGATGTGTTGGCAGATCTGGACCCGCGCCAGCTACCCGCCATGCATTTCGCCACCGATGAGTTCATGATTGGAGACAGACCCTACGGTAGCTGGGATTTCACATTTAATCCGGCCACCACGGGTGCAAGGGTGACAGATCTGCAATTTGATTTTCGCGGTTTACGAGTAGGGATGGAAAATACCACTGAGGATGGAGTGGAACCGTACTTCAACTGGAGTTTCGACGGTTCAAACCATCACAGTGAATTACGCGGAATAATCTATGCAGACGATATGGCAGATGTGTTGCGGGCCAATGGCTATGCTGCCAGTTTTAATAGCAACAGCGCGCGTTTTGATGTTGCCATTGACTGGCCGGGCTCGCCGGCATTTTTCGCCGCAGACGGGCTGAGTGGTAGTCTCGGTCTGGATATCAATGAAGGCCGTTTTCAGCAAGGTAGTTCTGGTGCTGGCGCCTTGCGATTAATCAGTATTATTAATTTCGATGCCATCATGCGGCGCTTGAGGTTCAGTGATGATTTGCTGCGCAGCGGTCTGGCATATGATGAAATATACGGAACCCTGCAATTGGAAAGTGGTGTTGTGCATATTGAAGACCGGCTGGTGATTTCCGGTCCTTCGAGCTTGTATCAGATAACAGGTGATGTTGACCTGCAGCAGGAAACTATTTCGGGAGAAATGTACGTCACGCTGCCTGTGAGCAATAATATTCCCTGGTTGGGATTGCTCACAGCAAATTTACCGTTAGCAGTAGGGGCTTATCTATTCGACCGAATTTTTGGCGATCAGGTGGATAGCCTGACCAGTGCAGTCTATACCCTTGAAGGCCCCTGGGAGGGACTGCAACCTGAATTCAGCCAGGCATTCGGCTCGCCAGATTCGCCAGCCGCCCAGAATGCCAATTAGTTTGGCAGGCAACCACGCGCCGCAAAGGAGGCATGCATGATTTTTTATTACGCCCCTCAGACCTGTGCCATTGCAACGCATATCGCTTTGGAAGAAGCTGGTGCCGAGTACGAAACCCGCAGGATCGATTTTGCCATCACCGAACAGCAGTCTGCCGAGTATCTAAAAATTAATCCCAAGGGTCGGGTACCAGCACTCGTCACAGATCAGGGCATAATCACGGAGACGCCTGCGCTGCTGGCTTATGTTGCACAGTCCTATCCGCAGGCGAGGCTGGCACCATTGGATGATCCATTTGCTTTCGCCAAGGTGCAGGAATTCAATAGTTATTTGTGTGCCACTGTGCATGTTGCCCATGCTCATCGTATGCGCGGTGCTCGGTGGGTGGATGATGAGGCGGCGATCGCGGCGATGAAAGCCAAAGTGCCCCAGACCATGCATGCCTGTTTCGAGCTGATTGAGCAAGAAATGCTGGAAGGTCCGTGGGTGATGGGAAAAGAGTATTCAGTGGCAGATATCTATTTATTTACCTTGTCCCGATGGCTCGAAGGTGACGGCGTGGATGTGCAGGATTTCCCCAAAGTGGCAGCCTTAAAGGAGCGCATGCAGGAGAAGGAATCTGTACAAACAGTAATGGCACTCAACGCGGTATAAGCAATGACATGTAAAGTTGCGGCAATTCAAATGGTCAGCAAGCCGGATGTAGATACCAATCTGGCTGCAGCTGCGGCCCTTATACAGCAAGCTGCCAATCAGGGTGCTGAATTGGTGTTGCTGCCTGAAGTATTTGCGGTGCTCGAGGGTGGCCCTATGCGTCAATTTGGCGAACTCGAGGGTGAGGCAGGCAAGCTACAGAATTTCCTTGCAACCACGGCGCAACAGCACGGTATCGTTCTGGTGGGTGGCACTATCCCGCTAATATCTCGTCCTCACACAACCGCTGCTGATGCTGACCATCTGGTTAGTGACGGCCGGGTGCGGGCGGCATGTCTGGTGTTTGGTCCAGACGGCAAGCAGCTGGCTCGCTATGACAAGATTCACCTGTTTGATGTCATGGTAAATGATCAGCAATCCGAGTATTCCGAATCGCGCAGTTACGAACCAGGTACTGAACTGGTTCTGGCAGATACGCCCGCCGGCAAGCTCGGTCTGAGTGTTTGCTATGACATGCGTTTTCCGGAGATGTATCGCCAGCTATTTCAGCAAGGTGCACAAATTTTCACCGTGCCTGCGGCATTTACCAAGGTTACCGGTGCGGCGCACTGGGAGAGCCTGCTTCGGGCCAGAGCCATTGAAAACCAGTGTTACCTCATTGCCGCAGGGCAGGGTGGTCGCCATAGTGCCACCAGGGAGACCTGGGGACAGTCCATGATTATCGATCCCTGGGGGACTGTACTGGATCAACTGGCAATTGGCGAAGGTGTTGTGCTGGCTGACGTAGATCTGGATTATCTGGCTGAAGTGCGCACACGAATGCCTATAGCTGAACATATGCGCTTGTAAGTGCTGTTGCTTGAACCTGTGTTGAAATTTCTATTATGATGCGGCCATTTTTGTATTCCGCCCAAAGGATTTCCCATTAACAAGAGTCTTGTAAGTAACTGTATAGCACTGGGTATTGTCGTGTTGGGGTATTTCATGGCAGGCCCCTATCGGGAATATGTACTGAACACCGGCCTGTTTGCCCTTTCCGGGGGTGTTACCAACTGGCTTGCAGTACACATGTTATTTGAACGAGTGCCAGGGCTATACGGCTCAGGTGTCATCCCGCTACGCTTCGAAGAGTTCAAGGCAGGTATTCGGCAGCTCATCATGAGCCAGTTTTTCAGCCAGGCAGATCTCGAGGCATTTTTCCACGGCAGCGGCGATACCGCAGAACGACTTTCGAAAAAACTGCGAAATGCAGCAGATGAGCTGGATCTCGATGGCGCTTTTGAGACCTTGCTGGATGTCATCATGTCATCTTCTTTCAGTGGAATGCTGAGCATGATTGGAGGGAGAGATGCCCTGAATCCGCTCAAGGATGCCTTCGTTGAGAAAATGCGTGATTACCTTGCCAGGGAATTTACTTCGGAGGACTTCGAAGACCGTGTGCGGAGCGCCCTGAATTCGGCCCTGGACGAAGAGGCAATCCGTGCCAAGCTGGAAGAATTGATCGACCAACGGCTTAATCAGATGACGCCACAGATGGTTAAAGACATCGTGCAGGAAATGATTCGCAAACATCTCGGCTGGTTGGTGGTATGGGGTGCAGTCTTCGGAGGCAGCATCGGGCTATTTGTCACAGTTCTGCGCAATTTGCCGGGCGTTCAACTATAGAGCGTGGGGCGTCCTCTTGACGAAAACTCGCACAAGTGTGTAAGTCAAATCGACAAATGTAATAGTGTGTAACTAATCTAACCCGCCAGATTCAGCGTAGTATTTACTTGAATCAGCATTCTAGATGCCATCGATCTCTATCCAATTACCTACATTTCGTGGGGCTTTTTGGATTTTATTTTCGTTGATGGGTAAATTTGCGGAAGAATTCTATATTGGCTGGTGTAAAACGGGTTAGCCTGTAATACAATAGCGCGCTTCAAAAATTGAGGTCAAAAATTCACTGCCGCGCAGTGAATTTTTTTTTAAACGTTTCTAATAAAGGATTGAATTGATATATGGCACGTCCTGTTGAGTTTGATGAACATGAAGTACTGACAAATGCGATGGAGCAGTTCTGGAAAGAAGGCTACGAAGCCAGTTCAGTGCAAAAATTGCTTGATTGCACAGGTATCAATCGCGGTACCCTGTATAACTCTTTCGGTGACAAGGACACTTTCTTCAAGTCCTGCGTGGATCAATACAACCTGCTCCTTGACGCCCAGATCTCTGCTACTCTGAAAAATGACAAGCTGTCTGACTGGGATGCAGTTGTTAAGTATTTCGACGCAACTGTGGCTGAAGTGACCAACAAACATCGCAGCATGGGTTGCCTGCTTGTTAATTCCCTGTGTGAAAGCATTAATTATGACCGCGAAATGAAAAAAGTTGTCAGAGGCTCTCTGGCCGGTATTCGCAAGGCATTGCTGGCGCGATTGAAAAATGCACATAAGAGCGGCCAGGTGAAAAAGGGCGTGAGCGCGGAATTTGCAACAGAAATGTTGATGAATACCCTGCACGGTATCCGCGTAAATTCACGCGATGGCAAAAATTCGCGCCAGTTGAAGGAGTTATATAAATTCTCCATCAATTCGTTAAAGAAGAAAGCATAACGAAATACGTGGTATTGCCTATCAGGCAAGGTGGTGCCTGCAGGTTAAATCATTGTTTAAGCACAGAGGGAGGCGTAGCCTCCCTCTGGCGTTTAGGGGCCAGTAACTGGGCGGTCTCGGGCCAGATTGAGCAGGTGATTCTCTATTGCTTCCAATCGGGCGGCTGATATACTCTTCTGATTCTTGAGATATACATAGCTTCAGGACATAAGAATGAAAAAAATCGCAGGTAAGAAGAAGGTTGATGACGCCAAGATTGACTTAACGCCCATGCTGGACGTGGTGTTCATATTACTGATCTTCTTCGTTGTCACCGCAACATTTCTGTCAGAAACTGCCATCAGTGCCGCGAGTAGCGAGAATAATAATGAGCCACCTCCGCCACAAGATGAAGAAGACCGCAATATTCTGTTTGAGATTGGACCAAACAACGAAATTATTCTGAACGGCAACCCGCGTCCGATCATCGAGACGCAGATTCGCTCGAACATCGACCAGTTGAAGGCAGAAAACCCCTCAGCTTCGGTGATTATTCAGCCAGATCCTGATTCTGATGTCGGTACGCTTGTGCTGATTATGGATGCGGCCCGACAAGCGAGTATGTTCAATATTTCTATTGTTGAACCTAACTAGCAAGATTTTTGCTCTTATTTAAAAACGCACTGCTTTCGGGCAGTGCGTTTTTTATTTGGGGTATGACAAACGGTCTGCTGACAAGACTACGCGTGATAGAATTTCCCTCACTATGAAGAATCGCTGGAATGATAAAGATGCCGCGAGCTATGCAGCGCAGGAGCCAGTAGGGCTGCGAGTTTATACTTCGCGGTTGCTTGGTGCAGAGGAAGATCTGGTATTGCACGGTGGCGGCAATACTTCAGTCAAGGGCGGTGCGCGTGATGTCTTCGACAGGGAAATAGATGTGCTTTACATCAAAGGCTCTGGCTGGGACTTGCGCACCATTGAAGCGTCGGGTTTCCCGCCAGTGGACCTCGAATATTTGCAACGACTGGGTAATCTGGAAAAACTCAGCGACAGTGAAATGATGCGACAGTTGCGACTGGCGCTCATGGATCCTACGGCTCCAACACCTTCGGTCGAAGCCATTCTGCACGCGCTTATTCCCCATCGTTTTGTCGATCACTCTCATGCAGACGCAGTCGTAGCAATAAGTAATACACCAAATGGCGAGAAGCGCCTGCGCGAGATATATGGGGACCAGGTTTTGATCCTGCCCTATATTATGCCCGGCTTTATTCTGGCCCGGCAGGTGGCTGAAGCGACCCGCAATCTGGACTGGGCCAGCATCAAGGGCATAGTGCTCATGCACCACGGTATCTTTACTTTCGCTGCAGAAGCGCAGACCAGTTACAACAATATGATTGAACTGGTTAGTCTGGCCGAGGCGCACCTTGAATCAGCCGGTTGCGTTACTGCAATCAATACGGCTGATTATGTCCCCGATGTGGAAACTGCCAAATCGTTAGCTGCCCTGCGCAAGGCTGCGGGCTCGAAGTTCGGCGCGCCAGTGCTTGTGCGCCTGGATCACGCGCCCCTGGCGACCGGCTTTGCCAGCCTCGATAACTGTGCAGATCTCGCAACACGCGGCCCACTCACTCCTGACCATACAATTCATGCCAAGGCCTTCGCGGCTATCTTTGATGATGATCCCTTGCCGGGCTTGCAGCAATTTGAGCAGGACTATGAAGCCTATTTTGCTGCCTACGATGATGGCTCGTTGCGCTGCCTCGATGCGATGCCGCGTTATGGTGTCTGGCGCAATCGCGGCATGGTATACCTGGCGGGGAATCTGAAGCGTTTGAAGATCGTCGCAGATATTACAAGACATACTGTCAGGGCGATCCAGTGGGGCGAGGCCATTGATGGCTGGCAGGCTCTGCCCCGGGAACAGTTATTCGAGGTGGAATACTGGGAACTTGAACAGGCTAAGTTGCAATCTGGTGCCAGTCGCGCTGAATTTGAAGGGCAGGTGGTGCTCGTGACGGGTGCGGCCGCCGGTATTGGGCGCGCCTGCGTGGCGGAATTTACCAGTAAAGGAGCCGTCGTAATTGCCCTGGACATTAAGCGAGGCTTCGCTGACAGTTTCGAAGATGCTGCGGTACTGGCGCTGGAGTGTGATGTAACTGACCGTACTGCGCTGGAGCATTGTTTGCAGCAGGGTGTTTTGCACTTCGGTGGCATTGATGTACTGGTTAGTAACGCGGGTCTGTTCCCGCCCAGTGAGTCTGTGGGTGAAATTACAGATGCCACCTGGGACCACTCCATGGAACTCAATCTGAATTCACATATGCGCGTGTTGCGGGCCAGTTTGCCCTATCTTATAAATGGATTCGATCCGGCTGTTGTCATTGTGGCATCCAAAAACGTACCAGCTCCCGGACCCGGTGCAGCAGCCTATTCAGCGGCGAAAGCCGGCCTTACCCAATTGGCTCGCGTTACTGCCATGGAGTGGGGTGCTGATGGTATTCGGGTTAATGTAGTGCACCCCAATGCAGTCTACGATACAGAATTGTGGACCGATTCCGTGCTGGCAGAGCGCGCTGCCCGGTATGGATTAAGTGTCGAGGAATACAAAACCGCTAATGTGTTGCAAACCGAAGTAACCTCTGCGGACGTGGCCAGGACGATCAGCACTTTGGCTGGTAACTCACTCGCTAAAACCACTGGCGCTCAGTTACCGGTTGATGGTGGTAACGAGCGCGTCATCTGACACAAATTAGGTGTAGCTAGACAATGACTGAGCTTGCCCCTCCCCCCCAGAGTATCTGGTATGACACCACCGTGCGTCAGGTGTGCATCATTGATCAGACTCTATTACCTCACAGGCTTGAAGTTCTCGCGCTGGAAACGCTGGCAGACGCCTGCCATGCCATCAGCAGCATGCAGGTCAGGGGAGCACCGTTGATCGGAGTGACGGCTGTGTACGGCGTTTATCTGGCAATGCGCGAAGCGCCTGCTGCGCTCGATTCGGCATTGCTGCAATTACGTGCAACACGTCCCACCGCAGTTAATCTCATCTGGGCATTGGAGCGCGCTCGCAATGCGCTGGATCCTGTGGCGCTGGAGCAGCGTGCTGGCAAGGCGTTGGAACTGGCGCAACTGATGGAGAAAGAAGATATCACGGTGTGCGAAGCAATCGGAGAGGCTGGTGCCGATGAACTCGAAAAGATTTTTAATGCGGGAAAGCGGGACTGCGTTTTCAATATCCTCACCCATTGCAATGCCGGTGCTTTGGCAACAGTCGCCTGGGGCACGGCGCTATCGGTGGTGTATAAATTGGCAGCTCGGGGAATTCCGCTGCACGTTTGGGTTGATGAAACCCGCCCGCGCAACCAGGGCGCGTCACTTACCTGTTGGGAGTTGCAACAACATGGCATCGCGCACACATTGATCGTCGATAATGCCGGAGGTCACCTGATGCAAAAAGGTCAGGTGGATGTCTGCTTGGTGGGTAGTGACCGTACGACGAGTCAAGGCGATGTCTGCAATAAAATAGGCACATATTTAAAAGCACTGGCAGCATTCGATAATGCCATACCTTTTTATGCCGCCTTACCCCTTTCGACGATTGACTTCGAACTGGATGATGCAGGCAATATTCCCATTGAAGTGCGCGATGATGAGGAAGTGACACATATAACAGGCCGCAACGAGCGAGGTGAAGTAAGCAGAGTGCAACTGGCGCCTGATAATGTCGATGTTTACAACATCGGATTCGATGTCACTCCCGCGCGCCTGGTCACAGGTATTATCACTGAAAAAGGGGTAGTTGCGGCCAGTCCGCAAGGGATCGCTTCGTTGCTGAGTCAATCAGGCGATCTTTAGCCAGGCGGCCAGGTCATCTGGCGGCCACCCAGGATATGCAAATGCAAATGGTGGACTGTTTGCCCGCCACGATCTCCCGTATTTATAATGTAACGAAAACCCTCGTCGCCCAGACCCTGCGCTTCGGCGATTTCATTAGCCTTTAGCAGTAAATGTCCGAGCAGAGCCTCGTCTTGTTCGTTAGCATGTGCAATAGAAGTAAGGTGTTTACGAGGAATAATCAGAATATGTGTGGGTGCGGCTGGTGAGATGTCATGAAACGCATACACCTCTGCGTCGGAATACACCTTGTTAGAGGGTACATCCCCTGAGATAATTTTACAGAACAGGCAATCTTCAGACATTGCTGCCTCCATTAAATAGTGAATATGTATGGGCTTGGTCGTAACCCTGAATATACGAGCCCTGACCGAGAGTGTCACATGTCTCATACTATAACAGCAGTAAAGATCATGAATAAGGCGAGCCGCGCTGCGCTGGTCTTATTGGCATTTCTGCTGCAGTTTACTCCTGCCTATTCTCAGGAAGAGGTGATGCGGGTTGGCTATCGTATCGTCAATACTTATCCCCATGACATCAACGCATTCACCCAAGGCCTCTTTTTTCATGATGGCTATCTCTATGAAGGCACGGGCAAACGTGGTCTCTCGTCGCTGAGCAAAATTAATCTTGTTGACGGTGAAGTATTGCAGAGCAAGTCACTTCCGAGCCGTTATTTTGGTGAAGGCATTGAGATAGTCAATGACTGGATATTTCAGTTGACCTGGCAATCGAATATGGTATTTGTTTACGACAAAATCAGTTTTGAACAGCTGGCTACGCACTACAATGCCACTGAAGGCTGGGGACTGGCCTATGATGGGGAATCACTGATTCTGAGTGATGGTAGTGCGGAACTGCAATTCATCGATCCGGAAAACTTTTCACGCAAGCGGGCCATTACAGTTACGATTAATGGCAATCCGGTCGCGCAACTTAATGAACTGGAATATATCGATGGTGAGATTTGGGCCAACGTCTGGCAAACCGACTTCATCGTCCGTATCGATCCGCAAACCGGGAAGGTCACTTCAGTGATTGATCTCACCGGTCTGTCTTCAAATACCCGGCTTGGCAGTAATGAGGCAGTACTTAATGGCATCGCCTGGGACGCTAACGAACAACGCCTTTTCGTCACCGGCAAACACTGGGCAAACCTCTTTGAAATTGAACTTGTCGAATAATGTGGGTGCAGAAGCAGATTCAACTTGGCGCAAAGTCGCGCGGCTTCCATCTTATAACTGACGAAGTGCTGTCTCAGCTTCCGGAGCTGGCGGATTTGCAAATCGGACTTGCACATTTTTTCCTGCAACATACCTCAGCTTCTCTGAGCATTAACGAAAATGCCGATAGCTCGGTACGTCGTGACATGGAATCCCAGATGAATATCCTGGCACCGGAGAACGCGCCGTATTATGAGCACACCTGCGAGGGGCCTGATGATATGCCCGCCCACATCAAATCCGGACTGCTTGGAGTGGAACTCACTCTACCGGTCCAGAACGGTCGGCTCCTGCTGGGCACCTGGCAGGGTCTGTACCTGGGTGAGCATCGCGACCAGGCCGGGGGTCGAACGCTGCAGGTGACATTGCAGGGCCAATCGTGATGCGATTGCCCGTGCAGTTCAGGCGTGGATTGCAGTGCTTGATACTGGTATTTATTTCCGTATTGCTCATTTCCTGTGAAACCGTTTCTTACTACAGTCAGGCCGCGAGAGGTCAGATCGCTATTCTGACAGCACGTCAGAATATTGAGCGGCTGTTAGCGGATGAGACGCTCGATTCTGATCTGCGTGCTACTCTGGAACTTACACTGGCTATCAGACAATTTGCCGAACAAGAGTTGGCGCTACCTGCTGGCGATAATTATTCAACCTATGTCGACCTGGAGCGTGAATATGTAGTGTGGAATGTATTCGCAGCACCTGAATTTTCCATTGATCCGGTAAATTGGTGTTATCCCGTCGCCGGATGCGTGAGCTACCGGGGCTATTTTTCGGAACAACAGGCGATACGCTTTGCGCAGCAGTTGGAGGCAGAAGGATATGATGTCTACACTGGCGGAGTTGATGCCTATTCAACACTGGGCTGGTTTGAAGATTCGCTATTGAGTACGATTCTCGACAGATCACCGTACCAGTTGGCGGGATTGATCTTTCATGAACTGGCGCACCAGGTTGCCTACGTACCGGATGACACTACTTTTAATGAAAGTTTTGCTACAGCAGTCGAAAGGGAAGGGCTGAGACGCTGGTTTGCTTACCAGGGGGATGCTGCTGCACAGGCGCAGGCCGATGCTTCCATCAGGCAACAGCAACAGTTTATTGAACTGGTTACCCGGTGCCGTGAGCAGTTCGAGGCGCTTTATCACAGCGATCTCGACATTGAGCAAATGCGAAAGAGCAAGGCAGCATTGCAACTGGAAATGCGCGCAACTTTTGAGGTGCTTAAATTGTCCTGGGGCGGTTACACTGGTTATGACAGCTGGTTTTCGCGCTCACTCAATAATGCCCAGCTCTCTACAGTGGGATCATATAACGATCTGGTGCCGGCCTTTAATGAGATGCTGATCAAGGCTGATGGCGACCTGACGGCATTCTACGAGGCAGTAAAGTCGCTGGCGCAACTGGATTTTGATGAGCGGCGGGCAGCTCTGCAGAACCAGTAGTTATCTCATCATGTTGCCCGGCCGTAAAGTTTGATGGGCGGGATACTATTGCTCCAGACGTCTTTGCGTGCTCTCGACCAGATCAGTATAGAACTGCGAATCCGGATTCTTGGCAGCGGCCGATTGGTATGCTGCCAGCGCGTCAGCCAGATGGCCTTCCTGTTCCAGGATGCGCCCCAGACTTCGATCAAAGAAAGCATTGCCTGGCGCGACTTCGATAGCCTTGCCATAAATCTGGATAGCCTTGTCAGCATGGCCCGCGTTGTTATACGTGTTGGCCATTACATGCACCTGGGAGTCGTTGTCGGGATCCAGTTCAATCGCCCGCAGATCATACACAATAGATTGTTCGAAGTTTTCATCCTGCCGCTCCAACTGCCCCAGTGTAGATACCGCAGCAATCAGAGCCGCTGACACATTGGTTTGCAACGCAATGTAACGAGCCAGTAGTGGTTTCGCTTCGCTGTAGCGCTCCAGAAAATAGTAGGTGTTGGCAAGATTGCGCAGTGCCTCGATCTGATTGGGGTCAGCGCTCAAGGCCTTGCGATATTCTTCTATGGCTTCTTCGTAGCGTTCCAGATTGCTGTAGGTATTGCCACGCCGCAGCATTTTTTGCGCCAGTTCCCGATCGATCGTTGGGCCAGTGCGTTCGATATCCAGATTGCCGTAGCGCTCAATAATTCCGCTGGCACCATCCTGGGCGCTGGCGAAATCTGCGAAATGCCCCGTAGCCAGTATAGTAAGCAAGAGTACAAGCAGATTTTGTGGAAGTTTCATCAATATGTCCTGAGTCATCGAACGATGGCTGGACTATATCGTAGCGTCGCGTTGACTTCCAGAGTGTTACTTCAGTACCAGACAGCCAGGCGTGCTGCCGCCATCGCAAATTTGACCAATGCTTACTGCCGACCCAAATCCTGCCTCGTGTAGTTTGTGCAAGCAGTCATCTGCCTGGTCTGCAGGTACGCCGGCCAGCAACCCACCTGAGGTCTGTGGGTCAAACAACAATTGATAATGCGGATCGGACAGAAATGCTTCGTTGTTAAATACCTGTGAGGCAATATTGCTATTGGATTTGTGCAGGCTGCTGAATACCCCTTTTTGCAGGCACTGCAGTGCACCATTCATGGCGGAGATATCGCTCAATACCAGTTCGGCGCTGAGATTTTGGCCGCTCAGCATTTCCAGCAAGTGTCCGGCCAGACCAAAGCCGGTGATATCTGTGCAAGCGCTGGCCTGGCTTTCTTGCAGAATAGAAACGGCAGCCTGATTGGACTGCAGCATATGTCCGATAGCCTTCTCGATCCAGCGATGGCTAGCTTGATAACGCATATCGGCTGCCAGCAGGCAGCCGGTACCAAGTGGTTTTGTGAGGATAAGTACATCTCCAACTCGTAAACCCTGTTTGCGCAATAGTTTCTCTGGCGCGACGAAACCATTCACGCACAGGCCAAACAATAGTTCCGAGGTTTCGGCTGTGTGTCCGCCGGTCAGGGCGCAATCGGCAGCCAACAACTCGCGACTGCAGCCTTCCATAAGTTCTGTGAGTTGCGCGCGCGCCAAATGCTTGGCGGCATATGGCAAACCCACGACGGCCAGCGCTGAGTGTGGAATCGCACCCATTGCATGTAGATCACTCAGACAGTGATTGGTGGCTATCCGGGCGAATATCCATGGGTCATCTATGAAAGCCTTCACCTGGTCGATGCTTTGTATCAGTAAGCGGTTTTCATTTATGCGAATGATGCTGGCGTCTTCAACCGATGTCGGCGAATTCAGCACATCATCTTTTGTCACTCTTGGCAGAGTTCCTAACACATGTTCAAGGGTGTCAGAGGATAGTTTGGCGGCACAACCCGCACATCGCATTGCGTGATTTTTCAGTTCATTGCGAGTATCTGCATCTGCAAGTCCTTCTGCCACCAGATCTTCGTTTTCGGGGGCGGGGAAGCGTGAATATTTGTTCAGAAAGGCACTATCAATTTGGTGTTTGAGCCGTCCGACCCATGTTCCGTGCAGGCATATTGAATTACGTGAAGCGAGGGCGCTGCCGTTTGCCAGATTCATCAGGGCAAGGGCATTGCGTTGAGGGATATACTTTCGTAGTCGTTTACCCAACGCATAGCGCACCAAATTCTCTGCCAGGGGCTTGCCATGGCGTACCGCATAGACGCCTGACTTTGGTCGTGGGTGACCAACAATGCTGGCGGCGTCGCCGGCACAAAACACATAGTCGTGACTCGTGGATTGCAGATGAGTATTGACTTCAATAAAGCCATCATTGGAGATGGCCAGACCGCAATCGCGTGGCCAGGCAGGGATGCTGGCTCCGGTAGCAAAAACACTGGCATCAGTAGGCAGGGGTTCCTGTTCTTCGCTTTCTATTTTTTCTTTGCGAAATCGCGTGACCTTGAATCCAGTGCGCACTTCAATACCACGACGCTGTAACTCTGCCATCATGAATTGCTGGACCTTGACATTATGTGTTCCCAGGATGGTTTGGTCGGCAGTAAGCAACACGATGGCAAGTCGCTGCAGTGGGCTGGGGTCTGACTTGCATGCATCTGAGATGCTCTGCTGTGCTGCCAGGGCAAACTCGATGCTGGCAGGCCCTCCACCCACCACGGCCAATGTAAACTTCTCGTCTTTTTCGCCAAGGTGTTTGATGATGCGGTTACGCAGCTTCTGCCACTGCTGCAGAAAATTAGCTATCGGTTTGATTCCCAGCGCATACTTGTCAGCACCTGCAATAGCTTGATCATCGGGACTGGAGCCGATGTTAAGTGACAGCAAGTCGAATCCAATGTCTGGTCGTTCAGGTAGTTGTATAGTGCGAGACACCAGGTCGATTTGTTCCACGTCGGCCTGAATGAGCCGGGCACCAGCGAATCGGGCCAAAGGGTGAAGATCGATATGAATCTCATCGAGATCATAGGTGCCAACGATATGACCAGGCAAGGAACCCGAATAGGGCGTGTTAACCTCGCGACTGATCAGGGTAAGCGCAAGCCCGGCAACGGGCTTCATGGCCAGCCTGCGCAACACAGCCAAGTGGCTGTGACCACCACCAATAAGGACCAGGTGCTTTACCTTGGGACTGTTGACAACTGATTTCATTATTTGTTGTAAATTGCGATCGGTGTGCCGAACGGCACCGGGTTTCCCTCAGAGCCGATATCTTGCAATCTGGATCTCTTCTCCTAGATTGGCGTAATCGCCGGCGGCGCGACCTTCGCGAAACTCGGACCAGGGTACCGGCCGGTATCTGCTCATCTCCTTGTTCTTGACCAGGGGAGAGCACACTGTTTCGTAGGATGGATTAAAAAAGTAAGGTGCACTATAGCGTGGCACTGAGCCGCTTGCGAGCACACGATGCTCAGGTGCCTGGAAGCGATCATTTGACCATATCTGTACCATATCCCCGATATTGATAATCAAGCTATCCTCAACAGGTTCTACGGTGTGCCATGTGCCATCTTTTATTACCTGCAATCCTGCTACCGAATCTTGCAGCAATACTGTCAGTGCGCCGGCGTCAGTGTGCGGATGAATACCCAACTCACCGTTATTGGAAGGTACCTTTTGATTTTTCTGACGCGCTGGTGCGGGTGGGTAATAGTTGAGTCGCAAAAAGCTGCTATGGTCCCGCAGGAAAAACGGATTCAGCGTATCCGATGACTCCCCCAGAGACTGACAAATTGCACCCAGGAGATTCTGGCTTATATTCTCCATCTGCCTCAGCCACTTGGTAACGAAGCGGCGCAGATCTGGCAATTGTTCCGGCCATGGCACTGTGTGCCCTGTTACGCGGTGGCCGAGCAGATTGTCAATATTGGCATCAATATCAAATATTTCCTTTTGGTCGATACGGTTTTTTGTCAACTCACGATCGTAATATCCCCAGAAGTTATTCTCCCCACGCAACAGACTTTGTTTGGTTTCGACTGGCAAGGCAAAGAACTCTCTCATGACCGCAAACAGGCTGTCGCGTAGCAAGGGTTCGATACCATGGCCAGTAATCTGGAAGAAACCCCAGTTTTCACAGGCATCTCGCAGCTTCGCCACAGTGGACGGTGCGATATAGCCATTGCTGACGTCGATTATCGGGATTTGTAAAGGCATACCGGGCTGCTCGAGGTTGTAATCATGATTCTAGCGCTACTTATCGACAGACCCAAGCTACAGGGAGTCAGATGTAGCGGTAGATCTGCCGTTAGCACTCCGTCTTTTGTCCAATTTGCGGTAAGCTTGAAGAATTGTAATTGTAGTCATTAATCGCGAGGCAAACCATGAAATTGAAATCAGTATTATTCACTGTGCTTCTCACACTGCCATTGTTGGGCGCTACTACTGCCCAGGCACAATGGGCGTTGGACAATGCCGCTTCACAGTTGAGTTTTGTAACTACCAAGGCTGAACATGTAGCGGAGGTACATACTTTCGATGTGCTGTCAGGCAGCCTGGGTGCCACTGGCGCATTGTCAGTCACTATCGAGCTTGCGAGCGTAAACACGCTGATTCCTATCCGTGATGAGCGCATGCAGAATCTGCTATTCGAGACCAATCTGTTTCCAGAGGCTGCCGTGAGTGCGCAGGTGGATATCTCGGAACTGACAGCAATGATGCCCGGTGAATCCTTGATGCAGGAAGTTATGTTTGATCTCAGTATGCGTGGAGACAGCAATTCCTATACGGCCCAGCTTATGTTGCTACGCACCAGTGATGGAGTTATCGCCAGTACGCTAAAGCCAGTGATTGTGACTGCAGACAGTTTTGGCTTGCTCGACGGGGTCGAAGCGTTACGCGAAGTGGCGGGGCTGCCCAGCATCAGCCGAGCCGTGCCTGTCAGTTTTACTGTGACGTTGCGCGACTAGACCAGCAGGAATGTTAAGGGGCCAGGTTGAGGTTCAACCTGGTCTCGCATTCGGGCCGCGGTCGGTCGGGGATCAGCTGCGAAAGAACTAATGAGGCACAGGCGATTGCTGCGCCAACCAGAAACACGGCGCTGTAGTTGATGACCCACACCAGGCCGAGCAGGGCCGGCAATACTACTGCTGCGATGTGGTTGATCGTGAAACTGATTGATGAGGTGGCAGCTATATCAGCCGGATCTGCAATCTTCTGAAAGTACGTCTTGATTGCGATCGCCATGGCGAAAAACAGGTGATCCAGTAAATACAGGGCCACTGCGACCGCAACACTGTCTACAAACGCATAGCTTACGAATACGATAATCAGGCCTACATACTCCAGTGTGAGTGCCCGGCGTTCCCCGATATAACTGATCAAGCGACCAATTTTTGGTGCCAGCCAGAAAGTCAGTGCAGCATTGACCAGCGTAAGCAGAACCACGTTCTCTATTGGAAAGCCAAATTTTTCCACTAGCAGGAAACCGGCAAATACAACGAAGATCTGTCGCCTTGCGCCAGCGAGAAAGGTCAGCACGTAATACAGCCAGTAGCGCTTGCGCAGAAACAATTCCTTCTTCTGTACTACGGCATCTTCGAAATGCGGTATGGCAGTGAAGCAAAATATGCCGATAGCCACCGCGGTGCCACCCGCCAACATATAGATAAGCGAATAATTCACCGGTAGATAGATCAGTGCCAGGTAGAGAGCCCCCAGGACAGTCAGGTTGCAGAAAGCGCGCACACTCAATATGCGGCCGAGGATGGAGGGTGCTTCCTCTTTGCTCAGCCATTGTAGTGAGAGCGAGTTATGCAGCGTCTCAAGGTAATGAAAGCCGATGGACATGACCACCGTAGTGAAATACAGCCATAAGGCAGAGGGATAGAATGCAGTAATGGCTGTACCGATTCCCAGTGTGATCAAAGACAGAATGGCAAAACTCTGCTGCCTGATGTAGAGCAGTAACAGCACAGCAGTGAACGCCAGAAACCCTGGAATTTCGCGCAGGCTCTGCAATACGCCTATTTCCTCTCCTGTGAATGCGGCGCGCTCCACGGCAAAATTATTGAGCAAGACTTGCCAGGTGGCAAACGCGATTGTGTTGCCTATGGCCAGTAAGTACAGCAATGTCTTGCGATCATTTAACCTGGATTGCAACATGTTGTGAAAAGATCTCTTGGTGTGTCTATTGGCGCGTTGGGGCACTGGAGGATAAAGCTCAGCGATTATATCATCCTCAGAGTATGACAGCCCTTAAAGTCTATGCAGGTCCCCGCGCATTGCGCCGCATTCGTGAAGAAGGTCTGCATGCGGACCAGTATGCAGCCATGGCCGGCGCCTCAGGAGGCCCGAAGTGGTTTATCCTGTTTGAGCTGGACAAGTATCTGTTCGGTGATTTCTTCCAGTCACGCCGGGAGCCGCTGATGACCATTGGCTCTTCGGCTGGGGCCTGGCGATTGGCCTGTCTGGCGACTGCAAACCCTGTCGATACCATTACTACATTAGCGCAGGCATATGCGGGAGAGCACTATTCACCCAAGCCCACCGTGGATGAAATCACACTCAAAGTTGAGGGCATGTTGCACAAAACGCTGGGTGAATCGGGATGCCGGCAAATCGCTACTAATGAAAAAATCAAAGTACACATTGTCACCGCGCGCTGCAAAGGACTGGGTTCGTCCAGGCATAAGTATTTGCAAGGAGCTGCGCTGTCCACAAGCGCCGTGTTGAATGCCGTATCTCGCAAGTCACTTTCGAATTTTTATCAGCGCACTATCTTCACCAATCTCGATGGTGAATCACCATTCGCGGGATTGGATGATCTGGATACTCGCTTCGTAAAGTTAACAGAATCGAATGTATTTGAGGCCTTGCTTGCAACAGGCTCAATACCCTTCGTCTTGCGTGGAGTTAGAGATATTTCAGGTGCAGCACCTGGGTTGTATCTTGACGGGGGTATTACGGATTACCATTTTGACCTGGATTTTTCCCGATTTGATGGCCTGGTTTTGTATCCACACTTTTCACCATTGCTGATACCAGGCTGGTTTGACAAGAAGTTACGTTGGCGTCGCGTGCCAGAGTCACATCTGGATAATGTAGTTCTGGTTACGCCATCGAAAGAGTTTGTTGCCACACTGCCCCGCGGCAAGATTTCTGAACGTAGTGACTTTCTGCACATGAGCGAAGAAGCACGTCTGGAGTACTGGTGTACGATGCTGGAAAAAGGTGCACCTCTGGCGGCTGAATTCCAGGAAATGGTAGAAACGGGCAGTGGCATTGAACGTGTGTTACCAATCGCGAAACGTGAGCGCTAGTTATGGAAGCCAGAATGAAAGATGGACATCTTATCAGGGCAGCAACATTCGAAGATGCCGAGGCGATCGCCAGAATCTACAACTGGTATATAGAGCACACAGCAATAACTTTCGAAGAATCTTTGATTGATGCTGCAGTCATGCGCGAAAGAATCTGTATTGAGGATGCAACCCGACTCTGGCTGGTGCTGGAAATTGATAATGTAGTTCAGCGCTACGCCTGTGCAGCGCGCTGGAAAGATCGCTCAGCCTATCGATTTGTTCGGGAGGTATCGATTTACCTGGATCAGTCGGCAATCGGGCATGGGCACGGCAAACGGCTGCTTGCGGCGCTGCTGGATGTCTTGCGGGAAACGCCGATACACTTGTTGATAGCTGGCATCTCCCTGCCCAATGATGCCAGTATAGGCCTGCATGAGGCTTTCGGTTTTGAGCCTGTGGGCGACTTCTCGGAAGTCGGCTTTAAATTTAATGAGTATCTCGATGTAGGATACTGGCAGTTAAAACTATGAAATTTTTTATAATGCGTTGTCTGTTGATGCTGGTGCTCTCACTGCAGCTGCAATCCTGCGTTGGAACTATTGTCGGTGCGGCAGTCGACACGACAATCGAAGTGGTCAAAGTGCCGTTCAAGGTGGCGGGCGCTGCTGTTGATATTGTCGTACCAGATGATGACGACGACTGAAGCAGCTATGAGTGAATTTGATCCAGCAAACTATGGAATTCCGACTGGCTATCGCCATTGGGTAGGAGACAAGGCAGAAGATGCGATTGGCCCTTTCTTTTTCTACATGGATGGCGATTCACCGCGCACTGCTTTTCGCGTAGAAGCCAGACACTGTAATGCCCATGATTCAGTGCATGGCGGTATCCTGATGACATTTGCTGACTACACGCTGTGTCTTGGTGCCAATGCTGGAACCAGTGAAAGTGTCGCAACGGTCAGTCTCAATTGTGAATTCACTGCACCCGCATTCACGGGTGCTATCGTGAAAGGTGAATGCGAAGTAATACGCAGAGGCGGTTCGATAGTGTTTACTCGTTGCGACCTCAAGGTTGATGACCAGGTAGTTCTGGTCGCCAGTGCAGTAATCAAGCGCATTAACATGAAGAAATAATTATTTGCCTGTCAGGGCCAGTTCCATGCTTTTGATAGTGTCGAAGATGAATTGTGGTCGCTCTGACTCCAATTCCTCGCGTGATCCATATCCCCACAAAACACCGGCGGCATTAATGCCGTTGGAATGAGCTGCGAGTAAATCTATTGAGCGGTCGCCAATCATCAGGCTTGATTCACCGATTATTCCATCCTGCAATAATCCGGCAATCTGATCATGCTTACGCACATTGTAATCTCCGCCACTGACAAATTCGAAAAACCTGGTCAGTTCAAAATTCTCCAGCACCTTTATCGCAAATTTTTCATATTTCGAGGTGCAGACTCCCATCCTGAATCCGGTGGCTTGCAGGTTTTCAAGTGCTTCCTTGATGCCTGGATAACGCACATTTTCGGCGTATCCCAATGCGGCATAACGTTCGCGATAGGTTTTGATTAACTGCAGAATTTTCTGTTCTTCAGACCAGCCAGACAGTTCACTCAGTGCAACTTCCAGGGGCGGTCCAATATAAGGCATTACTTCGGCTTCACTGCGCGGGGGTAAATCAAAACTTGTCAACGCATAGTTGAGGCAGCGATGGATGCCCTGCAGCGGATCGCTAAGCGTTCCGTCGAGGTCGAATAGCAGCGTATCGAATTGCATTGAATTCAGCCCTGTGGTCTGGATGTGTTTTGCCTGTTCCTGGTGTAGTATGCCCGAACATTACGCAATGTGGAGCGGCAATTAGTTAGTAGCGATGCCGTATCAGGTGTGCCCTGTCATGCCACACTGGTGGAACAGCACTTTGCCAAAAAAACACATTGTTAGAACAGAAAAATAATATTGGCAGGAGTTGTGCATGAGCATTTCGGCTATCGTCATCGTCATCTATCTGGCTTTCTTCGTCGGGGTGGGCATCTACCTGAATCGCAGTAACAGTAGTGCCTCTGATTGGGCCATCGGGGGCGGTACGCTGGGGATTTTCATGCTGGCGGCCGGTGTAGCAGGAACCCGCATTGGTGGAGCAGGTACCTATGGTGTTGCGGGTGACGTTATAGCCGAAGGGGTTGGGCATCTGTGGTATGCCGTCAATTCTTTTGCTGCGCTGTTTCTGGTGGGCCTGTTCTTCGCAATTCCCTATCGCAAGTTACGCGTGGTTAGTGTTGGCCAGGTGTTCGATCACCGTTTTGGTTCATACCGATGTCAATGGCTTACCAGTTTGTGTGTCCAGGCCGAGTATCTGGTGATTAACATTATCGAACCCTATGTTATTGGTTCCATTGTCAGCGGAGTAACCGGGTTGCCATTTGCGGTTGGAGTGCTGATCGGTGGCGCTTTGATCATACTTTTTACTGTGACCGGCGGATTGAAAGGAACCGCTGTTGCCAACGTTGTGCATTGTGCGGTGATTATTTTCGGCTTGCTGATTGTGGGCTATATCGCCATGCAAAACCTTGGTGGCTGGGACGCGGTGGTGAGCCAGGCCGATGCGCGACTGGCAGAGTCCAACAAGGATCCCATGAGCTGGTGGTCATTCACCGGTATTGGTTGGGCCACGATCATCGCATTGTTTATATCTGCGACTATTCATACCCCGGCCGCCTCGGTGTATGCCAACTATGCCAGTTCGGCGGCCAGACAGGATTACCTCATTCCTGGCTTCTTCCTGGCCGGGTGTGTGGCAGCGCTAATGCCACTCGTCGCCGGCTTCATTGGAATTCTCACCATGGCATCCTATGGCGCTGAAAGTGGGCTGAGCAGTTACCTTAATATTGCCCAACTGGCTCTGGACACCGGACCAATACTTGGTGGTATTGCACTTGCTGCAGTACTCGCCGCGGTAATTTCCTCCGGGGCACCGATTCTCCTGGCCAGCGCTACAATGTTTGTTAACGACTGGGTGCCCGGTTCGAAAAACTTCGACAGCGATACCCGGCTGCGTGCGTATAAGATCGTCACCGTAGTATACGGGTCAGCCGCTGCAGTCATTGCCTGGCTGGGCAATATCAGTTCTGTGCTGCAACTCCTGTTGCTTGGATTTGCCATGGTGGTGCCGCCAGCGATCGCAGTGGGCTATGTGTTCTATTGGAAAAAGACCACTGAACTGGCTGTGTTCTGGGGTATGGCATTGGGCTTCGCCAGCGGCCTCATCATGTGGTTGTTCAATACCCTGTTTGGTGGAATTGAAAACGCTACAGCGGGTGGCTTTGCGCAGTGGTGGTATGAATTGATTGAGGGGATGGGAGAATGGCGTGACCCGTCCTTTCTTACGCTATTAGTGCCTCTGATTGTTATCCCGCTGATCACAATAATGTGGCCTAACAAGGCAAGCGATGATGATCAATCCGCCGAGTTTTATAAAAAGCTCGGGAGTCTGCAGAAGAATTTCGACTGGGCCTGAGGTAACACTCCCTGATCCATCGATATCTTGCAGCATTATGAGATACTGCTCATAACTGAAAGCGTCCATGGTGGTATCCTCCAGATATCAGAGTGTGGACAGTGATCACGCCACCCACGAACATTGTTATACCAGAATATTACTATGGCAAAGAAAACTCGCGCACAGTTAAAGAAATCACCGCTTTCCGAGGTTTTGCAGAAGCCAGACTATCAGCGCACTTTCGCGCGCTTCGATTCGCGCAGCAAATTGATCTCGACGGCAATTAGCCGAATCAAGAACGGGGAGCAAGCCAAACTCGACAGCGAGAAACGCTGTGAACTGTTTCGGCGGCGCGAAGCGGAACTCACTGAGCAGTTCTCCAGCATGGGCAGGGCAGATTCCAAAAATGTAGTGTACGGGCTGGAAAGCACTATTGGCCGCACCAAGGACATTCTCTCTATCGAGTTCTTCGAAGCGGGGTTGTTGGCTGCGGTTCCGGTAGGGCGGGTGAATGTAGCGTTTGAGTCGGAATGTGGCACCGGATTTCTGGTTGGTGGCGGCTTGATGCTGACCAATAATCATTTGATCCCCAATGAAGCGACTGCCAGCATGACGCAGTTTGAACTGGATCTGGAGCCCAATCGCTAAGGTACAACAAAATCCCTGCAACAGTTTGAGCTCGACCCCAAACGGTTTTTCCTCACCAGTGCTTCAATGGACTATACCTTGGTGGCAGTGGCAGATTCATCAGCCAGCGGCAAACCGCTATCCGATTATGGCTATCATCCGATTATTCCGCGACAGGGCAAGATTCGTATTGGGGATTCGGTAAACATTATTCAGCACCCTGAAGGGCGATTGAAATCTGTCCTCGTGCATAACAGTAATCTGTTACATCTGGAAAATGCCACGGAAGCAGCAGCCTACATGTGGTACACCAGCGATACTGAACCTGGCAGCTCAGGCTCTCCCGTGTTTAATAACCGATGGGAAGTAGTTGCCCTGCATCACCGCGCCATTCCCAAGCGTAATGGCAATGGTGAGGTCTTATCAAAGTCAAATCGCACCCTTACGAACGCAGAGATCGATGCCGATCGCAATAGCATCGCGTGGATAGCCAATGAGGGAATTCGCGCTTCCAAAATTGTCGACGCGGTAACCAAGGCAGAATTAAAGAATGTTGCGCAACGCGAGATTCGCTATGACTTGATCAAATTATGGAAGAATTCCCGTACGGGTGTGTTTGGTCAGGAAAACCTGCGCACGCAGGGTCTGCCTCGCACAGGCAAAGCGCTTAGTCTCAAACGCTCCGAATTAGGCGGCGCTGACTCGATTAATATTTCTATCAGTCTGGACTAACGTTGTAATTGGCCACTGGCCTGAATCAGGAAAGGGCCTGGTTCGGCAAAGCTCTGGTCGAGCAATTTGCACAATTCCTCAGCAGTGTCGGCTCGTGCGCCGGGCACTCCAAAACTATCTGCCATTTTTACCCAATCCATTTTCGGATTGCTGATATCAAATAAGCTGGCAGCAATGTCACCCATATGCTCCACACCCAATCGTTTGTATTCAACATTGAGAATGTTGTAGGAGTGATTGGCGAATATTACTGTGGTGACATTCAAACCTTCTCTTGCCTGCGTCCAGAAACTCTGGTTTGTATAGGCTGCGCCGCCATCACCTAACAATGCTAATACGGGTCGATCCGGGCAGGCGAGTGCCGCTCCTGTGGCGCAGGGGCCGCCCTGGCCGATTGCGCCGCCAGTCAGACTTAACCAGGAGTTAGGTGCGCCATTCTGGCAGAAAGGATATGCCGCATTGCCACCGCCAGAGTCAGTGCAGACAATGACTTCTTCGGGCATCGTTGCCGCAATGGATTGGATAATGCTCTGGTTGTTGAGCTCTCCTTCTGGCCTTGCGATGTCCTTCTTTTCAAACCAGGTAATAGCTTCATTCTCTGCACCCAGTCGTTCAGCGAGGCGTTGCAAGGCATTCACTGCATCTTCTTCAATAAATGCCAGGCGACTGACCTGGCAGGACTCCGGTATCAACTGACCCGGCACGCCCCGATAGGCAAAAAAGCTGGCGGGTATCTGCCCTCCCACGAGGATGAGTTGCTCAACCCCCTCGAGTGTTTGCAATATCTGCTCCGGGAAATAGGGCAGGCGCTCAACCTTGACGCGCCCTGGGCCACCATCGATTCTGCCAGGGAAAGTGCCGGTCATGAGACGGCAGCCGGTCTTGCTCGCTATACGGCTGGCGGCTTCCAGCGCCGCTGCTGTGGCTCCGTGATTCTCCAGCAATAACATAGTCTTGCTGCCGCCACCCAGAGTCCTGGCCACTGCTTCGATTGCCATTTCATCCACGATAGCGCGTTGAGGGAGCGGATTGGGAGATACCGGCCCCCTGGATTCTCCCCAGGCGGCATCGGCCCCCATGATCAGGGTGGCAATTTGGCCAGTCGAACCAGTACTCTGGCGCAGGCTCGCGGTAAAAGCATCAGCGCCATCCTGGGCCAGAGTCTCTGCAGTGGAGCAGGATTTGATCCAGCAGGAGAAGTTGCGCGCCAGTGTGTCAATATCTGATGTCAGTGGCGCATCAAAGCCGACGTGAAAGTTGGGATGATTGCCAACGATATTAATCATCGGTGCGTTGCCGCGACGTGCGTTGTGCAGGTTGGCAATGCCATTGGCCAACCCAGGCCCCAGATGGAGCAGAGTCGCTGCGGGTTTTCCAGTCATTCGCCCATAACCATCAGCAGCGCCGGTCACAACACCTTCGAATAGCGCCAGTACGGATTTGATGCGTGGGACAGAATCCAGTGCCTGAACGAGGTGCATCTCAGATGTGCCCGGATTGGCGATACAAAGTTCTACGCCGCAATCGGCCAGTGTTTCAATGAGGGCAGTAGCGCCATTCATATTGCAATTCTCCGCTTCTGTGCTGTAATCAGGCCAGCATAGGCTGGCTTAAAGGCTGGCTATCATAGCATTGCTAACACGGCTTTACTCAAGGCAGGGAACTCATGGTACTAATCACGGACAAGGCCGAATTCGCCAACCATGTTGTCGATCTCATGCAAGGTATTGGGCCCGTTTACTCAAAACGCATGTTTGGCGGGTATGGCATATTTCTCGAAGGCCTGATGTTTGGTCTCATCGCCGAAAATACTTTATATCTTAAAGCCGATGAAGCAACCCGTCCCAGTTTCGAAGAGCAGGATTTGCTGCCTTTTGCCTATGAAAAACAGGGAAAGGTGATGCGCCTGTCTTACTATCAGGCACCCGAGGAATTCATGGAGCAGAATGAAGTGATGGTTGAGTGGGCTAACCAGGCCTATGGCACAGCACTGCGTGCAGCAGCAAAAAAGCAAAGACCTGCTGGTGGACAACGCTGATTTCTTACAACTCACCGACACTGCGTTAATTGGCCTGCTATAACAGGCCAATTTGGTTTAAACTGGCTCTCAAGTACTCGAATACATGAATCCATAAAAGGGGGATGTAATGAAAATTCGTGTTATTGCTGTTTCATTATTACTTTCGGTCAGCGGCATAAGCATCGCACAAGACGATGAGTTGCCTCGCACAATGTGGGGGCAGCCCGATTTGCAGGGAGTTTGGAACTTCAGCTCAGTGGTGCCTCTGGAACGACCGGCACAGTTTGCTGATAGAGAATTCCTGACCGACGAAGACATCGCAGCAATCGCTGCGCAGACTGAGGCCGGATTGCAGGCCATCAATAATATCGGAGTAGGCGGTTACAACACTTTCTGGACAGAAATGGGTGGTCACGAAAATAACCGTCGCACTTCATTGATTACTTATCCGGAAAATGGCCGTCTACCAGCCGCAGTGGAGGGCGTGCCTATTCAGGTGGGCGGCCTGGGGCCTGATGAGCCAGGAACACGCCCGGTGCGTATGATCGTTGGCGGTATAGCCAAAGATGGGCCGGAAGATCGGGGTCTTTCAGAGCGCTGCATCGTCGGTTTCAATGCGGGCCCGCCATTCACGCCGAATCTGTATAACAACAACGTGCAAATCATCCAGAGCAAAGATCATGTTGTGATCATGACTGAAATGATTCATGACGCGCGTATCGTGCCGATAAACGGCAAGCCCCAACTGGATGACGATATCCGCCTCTGGTCTGGTGATTCTCGTGGTTACTGGGATGGGGATACGCTGGTGGTGGAAACTCGCAATTTCAATGACTTGACCCAGTCGTTCAGTGTTTATGGAACAGCCCACGACAAGGTGCTCACTGAGCGCTTCACCCGTGTCGACCCGTTTACGGTGAATTACGAGTTTACTGTGGATGATCCAAGTACTTTCACGGATAAAATCAGTGCATTAATTCCAATGTCCAAAGTCGACGGGCTGATGTATGAATACGCCTGCCATGAGGGTAACTATGGCATGCTGAATACGCTACGCGGTGAGCGCATGGAAGAACAACGCCTGCAAGAAAACGGTCAGTAAGGCAGTTTTCCGCGTATGAAAAGGCCGGCTAATGCCGGCCTTTTTTGTGATCAGGGAAATTCAGGAATCACTCAGTGGCAAGCCTTCCGTGGTCCAGCGCAAAAGACCGCCATTTATGCTCGCTACTTGCTGATACCCGGCATCACGCAGGATGTTGTAAGCCAGAACCGAGCGTTTTCCCGATCGGCAAATGGTCATCACTGGTTTGGTATCAGGGATTTCATCAAGTCGGTTGCGTAGTTCGCCAATTGGCACAAGCTGCGCATCTGCAATTCGCACGCTTTCTTCGTCAGTCTCGGGTTTTGTCCGCACATCCAGTATATGGACCTTATCTCTGTGGGCGGCGACCCATTGTGGCGATATCTCTAATACACCGCTATACGTCCTGACTACCGGAGCCCAATCAGGTTGATCGGGTAATTCATCGTCTTCTGGTTTCCCAGCTTTAAGATTTGCCGGTACGGCAATGTCCAGTTGCTTGGGGTGGGGCAGATTCAAATTCTCCAGGAATCCTACAAAATCAGCCTCATTGGCGTGCCCGCCAATACGAGGGTTGAGTGCTTTCTCTTCGCCGATAGTGCTGGAGATACGCCCGGAGTAGTCATGCGCCGGATAGACGATACAGCTGTCGGGCAGGTTGAGGAGCTTGTCTTTAATGGAATGGTAGAGTTTATTGGCGGAGCCTTGTTGAAAATCAGTCCGGCCACAGCCTCTGATGAGCAATGCATCACCGGTAAATACCATGCTCTTGTCTTGCAGGACATAGCTCATGCAGCCGTCTGTGTGACCCGGGGTTGCGATGGCTTGTACTGAGAATTCGCCAAATTCGATTATGTCGCCTTCTTGCAGCGCTCGATCGAGTGGCTCTATCTTTGATTCCTGAGCTGCAATCAGATCACATCCGGTTGTGTGCTTGAGCAGCCATCCCCCTGTCACATGATCGGCATGGCAGTGGGTTTCCACGCAGGCCAGCAGTTTCAATTCCAGTTCCCTGATCAGGGATGCGTCGCGGTCATGTTGCTCATAAACACAATCGAGCAATATGGCTTCCCTGGTTTCTGCATCGGCCAGGAGATAGGTATAGGTACCCGAAGTCTGATCAAATAGTTGTTTTAAGATTAAGTTTTTGTTCACAGTTATTCATCCGGATCGAGGGAAATCATATGCGATTTGGCATAACGATCTCCTAATACGCCGCCTCTTTCAAATATATCTTCCGCACGTTGCAAGTCTTCTGCACTAATCTTGAGATCTGCAGCCTTGGCGTTTTCCTCCACGTACTTGACGTGCTTTGTACCTGGTATCGGCACGAAGTTATTGTCCTGCGCCAGTACCCACGCCAGGGCCAGTTGCGCGAGGGTGCATTCATTGGCTACGGCAATTTCCTTGAGTTGGTGCACAAGCTGCCAGTTGTGTTGGAAATTGTCTCCCTCAAAGCGCGGCATGGTCTGCCGCATGTCGTCGGGTTCCAGCAGTTGCATGTCGGTGATTTTACCAGTTAGAAACGCCCGACCGAGAGGGCTGAACGGCACAAAGCCAATGCCAAGTTTGTTGCAGCAGTCAATAACCTTATACTCCGGATCGCGAGTCCAGAGTGAGTACTCCGATTGTACCGCGCAGATGGGATGTTCCTTGTGTGCGCGCTGTATTGTTTCTGAAGAGCACTCGGAAAGGCCGATATAGCGAATTTTGCCAGCTTTGACGAAATCGGCAAGTGCCCCCACGCTTTCTTCTATAGGTACGTTGAAATCACGGCGGTGCAGATAATAAAGATCGATCGTGTCCGTTTGTAGCCGCTGGAGGCTTTCTTCGCAGGTTTTTTTGACATTTTCCGAAGAGCAGTCAACAGCACGCTTGCCATCTTTGTTAATAATGCCGCATTTGCTGGCCAGTACGAATTCATGCCGTCGGCTGCCAAGAGTTTCCCCCAACAGGGTTTCATTATGGCCGAGGCCATACAGGCTAGCGGTGTCGAGGAATGTGTATCCCAGGTCCAGCGCCCGATGAAGTGTCCTTTTGGATTCGTTTCTGTCAGCCTTGCCGTAGGATTGCGACATGCTCATGCAACCCAGGCCCAGAGCTGATACTTTCAATTGGCCAAGTTCGCGTTGCTGCATTGTTTCACCTCCATACTGTGACATTTACCTGGATTAATCCTAACACGGGACTCAGGTCAAAAATTCGTTCAGATTCAGTTCAGCCATAGCCCGGTAGTCTCAGTTTTGTGGCGGATAGGCCGTAAAAACAGGGATTTCTCGCAAGACCCACACCTCATTACCTGTTTTCTACGCGGCAGATTACCGCGAATCCTCACTAAACTTGTTGGCGGATAGGTGGTGGGGATTTTTTATGCCCGGAATTCTTTGCTACGATTAGGTGTTATTCAATCATCCATGAAGAGATTGATCCTGCCGAATGTCAATAATGCGCCTTATCCACACTCATCTCAAAATCCTTAATCGGGTTCTATGGGTATTGCTTTTTGGTGCGCTAAGCTTTGTATCCACTAGCTCATTGGCTGCTCCGGCGCCATTGCCAGATCCAGGCGAATACCCCCTTCCGGACGACATGAGTCGCGTGCATTTCTACCTGATCACTGTGGATGTGGGTGACATGGTCTGGGATAACTTCGGTCATACCGCGTTACGGATGTATGACGAGAATGACAATACGGATACCATATTCAATTGGGGTGTGTTTGATACCAGCGGAGGCGTAGCGGCGTTTTCATGGAATTTCTTCAAAGGCATCATGAATTACGAATTGGAAACTCATACGCCTGCTCAGGAATTTTCTGTTTACAGGCAGCAGCGCAGAACTGTCTGGCAAGATCAGATCAATCTTACGAACCCCCAGAAAGAAATCCTCTATCGTCGCCTGATGTGGAATCTGGAACCAGAAAATACCACTTATCCGTATCAGTATTTCTTTGACAATTGTACAACCCGGGTGCGGGACTATCTTGATGAGGCGCTTGGCGGAGCAATTTCCACTTATTACACAGGCATCACCAATACGACCTATCGTGAGCAGGTAATGGCGCATTATGCATCAGCTTCCCTTATTGCATTCTCTTTAAACATTCTCATGAATAGTAATATCGATCGCCCGATAAGTGAGTGGGGTGAGATGTTTCTGCCCCTAAAACTGCGCGACAGTTTACAACGCATGTCGTCACAAGTTGCCCAGGATGGGGTGATTTTGGATTTGTTATCTGAACCTCAGGTGGTCATGGAATTTCCACCGCCCTATGTGGAATCTGATGGTTACCGGGTCGCCTCAATAGTATTGCTGGCACCTGTATTGCTGCTTTTCATGATGTTGAAACGCATTCCCATGTCATATTTCGCAACACATTCGCGTATCGGGCTTAAGGCTTCCGGATTCAGTTTCAGGGTGCTCGGAGTATTGGGGCTGTTAACGGCAATATTTAGTGGCGTATACGGTAGTTTAATGCTCGGAAGCTGGTTTGTATCTGAACATCTGGATCTGCATCACAACATAAATTTATTGCTTTTCTGGCCCACAGACCTTTTGGGTATTCTGGTGGCTCTGCGCTGGATAATTTTTTGTAAACCCTGGCCGATGAATCACAATAGCGCACCATTCATTAATTATTATTTCCTGGCCCATGTTGTTGGCGTGCTGATTTATCTGGCAGTAACTGCCATTGACCTGGTCGGCCAATCCACTATGAGCATCGCACTTTATGTAGTGCCCGGGTTTTTGTTGTATACGATCCTGATTTGGTTGGTAGGTTTTGAGCCAGCCAAACCCAGGAATATGTTCTTCTAGACAGGCGATAAATACATGCCAGCTAACATATCAGGCCATGCAGAGCGAGCCGAAGCTCTGGAAGAGATGGCTGCCAAGGTCGCGCGCTCTGCCGAGCGGCTCAAGCAATTGGAAGATTGCACGCCGGAGGAAGCGCGTGCAATTCGTCGTGAGCGGGGCAATCCTTTTGCCCCGCCAGCAGCCGAGCTGTTCAGCATAGAGGATATTCAGTTTCCTCTCGATGCGGGCGCGACGCCTGCCAGGCTATACAGGCCTGTGCAGCATGCTGACTTGCAGCCTGCATTATTGTTTTTTCATGGTGGTGGATTCGTATTGGGTAATGTGGATCAATACGATACTGTCTGTCAGCAGTTGGCATACCACAGCCAGTGTATGGTCATTTCAGTCGAATATACTCTGGCACCGACGGCCAGGATCAAACAGATTCACCAGCAAGGCTTTGAATGCTGGCAATGGCTGGCGCAGAACGCAGCGAGCCTTGGTATCGATTCATCCAGGGTAGCTATCGGTGGGGACAGTGCCGGCGGTAATCTGACTCTTGGAGTCTTATTACTTTGCAAAAAACTGCAAGCAGTCATGCCTGCCTTTCAAGTGTTGATATACCCGTCAGTTGATGTATCGATGAGCTTCCCCTCTGTTGATGAATTTGCAGAGGGTTACTTCCTGACCAAAAAGGGCATGCGCTGGTTTCGCAGTCATTATCTGGAAAGTCCGGAGCAGGGTCTTGATATGGAACTGGCGTATTTGCGGCAGGACGTGTCCGGGCTACCTGCGGCACACGTTATCACGGCGGGATTTGATCCGTTACGCGATGAGGGGCAGGCTTTTGTTGACCATTTGACAGCATCCGGTGTGCCTGTAACGCATACTTGCTACACAGACCAGATACATGCATTCGTGTCTTTTGCGGGCGGGATAGCGGCTGGTTTGGATGCCATCAAAGAGATTGGTGAGATACTCCGAGCCAAGCTATAAACAATTACTCTTTTATAATCGAGCACAAAAAAGCCGAACTGCGTTCGGCTTTTTTGTTTCAACTAGTCGAGATGTTAATCGATAACAATTTCTACTCGGCGATTGCGCTGATAGGCAGATTCGCTCGTGCCCCGATCTGCTGGACGCTCTTCGCCATAGCTTACTACTTCGATCTGCGATCGGGCAGCACCATTGACGATGAGGTAATTTAGAATACCTTCTGCTCGTCGTTCTCCCAGCGCCAGGTTGTATTCCCGAGTGCCGCGCTCATCGGCGTGTCCCTCAAGTCGAATCTCCTTGTTGGGATTGGCTGCCAGATCGCGTGCGTGATAAGTCAATACGTCGCGGTCAGCCGCACGGAATTCTGCGACATCGAAATCAAAATAGAAAACAGTAGTATTAAGCGCAGCACGCATCATGCGTTCTTCGGCTGCTGCTGCCCGGGCCTGGGCTTCCGCTTCAAGCTCCTGTGTACGACGGGTCGTGGCATCAATACCAGATTCACTGGAAGCTACTTCAGTGGCTTGATTTTCAGCTTCTTCGCTGGTTGAGCTACAGGCGACCAAACCGGATAAGGTTAAGATTAATAAAGAAGTTTTCAGGAATTGTTCAATCTTCATGGTGGCTCCTTGTCGATGAAGTGCTTGTGGTACAGCTTGTATGCCTGAAATCTCGGCAATTTAGGCGAGTGCGAAGCATAACGCTTTTACCCGGCCAATTCCATTGGAGTGCCTTGACAGGCCGCTATACAGGCGAAACAATATATCGAGCAATCGTTCGGTCTCGACTTACCAATTGCCAGTATTAGTGGTAATCTTCCCGGGCTTTTCAGGACGGCCGCTGGGTTGTCCCGAACCCTTCCCGGAAGGATCCTGAGCACTAAGCTACGAAGTATTCACAAGCAGGAGAAAAATTTTGAACGCCGACTTTACTGCCGAAGAGCTGGATTTCCAGCAACAAGTTCGGGAATTTCTGGAGAACGAGTTTCCAGCAGAAATGCGTGCCAAGGTAGATGCCAATATTCGTTTGAGTAAAGACGAGCTGGTACGCTGGCAGAAGATTTTATACAAGCAGGGGTGGGTCGCGCCAAACTGGCCCAAAGAATATGGTGGCACCGGCTGGACGCCCACACAAAAACACATCTTCGGTATGGAAATGGGTTTGATCGGAGCGCCCGAGCCTGTGCCATTCGGCATGAAGATGGTGGCACCGGTGATCATGGCCTATGGCAACGATGAGCAAAAGCAGCGATTCCTGCCAGATATCCTCGAGAGTAACGTGTGGTGGTGTCAGGGCTATTCCGAGCCCAACGCGGGTTCTGACCTGGCTTCATTGAAAACCACCGCGGTGCGCGATGGTGATGAGTATGTGGTCAATGGTGCGAAGACCTGGAATACCTATGGGCAATATGCGGATTGGATTTTTTGTCTGGTGCGCACAGATAACACAGTAAAGAAGCAGGAAGGGATCAGTTTCCTGCTGATAGACATGAAGACTCCGGGCGTATCACTGAAACCGATTGTACTGATTGATGGGCACGCAGAGGTGAACGAAGTATTTTTCGATGATGTCAGAGTGCCAGCGGAAAACCTGATCGGCGAAGAGAACAAAGGTTGGACCTATGCCAAAGTTCTGCTGACTCATGAACGTACCGGTATCGCTGGCGTACCTCGCAGCGTGCGCAGGTTGAGGGCGTTAAAGCGTGTTGCAGCCGAAACCGAAGATGGCTTTGGTGGGACCATGCTGGAGAATCCGGTGTTCAAACACAAGTTGGCCAGAATTGAGATTGAACTGGAGGCCCTTGAGTTTACCGAGTTGCGTACGCTGGCTTCGCTAAGCGCTGGTAAAGCGCCAGGCCCGGAATCCTCCATTTTAAAAATTGTCGGTTCCGAACTGGCTCAGGAAATGGATGAATTATTTGTAGAGCTGGCCGGTTATCACTGCCTGCCATTCCTGCCGGAGCAATTTGAAGATGGATTTCAGGGTGACTATATCGGGCCAGGGACGTCTGCATCGGCTGCTTTGACCTATTTCAATAATCGCAAGTTGTCCATCTTCGGTGGTTCCAACGAGATTCAACGCAACATTATTAGCAAAGCAGTTCTGGGCTTGTAAGCGCAGAGTGACAGCTACCGTTTCGAGCAAGAGGATTTATAGTGGATTTTTCATACTCAGAAGAACAACAGATGCTGCAAGAAAGTGTGCAGAAGTTCGTTCAGAAAAATTACGATTTTGATACGCGTAATAAGATTATTGCCAGCGAAAAAGGCTATAGCGAAGAAAACTGGTCCTTGTTTTCTGAATTAGGCTGGTTAACCGTCCCCTTTGCTGAGGAAGACGGTGGTTTTGGTGGCTCTGCTGTTGATCTGATGGTGATGATGGAAGAGTTTGGCAAAGTTATGCTCGTCGAACCGTTTGTTGCGAACGCAGTATTGTGTGGTGGCCTGATAAGTTTACTTGGCAGCGAAGACCAAAAAGCGGAGCTGATTTCGCAGATCATGGAAGGGAAATTACAGTTAGCGCTGGCTGCGGCTGAAACTGGTAGTCGTTATAACCTGGCAAGCGTTAGCACCGCTGCAAGCACGGAAGGTGACAACCTGGTATTGAGCGGCAAGAAGGTTGTGGTAATCAATGGTGCGCATGCAGACAAATTGCTGGTGGTCGCCAGGGAAGCCGGTGATGTCCGGGATCGCAGCGGAGTTTCTGTGTTCCTGCTTGATCGTGAAACAGAAGGCGTGACCACGCATCCTTACACTACCGTTGATGGTCGTAAGGCTGCGGAAATTACATTCAAGAATGTCAAAGTGCCGGCTGCGGCGAGATTGGGCGCCAAAGGCGAAGCGCTGGCAGCGCTGGAAACAGTTGTGGATCGTGCTGCACTGGCATCTGCGGCGGAAGCCGTTGGAGCATTGGAAAGCTTGCTGCGCAAGACAGTGGAATACAGCAAGACCCGCAAACAGTTTGGTACCTCTATTAGCACTTTCCAGGTGCTGCAGCATCGAATGGTAGATATGTTTATTGAATGCCAGTTGGCGCGATCGATCGTGATAATGGCAGCAATGAAACTGGACAGTAGTGACAGCGATGCTGAAAAAGCCAAGGCTGTATCAGCTGCCAAGAGTCGGGTTGGGCATGCGATCTATAAAGTCGGCCAGGAAGCTATTCAGATTCATGGCGGCATAGGCATGACTGAAGAGCTCGATGTTGGCCATTTGTTCAAGCGGGTTACGGCTCTGGATATTCTTTTCGGGGATGAGGATTATCATATACAGCGATTTGCGGCGCTGTAGCCTCTGAACTTAAGGTTATGAGCGAACTCATCCTGGTCCGTCATGGTCAGGCATCATTCGGTAAAGATTCCTACGATAAACTCAGCGAACTCGGCATTGAGCAGGTGAGGGCGCTCGCGCGCCACTGGGAAGCCACCGGTGAACGCTTTGACCATGTTTACAGTGGCGATTTACTGCGGCAGCGCGAGACAGCAGCGGAGTTGTTGCATTTGGTAGGCGGGCAGCCCACCGAGTCTCAAATAAATCCGGCACTGAATGAATACAATGGGGATCCACTCATTCAGGTATATCTTCAGCAACACGCAGCAAACGAGGGATTTAATCCATTGCCCGCTTGGCCTGTTAAAGAAGAGGGCCTGTTCCAGAAATTGTTTGAAGGCGCAACAGCGCACTGGATAACCAATGGTTTATCCCCGCAAGCCGATCACCACGGCTTCGAATACTGGCAGGATTTCAAGAATCGGGTCTATGGGGCAATGGACCAACTGATGGCGCAGCATAATCGTGGCAGTCGCATACTGGTGTCTACATCTGGCGGTGTCATAGCCATGGCCATGCAAAGAGTATTACAATTTCCCGATGAGCGAGTCATTGCCACCAACTGGATGGTGCATAATAGCTCCGTGACCAGAATCAAATACGGCAATGGCAAGATGTCGCTTACTCAATTTAATGCGCTTCCGCATCTTGAGCATGTTGAGCGTCAGGCAATGATTACGTACCGATAAAATCAGATAGTGAGTTCTTAGAAGAAAAATAGCAGGAAGCAGTGTGAGCCAAAAGCAATTAGTAGATCAGGCAGGAGCGATCAGAGAAGGCGAAGAGCTGGACAGGGATAAACTCATCCAATACCTAGAGCCCATTCTGGGCGCTAAAGCCAGTCAAATTGAAATTAAGCAATTCCCCGGTGGATTTTCAAATCTGACCTATCTGCTGAGCAGTGGAGATGAGAAGTGGGTGCTGCGCCGACCTCCCTTTGGCTCCAAGGTTAAATCTGCTCACGATATGTCGAGGGAATTCAAAATTCTCTCCTGCTTGCAGTCCGTCTTTCCGTATGGTCCGGTACCCATCCACTTCTGTGAAGATCACAATGTGATTGGTTGCGATTTTTATCTAATGAACTATATCGAGGGTGTGGTCATTCGACGCGAATATCCGGCAGAACTGCAACTTGGTCCTGACGAAATCAGACAACAACTCTTTAACTTCTTCGATGTGCTCGGCGACCTGCATTCAGTAGATCTTAAAGCTGCAGGCCTGGACAATTTTGGCAAGCCTGTGGGTTACGTACAGCGTCAGGTTGATGGTTGGTGCCGGCGCTGGGCTGATGCCAGCACGCCAGACACAGTAAATTGCGACGTGACCATGCAGTGGTTACAGGACAATATGCCCGCTGAGAGTGGCAAAGCCAGTGTTATTCACAATGACTACAAGATGGATAATGTCATCTTTTCGGCAGAAAACCCCCTGCAAGTAATTGGTGTGCTGGATTGGGAGATGGCAACTGTTGGCGATCCGTTGATGGATCTGGGTTGCACATTGGGCTACTGGGTACAAAAGGATGATCCGGATTTTTTCCGCGAATTTCGCAATATGCCCAGTGATATCGATGGAGCGCCAACCCGTACCGAGATTATTGCCAGGTTTCAGCAACGTACTGGACTTTCCGTAGAAAATTTTCCTTTCTACTTTTGTTTTGGTTTGTTTCGGCTGGCAGTCATTGGGCAGCAAATTTACTATCGCTATTATCATGGCCTGACACAGGATCAGCGCTTCAAGGCTCTGCTTACCAAGACGGTTGTTCTGCAACAGATGTGTGAGCTTATTATCAAGGGAGAGATCCGGGATTAGATATGACATTCAAAATTGAAGAGCTTTTTAAGGTAGAAGGCAAAGTCGCTGTTGTCACTGGTGGCTCCCGTGGAATCGGCAAGATGATCGCACAGGGATTCGTGGAAAATGGGGTCAGGACTTACATTACTGCCCGTAAAGCTGAGGCCTGTGAGGAAACAGCAAAAGAATTATCGCAATTTGGTGAATGCATAGCGTTGCCTGCGGACTTGTCCACGACCGAGGGCAGGCAGGCGTTCGTGGATGAAATTACCAGCCGCGAAAGCAAACTCGATATATTAGTCAATAACGCAGGAGCTGCCTGGGGCGCGCCTTTCGCGGAATACCCCGAAGAAGGTTATGACAAAGTCATGGATATCAACGTAAAGGCTATTTTTATGTTGACCCGTGACTTGCTGCCATTGCTGCGAAAAGACGCCAGTGCTGCCAATCCCGCCCGTGTTATCAACATTGGTTCAATTGATGGCTTACGCGTATCCAGTATGGATAACTTTGCCTATGGAGCGAGCAAGGCGGCCGTACATTTCCTGACAAAAAACCTTGCCGTGCGACTCGGGCCGCAAGGGGTTACAGTCAATGCGATAGCGCCTGGACCCTTTGAAAGCAAGATGATGGATTACACGCTCAGCCAGTACCGGGATAAGATCGAAGCAGAGAATCCGTTGGGCCGTATTGGTCAGCCGACCGATATGGCGGCGCTGGCATTGTATCTGGCCGGCCCTGGGACTACATATATGACAGGACAGGTAATCGCACTTGACGGAGGTCGCCACCTTGGCGCACGGCAGGAAAGCGACGCCGACTAGAGCCTGTCGCAATAAACCATCCCGTTACCACGCAAAGGTTCCTTTTCCTGCGGGCTCTTGTTAATTTACCGCTTCCTGCATACTAAGCGAACCGGCAAGACCGGCCATCATGAAACAACAAAACCACGTTACATTGCCACGCCCGGTCATTGTGGGCATGGCCTTCATTAGCGGCTTCTGCATCATGACAATCGAGATGCTGGGCGCACGTATTATGTCTCCCTACTTTGGCGGCAGCCAGTATGTATGGGGCAGTATCATTACTATCTTTATGTTGGCTCTCGCGCTGGGCTACTTACTGGGTGGTCGCATGTCGACTCGCAATCCGAATCCGGTGACTTATGCGGTTTTCTTTCTGGGAGCTGCAGTATTTTCATTGCCCATCATATTATTCGCCGACGAAATAATGCGTCCGATCTTTCTTACTATCGAGGATCCTCGCTATGGCTCCCTGATTGCTTCAGTGATTTTGTTCCTCGTGCCAACCGGTATACTCGGAATGATCTCTCCTTATTCCGTGCGGCTCCTGGTGCAGCATCAGGATCACAGTGGCAGCATGGCTGGCCTGCTATTTTTTATTTCCACCATTGGCAGTGCGGCTGGCACGCTGGGGACCAGTTTCTACTTCGTGCTGTGGTTTGAAGTGAATCAAATTCTGTGGGGTGCAATTACTTCGTTAACAATAGCAGGGTGCTTGACACTGCTCAGCCATTACCTGCTTAACAAGTCACAACCATTGGCAACGACATCGTATGAAAAATCCGCTTAGAGCTTTAAGTACTCTGATTCTACTGGGCAGTGTAATGCTGGGTTGCAATCCTGCAATTTCTGAAACGATTCATGAAGAGCGATCCATATATCGTGACATCGTAGTTGAACAGAATGGCCCGCGCCGTTGCATGATATTCAATGTCTTCAGGGGTGATCGCAACCAGACCTGTGTTGATATCAATGACCGGGACAGATTGGTATTCAGCTATACCCGCATGAGTTTTGCCGGGCTGCTATTGAACGAAGCTCCTCAGCGTATTCTGATAGCCGGGCTCGGTGGTGGAACTATTCCACTAACCATGAGCGATATGTTCCCCGATGCCATCATCGATGTCGTGGAAATAGATCAGGCAGTAGTCAATGTGGCAAAACAGTTTTTCTTTTTTGAGGAAACCGACAACATGCAGGTGACGGTGGCTGATGCGCGCAATTTCGTGAAGCGGCGTGGGCTTGAAGGCCAGCAGTATGACTACATCGTGCTCGATGCGTTCACTGGTGACTATATCCCTGAGCACCTGTTAACCCGCGAGTTCCTGGAGGAGGTTAAGGCCATAATGGCTCCTGGTGCGGTATTGGTAGCCAATACTTTTTCCACCAGCCGCTTCTATGATCATGAATCGGTCACCTACCAACGGGCATTCGACGAATTCTTTAATTTTAAACTTCCTTCTTCGGGCAACCGAATTATCCTTACGCAGAATGAACCACTACCCCCTCGTGGTGAACTTGTCACTCGTGCCCAGCGACTTGTGGAGAGAGTGGAAAAGTACGGCGTGCCTCTGCTCGAATATCCAGCGCGACTATCCACCCGCGTAGACTGGGACATGAGTCGGCGTGAACTGACTGACCAGTATGCACCGGCGAACCTATTACGTGATAACTAGGAGGAAATAATAATGAAACGTTCTTTTTTAGCACTTGGAAGTATGTTGGTTCTCTTGTGGGCCGGTTTTGTTCAGGCTGATGTGACTGTAAAAGCGGATGTTGTTTACGGCCATAAAGATGGCATGGCACTGGTCTACGACGTACTACAACCAGAAAACGCCAATGGCGCGGCAGTAGTCTACATGGTTAGCGGTGGCTGGTTTTCTCGCTGGGCACCACCGGAGTCTCGAGTTGAGCGGTTCGGGTACTTGCTTGATGCGGGGTTTACTGTGATACCTGTTCATCATGGCAGTGCACCTCGATATCATGTGCCTGATGCCTATAGTGATGTCAGCAGGGCTATCCGCCATATCAAACGTCATGCAGAAGAGTATAACGTGGATGCCAATCGCATTGGCGTAACAGGTGGCAGTGCCGGCGGACACTTGTCATTGATGCTGGGTCTTGACTCCAGTGAAGGCAAGACTTCAGAGCGTGATCCGATCCTGCGTTTTGATAATCACATTGCTGCGGTTGTGGCTTATTTTCCACCTGTAGATTTACGTCGGCTTACTGGTCCAAACGATAGGTTTCCAGCGTTGAATTTCGATCAGGAGAAAGCTGCTGCGATTTCACCGATTCTACACGCCGATGCTGGTGATCCGCCGACACTATTGATTCATGGTGATGCGGATGACCTGGTAGATATCAGTAATTCTGAAATCATGCACGCTGAGTTTCAAAAGCAGGGTGTGAAGACAGATTTCATTACCATCCCTGGCGCCGGACATGGCTTTCGCGGTGAGGATGCCCAACAGGCTGGAGCAGCAACACTGGCCTGGTTCGAAGAGCATTTGCTGGACTGATTTACTACAGACTGGCTGCCAGGCGCGTTCCCTGATCTATGGCGCGCTTGGCATCCAGTTCGGTTGCTACATCCGCGCCTCCAATCAGGTGATTGGGTTTTTGCAGACCTTCGACGATTTCACGTAAAGGTTCCTGCCCGGCACAGATCACAATATGGTCCACCGGCAATGATTGCGGTTCATTGCCGACCATCAGGTGCAGGCCAGAATCATCAATTCGTTCATACTGGCAGCCAGGAATCATCTTGACGCCGCGCTTTACCAGTCCAAGTCGATGAATCCAGCCAGTCGTTTTTCCCAGGTTCTTGCCGAGACCTTCTGCTTTGCGCTGCAGCAGATAAATGGTCCTGGGAGAAGGCGGTACTTGCTCTTCCATGCCCTCAATGCCACCCCTGACGTGGAGCTTTTGATCAATACCCCATTCCCGCATGAATTGATCGATATCGAGACTGCTGGGTTTGCCAGCATGAGATAAAAATTCCGCGACATCAAACCCGATTCCGCCTGCGCCGATAATGGCTACTCGCTTGCCAACCTCCACTTTGCCATTGATAACGTCAATATAACTGACGACAGATGGATGCTCTATGCCTTCAATGTGAGGTACGCGTGGTTTGATGCCTGTTGCCAGAATCACTTCGTCAAAATTAGTTTGATTGAGTTCATCTGCCGAGATTCGCCGGTTTAATGTGATGGTGACTCCCAGCAATTCGAGCTGTCTTGCGAAATAGCGCAGGGTTTCAGTAAATTCTTCTTTGCCTGGAATGCGTTTCGCCAGGTTGAACTGACCGCCAATCTCGGCGGCCGAGTCGAATATTTCAACCTTATGTCCGCGTTCGGCCGCAGTAACAGCGGCTGCCAGGCCCGCAGGGCCGGCGCCAACCACTGCGATTTTTCTGGGAGATTGTGTTGGCTCAATCTGCAACTCCAATTCGTGGCAAGCACGAGGATTCACCAGGCAACTGGTTAATTGGCCATTAAAGATATGATCCAGACAGGCCTGATTACAACCAATGCAGGTATTGATTTCATCTGCGCGCCCGCTTGCTGCTTTGTTAGCGAATTCGGCATCGGCCAGTAATGGTCTTGCCATCGACACCATGTCCGCTTTGCCATTGGCAATGATGCGCTCTGCCACATCAGGCGTATTGATTCTGTTGGAAGTTACGACTGGTACAGAAAGCTCCCTTCGGAATCGGGCTGTAACCCATGTGAAGGCTGCGCGAGGTACTTTGGTGGCAATAGTTGGAATTCTGGCTTCATGCCAGCCAATGCCTGTGTTGATGATATTGACCCCGGCGTCACATAGCGCACGGCCCAATTCGATGACTTCTTCTGCACTGCTCCCACCTTCAACCAGGTCGAGCATGGAGAGTCTGAAGATCAGGATAAAGTCATTGCCCACTGCGGCGCGAACTCGCCGTACAATTTCCAGCGGTAGCCTCATACGATTGGTATAACTACCGCCCCATTTGTCGGTACGCTGATTGGTGCGCGCAACGATAAACTCATTGATGAAATACCCTTCCGAGCCCATGATTTCGACGCCGTCATAACCAGCCCCCTTGCAAAACACAGCGAAGTCGGCGAACGCCTGGATTTCCTGTTCTATGTCCTCGGTAGTAGCTTCTCTGGGTGTATAACGATTGATGGGTGCTTTGATAGGGGAAGGGGCAATCAGGTTTTCGTGCCTGGAGTAGCGCCCTGTATGCAGTATCTGCAGGCAGATTTTGCTGTCATGTTTATGCACGGCATCGGTTATCTGGCGATGTTTTTCTACCTGGCCAGTTTGCTTGAAAACAGGCTCGGCGCCTTCAGGCAGGCAAAATTTACTGGGCATAAAACCGCCAGTAACGATCAGGCCGATACCGCCTGCGGCTCTCTCACCATAAAAGGCTGCCATGCGCTCATGGCTGTCAGGAATATCTTCCAGCCCTGTGTGCATCGAGCCCATCAACATTCGGTTGCGTATTGTGGTGAACCCAAGATCGAGAGGTTCAAGCAGGTGAGGGTAAGGCGATTCCAGGCTATCGGGCATGTGAGCAGTAATACCTGGCCCGTCAGTTTTTACTTATTATGGATCGCAGTGCATCTATATCCAACAATACGATTTCCCGATTGCTGACTTCGATTAATCCTTTGCGCTGCAGGCCGGTAAAAATTCGACTAACCGTCTCAACCGTGAGGCCCAGATACTCTCCAATATCACTGCGTGTCATAGGAAGCAGAAACCGGGTAGGCGACAGGGAAACTCTGGCATAGCGGCTGGATAAACCTAGCAGGAAAGAAGTTGTTCGTTCCTCTGCGGTATAGCTGCTGAGTAATGTATGTATTTGCTGGTCTTTGGCTATTTCATTGCCCATGATGGCAAAAAAGTGGTGCTGTAAGCTGGGCAATTCATGGCTGAGGCGTTCCAGTTGAGTAAACGGAATTTCACAAATTGAAGCGTGCTCCAGTGCTACAGTTGAATTAGCGTAGGCTTTGCTGGCAATGCCATCCATGCCTATGATTTCTCCAGGCAGAAAAAACCCGGTAACCCGGCTCTCACCATTCTGTTTAAGCATATAAGATTTAAAGCTACCAGACCTTACGGCATAGACAGATTTAAAATTATCGCTCTGGCGGTAAAGGTGGTCACCCTTTTTGTACGGCCTGTTGCGCTCGACGATCTCGTCAAGCTGATGAATTTCAGACTTGTTCAGGGCAATCGGTAGACACAGTTCGTTAAGCCGACAGCTGGCGCAGGATATGTTTGAGTTATGAGGGCAAAGTTTGCGATCTGTATTCGCGCTTTCCATGGCAATTTCTTGTGCCAGACGATCAGGGTCTTTGCCAGAAGTAGATATACTTGTCATCGCCTCTCCATCAGGTGCCATGCACTTACTGGGCTCTAATTTAACAGAAAAATCGGCCTTCATATACCCGAATCACACCTGGGAGGGGTGGCCCGGACTCCCTTCCATTTCCAGCATTTTCCGGGAGGCCTGGAAGCCACAGCAGAATTAATAATGCACCAACACGATTTCGCAGGGCATCCCGCGCCGAAACATTGATTTGTGACAGTTTTCACGTAAAACTGACCGCTATAATTGGGTCTCGTAGCGCAATCTGCCAAGGAATTATGATGAACTATAACAAGCTACTGGTGATCATCGAGCCGGAAAGTGATCATCAACCAGCCCTCGAAAAGGCTGTTCAGTTGGCGAAGTTCGCCGGTGCGGAATTGGAATTAATGATCTCGGATTATAATACCTACCTGGACGATGGGTATTATTTTGAACCGGTGCAAGCGCAAAAACTGCGCTATGAACATGGCGAGCAACAAATGCATCAGCTCGAAACCCTGGCGCAGCCTCTTAGAGATGGTGGGTTAGAGGTGTCAGTAGTTACGGCATGGGCTAACCCGCCTTACCGCGAAATCGTGGAGCGAACTCGCAGTACCAAGCCTGATCTGGTTATCAAGAGTACGCGCCACCACCACAAGCTTTCGCGCTTGTTTCTGTCGAACGAAGATTGGGAATTGGTGCGATACTGCCCGGCGCCCCTGTTGCTTACCAAAGACAAGAGTTGGACAGCCGCGCCAGTATTCCTGGCTGCAGTGGATCCGGATCATTTGCATGACAAGCCGGCGGCTCTGGATGAGAAAATTTTGCAATCTGCAAAAAGTCTGGCGGAAATCTCCGGCGGCGCAGTTCATCTCTACCACTCATCCTGGGTGCCACCGTTATCAGGGGTCTACCCAGTAATGGCTGATCCCGCAGAGGAACAAGCCAAACTGAATAAATTCTCAGTCGAGCACGGCGTTGCTTCGGAAAATTGTCACTGGTCAAACGTTGAGATTGTGCAGGGCATGCCCGAAGTGGTAGCTGAAGCAGGTGCCAGCGTTGTTGTTATGGGAGCCATCTCACGCTCGCGCCTGGACCGTATTCTGATTGGCAATACTGCTGAAAGAGTATTGGACAAGCTCGAATGTGATGTTCTCGTGGTCAAGCCTGACAATATGCCAGCAATGAATACTGTATTGCTCTAGAGGCTGTTTTTTCGCCTCACGAGCCGCGCGCGTCGAGGATGAAACACCTCCTAGTCGTCACTGTCGCCTACGTGCACGGTCAATACATCGCAGGTGGCCCCGTGCAGTACCTTGATCGCAGTTGAGCCTAACAGGATTTTCCATCCTGAATGGCCGTGACTGCCGATTACAATGGCGTCAGCATTGATTTCACTGGCCAGATTCCTGACCTCCGGTGCCGGCGCCCCGAGCAGGGTATGTACACAATCCTTACCTACGCCGATATCCTGGGCGATTTTTTCCAGGCGCTGTTCCGCCATGTTTATGGCTTCCTGCTGCAGTTCGCTGATGTTCACTGCATATATATCCATGCTATAGGCCGCTGCGACGGGTTCCACTACATGCACTAAATGGAGCTTGTTCGCATCATCGCCCGACATGCGCACGGCAGTATCAATAACTCGTTTAGAGTCTTTGGATAGATCCACTGCTACCAGAATCTTGTTATACATCGCTCTTACCTCCACTCATTGCTCGAACGGTTAAAGCGCAACCGATATACGTACATTTGGACAATAACCCTTATCCTCAGGGACATAGCTGATATATGTCAACATCGAGATGCTAAATTCGGCGGTATTACAAGTAGGGTGAAAACAGCCAGGCTATAGCATCCCTGAGCTTCATCCAGTAAGGGCGCGCTTGTAACTGACCCTCGTTGAGTTGCGAGCATAGCGCGAGGCGACGCTCGAAATACTCATGCAGACTGTGATTGAACTTCTCGCTAAATACTTCAACCCCCAATTCAAAATTAAGCCTCAGGCTCCTGGGGTCCATATTGGCCGACCCGACCAATGAATAATTATCATCGATAATCAGGGCTTTGGTATGTACGAATGGTTCAGGCTGCAGGTATACGTTTAATCGTTTGAACAATATGTGTTGTAGATTATGTTGGGCTGCCCAGTGCGCCAGGTGAATATTGGTTCGGGCAGGTAATACGATGCGTACATCGATACCTCGCAAGCGTGCACCTATCAGGGCACCTACTAGTTCGTAGCCGGGTAAAAAATACGGCGTCATTATCCAGATTCTTTTTGTGGCAGTAGAGAAGACTCCCACTAATAGTTCATTAAGTCGATCCAGGTTTTCATTTGGGCCGTCGAGGATTAGTCGAGTCCAGTGCTCGCTACCAGCCAGGTTGGAATTTGCAGGCGCATGGTCAATAGATCGAGTGTTGCCGCAACAGTAGTGCCAGTCCTTCAAGAAAGCGCGCTCAAATTCATCGACAATTTTCCCGGTAAAACGGAAATGCAGATCCAGCGATCGTTTGGGGTTTTCTTCTCGCGCGCCTAAGTGCGTATCACTTATGTTTTGGCCGCCTGTGTAGCCAATTTTTGAATCTATCACCAGTAATTTGCGGTGGTTGCGCATATTGAGCTGCAGGGAAGGCGGTGCAAATGTGATCGGATTGAAGTATCTAAAATTAAGATCGCTCTTTCTTAGCGCTCTGCCAATACGTGGTGGATAGGCCAATTCGCCGAGCCCGTCAACTATGAGTCGCACATCAACGCCACGCTTTTGCGCATCGGTAAGCGCGGCGACGAAATCACAACCGGTTTCATCCCGGCGAAATATGTAGGTAGCACAGTAAACACTTTTCTGTGCCTGTCGAATATCTTCCAGCATCGCCGGATAAAGCGCTTCTCCATTTTCCAGCACTTTGATTTCGTTAGCAGACATGAGGCCGCGGCCTGTGAGTGTTTCTCCAACATACGAAAGTGGGCGTAGTGACGTGCCTTCAGGTTCGGCAATATTGTCATCTTTGGCTTTCAGTGTGCCCAGTCGGTAATCACGTTGAGCCCGCATGGAGATTCGATTAATACCGAAAATAATATAGATAAGTGGGCCGACCAGAGGCAAAACCAGACAGAAGGCCACCCATGCCAATGCGGATTGTGAATCGCGCTTGGTGAGGAGTGCATGGAGGGCTGCACTTATCGCAGCAATGCCCAGCATCAGAGTAATCAGGACTGCAAGAAATACTGAATCAAACAGACTGGGCATGATGAGGCTCGCTAGTTAAGGATAGATCGGCGAACAACGGGCAGTGATCAGACAGTTTCCGCCATGGTTTCGTGGAGAGTGCCGTGCTTTGATGCACATTGAATCCACGCACGTAAATTCTATCCATGCTCAGTAAAGGAAAGCGGGCAGGGTAGGTTTTTGCCAGTTTGTGATGGTGCTGGAAGTGTGCTTCAACGAGTTTCACTTCCTGTGTCAGTAATGTGTGGCACTGCTTACCCCAGTCATTGAAATCGCCTGCAAGAATAAGGGGCGCAGATGCTGGAATTTCGCTGCCAATATAATCAATCAACCTTTCCATTTGCCCCCTACGCTCACGAGCAAACAGACCAAAATGAATGCAGAGCAAATTTATACCGTTATCCAGCACGCCATGGAGCATCCCACGTTGAGACAGTTTCATAGTGCTTACGTCTATATTGCTCCAGGTTTTGATTGGCATCTCGCTGAGGATAGCATTGCCATGATGGCCATGTTGGTAAATGGCATTTTGACCATAGGCATAGTGTGACCACACTGTATCTGCCAGATATTCAAACTGGTTCTTGTCGGGCCATTCAGGAAGTGCCTTCTCATGCTTGCTATTGGCGCCGATGACCTCCTGCAGGAAGACTATATTGCTCCCGGTTTGCCGCAAGCTGTGGCGTATTGCCTCCAGAGTAAAGCGGCGATTCCCCATGGAAAACCCCTTGTGGATATTCAGGCTCAGTACACGAAAGTCATTCATTGATCTTAACTTTTGACCTTAACTATAGGGCTTTGACTTGCATCAATACACATTATTCCAAGCATGCCAACATTTATCCATGACACAAGAGAATTTCTCTCAGAGACATTAGGAGTCATTTATGGACCTTAAGCGAGCGCGTCAGAATCTGGTTCAGTTGGAAGCTGCGCTGGAGGCGCGCCACGCGCGCACTCACAAACATATATATGAAAAAGAGATGTCGAGTGCGCATAGTTTTAGCGATCAGGCCAAAGACGCAGAAAATGATGCGCTCGTGCTGGCACTGGAAGAGGATAGTCTTGTGGAGCTAGCCAGGATAAAACGCGCTTTTGAACGCCTGGAAGATGGAAGCTATGAGTGGTGCGCCTCATGTAACCAGCCGATACCTGAATCGAGATTGCGGGCCATCCCTCACACCGACAAGTGCATGGAATGCGCCGCTGAGATGGGTGAATCAAGTTAGTCCGAAAGCTGACGGATTGTGTGGCCGCAATATTTACAAAACCTGGCATCCAGTTCGTGGCCACGAGCTTTGCAATTTGTGCACTCTCGTTTGTCCTGCGCCGTAGCTGTATTACGGCGCTGAAACTCCTGCATTAATTCTGCGCCAATGATGCCGGTTGGAACGGCGATTATGGCGTATCCACATATCATTGCCAGTGCAGCAACAAACTGACCCACGGGGGTGTGGGGAGAGATATCCCCGTAACCGACCGTAGTGATCGTCACAATAGCCCAGTAGATTGAGCGCGGTATATTCTCGAAGCCATTTTCGGGTCCCTCAATGATGAACATTAACGCGCCGAAAATAACGATGAGGGTGAGAACTGAAAAAAGAAAAACCAGAATTTTGCGTCTTGCCTGCAATAGCGCCGAATAAAGCAAGTTGGCTTCGCCCATATAGCGAAATAGCTTCAGAATTCGAAATATGCGGAGTACACGCATGATGCGAATAACAATGAGGTATTGCGCGGAAGGGATGAGAAATGCGATGTACGTAGGCAAAATTGAAAACAGATCGATCAAGCCATAGAAGCTGAATATGTATCCACGCCTATCCGGTGTGCTGAAAATACGCAGTGTGTATTCGATCGTGAAAACAATCGTGAAAAGCCACTCCAACGTATAGAGAAACTGCCCGTTGGAGTTGTGGAAGCGCTCGACTGAGTCAAGCATTACAGCGGTCACGCTGGCCAGTATCAAAACGATTAACAGGAGGTCGAATAGTTTGCCGGCCCGAGTTTCATAGCCGAAAATCACATCGAAAATTGCCCGTTTTACTGGATCTGTAGGTGGCTGCATGCCCGCGCGTGTTTGCTCCGAGTTCTGGTTGATGGGAATTTTCAGGAACCAGCCTACTTGCGTGGAGGCTTCAGGACAAGCACGTCGCAGGGGCAATCTTCCAGTATTTTCTCAGCGGTATTACCCACGATGGCCCGTTCCAGGAAGTTGCGTGACAATGCGCCAATCACTAACAGGTTTGCATCTTCACTTTTAAGATAATTCACCAAAGATGGTACAAGGTCTCCATGAGTGAGGTGTGAATTGGACTTGTCGATATTATGTTTTTCAAGCAGCTCATCGAGCTTTTCTTCATGTTCCCTGCGAATTCTTGCCAGATGCTCCGATGTGTCGGTTTCTGGCGGAAACATGGAGCTCACAAAGGGGAAATAAGAGTGAAATACACATGCCTTCTGCGTGAGTAATTTCGCAAGGAATTGAGTGGTCGCAATCAGTAAGTGATCCAGTGTGGCCTGGGCACTTTTGGGATGGAGTGGATCGACTGCTGTCACCAGGCTGGCCTCACCATTCCAGGTGTCGGGTTTCGCTAGCCAAAGTGGAGCCGGGCATTTACGGATCAAGCGCCAGTCAGTATTGGTGATTACCGAGCGCTCCAGCAAACTATGATGATGAGTGCTTTTTAACACCAGATCGGGTTTTGACTCCCGTACATGATTGATTATGGCTTCGCCCAGATGGTGATGCTCATTAAATGTGGTCTTGCAGGAAAGGCCCTCTTTCGCAAATTCTTCCTGAAGTTCTTTCAGCTGGTTCTGATAGTGGGCTGTCCAGAGTTTACGCTGGACAGCAAAAAAATCTGCATCCACTCCTGCGTAGATATAGGAATGCTCATTCAACGAGTTATTGCTGTTGATAAAGAAATCAACTTCTGCCCCTGATGCCTTGGACAGAAGTTTTGCTCTTGCGATTATAGGATCCCTTTCGAGCGTCGGGTCAATTACCGTGAGTATCTTATTGAGTTTGTCCATGCCGATCTCCTGCCATGCGGTTCGTAGTTTCAGGGTAACCGCCCGAGAGGCTGTACTCAGATACAGCCTCCCTTATGCAAGCGGCTAACAAAGCTCGTGTGATGGCTCTCACTTAATCGGAATGCGCTTTGCGGACTCTGTTTCTTCATCAGGTTTGCCGCGTGGCACAGTCAGCGTCAATACTCCGTCATCGAATTGAGCTTTGATATCTTTTTCACTAATCCCGGGACTAACGTTGAAGCTGCGGGTGATAGAGCCACTGCTGCGTTCGCGCCATATTACCTTCCCGGATGCCTTCTCTTCTGCTTCGGTGCGTTTACTGGCCGCAACCGTTAGCACATTATTTTCCAATGTGATGCTGATGTCATCTTTCTTGACGCCTGGCAGGTCGGCATGTATCTGATAGTTGTCTGAATTTTCATGTACATCGACCCGCATGCCGGCCAAGGTGTCAGAAGCATGCCCTTTTAGAGAGGGCATGTTAACGCCGCTGAAAAAATCATTAAAGATTGAATCAAAATCAAAAGAACGGTGTCTAGGTAAAAGATTCATCGTATCCTCCTCTATGTCTAAAAAAACGTCAATTCAATAAGCCTGAAAAACCAGGGATTGCCAATTCATGACTTCCTGTTGAATGATCTGTGGATACCTGCCATCCTTTTCAAGTCCTGAACCTATTTTTAATCCAAATCAGGAATAGTTATTGATGCAGGTCAAGCGAGTTGCATCGGACTGCCCTACACTGGCAGCGTCGAATCATGAAGAGGAGTGAAAGATGAAAAATAGTAAGCGGGTCCGCTATGCAGCTTTATTGGTGCTTTTACCGCTATTCCTGTCTTGTAGTGAAAATGCTCCTCAAGATGCTGCAGGGAGAGTTCGGGTTGAGACTCCATTTGTGCCGGATATAAGTATCAATGCTGTCATGGTTGCCCAGATAGATCACGCTTCACATTTCATCTGGGATGCGGCGAATCCTGATCTGCCAGTTACTGAGGTCGATTGGCAAGAAGTTGAGCATCATGCGATTCAGCTCATTTCGAGTCGGGCTGCCATCAGTATGGGTGGTACAGGCGTGAATGATTCGTACTGGATAGCCCAGCCATCCTGGCGCGAGTATGTTAATGATATGAATGACGGCGCGTTGCTGGCGCTGGAAAGTGCGCGTAATGCCGATAGAGCCGGTTTAAGCCGTGCTGGAGATATATTGATTGAATCTTGTGAGTCCTGTCATCAACAATTTAAACCATCTGCACCAACGGAAGGGATGGTGCATCCACACTAGCCAATACGTCAGCGATCTAGCTGGCGTTTTTGATCATATTGCGAGCGATGATCAACTGCTGAATCTGGCTGGTGCCTTCATATAGACGGAACAAGCGCACGTCACGGTAAAATCGCTCGACGGCATATTCAGCCATATAACCGGCACCACCGTGAATTTGCACAGCGCGATCAGCCACCCGCCCGACCATTTCTGTTGCGAACAACTTACAGGCGGAAGATTCCATGGTGATATTCTCACCGGCGTCGCGCTTGCGCGCCGCGTCCTTCACCATGCATTTGGCTGCATAGGTCTCTGTCTGGGAATCTGCCAGCATAGCCTGGATCAATTGCTGTTCGGCAATTGGCTGGCCGAATTGCTTGCGCTGGATGGCATACTCCAGTGCGTCCGCGATTAATCTTTCTGCTACGCCAACACTGACGCCGGATATATGCAGGCGACCGCGATCCAGCACTTTCATCGCCGTGATGAAACCTTCGCCTTCTGCACCAATAATATTCTCAGCCGGCACACGACAGTCTTCAAAAATTACGTCACTGGTTAGTGAGCCCGATTGCCCCATTTTCTTGTCAATCTGACCAATGGTGATTCCGGGCGTATCTTTTTCTACGATGAATGAAGAAATGCCTCTCGCACCCTTGATGTCAGGGTTGGTTCTGGCCATTACATTGAATGTATCAGCGACAGCGGCATTGGTAATGTATCGCTTGGTACCGTTGAGTATGTAATGGTCACCATCCCGACGCGCCGTGGTTTTTAATGAAGCTGCGTCGGAGCCGGCATCCGGTTCGGTCAAACAAAAGCAGGAAATCCATTCTCCGCTGGCATACTTGGGCAGGTATTTCTGTTTTTGCTCTTCAGTACCGTTAAACACGATGGCGGCGGAACCAATACCATTGTTTGTACCCATGATCGAACGAAATGCTGGGGAGGTGCGACCGAGGGTGATGGCTACCTCGATTTCCTCTTCCATGGTTAATCCAAGGCCGCCATACTCTTCCGGGATAGTGAGACCAAACAGCCCCATTTCTTTCATTTCCTGCAGGATATTGTCCGGCAGTTTCGCACCCTCGGCCATCTGGTTTTCGGCGGGAATCAGCCGCTCTCTGACGAAGCGATCAATCAGATCGACAAGTTGTTTGAGTGTTTCCTGGTCGCGAATCATTTTTACCCCCTGAAAGCGAGCCGCTAAGCTATCACAAGCTGTGGTTTTATGCGACTACAGGCAGCGTATTCACTGGCCTGAACCTTAATTCCACCGTCCATAGGGCTATGCTAGAATGGCCGGCCCGCGGCCTGTTGTGCGGAGCTCGCAGCTCAACGGATGACTAAACGCCCGGTGACACCCATGGCGGACTTAATAAGTCTGCCAAGGTCATGGAATAAAAGCAGTCGTGACGATATTGTCTATCAATAGCGTACCTGTCTGCTAAAGAATTCAAAGAGAGTTAGCATGCCCATTGATAAACTAAACGAAGCCTTTATTTACGGTGGCGGTCGTTCCGCTTTTGGTCGCCACTCCGGTGCCTTGTCTCCTGTTCGTCCCGATGATCTTTTAGCCCATGTGGTAAAACACGTGGTAGATAAGGGTGGCTTTCCTGCGACCTCCTACGAAGACGTTGTCATGGGTAATACCAACCAGGCTGGAGAGGACTGTCGAAACGTGGCCCGCTTTGCAGCACTGCGTGCAGGCATGCCTGAGCAAGTGGCGGGTATTACAGTCAATCGGCTCTGCGGTTCGGGGTTGGCTGCCACCCTCGATGCGGCTCGCGCCGTAAAGGTCGGTGAAGGTGAGTTGATGCTGGCCGGTGGTGTTGAATCCATGAGTCGGGCGCCTCTCGTGCTTTCCAAGGCGCAAAGTGCATTTGATCGTGGACAACAGATTGCTGACAGTACGCTGGGCGCACGCTTCACCAATCCCGCTTATGCAGCAGCATTCGGCAATGACACAATGCCGCAGACTGCTGACAATATCTCGAAAGATCTGGGCATCTCTCGTGAGGATAGCGACATATTTGCAGCGGCTTCCCAATCAAAATATGAGGCGGCTCGTGTTGATGGTTTTTTCAAAGACGAAATTATTCCTATTGAAGTACCGCAGGGTCGCAAGAAACCCGCAATAACGGTTGATGCTGATGAGCATCCCCGCCCGCAATCCGATCTCGAAGCGCTTGCGGGATTGCGCACATTGTTTGAAGGAGGCGTTGTCACTGCAGGCAATGCTTCGGGCATCAATGATGGCGCTGCGGCGCTGATTGTTGGCAATCGTGCCATTGGTGAAGAACATGGCATCGCTCCGCGTGTAAAAATTATTGCTGGTGGCGTGGCTGGCGTAGAACCGCGAGTCATGGGTCTTGGGCCCGTGTTCGCAATTCGCAAGGCGCTGGAACGCGCCGGACTCGAACTTAAAGATATGGATATTATCGAGATCAATGAAGCCTTTGCGACCCAGGTATTGGGTTGCCTGAAAATGCTGGAAATTGATTTTACCGATTCGCGGGTCAATCCCAATGGTGGGGCGATCGCGGTTGGTCATCCCCTCGGCGCGTCCGGTGCGCGTATTGCATTGACAACCATGCGCCAGATGGAACGCACAGGCGCCAGGTATGCAGCTATCAGCCTTTGTATTGGTATTGGCCAGGGTGTTGCTGCAATTCTGGAACGCGTCGAGTAATCAAATTTAAAACAAATCACTCTATAGATAGATGTAAGGAAATTTCATGTCGAACGTAGTCAGTTACGAACTTGTCGATAATATCGGCGTAATCAGTGTGAACAATCCGCCGGTCAATGCCTTGGCACAAGTCGTGCGGGAAGGTATCGCCAAAGCAATTGAACAGGCGCAGGCAGATGACTCCGATGCAGTCGTATTGCGCTGTGAGGGTCGAACTTTTATTGCCGGTGCTGACATTACCGAGTTTGGCAAACCACCAAAGGAACCCAGCCTGCCAGATATTCTCGTTACTATCGAGAATTCCAGCAAACCCATCATTGCGGCCATTCACGGCACAGCACTTGGTGGCGGATTCGAAGTTGCGCTGGCCTGTCATTATCGCTGCGCGGTTTCGACTGCCAAGGTTGGATTGCCGGAAGTAAATCTGGGTCTGCTACCTGGGGCCGGTGGAACCCAACGAGTACCACGAGTCGCTGGCGTCAAGGCCGCTCTGGATATGATTACATCGGGCAAGCCTGATCCTGCCGCCAAGGCCCATGATATGGGGCTCATTGACGAGGTGGTTGATAGCGATGATCTGCAGGCTGCTGCGGTGCAGTATGCCAAGGATCTGGTTGAATCTGGCGCACCGCTCAAACGCATCAGGGATATCACCATCGATCCGGAATCTATTGAACCCAGGTTTTTCGACACAGCACGTAAAAATCTCGCCAAACGTGCACGTGGGCAAATAGCACCTGATCGTATTGTGTCTTGCATCGAAGCTGCTGCGACCAAACCCATGGATGAAGGGCTAAAGGTTGAACGCGAACTTTTCAGTGAGTTGGTCAAGTCACCTGAATCTGCCGCCATGCGACACATCTTCTTCGCCGAAAGACTGGCAGCAAAAATCAAGGACCTGCCGAAAGAGACTCCGACTCGCGAAATCAGGAAGGTGGCGATTATCGGTGGTGGCACTATGGGTGGTGGCATTGCCATGTGTTTTGCCAATGTTGGTATTCCAGTCGTTATGCTGGAAATTTCTGCCGAAGCACTGGAGCGCGGCAAAGGTATCGTTCGGAAGAACTATGAGATTACCCAGAAAAAAGGCAAGATGTCAGCCGAACAGGTTGAGCAGCGCATTGGCCTGATCAGCGGTACCACGTCATATGATGACCTTGGCGATGTAGACCTGGTGATTGAAGCTGTCTTCGAAAGCCTGGATCTAAAGAAAGAAGTTTTTGCCAAACTCGATGCCGCCTGCAAACCTGGCTGTATCCTCGCCACCAATACTTCCTATCAAGATGTCGATGCCATAGCGAATTCCACGAGCAGGCCGCAGGATGTACTCGGCATGCACTTCTTCTCACCGGCCAACGTAATGAAATTATTGGAAGTCGTGCGAGGCGAAAAAACTGCTGATGACGTACTGGCCACGGCGATGTTGATTGGCAAGAAAATCGGCAAGGTTTGTGCGCTGGCGCGCGTTTGCTATGGTTTTATCGGTAATCGCATGGTCAGTGGCTACGGCCGCGAAGCACAACGCTTGTTGCTGGATGGCTGCACTCCTACTCAAGTGGATTCAGCATTGGAAGGATTTGGTATGGCCATGGGACCACTCGCTATGGGCGATTTGGCTGGCCTGGATGTGGGTTATAAGGCACGCCAGGGACGAACCGATTTGCCTGATGATCCAGCCCTGTATCGTATGGGAGATGTACTCGTGGAAATGGATCGGCTCGGTCAAAAAACCGGGGCAGGTTTTTACAAATATGATCCACAGACACGGGCCCGTATGGCTGATCCTGAGGTCGAAGCCATGATCAAGTCAGAGGCAGAGAAACTTGGAATCCCCCAACAGGAATTGAGCGATGACGAAATTGTCGCGCGCTGTTTATATCCGCTGATTAATGAAGGTGCAAAGATACTTGAAGAAGGTATTGCCCAGCGTGCCAGCGATATCGATGTAGTTTATGTATACGGTTACGCTTTTCCGGCAGCGAAAGGCGGCCCCATGTTCTACGCCGACCTGGTCGGACTGAAGAAAGTGTACGAGAAGATTTGTGAACTGCGCGATACTTACGGCGAGATTTACTGGAAGCCAGCTCCACTATTGGAAGAACTGGCCAACGAAGGCAGTACATTTGCCGAATGGGACAAGAAGAACAGCTAGTCACGTAATCAACCAGAATTCGATCAGGACACTTTTATGATTTCATACCAAACCACTACACCGGGCGCGCCGCTGGTTGCTGTCGAGTCAGATACACCGCAACCAAAGGGCACTGAAGTATTGCTTCGTACTGTGGCCTGTGGCGTATGTCACTCGGATATCCATATGCATGATGGTGCCTTTGAGTTGGGTGGTGGCAAGCAATTGGAAGTCGCCCGCGAAGGCATGGTACTGGGACATGAAATATTTGGCGAGGTGGTTGCTGCAGGACCTGATGCAGAAGGTGTTCAGATTGGTGACAGGCGAGTGATTTACCCATGGATCGGTTGTGGTGAGTGCGCTACTTGCAATCGTGGCGATGAACATCTTTGCACACCTGGTCAAGCGCTTGGTATCGTCAAGGCTGGCGGTTTCGCAGATCACGTGCTTGTTCCCCATAGTCGCTACTTGTTCGACAAGGGCGATGTGTCCGACAGTCTCGCAGCCACATATGCGTGTTCCGGCCTGACAGCCTATAGTGCTCTGAAGAAAGTGGGAGATCTGCAAAAGGGTGATGAAGTGGTAATCATCGGCGCGGGTGGTGTTGGTATGATGGCCATTCAGATTGCCCTGGCCGAAGGTATTGACCCGATCGTGGTTGATATCGATGATGCCAAACTGGCTGCAGCCAATGATCTGGGTGTGGCCAAAACATTCAATTCAGGTGATCCACAAACCGCCAAGGCAATACGCAAGGCAACGGGCGGCGTATATGCGGCAATTGATTTTGTCGGCGCTGAAGCATCGGTAAATTATGGACTGAGCTGCCTGCGCAAAGGCGGCATGTTAATAATCGTTGGTCTGTATGGTGGCGCGTTATCAATGCCAATTCCTTTTATCCCGATGAATGCCCGTATCATTCACGGTTCCTATGTAGGCAGCCTGAAGGATATGGAAGAGTTAATGGCGCTGGTTCGGGCGGGGAAAATATCCCCTATCGAGATCAGGGAACGACCGCTGCAAGAAGCAAGCGCAGCGCTCTCGGATCTTAAGGCAGGCAAAGTCAGGGGTCGTCAAGTTCTGGTTGCCTGATAGATTTCTGTTTTTTCCCAAAAAAATTGACACACTTTTCGGCTATGTAAAATGGTCGAATCATAAGTCATGTAGTAAGTGCTTAAAGAATCGAAATTACTGGAGACACAATGAACGCACTCGAGGAATTCAGAGCATCAACCCGCGAATGGCTGGAAGCTAATTGTCCGCAATCAATGCGTACGCCCATGGTGCAGGATGAAATCGTCTGGGGTGGGCGCAACGCGAGTTTCAAGAATCCCGATAGCAAAATTTGGCTCGAGCGCATGGCGGAGAAGGGCTGGACCTGCCCCACCTGGCCTGCGGAATATGGCGGTGGAGGTCTGAGCAAGCAAGAAGCATTGGTATTGGGTGAGGAGTTGAGTCGTATCAATGCCCGCCCGGCGCTCACCAGTTTTGGTATCAGTATGCTGGGACCGGTGTTGCTGGAATATGCCAGCGAAGCCCAGAAGCATGAGCACATTCCAAAAATTGTACGCGGCGAAATTCGCTGGTGTCAGGGATATTCTGAACCCGGTTCAGGCTCCGATTTGGCGAGCCTGAATACAAAGGCCGAGTTACAAGATGATTACTATCTAATAAATGGATCCAAGGTATGGACATCCTATGCTGATCAAGCTGACTGGATTTTCTGTCTGGTACGAACTGACTTTGAAGTACCCAAGCACTCGGGCATAAGCTTTATCTTGTTCGATATGGAAAGTGAGGGCGTGTCCACCAAGCCAATTCAATTAATCAGTGGCTCTTCACCATTTTGTGAAACATTTTTTGATGATGTCAGAGTGCCAGCTGGCAATCTGGTTGGCAGGCTCAATGAGGGCTGGTCAATCGCCAAGCGTTTGCTCCAGCATGAGCGCACCATGATTTCCAGCTTCGGGCTTTCCAGTGGTCAGTCAGATCGTGGCGGTACCACGTCAGTCGCTGCGACAGTGGAAGGTGCTGCAATGCATTATCGCGGTGATAAGGACAAATTGTCGGACGCAGCATTGCGAGACGAAATTGCGAAATTCAAGATCGATAGTGAGGCTTTCGCTCTTACATCACGCCGATCTGTAGAAGAATCCAAGCAGGGGCAGGGACCAAATGCCACCTCTTCAATGCTGAAATACTACGGCTGTGAGCTCAATAAGCGCCGTTATGAGTTACTGCTCAAGGCGCTCGGCAGTCAGGGGCTGGGCTGGGAAGAGCCTGGGTTTGCAACGGAAGAGTTACAGATTACCCGTGAATGGTTGCGTTCCAAGGCAAACTCTATTGAGGGTGGTACCGCTGAGATTCAGTTAAACATTATCGCCAAACGGGTTCTGGGCTTGCCAGATATCCTGAGCATGAAGAAGTAGTTGGAGGCCAAGACCTGTGTCACTCGTATTAAATGAAGATCAACAAATGCTGCAGGACTCGGCACGCCAGTTTTGTCGAGAAGTTAGTCCTGTTGGTGTGCTCAGAAAGCTAAGAGACTCCAGGGATGAGGCGGCGTTCGATCCGGATATTTGGCAAAAAATGATAGAACTGGGTTGGGCCGGTATGGCGATTCCCGAGGCCTATGGTGGCTTCGAGTTTGGCTATGGCGGGCTTGGTGTTGTGCTGGAGGAAACCGGACGCACGCTGGTCAGCTCGCCGCTTATAGGTACCGTTCTGCTTGGCGCAACTGCCATTAATGAACTGGGGTCTGAGGCGCAGAAAACTGAATTGCTGCCGAAAATAATCGGTGGTGAATTACTGTTGGCACTGGCACTTGATGAGCACGCGATCCATGCACCAGACAATATACAAACGACTGCAGTATTGGACAATGATGAGTATGTTATCAATGGCAGTAAAACGTTTGTGCTCGATGGAACCATTGCCAACAAGATCATTGTAGTGGCCAATACAGGAGAAGGTCAGATCGCTTTGTTTCTTGTTGATGCCGACAGCGCTGGCGTTGACATCAAGCGCACCTGGATGGTTGATAGCAGAAATGCGGCGAAGATCAGTTTCAATGAGGTCAAAACCAGCAAAGACAATTTGCTGGGAGAATTGGATGGATTTTCCGGCCTGGACAAAGTCCTGGATATCGCCCGAATTGGTCTCGCAGCTGAGATGCTGGGAAGCATGCAGGAAACCTTCGATAGAATCATCGATTATCTCAAGCAGCGTGAGCAATTTGGCATACTGATAGGTTCATTTCAGGGGCTTCAACATCGAGCGGCTGAAATGTATAGCGAAATTGAACTCTGTCGTTCTGTTGTCAGAGCGGCATTTACGGCGCTTGATGATCCTTCGACTACTGCAGAACAGCTTTCGGCAGCGGCAAGCCTTGCCAAGGCCAAGCTTTCGGAAGTAACAGAGCGAGTCAGCAACGAAGGCATCCAGATGCATGGCGGCATTGGTATGACCGACGAATTTGATATTGGTTTTTTCATCAAGCGCGCAAGAGTGGCGCAGCAGACTCTGGGTGATGCTGGCTTTCATCGAGATCGCTTCGCGGTGCTGAACAAATTCTAGATACCTTTGTGGTGTTGCACAACAAGTAAGCTGGCAACCATTGCAATGCGTGAATTATCGGTGCAGGCATTATGTCGCTTATTATTATTGGGGCTGTAATCGCATTACTCGTGATAATGCCATCTTTCTGGGTGCGCTACGTAATGAAACGTCACAGCGCTGATCTACCCGATATGCCTGGTACTGGGGGAGAGTTGGCTACGCATCTACTTAACCGTTTCCAACTCGATGGTATCAAGGTAGAGGAAACCCAACCCATGCGCGATCATTTTGATCCGCGTGACAAGGCAGTTAGACTCAGTCCCGCAAATTTTCATGGCAAGTCATTAACTGCAATTGCAGTTGCCGCACACGAAGTCGGCCACGCTATTCAATTCCATCGCAAAGAAAAGATCTTTGAGCTACGTAAACGCTATTTGCCCAAGGCACTGGCCCTTAGCCAGGCGGGCATTGCAATCATGTGGGCTTTTCCGATAATCGCCATTGTGCTGCGCTCGCCTTTTGCCGTGGGCATGGTTATCGGGCTGAGCTTGTTGTTGCAGTTGGCTGGTGCGATGGCTTATTTGATCATCCTGCCCGAAGAGTGGGATGCAAGTTTTAACAAAGCAATGCCGATTCTCGTTGAAGGAGAATACGTCAAGGCTGAGTATTTGCCGCGTGTGCAGAAAATCCTGCAGGCTGCTGCACTTACTTATTTCACGTCAGCAATGGCAAATATCCTTAACATTGGGCGTTGGTTCATGCTATTAAGAAGGTGAGTTGGAAAGCAGTTGTAGTCTTATGGATGAATCCTTGAATGTGTTTGATGAGCCGCTGGTGCCGTGCGGAAACAATCCGGTCACCGGATTTTATCGAGATGGCTGTTGCAATACTTCTGATGAGGACCTGGGCTCGCATACAGTCTGTGTCCAGGTAAGTCAGGAATTTTTGGAATATAGTCGGTTCCGTGGCAACGACCTTTCTACGCCGATGCCTGATTTCGGTTTTCCTGGTTTAAATCCTGGCGATACCTGGTGTCTTTGTGCAACACGCTGGCTAGAGGCTTATGAGCAGAACATGGCGCCGAAAGTGTACTTGATGCGAACACACAAGCGCGCCCTGGAAATCGTACCGCTAGAAAAACTGAAGAAATTCGCTGTAGATTTGAGCTAGATTTTAAAAGGTTCAGCCCGTGCGGGCCAAAAATGAATAGCAAGTAGTAATCGGGAGTAAGGTTTTGAAAAATTCAGGCATGATGGCCAGTATCATATCGCTCGGTTGTTTCTGGGCGTTGGGAGCTGTACAGGCACAGGAGCCAGTGAGCAGTAATATTCCTGAAGATGTGCGCATCATGCTGGAACAAAGTCAGGGTGGGAATCAGTATGAACAGATGGCACGTATGCAGGTCGGCGTTCAATATGGAGAGTTTCTTGATACGCTTGAGGGCAACGCGCAGCGTCGCCGGGATGTGGAGGATGCATTTGTCCGGGTGCTTAGCGAACGCGCCGACATGAGTTCACGCACCGTCCTGGGACAGGCCAGCCCGGCTGAGTTGGAAGCAATTAGCAGTTATACCTATATGAGAAGTAACCTGGCGCCACTGTTGGATGCTCGTGAGTTATTGGCGCTCGATGAACTGCAAGGTGGAACACCCGAACAGCAACTGCGCAGAACCTATAGCGAGCAATTACAACGTTATGCCGCAAGCCTTACCGATGCCAGTCGAAATCGGGTATTGGAAATTGTAGTGAATCATATGGTGTTCGATGAAACAGAGTCCAGCGCGCGAACCCGGTTGAGTGCAGGGGAACTGATCAACCAGCAGTTGATCTCACTGAGAGAAGCGCGTGAGGAAATTCAGGAAGTTTTGGATGGCACGGAACTGCAGGAAGCGAACGCCTTTCTCGATCAATTACGCTCCAACCTGTTTCTTAACCAATCCATGCCAGACCAGTAAAAATATAACTGCTTGACCTGAACCTGCTCGAATGTTGCAGACTGTAAAGGTGTAATTTACGGAGTAGGATATGCTCTATTTCAGTTTTTATTTCGCGCTTGGTCTTATCGCAGTATTGCCTTTTCTCTTTTACGCGCAGCGTCTTCCCTACCATCGTGTGATGTCCATGCTGGGTCTGGCACTTGTGATTGCGGCCCTTATTTATGTGAGTTTTGCATTGGTGTGGGCAGATTCTGCATGGCTAATGGTGGAACTGCTCGGCGTAGTTTTGTATGGGCTTTTGTTCGTTGCTGCTGTGGCAATAACACCGTTGCTGCTGGCAGTCGCCTGGTTATTGCACCCCCTTTGGGATCTCGTTCTGCATTTGTATGGTCCAGGTGCTCACCTGGTTCCCGACTGGTATGCTATCGCCTGTATGTCGTTTGATTTGGCGGTAGCTCTTTATATTGTGTGGCGCGTGAATCAGGAAAATAGCCGGACGGGTGATGCAGCATGACCAGTCATCTTTTTGTTTACGGTTCGCTGGTTCCAGGAGGCCTGCACCATGATTTGATGGAGCCGGTGGGTGGGCAATGGCGCAAGGCACAACTGCGCGGCTATTATTCCCCAGATGGCTGGGGACACTGCGGCGACTACCCGGCCATAATTGTCGATACTGCGGGTGATGCAATACCGGGGTGGGTCGTGAGTAGCATGGATCTGATGCAGCATATTCCCCGACTCGATGAGTTTGAAGGTGAGATGTATGAAAGAATCTATGCCGATACAGTTTGTGAAGATGGAGAACTGGTATCTGCATTCGTTTATGTGCTGGCAGGCAGTGAAAGGCGAGGCCGGCTCTCAAAATCCTTGTTAGCCTGATAACCCTGGATAACAATTATGCTGTGAGGATGTCCCGCTTATGGGAGAGACTGCACATTCTATAACAATAAAATCATTTGCATTGAGAACGTCATGAGTACAGCAACCCCCAAAATTGAGCATGTTTACAAAAGCGCTTTGGTTAATAGTACCCGTTGGGAGAATTTCATTCCCCGTAATGATGACATCATCATTACCACTTCCTACAAGGCTGGCACTACATGGATGCAGGGTATTTGTGCTGCACTGGTGTTTCAGCAACCGCAACCGCCAGTGGCGCAGGATGAACTGACTCCCTGGCTCGATGCCAATTTCGGCCCCATAGAAGAAGTACTGGGAATGCTGGAGGGTCTGGAGTCTCGGCGGTATATCAAAACCCATCTGCCTCTAGACTCTATTCGCTTTCTGGAAGAAGCCAAATACATTTACGTTGGCCGTGATGGTAAAGATGTTTGGATGTCCATGTGGAATCACTGGCATAACATGTCTGAGGAAGTTACCGATGCATTGAATGATGCACCGGACCGGGAAGGGCCGCCTGTGCTTTATGCGCCAGATGATATAAGTGCCGCATTTGATGAGTGGCTAACTCGCGGTTCATTCGATTGGGAATCGGATGGCTATCCGTTTTGGTCTCATATCAGGCATGCCAAATCCTGGCTGGATTTTCGCCATTTGCCAAATATCCATTTCGTGCATTTTGATGACTTGCTGCGCGATACCGATGGAGAAATGCGCAAAATCTCTGAGTTTCTGGAAATTCCTGTCAATGAAGAAATCTGGCCCAGTCTGGTCGACGGCGTATCTTTTGGGTCAATGAAGCAAAATGCCGCGAAAATGGCACCGGGTGCGACGGAAGGTGTTTGGAAAGACACCAGCAATTTCTTCCATAAGGGCACGAACAAACGTTGGGAAGGTGTGCTGAGTGATAAGCAGATTGATGCCTACGATGCACTTGCGGAGAAAACTCTTGGCCAGGATCTGGCGCGGTGGCTGGCTCATGGCGGTGAACTCGACAGGGGGAATGTCTAGGCGTTATGCTCGAAACTGGCAGCAAACCTGTAATAACAAGAAAACCAATCAATAGGTGATTTTATGATTCATATCAGACAATTGAAGCAATTGGGCTGTGTGATAACCCTGCTCGTAACCACCGTTTTTCTGAGTCAGGCCAGCGCGCAGAATACTGACCCTTCGCGTTGGGATGATGCTATGGCACGCTTCGCTGAGCAGGACAGAATAAATCCTCCTCCCTCGAACGCTATCGTATTAACTGGTAGCTCGAGCATCGCTCGTTGGAATGATCAGGCCGCCGCTGCACTAGCCCCACTTACTGTAATTTCTCGAGGTTTTGGTGGTAGCGTAATGGGCGATGTATTGCATCACCTGGATGCAGTGGCACTAAAATATAGTCCCCGTGCAATCCTTATATATGAGGGGGATAACGATACGGCGTTTGGCATTCCCAAGGCGACAATTCTTTCCCAGTTCAAAGAGATCGTTGAGCGTGTCCATGAGGAACTGCCGGAAACCAGAATTTATGTCATGGCAGTCAAGCCCAGTGTTTCTCGGCTCAATGTATGGTCTGATGCGGTGGATGTAAGTGCCGGTTTGAATGAGATTGCCAGTAAGGATCCGCTGGTTTACTACGTCGATTCTGCCACACCTTTCCTCAAAGCTGATGGTTCGGTGATGACTGATATTTTCGTTGATGACAATCTGCACCTGAACCCCCTTGGTAATCTGATCTGGGGTGCAATTATCCGTGCCGCCCTGATGCCGCAGGAAGCCAGACACGAAACTCTTCATTAGGATTTATAGATGCTAATTGGCGATCTATTGCTCGCGGCTGTCCTGTTAGGGCTGCCGCTGGCTTTATTGAGTTGGTTATTATTTACCTGGTTGTTCGCCAGTGGCGACCTGGACAGGACTGCCAATCGGAAAAATATCTCCAGCCGCATCAAGGAGATGAAGCAGGCGCGCAAGGGCAAGAAGAAAGAGCGGCGTAATTTTATCTACGATAGATGGATGTGGTTCGGTAGCGAATTTTATGGTCTTGCCGGTCTCTATACTTTCTTTGCCATGGAAGTCTCGCAGCTTTTCACATTTATTTTCTATTTTCCAGGCGTCGAATATTTATTGCGCGATGGCGTGATAGCGCTGATCTTTAATGTGCTGGTTAATCAATTACAAAATGTAATTTTGGCCTTTGTCTGGTTCAGTTTCTGGCCAGCGGACTCGATATTGTTATGGGTGTTGATCGCGTACCTTGGCTATTGGGTTGGCGTGGAGCTGGCGCGCCGCGAGCAGCACAATCAGTTGCAGCAGTGGTTGGAGAAATCACCGACAGCGAATCAATTCAGGCAACGACTGGTACGATTTCTGCCGCACCAATTGGATATTGAGAAACCACAGGATAGTGATCAAACGCTCCCATAGGCAGTTTTCAATAATCGTCGTAGCCTTCAGTTAATTCAATACGCACACCGCTGGGATCCGTGATAAAGGCGATCTTCAGTTCGATAGCAGGTATTTCACGAAAAGGAATATCAAATTCAATACCGCGTGCTTCCAGTTCGCGGCAGAATGCCTCCAGGTCTTCAAACTCAAAGCCAATGTGATCGATTGCTGTGCCCTGGGTGGGTGCTCGTGGTGTGTCGGTGGTGGCAAAACTCAGGTTCATTCCTGGCGTATTGGTCGTAGTCGCAATGCTGCCACGGGGGCGAATTTCCAGTCCGAAAATATCAGCATACCAATCCAGTAACTCCTCAGCTTCGGGTGTGTAGAAGTGCACGTGATAACCAGCAATTTCAACGTGCAAGGCTTGGTCTTCCTGCAATTCCACTCGCACGTTATCCGGTAGCATGACATAGGCATTGTCCTGGCCTTCAGCGCCAGTAAAAATCTCTCCCGCTTCATACCCCGCAGCTTCCCATCTGGTGAGAAAATCACGGATATTGCGTACCTTGAAGCCAAAATGATCCATCACAGTGTCGCGTGAGCCAGTAGTCGGTGCTGCATCAGACAGTGCGACCAACATATTGGGCATTCGCACGGCTGTGAGAAAGCCTTTCTGAACGACGACACCATCGAAAAACTCAGTCCAGATCTGTTTATGCAGATCCATATCGGACACATTGAGGTGCACATGACCGTAGGTCAGGCCATTGGCATTGGGCGTAGCTAATTGGGCAAATGAGGGTGAGGTTAGCGCGAAAGAGATGGCTATATGCAAGAGCAGGAGCTTGATTAGTTTCATGACAACATCCTATTGTTTTTATGTTGCTGGTTTTGCAGCCTACCAGACTTCAGCAAGTAGTTCATAGGACCTGCGACGGGCCCGCACATCATGGGTAATACTCACCAGCATAATCTCATCCAGACCAAATAGCTGGGCAAGCGACTGCAGTTTGTCTTTCACCTGATCAGGGGTGCCCACTGCACGTTTCTGCTGGTTGTCTGCAAGTGCTGCCAGTTCTCCGGGTGAATAGTCGAATGCTTCTGCTTCTTCTACAGAAGGGAAGGGGCCTGGATCGCCTCGTAAAAGTCGAATATAAAAAAGATCACGGCTCTGCGACAGACGCAGTGCCTCTGCTTCAGTGTCAGCGACAATGCAGAACAAGGTCAGGCAGGTATGGGGTGATTTCAGATTGGGGCCGGGTTGAAAATTTTCCCTGTACAGGTCAAAAATATCATCCCGAATAGAGGGGTTAATGAAATAAGCGAAATTGTAAGGCAGTCCTGCCTGAGCGGCAAACCCTGCGCTATCCTCGCTGGAACCCAGCATCCACAGTTCAGGTACGTGGTCGGTTATTGGATAGGCACGCGCCTGTTCCAGGCCAGGCGTAGGAGGACAAGTGTCGTTAATCAGTGCCTGCAAATCAGCCACCATGGCTGGAAAATGTTCCGGCCCGACCCTTGAACCATACCTGATTGCGGCCGCAGTGAATGGGTCAGTGCCTGGTGCGCGACCCACGCCAAGATCGATGCGCCCCGGGTAAAGTGTCTCCAGCAGTTTGAAGTTTTCTGCCACTTTGTAAGGGCTATAGTGCGGCAGCATTACACCGCCAGAGCCTACCCTCATCTTCTCCGTCTCGGCGCCCAGGCGACCCAGCAAAACCTCAGGCGAGCATCCTCCCAGAGCATTGGAGGCATGATGTTCAGCCACCCAGTAGCGATAATAGCCAAGTTTGTCTGTGAGGCGAGCCAGTTCGATAGTTTCCTGTAGCGCCGCAGTAGCATCGCTGCTACTGCGAACAGGGGACTGATCAAGAACTGAAAGTCGTATTGGGCTTTTCAAGACTTCAGGGGCTTATTCGATTATGGCCTGGTAAATCCCATTGCGTAATTTCTGGTAGTCATCCAGCCCTGTGCCCGGAATAATTTGTGTCAGGTACACTACAACCAATTGTTCCTCGGGGTCGACCCAATACGTAGAGTGGTATGCACCACCCCAGCCGTACTCGCCTTCAGAACCAAGAGTGCCACGTGCCCCTAAATCTTCGAGTACAGAATAGCCCAAACCAAAACCAGTGCCAGCCCGAAACTCAATATCACCAAGGTGACTCGTGGTCATTAGCTCTATGGTCTTGGGTGAGAGAATTCTTGTGCCATTGAGTTCTCCGCCATTGAGAGTCATCTGCAGAAATCTGGCGTAATTTTCCGCCGTTGAAAGTAAACCGGCGCCGCCAGAAAAACTGACATTAGGGCCGCTGCCCTGCACATATTTACCCTGGCTTTGCATACCATTGTCATGGGGAATGGCTTCAATGCCCCCGTTCCGCCTTGGTCGATAAACTGTAGCAAGCCTTCCTGCTTTTTCCTGTGGTAAATAGAAGTGCGTATCATCCATGTCCAGTGGGTCAAATATTTCAGTCTGCAAGAAACTTTGTAAATCCATGCCGCTGGCTTTCTCGATGACCGCGCCAAGAATGTCAGTGTTGTACCCGTATATCCAGCGTTCACCCGGGTGTTCATCCAGCGGTAGAGCGCCCATTCGCGCGATTGATTCGCTAATCGGTTCATCTTTGTCGGCAAAGTACCAGCCCTGGAATCCTGCGGCCTCCCATTCAGCCTGCGCCGGCCCGCTACCATAACTCATACCGGCGGTATGAGTTAGCAAGTGGCGTATCGTAATGGGCCGTTCAGCAGGTTCCAGTCGATAGGTACCATTGGGCTGTGAAACTGCGACTTCCATGTTTTCCCATTCGGGGAAGTAGCGGCTGAGGGGGTGTTGAATGTCCAGATCGCCGCGTTCGTGCAGAATCATGATGCCGGTACTGACAATCGCTTTGGTCTGGGAGGCGATGCGGAAAATTGTATCCTCTCGCATCGGCGCGCCAGCAGCGATATCTCGCATACCGTTGGCGGCAGAGAAGGCGACGCGACCATTACGCAATACCAGAATTACCTGGCCAGCCAGTCGTTCGTCATCGACATAGGACTGCATAACTCTATCCAGTCGCTCGAGGCGGTCAGCCGACATGCCAACAGCTGAGGGTCTGGCATTACGAAATTCTGCAGCGAGCAGAGAACTGGATATAAGCAGCAATAGAGAAGTGGCGATTAAGCGCTGGATAATTCTGGGCACGGGATCTCTCCTGTTCTAATTATTTTCTGATTTTCAATCCTAGCAGTATGGCATAATTCTGTAACGGGGTTTGTTTCACAAGCGCTGGGCGACGCTTTCGAGCCATTGCCTGGATCGTGCCAATGCAGGCTCAGCGTAGCGCGATTCGGGGCAAACGAAGTAATAGTGAATGTCGGATAAATACTCGATATCGAACAGGCGTACCAAAACTCCTGCATCCAATTGCTCCTGAATCAGTTCTTCTCGCAGCAGGCTGACGCCATCTCCCTGCACTGCAGCACGAATATGGTGACCAGTATCTTCGTATAGTTTCACTTTCTTCGCCGAATAGGGATGGTCTGCTGCCGCGAACCACGATTCCCATTCATCTCTAGGCAGCGGGTCCACCAGCAGCGTTTGCTTGTTCAGATCTTCAAAGCTGTGAATCTTGCTGGCGAGATCTGGTGCACAGACAGGGAACATACGATCTGTGCTGAGCTGTATAGCTCGCAAGCCTGGCCAGTGGCCCTTGCCCAGTCGAATGCCGGCATCGATATCCGTTTGTACAGCGAAATTCACATTGGCATAAGATGAAGCCAGACGTAACTCGATGTCTGGATACTGTTTTTCCAGGTCTCCCAATCTGGGCAACAACCAGTAGTTTGCATAGCTCGGTAGCACGGAAACAGTTAGTCGATTGCTATTCAGTCGTTTCAAACTGGCGATGCCCTGATTGACGATTTCCAATGCAGAAGAAACCGAGTCCAGTAATTTTTTGCCATGTAAAGTGAGTTCCAGGTAAGGCCCGCGACGACTGAACAGTTGCAACCCCAGTTGTTCTTCCAGGGCCTTGATCTGTTTGCTCACTGCTCCCTGTGTAACGAATAGTTCCTCTCCTGCACGAGTAAAGCTTAGATGCCTGGCGGCGCATTCAAAAAAGCGAATGGTATTTAGCGATGGTAATGAATTCTTCATGATTTCTTCACGTTTATGGCACGCCGTTGTGGCTTATTGCGAATACTTATTAAGGTCTCGTCAACAGCCGTTACCTTGAGTTCCGATCTGGCGCTTGCTGGATTTTTGAATGATGAGATTAACTCATTATTAATCGAATTTTGCGTAGATTTTTAAGCGTTAATTGAGAATTATAATTACATAAATTCATGAAGCTTGGCAACGCATCAAGCGCCCTGGAGAGTGTCATGAACCGAACCTATGCCTTTGGATTGCTCGCCTTTCTCTCAACCCTCGCTTCCGCCAGCACCGAATCCGAGAAGCTCAATTCATACCCGACTGTACTGGATGCAGTAAAAGCCGCTGCGGATCGTTACAACCCCATGTCTATCCGCGAAGATCGCGAGTATATGGGTACTGTTAACCGTGCCAAAAGTGGCTATACGTTTACCGCAACCCCCGGCAAGCGAGGTAGCGATAAAGTCAGTATTAGGATCCCGCACGTGGAATGGAGCAGCGTAGTGGCATTCTGGCATACCCATGGTGGTGCAGATTCAGCTCACCGTTACTTTTCAGATCTGGATACCGAGGTGGCAAATCGCTTCGACAAGCCCTTTTATCTCGCTGACTACACCGGGTTTTTGAAGGTCTATAGCCCGGGTGACAGAACTCTTTCACGGTTCGTCGCAGGTCGCCTTGGCCTGCCATCACTCGATGGGTTCGCTCTGGGATCACCGGTGAAGGACCAGTTTGACCGCACAGTTCGAGTTCGCACGCGTGCGGTGGAATCCAGCTAACCAGGCCTGCGCATCGTACTTACTGGGCTGACTGTTTCAGTCTCAAGATATGCTATGCTGCCTTGCAAAAAGGAGGCATAACTATGCGAATCCATTCCCATTCCCTGAAGGTTACAGTCTTTGGCCTGTTGCTGCTGGTTGCAGCGACCATCCATGCGCAAGAAGTCGAAAAACAGGTTGTCATGGTGCAAATGCGCGATGGTGTGAATCTGGCAACCAATATTTATCTTCCCGAGGGCGAAGGCCCCTGGCCTGTGGTGTTAACGCGCACCCCTTATAACAAAAATGGGGCTGACCGCAGTGCGTCTACATACAATTCCGCTGGTTATGTGCTCGTGTCTCAGGACGTCAGAGGGCGGTATGAATCGGAAGGTGAAGATCAGCCTTTTGAAGTTGATATGCCTGATGGGTATGACACTGTGGAGTGGATTGCGGAGCAGCCGTGGAGCAATGGCAAGGTCGGCATTTTCGGCACTTCAGCGCCAGGAATCACCTCCAATCTTGCGGCAGCCGCCGCACCTCCGCACCTGACTGCAGCTTATGTAACTGTTGCTCCAGATAGCTTGTTCTATCGTTCTCGTTTTGTGGGTGGTGTCTTTAAGGAGAGCCATTCTGGCGGTTGGTTACGCGGGCAGGGTATCAGCGAAGAACGCATTGCGGCTTATAAAGCCAGAGCGGTGCTGGATCAGGGTTGGCTCGACACAGACTTCCTATTTCACCGCGATAATGTTGAGATTCCTATCTATAACGTCGGGGGTTGGCATGATATTTATGCAGAGGGCTCGCTGTACAATTATTTGTACTTGCAGGAAGAAGGCAAGGGATTGGCAGCAGGTAACCAGAAGTTATTCATGGGTGCGTTTGGTCACGGAGCGCTGCAGGGCGATCTGGAATACCCGGGTGGTGGCATGATCACGGGAAGCATTGATGAGCAGCTGCGTTGGTGGGACTACTGGTTGAAAGGTGAAGACAACGGCATTATGGATGAGCCGCCTGTCAGTTATTATATGATGGCTTCGGCTCGCAAAGGGTCAGCAAGTGACAAGAACCGATTGATTCAAGCGGATTTCTGGCCACCTCAGCACGAAAAAACCCGTTTCTATTTGCAGCCCGGTGGGGCTATCAGTACAGCGCCTCCGACTGCAGATTCTGCGATGGCTGCTTATCGATTTGATCCGACAAATCCTGTGCCTACAGTCGGTGGGCAAAACCTTGGACGTGATGTAGGTCCGAGGGATCAGCGCGAGATTGGTGAGAGGCAAGATTATCTGCGATTCCAAACACCGGTTCTGGAAGAAGATGTTGTGGTGGCAGGACACATCGATATGGAGTTATTCGTTTCTACTGATGCACTGGACACCGATTTTGTTGTGAAACTGGTTGATATTTATCCCGATGGTTATGAGGCACTGATACTCGACTATCCCCTGCGTATGCGTTTTCGTGATGGGCAGAATGCTACAGATGTGAAAATGATGACCCCGGGTGACGTTGAGAAAGTCACGATCAATATGTGGAGTACTGCCCAGACGTTCGAAGCAGGCCACCGGATTGGCATCCACGTCACCAGCAGCAACTACCCGCGCTTTGCGGTGAATCCTAATAATGGCGCGGCGCTCGACGATCTGAATGCACCGGCTCGAGTTGCCAACAACACGATTTACTTCGACGCACAGCGGCCATCTGCCATGATTCTTCCAGTAGTTACTGCGAATCCCTGAAGGATAGCCAGCTCGTAGTTCAACCACTGTGTTTGGATAAAAAGCGTTGGTACGCGATGCAGCAAGGAGATGTCCGAGGCGGGGATGTCGAGGCCGCGCCCACGGAGATGTGGGCATGTGTTCTCCAGGCTGCATCGCACACCAATGCCAGATAGACCAGCGTCATGCTCCGAACCACTTCACAATGAGCCCGTCTGTCTTGTTGACAAGCTCCGATGCTTGCCGCATCAACCGCTCCCCGTGAATATTCGATTTTATTTCTGGTGGTGCGACTATAAGGGCTGCCAGGAGACAATGATCTAATTCCCTCCAGGCCGCCCCACGGGTTGTGGCGGTCTTTTGCTTTAAAATCTCAGTTATTCCACGCCATTACCCTTGCCGGCCTGACGGATTAGGAGGAAATGGCTAATGAACTCACTTCAGCAAATCCAATACGAATGTGCCTCGGGCATCGGTATTCGGCGTTCCGTTATGGAAATGAATTATGCCGGTACTACAGATGAGCTTGCGCATGCCCTGGATACTCAACGAGGCGTATTATTAGCGTCCAGCTTCGAGTACCCAGGCAGATACACGCGATGGGATATTGGCTTTGCCAATCCGCCACTACAACTTATCGGGCGTGGACGCACTCTGGAGATAGAAGCGCTTAATACCCGTGGCGAAATCCTCTTGCCCGAGATATATGCACATCTGGAAAACTGTGCATTTATTGCTGAGATCGAAAGCAGCCAGCAATGTATACGCCTTTCCGTGGCCGAGCCCGATCAGACCATTGCGGAAGAGATGCGTAGTCGGCGGTATAGCCTGTTTTCTGCATTGCGTCAGATCGTAAAATGTTTTCACAGTGAGGCGGATCAGTATCTGGGACTTTATGGTGCATTTGGTTACGACCTGACGTTTCAATTTGAAGATGTTAAACGTTACCAGCAACGCGATGCGCAACAGCGCGATCTGGTGTTATACCTGCCGGATCAGATTACTGTGGTGGATCATCGCGTTGAGAAGGCGCTCTGCTATAGCTACGAGTTTGTTTGTCGTAGCTGGGAATCTGACAACCGTACAGAAACTACTGGTGGCTATGGGCGCACCGGGCGCCAGGAGCCATATGCACCTGCGATCCAATGTGCGCGAGAGTGTGACCACGCACCTGGAGAATATGCGGAGCAGGTCGAAAAGGCACTGAATTATTTTGCGCGCGGTGATTTGTTTGAGGTGGTACCGGGTCAGGTGTTCTTCGAACCCTGTGCAGACAGTCCGGCCAGAGTTTTTTCCCGGCTTAAACAGAGTAACCCGGCGCCTTATGGCGCGCTAATGAACCTCGGCGAGCAAGAATATCTGGTTGCTGCATCACCGGAAATATTTGTCAGGGTTGAAGGTGACGTGATCGAGACCTGTCCAATATCGGGGACGATAAAGCGAGGCAGTGATGCCATCGCCGATGCCCAGCAGATCAAGACATTATTAAACTCGACCAAGGATGAATCTGAGTTATCCCTGTGCACGGACGTGGATCGTAATGACAAGGCGCGTGTGTGTGTGCCAGGTTCAGTCGAAGTAGTTGGACGACGCCAGATCGAGATGTATTCTCGCCTTATCCATACTGTGGATCATGTTAAAGGCAAGCTGAGCAAAAAATTTGATGCACTAGACGGACTATTGGCTCATACCTGGGCGGTTACTGTGACCGGCGCTCCCAAGCTTTCAGCCATGCAGTTTATCGAACAGCATGAGAAGTCGCCGCGATTATGGTATGGCGGTGCTATGGGACATATCGGGTTTAACGGAAACTTAAATACTGGCCTGACGCTGCGCACCGTTCGGATAAAAGATGGTATCGCTGAAATTCGCGCTGGCGCCACTTTGTTGATGGATTCTGACCCCGAGGCTGAAGAACTGGAAACTCGATTGAAGGCTTCGGCGTTACTGGACGCGATCAGAGGTTCGAGTTTGCAGCGTTCCTTGACAAAACCGGCTACCGTGGCGGCCGGGGCAGGAGCAGAATTGGTAAGTGCGCTGATGGTAGATCACCAGGATTCATTTGTGCACAACCTGGCAGCCTATTTCTGTCAGTGCGGTGTTGAGGTTATTACTTTGAGACCCGAGCCGGCTCGGGCTTATCTGGAAAAGGCCAATCCGGATCTCGTTATTCTCTCTCCGGGGCCAGGATTGCCAGCAGACTATGCCATGGCGCAGACCATTGAGTTGGCGCTGAGAAAACAGATAGCCCTGTTTGAAGTATGTCTCGGACTGCAGGGACTGGTTGAATATTTTGGCGGTAAGTTGGCTACATTGGATCACCCGGTTCATGGAAAATCATCGCGTATATACCATGCAGGAAGCGCGCTATTCGAAAGCGTGCCAGATGAATTTACCGCCGGGCGCTATCATTCCTGGGTTGCTCAGCATTTACCTGATTGCGTAGTGTGCAGTGCTCGCACATCGGATGACCATGTCATGGTGATCGAACACAAGCATCTAGCGGTAAGTGCCGTGCAATTCCATCCCGAATCGATAATGACACTTGAGCAAAATGTTGGGCTGCAATTGATTAACAATGTTGTGCAGAGCCTGCGACCTGACAAGAAGCTCAGGGCAACCGGTTAGAAGCCTTCGTTTTCGAACCAGATAGCCAGGCGCACACCGGCCAGGCCTATGCGCTGAAGGGCAATCCGTTGCATTTGATCTCGGTAATCTGCATCGAGGTTTATTGGCGGCAGTGCCGATTGGGCCGCGTCTGCTGATGCGATTGCGGATTTGATAGCAGGTGTGTAAACGAATTGCAGTAACTGCCGGGATTCGGTCATCCATTCGGACCAGTCGGATTCTACACCCTGGATGCGGGGCCGGGTAAAGCCGGTTTGAGTTTCCAGAATGGCAGTCAGGCTGACAGTAAGACCATCCGCGCTTATCGCTCTATCCCAATCGGCATGAAGATTGCCACTATCAGTTGCAATAGCGTTACCACCCCGATCGCCATCAGCCAATATGTGTGCAGAGAACAGGCTGCCGGTATGCAGAGGTTGGTGAATATCACCTATCAGATGTAGAACCCAGCACAAAGCCACGGCCCGTTCTTCAATGGGGGTTTCGGTATCGATGAGTTTCTGAGTATTGAAATCAAGTGCCGTCATGATATTGCCGATGCTGGATTCACTTGCAATGTTGGAAGCCAGTGCGCCAGGAAAGTCGGCAAAAGGTTCGATGCCTATATATGTGTTGCCCTGATAGGCTGCAGCACCGCGCACCCAGGCGCCATCAATATAGTGCCAGGCTGGACGGTTATAGCGCTGTGCAGCTGCCTCGGGCAATCCGCGCGCGATATCCGGCCAGTATGCCGCCTGCCCCAGTAACCAACGGATGCGCACGTCTTCAGCGCTATTTCGTACTCGAACAGGCATCTGCTGGATGAAATCTGCTTCGAAGCGGGGGTGTGCCGCAAGAATATCCAGCAACTTGCCCTGCGTCTCGTCGCTTGGATACTCCAGTGCTACGGCTGCTGTAACGCGGTGACCAACCGAATCCCAGGCTATTGCGGCCTGTTGGCCAGACAGCAATATCAGGGAGATGGTTATTGTTCGGATAGCGAGCTTGATCATAAGACCAGGCAACTTAGCATATAAATATTAAAAAAATATTGCAGTTTAGACTTCAAGCCATTCGGCGCGCACATCATGGGCTTGTTTCAGACTGTCTGGCGTGCCCTGGTAGACGACCTTGCCGTGACCCATGACATAGAGTCGGTGGGAAATCTTCATTGCGATGGAAAGCTTTTGTTCCACCAGTAAAATTGCCACTCCTCGATTGGCAATTTCCTGCAACAGCAAACCGACTTGCTCAACGATTTTTGGTGCCAGCCCTTCGGTAGGCTCATCAATCATGATCAGCTCCGGGTCGCCCATCAGGGTTCTGCACATGCATAGCATTTGTTGTTCGCCACCGCTGAGCACACCGCCGTTAACATCCGCGCGTTCTGCCAGATTGGGAAACATGTCGAACATCTCTTCGATAGTCCAGCGCCCCTGTTTGCGAGACGACTTCATGCCCAGTACGAGATTCTGACGTACAGTCAGGGTAGGGAAGATATCCCGATTCTCTGGCACATATCCCAGACCGAGGTGAGCTATTTCGAAACTTTTCCTGCCGGCAATTTCCTGCCCCTTGAATTTGATGGATCCCTGCGGCGCTACTTCGCCCATTATGGTTTTTACAGTCGTGGATCGGCCCACACCATTGCGACCCAGCAGGCTGACAATTTCGCCTTCTTGTACATTGAAATTGACGCCTTGCAGTATATGGCTTTTACCGTAATAGGCATGCAGGTCTGTTACTTCAAGCATCTGCCGGTACCTCGCCGAGATAGGCTTCCTGAACCCTGGCGTTTCCGCGAATTTGCTTGGGTATATCCGTGGCAATGATTTCGCCATACACAAGCACGCTAATTCGATCTGCAACGTCAAAGACGATATTCATATCGTGTTCTACCATAATCAGCGTCTTGCCTTCAGTAATCTTGCGAATCAGACTCACGGCATTTTCGGCCTCACTGTGGCTCATACCCGCCACAGGTTCATCTAACATGATAACTTCAGCGCCACTGGCGATGGCAATGCCAAGTTCCAAAGCGCGCTGTTGCGCATAGGCCAGCTCGGCTGCGGGAAATTTTGCCTTGTCATGCAAGCCGATTTGTTCCAGTACATGCATGGCTTCTTCATTGAGTTTGTGCTGTCGGCCCAGCAGATGCCAGAAAGAATAGCGGTAATTATTCGACCACAGCAGAGCGCAGCGGACATTTTCAAAAACATTGAGCCGCGGAAATATATTTGTAACCTGAAAACTGCGCGCCAACCCAAGGCGATTTATCTCGTAAGGGGGCAGATTGTGAATAGCCTGGTTATTGAAGGTAATTTCACCGGAGCTGACCGTGTGCTTGCCACTGATCAAGTGGAAGAGCGTAGATTTTCCGGCACCATTGGGGCCAATGATTGCGTGTTTTTCACCCCTTTCCACATCCAGAGATACACCTCTGATAATTTCGGTTTCTCCGAACTTCTTCCAGACATTCTTTAAGGAAAGGATGCTCATGGCTGATCACCATCGGCATCATTGATTGTATTTGCTTCCTCCCACGCTTCCTGCAGCTGTGGAATAGAGCGCCTGATTAAATAGACGCTAACGCCAGCAATTCCAGCGGTGATAATCCAGGCAACAGGAGAGTGGCTATTCAGAGTAAACCCCAGATACTCAAATGCTTCGCCTTCGTGATGACTCATCTCGATCATGGCGACCGCTGCGGCACTAAACAGCAGTCCGGGCACGCCGGTTTTGAGATAAGGCACCAACAGGTTTTTTAGTTTGCCCTGTATCCAGGCTACCTGATGCATCATGATGAATCCCGCAAAGCCCCGTGGCAGGAACATGACGGTTAAGACAAACATGATGCCGAGGTAGAGCATCCATAGCTCAGTGTAGTTGCTGAGGAGTGAATTCATCAGCGTGAGCACTACCGCCCCAATAATCGGTCCAATGAAATAACCCAGGCCGCCTATATAGGCCATTAGCAGAACGCGACCGGAAGTTATTGCATTGAGATTCTCTTCAGTAATGAATTCGTAATTCAGTGCGAAGAGGCCACCCGCAATGCCAGCAAAAAAGCCCGCTGCACAAAATGATATGAATCGTACATAACGCGCGCTGTAGCCGATAAATTCCGCTCGTTCCGGGTTGTCGCGTACTGCGTTGGCCATGCGACCGGCGGGTGTTTGGGTAAAGAGATACATGAATACAGTAGCGATGAAAACCCAGGCCGCAGCTACGTAGTAGATTTCGATGTCCTGGAAAAATTCGACGCCGAATAGTGGTGGACCAAAGGTGCGGTCACCACTGACGCCGGCTTCACCTCCAAAAAACCCGACAAAAATAAGCGACGAGGCCGCGATGAGTTCGCCTATACCTAGCGAGATCATGGCGAAGACAGTACCGGCTTTGCGCGTGGAAAAACTGCCGATAAATATGCCAGCCAGCAGTCCGAACACGCCACCCACAAGAGGGATCCAGATAATTGAGAAATGCACGATTTCATCTTCAATCAACAGGAGTGCATGTACCGCGAGGAATCCACCAAGCCCGTAATAGACCGCATGACCGAAAGACAGCATTCCACCCTGGCCAAGCAGCATGTTGTAGCTCAAGGCAAATACAATGGCGATAGCCATTTGGTTGAAAATGGAAATCGCCAGAACTGTGTCGAAGAACTGTGGCAGCAGCAGTAATACCAACAGGTAGCAAATCCAGACAGAGAATTTTTTAGCGACTGCCATCTAGGATTCCCTTTTGCCCATCAATCCGGTCGGTCTGAATATCAGAACCAGTACCAGTAGTAAAAACGGGAGGATCGGCGCAACCTGTGAAAGTGTCAGTGTCCACAAATCATTCAATGGATGATTGCGCTCAAACTCTACACCCAGCAAGGCAAGCAAATCTGGCATACCCACATCTGAGGCAATGGCATAGGATTGTAAAAGGCCGATCAGGAGCGATGCTATGAATGCCCCTGCCAGCGACCCAAGGCCTCCTATGACCACGATTACGAATACGATACTTCCCAACACCACCGCCATACCGGGGAAAGTAGTCAATACGGGACCAGCGATCACGCCGGCAAGTCCTGCCAGTGCAGTACCGACGCCGAATACGCCCATGAATACCAGCGGTACGTTGTGCCCCAGATTGGCTACTGTATTGGGGTGAGTAATCGCAGCTTGAATGATGATGCCGATGCGGCTGCGGGTAAGTACATAGAAAAGCCCCAGAAAGATCGCAACCGAGATAAAAATCATAAAGCCGCGATAGGCGGAGAATTCCTGGCCAAAAAGAGTGAACAGCGCGAAATCCAGGATTTCTGGTGTCTGGTAATTCTTGGTATCTGGCCCCCAGAAAAACTGCACTGCCTCTTCGATAAGAAAGGCGAGCCCAAAGGTAAAGACCAGTTCGGCAACATGGCCTGATTGGTGCACCCGACGCAAGGCATAGCGCTCGACTATGGCACCGAGCAAACCGACGATAAGCGGAGCAAATACCAACCCGGTCCAGAAACCGAATTGCAGGGAGATCGAATAGGCAAAATAGGCGCCGAGCATATAAAAGCTGGCGTGGGCGAAATTGAGCACACCCATCATGCTGAAGATCAGCGTCAAGCCGCTGGCAAGCATGAAAAGCAAGAGGCCTGTTACCAGACCATTTAAGGTGGCGAAAATGAAAACTTCAAGCATGGCTGAACATTAGCCCCTGATACTTCCTATGTGCATTATAGTGGGGCTAGCGACGGCGAGGTCTTCTCATGTCACAACTGGTGGGAACGATGGTATCTGCCGCATTCACATGATAGATGGAGTATAGCCCATAGCCGGAATTGTCGGCGTCAAATTCCACCTCTTCATCAGTGTGCACAGAGACATGCAGAGATTGGAATCCTTGATGATCATCCGGGCGCATCCAGATTTCTTCGTTGCTGAAGTTGACGAAGCGCATATCTTCCAGTGCCAGTGCGATGTCATACGGGTCGGTGCTTTGAGTCTCTTCCATGGCAGCAACCACCATGCGCAGGGCATTGATAATGCGAGGCTGCGTCACATCTCTATCGGGGTGAGCTGCCTTGAATGCTCTGGTAAATTCCTTGCGCTCTTCTGTTGGCAATGGGTTGGACGTTTCATTGTGCACCAGATAGACCCGCCCTTTTGCATCTTCACCCAGAGTAGCTGTGATGCCATCGTAAGCTGCGTAAAAGGTATAAATAGGTACGTCGAGGCCCGAGTCGATGATTGAGCGGGCGAGTGAGACCATGTCCGCGCCAAAGTTGCCCGTAATGACCGCATCGGCACCGGAGGCAACGATCTTGGTGACATAAGGCGTGAAGTCCTTCACTTGGCCAATAGGGTGAAATTCATTACCGACGATTTCTATGTCGGGCCGCTTTTCATTCAGCAACCGCACAGTATTGTCAGCCACAACCTGGCCGAAGGAATAATCCTGGCCGATGATATAGACACTTTTGATTTCTTCATTCTGCGCGATGAAGTCTGTCAGAACGTTCAGCTTGATGATGGCATGTGCGTCAAAGCGAAAATGCCAGAAGCTGCAATTGTCCTCTGTCAGGATGGGATCGACAGCAGAGTAGTTGATTTGCAGTATTTCTTCGCCCGCATTGCGGCGATTGTGACGATTGATTGTATCGTTTAGCGTGTTGGCGACTGCGGAGCTATTGCCCTGAAAAATAATGCGCAATCCTTCACTGACAGCCCGACGGAATTGAATCTGCGTTTCGTTGGGGCTCTGCTTGTTGTCCAGCGGTACGATTTCGATCTGGCGACCACCAAGAATGCCGCCACGGGAATTGAAATAATAATCAGCGGCGAAGGTTAGCTGTGTAAGCCCATTATTGCCTATAGAGGCAAAAGAGCCGGACAAGGGGTCCATAAAAGCAATGCGCACTGGCTCTTGAGCAAATGAGAGTGAGGAAAACGCGATTGATGCAATGAGGATTATCTTGTTAGCAAGCCGAAACAGTTTGGTTTTCATGGGCAATAGGAACGCTGTAAAAGTTTATAGTTGTCTGATTTTTATCGTTTTTATCTGAACAGTACTGTCTTTGGTGCAGCAGACCGACATTACCCCAGTAAGCACCTCGAATCAAGAAATCCCGGTTCGGCTGCAGGCTTTTCAGGATCAAGCCCTCGCTACCGAGAGCAGCGCTGCACATTGGGTTGGAGAGTTTGATCAGTTAGGATAAACAACCCTTAGACCCTTTATCGCCAAGATGCCCAGGATCAGATACATAGACATTGAATTTACTGCCATTCGAGCCAGTGGACCGGGCGGGCAGAATGTCAATAAAGTCGCTACAGCGGTCCAACTGCGCTTTGATATCAAAGCCTCCGGCCTGTCCCAAGGTGCCAAGCAAAGACTGCTGGAATATGCGGACGCCAGGATTACCACTGACGGGGTAATTGTGATCAAGGCTCAGCGCTTTCGCAGCCAGGACAAGAACAAGGCCGACGCAATAACGCGATTACAGCAGCTGGTAGATCGCGCATTGGCTCCACGCAAGAAGCGCATCAAAACCAGGCCTTCTAAAGCAGTTAAAGAGCGGCGCTTGCAGGATAAAAAACATACCGGGAAGAAGAAAGCAGGCCGGGGCAGAATAGGTGACAAGGAAATATAAGCGGAGTGGACTATGGCAGTTAAGCGGATTTCGCATATAACGATTTATGTAGAGGATCAGGAGGCAGCATTGCAGTGGTATTGCGACAAACTGGGATTTCAGGTTTGTATGGACAATAGTAAGGTTGTGCCAGAACTACGTTGGCTTACTGTAAGCCCCGCAGACAACAATGCTACTCAATTTGTATTGATGCCGGTGCGCAGCGACAACGACCGCTCCCGCGTTGGAAACAATCTCATGACAGTGTTGGCCTGTGAAAATTGTTATGAAGAGATGGACAGGTTGAAAACAGTTGGCGTGGAAATTGTTGATGAGCCCCAGGAGGTGCCATGGGGAGTTTCCGGTGTAATACGTGACCTGTATGGCAACCCCTATAATCTGGTCAGCCCGCAATAGTTTGATGTGTTGTTTCTAGTTGAATCCAGAAAATGGACGAATGACAAGTGAAGAGCGGGCTAATATTAGTTTTGAATTTCTTCGCAGTCTGGGTGCGAGAATTTCCTGATACATTGAGATCGACAGGGAATTTCAGCGCGAAATGAGGAACCGTTCTGGTCTGGATGTGCAGGCGCAAATTAATTTAGAGAAATATGCGGCTGCCTGCCTCAAATTTTGAGGAGACAGCGCACATTAATTTTGCCGATACGATGTTGTGTGTAGAGGGTGGCTCTAAAAGACTTCGAATAGGCCTGCCGCCCCCATGCCTCCGCCCACACACATGGTGCATACCACGTATTTTGCACCTCGCCGTTTGCCTTCTATCAAGGCGTGCCCAACCATACGGGCACCACTCATGCCATAAGGGTGGCCAATAGAAATAGCGCCGCCGTTAACATTGAGCAACTCATTGGGTATACCCAGTTTGTCTCGACAATAGATAACCTGCACGGCAAAGGCTTCGTTTAATTCCCACAGGCCAATATCGTCCATTGAGAGTTTGAATCTCTCGAGAAGCTTGGGGATTGCGAAAACCGGCCCGATACCCATTTCATCCGGGTCAAGACCGGCAACTGCGATGCCGCGATAGGCACCAAGCGGTTCCAGACCTTTTTGTTCGGCCAGCTTGCTATCCATGATGACTGAGGCAGAAGCACCGTCAGAGAGTTGGCTGGCATTACCCGCGGTGATCACGCCCCCTTCAAAAACTGGCTTGAGGCCATTCAGGCCTTCCAGGGTTGTCGTGGGGCGATTGCCTTCGTCTTTTTCGAGAGTTACGTCATGTACTGATTGCTGTTTTGTTTCTTTGTCTACAAACAGCATCTTCGATGGCATGGGTGCGATCTCAGCATCAAATTTGCCTGCTTCCTGTGCCGCGGCTGTACGTTGCTGGCTTTGCAAAGCGTATTCATCTTGCTGCTCACGAGAAATCCCATAGCGTTTGGCAACTACTTCGGCAGTTTCCAGCATCGACATATAAGCGTGTTCCGATTTGGCGATAACATTGGGGTCCTGCGCGCGGTAGGAATTGCGATGCTCATTCTGCACCAGACTGATCGAGTCGAGGCCGCCACCGACTACAATTGGCATATGATCATTTATGACCTGTTTGGCAGCAGTGGCAATAGCCATCATCCCGGAAGCGCATTGCCGATCTATGCTCATTCCCGCGACAGAGCTTGGTAAACCTGCTGCAACGCCGGCAGTCCGGCCAATATTGTATCCGGATGACCCCTGCTGCATGGCGCAGCCCATAACCACATCATCTATCTCGCCCGGCTCGATGCCTGCGCGCTCTACGGCTTTGGCTATCGCATGCCCTCCGAGAGTGGGTGCGTCAGTGTCGTTGAATGCACCGCGGTAGGCTTTGCCAATCGGGGTACGGGCTGTGGATACGATTACTGCTTCTTTGGTCATGTCTTACTCCGGAAAATATTTTTTAATCCTGATCACGTTTTGTAACCAGTTCCTTGATACTACTGAATGCTTGTTTGGCCAATTCGGCCATTTCCTGATCAGTCCTGTCCTGTATAGGGTGCGGGACAAATACATGTGCTGGCTCAATGCCAAGAGATTTTCCCTGGGCTGCAGCCGCATCGATGAACTCCGATGATGCGACAAATCCCGATGGGAGACCTCTGCTTTCCAGATCCAAAATGTCATGCAAACTGCACGACGTACAGGATCCTCAGTCAGCAAGCCCTTCAATTACAGCATCGCATTCCAGGCTAATCTGCTGAGTCAGTGCGGCAGGTGCAACACGGGTAAATGTTGGCTTGGTATAGCGCTTTACAGTTGCGCCTTCTTTGCCCAGAAGTGCTTCGACCTGATCGAGAAATTCCTTTCCTCGGGGTTTGGAAATATCCAATAGGCCAATGGTTTTCCCTGCCAGGGATTCTAACCGCGGCAGAATCTGGCGCTGCGCCGGGGCGATCTCTGCCGTGGGATCCATGAGAGTACTCTGGTTCATACCTGTTCTCCTCTCTTTATTAATGCAAAATGCGTTGATAGATTTGTCTATATATTCTGTGGTGTTTGGTCAATTTTGCGAGAAACCATCTGGCTACCGCGCTCACCTGAGGCTACCCACCCGCCTATTATTGCCGAGAACATACCAGCTTTGCCACCGGCACTGATGATATGCAAGCCATCCGCGCGGAACTTCCCCAAAGTTTTTTCCGCCAGGTGTTGTGGCATTCCTTCTGAGATGTCATCTGCTCCTCTGACAATTGACGAGCCAGGCGTCTTTAATTGGTCATAGAGGGCTTCGCGTAATTGCTGTTTGCTCCACCCGCAGTCATGAAAAACCCTGCGATGTTCAGGGCAGACTACGAGAATAGCATCGGCGAGCCCGAATATCTTGGTATGAGCCACGGATCTTAAGCTTGCCGCCATGCTTCGCATCAAAGATTCAGCTGTGCGTGACTGTTGATCCATGACTGGTTGTAATCCATCACCGGCAAAGAGACTGACTACTGAATCATTGCGTGTAAAACCCCGATCCTGAGCAAGCGTGGTCCATTGCTCATCAGATTCATCTTCCGCGAAACAATAGGTGTACTTGCCTGGATTGCCGAGTGTGGCACGGTCGATACCGCCCGGTATACCGCCACCGACGTTACGTATAATCAGTTGCAATGCCCGGCCAATGGTCGCGTTGGCCCGATTGCCCTGGCCCAGGGCATTTACACCGCTATTCATGCCGAGTGCGCGCGCCACAGCGCCATTGACTATTACCACCGGTGAAGAAAAATAGGTCGTGCACAACAGGCCGTGCATGCAGAAATCATCTTCCAGCGCTGCCTCGACCGCGCTGATAACCAGTGGAAAATACTCGGGCTTGCAACCGGCCATTACAGCGTTGATTGCGAGTTTCTCGATCGTGCAGGGCGCATAATCCGGGGGTATCTTGCCAATCACTTCGTCTGCAGGGCGCTGGGTGCCGCCTAACACACGCAATACCCGCAGCGGAGTTGGCGGCACAACTGGTAAACCATCGGACCAGCCACGCTCAAAGCAGGCTTCGATATCATCTTCCTGCTCGGCTAGTTCAATCGCACGAGCCTTTAGTTTTGACCTGTCGAATTTGAGCGTCAGCTTTTCCTGCATGCCGGGATCAAAGGTTTTGGAGCCACACCCGGGCCTGAAATCAGCCAATTTTTCACCCAGCTTATCTGCGCCTGTAAATTTGCGCCACTGATCCTTGTCCCAGCCATAGATACGATCCTGTTCGGTTTGATCCGCCCCAAATTTTATTAGCGTGGGTACGATTTCGATGCTCGCGCGATAGGAGTATTCAAGATTTGAATCATCAATGGCTTGAGCTGCAGCGCTGAAAAATTCCGCATCATCCTGTACGTAGATTTGCAATCCATCGCCCAGTTGTTGTGTCAACTCTGCGATGACAGGCGTCAGCATGGCGCAGGTAGGGCAGTCCTTTTTAACGACGAGAGCGAATTGAGTGGTTGAGGATTTCAGGAGAGGCCCCGATTGAAAAATGTCATTAAATTAGTCGAATCCTAGTAGATGAAACCCAGTGTGCTGATGCCTACCAGAATATTGATAATCATGAAAACCGAAGAAGTCCGCGACATTACTTTCCATAGCTGAGGCCCCTTGTAAGCTGCCCGAATCCCGATGATGAGGACAAACGTATAAGCCAGCATAGCACCCGTCATCACCAGATAAGAGACCCAGGATTCATTATCCACGGCCTTGCTGCCAAACAAGAAAAACAAGCCAGCCCCGAGGAAATAGAGGAACCAATAGGTGATAGCAAGCCCGTACTCGCCTGCCAATAAACGGGACATAAATGAGCGATTGTCGTAAATATCTTCCATTGAATGACCCGGTTTTCCGTAAAACTGCACTAAGGCGCTAGTTTAACCCAGCATTGGGTGATTAAGAAATTCCACTTTCACTGTTTTCCAACACATGCAAACCTCTGATAAACAGCACAATTTGTCACATATCATGCGGTTTGATTCTTCTATAATCTGCGCCATCTGAGCAGGTTTTCAGCCTATGCTCGCGACTGCGGCGTACGCTCGATATTCCAGGCTAGTCTGGAATACCGAGGGTATGTGACAAATAACAATACTGGTCGCCGACCGGTGCAATGAGATCGCGCTAATGATATTCCCGGCCTCTATTCCCATGTGCGTAAGCACCCGAAGCATGCTTTGCTGTATCAAAACTCTGTTGGGATTGTTTCTACTAATAGTTAGCGTTGTTGCACACGCACAGAACAATGTGGGTGATGAGTCCACTGTCGTCTATCCCGCCTCCTACTTTGAGGAATATGCGCCAATCAATGCCCAGGATATGCTGGATCGCATACCAGGTGTTGGAAATGCTACTGGTGGTGGCGGTGCATTTGGCGGTGGCGGACCGGGCGGGTTCGGCGGACCAGGCGGTGGCGGCGGAGGTCGGGGATTTGGCAGCGGCAGTGGTGGCAACCAGATACTGATCAACGGTAAGCGTACTGCTGGTAAGAACAACCAGACTCAGGGGCAACTGGATCGCATTACAGCCAATCAGGTCGATTATATCGAGATCATCCGTGGTACAAGCGGAGATCTGGATGTCAGGGGCAGTGGCCAGGTAATAAATGTGGTGTTGTTTGAAGAGTTGTCAACAACCAGCATTTCTTACGAAGTGAATCTGGACCGCTATTGGGACGGCAGCACCGAGCCCGGTGGCTCATTCGCTCTGAGCGGTCAAACCGGGGATTTGAACTATGTATTCAACGCCAGCGCAGAGCCTCGCTACGATTATCGTAAAAGTAAAGAGAACAGCATATTGGGAGATTTTTCTGCCAACGACCTTATAAGAGAAGAGCGGACGCGTGAACAAACTTCTTATGAAGTGAGCACGAATCTGGATTATTCATTTGGCGCTGGCAACAGTGTGCGCCTGAATGCACTTTATTCACAAAATGATAATCCTACTGAAGTTGAGCGCTGGACGACGGATCTCAGGGTCACACCCAACAGTGTCTTGCGGGAATTTGAAGATATTCCCGGTGAGCGTGATAACTGGGAGATAGGCGGCGATTACGAATTCCTCACCGCTGGTGGAGATCGCTTTAAGATACTATTTATTACGAATGAACAGGATCAGACGTCAAAACGGGAAAGATTTGAAGTTCAATCGGACTCCAGCCAGGAAAAAAACCTGTTCCTCTCCAGTGCCAGTGTCACCAAAGAGCGTATCGTGCGCGGTTCATACACTATGGATCTGTTCGAAAACCAGGATATTGAATTTGGTGCCGAGCGAGCCCAGACCATACTGGATTCAAATCTGGCTCTTGGCGTGCAGTCTTCCACAGGTATGCCTTCAACTTCTGTGGGCGGCCTCGTACCAGTGGCCATATCCAACGCCAACTCAACCGTTGAGGAAATTCGCTTCGAGCCTTTCATTATCCATAACTGGGTAATCAATCCTCGCATGTCATTGGAAAGCACATTGCTTTATGAGTATTCGGAAATTAGCCAGTCCGGTGATGTGTCCAATGAGCGTGATTTCGATTTTATAAAACCCAAGGTCGATTTTCGCTATGATGTTACACCACAGCTGCAACTGCGTGGCACTATCGAGAAAATTGTACGACAACTAAGCTTTAATGATTTTGTTGCGGCTAACGACGATCAGGACAATGATTCCAATACCCAGGCAGGTAATGCGAACCTGCGGCAGGAATGGCTCTGGGCTTATACATTTAATGCAGAATACCGACTCCCCAATGATATAGGCGTTATCGATGGGGACATTTACTATCACCAGCACAAAGATCGCATTGAACGTATCGACGTAACAGTTGATGAGTCCAATTTGCAATCTGCCAATGGCAATATCGGAGACGGTGAGATGTGGGGTATTAATCTTGGCGCCAGCATCCGGATGCGCTGGATTGACATGCCAAATCTATTGATCACATCAAGTCTTAACGTACAGGATTCATCAATAGAAGATCCGTTCCTGGGAATCGATCGCCGCTTTCAGTTTCAGAACCGAGGCCGGTTTGCAGTAGGGTTCCGGCATGACGTGCCCGGTCTGGGTCTCAATTACGGGGCTCAGTGGAATAATCGCTTCGATGGCAATATGAAACGTTATGACATTGATGATATCGAGTTACTTGCTGGCGACCCCATGTTCAACCTGTTTGTGGAATACGCCGACCGGAGAGGTATCACTTACAGACTGGATTCGCGAAATACTACAGGCGGCTTTCAGTGCCGCGAACGGCAGCGTTTTGTCGGGCGCATTTCTGCCGGCATTCTGGAAGAGATCGAAGACAGTTGTAATACCTCCGGTCGAGTCCTTTCACTAAAGATCAATGGCACTTTCTGATTCTGGTTGTTCGCGGTGCCCTGTTATTGCCCAGAAAACCCGCTCTGAAGCGGGTTTTCTGCTTTCTGGGTATGTGATTTTGGTCGAATCTTTAGACAGTTCTGTTTGAAAGTTCTATGATGATAGTTCCCGAATAATAAAAAAATCCGGAAGCGCAGACTTGGATATCGGCAACAACATCGACAGCCAGCAACTCAGCCAGGCATTTTCTTTCTCAAAGGAAAAATCGCGTGCCCTTCACGGATTGCGCGGCATTTTGTCTGGGTTGGTTGCGGACAAACGGCTGAATGAAAAGGAATTTCTCTATCTCGATGCCTGGCTAAAATCCCAGCAGTATCTTGCTGACGACAATAATGTAGTCAGTTTGCTTAGTAAGGTTGGGGATATTCTGGAGGACGGTGAGGTATCCAAAGATGAACTCATCGAGTTGGAAAATTATATCGAACAGATTCTTGCCCATAAGGATTCAGGAGAAAGTGATCGGGTTGCAAAAATTGCTGAGCTTTCTGGCTTTCTGACGGGTGTCGCTTCTGATGGCGTACTAAATGACAAGGAAATAGAAGCGCTTTCCCACTGGCTGGATGCCAACGCCATTATTCGTGATGTATGGCCGGCCAGTGTCATTGTCGACCGTTTGCTGAATATTTTGGAAGACGGACTGATAACTGACGAAGAAAGGCAAGATCTGCTCGAAACCATTCGACGCGTTACCGGGGCAGATAAAGAGCTGGCAGATATAGGGTTTGAGGAATCCACCGAGGTCTGGGAAGACATTATCGACAGCTTGGAATTTGAAAATACCTGCTTTTGCCTAACGGGCGATTTCGTCATCGGTGCCCGTAGTGGCGTCGATGAATTACTGCGCTTTCGCGCCAGCCAAACCAGCCCTAATGTGAATGCCAATGTGGACTACCTTGTAATTGGCACACTGGCCAGCCGTGATTGGCTTTATACTAGTCATGGTCGCAAGATAGAGAAGGCTTTATTGCTCAAGCGGGAAGGCAATCCCATAAAAATTATTACAGAGCGTTCTCTTTTAAAATTTCTGCGCTCCGACTAGTTAGCAACCGCGCAAAAACAAACAATTTACCTACCGAAACAAGGGGTGCGGCAATGTCAGCTGACCTGATTTTTTCCATTTGTAATACTTTAGTACTTCCTGCATGGGCATTGTTGATTTTCTTACCACGTTGGAAGTGGACGTTAGCGATTATTTGTAGCGGCATCGTGCCATTTTTTCTGGCGCTGGTTTACCTCGGTTTGCTGCTATCACAAGTGGGGAATTTGGGAGAGGGTGGAAGTTTTAATTCTCTCGAAGGCGTTATGATATTGTTTGCCAACCCGTATGCCATGGCTGCCGGTTGGGTACACTACCTGGCTTTCGATTTGTTTATCGGCAGCTGGGAAGTGAGGGACAGCCAGAAACTGGACATTCCACACTGGCAGGTGATTCCCTGTTTGATTCTGACATTCGTACTTGGTCCGGTCGGACTCGGTTTGTATTTCATTCTGCGTAGTGTGAGCAAGAAGCAGATACTGGTTTATGCAGATTGAACCGGAACTAACCTTTGTATGTTCCAACGCGGACAGCGAGCTGATTGAGCAACTGTGTGTGCCGGTAAACCTCCTGGAGGGTTTTGCGTTAGTTATAGTCAACACCTCAGTTAAGGAGACTGACTATGCTAAAGCTATATAAAATACTGATTCCTGGAATCTTGCTGCTATCGGCTTCCACTCAGCTTAGTGCACAAGACGGTAACGGCGAGGCAGCACTTGACGAACAACAGCGTGCCCAAATCGAGCAACGCCGCGAAGAAATTCGTGAACGCCGCGAAGCGAACCGTGGTGAAAGGCGAGAGCGCTGGGAAAGCATGAGTGAAGATGAGCGCCATGCTGCCATTGAGCGACGACGCGAGCGCGCTCAAGCGCGGCCCCCCCGCCAGGGTCATCGACCCCTGCGCCAACAACCTGGTCAACGCCCGATACCTGACCCTGGTAGTTAGCCAGAGACACTGATTTCGTACCTGTAGTGCCTGACCTGGCCGCCTGGCTCCCCGCCCGGTTGCCGGGTTTTTTGTGCCCGGGGATTGTTAACCCTTTTAACTGGGGGTGGTCAGATCGAGATCGAGGATATCAATGGCAATGTGTTTGCTGATACTTCAGGTGGTCATATTACTGTGGGTCGCGTTACAGGTGGCAATGTTGAAGTTGACACTTCTGGTGGGCGCATACGCATCGGAGATGTTGATGGGGATGTGTCAGCGGATACCTCCGGCGGCAGTATAGATATTGGTAATGTGATTGGATCGGTCTATGCAGACACGTCCGGTGGCACGATTACTATCGGTGATGTGCAGGGCGATGTGACAGCAGATACTTCAGGCGGAAACATCAATGTAGGTGTAACGACAGGAAGGGTCATGCTGGACACCTCGGGAGGTACCATCCGGGCTGCATGGGCAGAAGGCGCAATAACGGCTGATACTTCGGGAGGCAATATCTTCCTTGCGGGCAGCGATACCAGGGTCGAAGCCGACACCTCTGGTGGCAATATCGAAATCGAAGCCAGCAATGGACCGGTCGTTGCCGATACTTCAGGTGGGCGCATCATAATCCGGCGCGCAGTTGGACCGATCGAGGCAGATACCTCTGGCGGTTCTATTGATGCTGAGCTGTTCAATGTGTCTGGCAATGGCGATGCTTCAGTATCGCTGCATACGGCTGGTGGTGATATCACCATGCGTATACCGAGTGATCTGGGTGCGTCAATTGTGGCTGAACTGAATCTTTCGCGGCGGGGGTTTGGCCGTTATCAGATATACACTGATTTCCCACTGAGTATCCAGGAAGAAGACGACATTATTATCGGTCGTGGTGATATCAATGGCGGTGGGGATCGCATTCGACTGCGAACCACCAACAGTGACATCAACATCATCAGTGTAGAAGATTAGCTTTTAAGATAGCTCTATTGAGATGTATAGCCCGGCCGAAGAGGTCGGGCTTTTTTATTCGTAGCGCAACGCATCGATAGGATCGAGATTCGCTGCCTTGGCTGCTGGCAGTATGCCGAATAGCACGCCTACGAAGGCAGAAAAACCAACGGCCATAAACACGGACCACATTGGGATAGAAGCAGGTGGGAAACCTGGAATGCTGTTGGAGATGAGTGATCCTAGCCCAAACCCTATCGATAATCCCACGATGCCTCCCAATAACGACAGCAGCATGGCCTCGATCAGGAACTGCATCAGGATATGGTAGCGCTTGGCGCCGATAGCCTTGCAGATACCGATCTCTCTGGTTCGCTCAGTGACTGAGACCAGCATGATATTCATGATGCCGATGCCGCCCACGAGCAACGAAATGCCGACGATGCCGCCCACTACAATGGTCACCATGTTCAGCACTTCTTCGAACGATTCCATGAGTTGTTCCGGAGTCTGAATCAGGAAATCATCATCGTCTTCGCTGGATAGCCCATGCGCATTGCGGAGTATCGAAGTGACTTGCTGGCTAACATTTTCGACCTCGGCAGTGTCGCTCAGGCTTAGCTGAATCTGAATGTCAGCGCGTGTCTGATTGCCCTGCAAGCTACGCATTGTGGAATAGGGTACGAGCACGATGTCATCCTGGGGAAAACCCATCATGTCGCCTTTTTCTTCCATCAGCCCGACGACTTTGAACCATTCGCCACCGATTTCCACATATTCGTTAACAGGTATATCTGGCAGATTCAGATTCTCTCTTACTGATTCACCGATAACCGCTACACGCCTGCGGGTCAAATTGTCGCTTTGTGCCAGGAACCGGCCCTGGCTCATATATGACTGAGATACATCCTGGTAAGCGTAGGTGGTTCCCATGATCTGACTGAAAGCAGCTTGAGAGCCATACTTGATTTGTGAGGATCGATTGGCAAACAGAATAGGGGTGATTGAGGCGATGCCATCCACGCGACGTTCGATGAGTTCCAGATCTTCTGGCGTAAGTCTTGCGCGGATGCCTTTCATTTGATCTTCGAAAGGCGTGTATGACTGAATAGTCAGGCTATTGGTGCCGAGAGATGAGAACGTGTCGCCGATGAAGGAGCTCATGCCCTGTGTGACAGAGACGACTGCGATTACACTGGCTACACCAATAATAATTCCCAATGTTGTGAGAAAACTTCTTAGCCCGTGCGCATAGATCGAATAAAGCGCCGAGCGCATGCTTTCCATGAATGCGAAGAGCATCAGTGCGAAACCCTGGCGCTACCGGTACTGTCCCGGAAAATGCGTCCGTCTTTCATTTCGACCACACGGTGGCAGTGTCTCGCAATCTCGTCCTCGTGAGTCACGACTATAAGCGTGTGACCTTCGGCATGGAGTTCGTCAAATAGCTGCATGATTTCAATAGTCGTTTGCGAATCGAGGTTACCAGTAGGCTCGTCGGCCAACAATATTGAAGGGTGGGTGACTAGCGCGCGGGCAATGGCAACGCGTTGTCGCTGGCCTCCAGAGAGCTGATTGGGTAAGTGATCTGTGCGGTCGCCCAGGCCGACGCGCTGCAGTGCCTCCATGGCCATGTCTTTGCGTTGCTTGTAGCCAATGCCACGGTATATCAAGGGCTGCATGACATTGCTAAGTGCATTGGCACGGGGCAATAAATTGAAGGACTGAAAGATAAAACCAATTTCCTGATTGCGAATGGCAGCGAGCTGGTTCTGATCCAGCGCTTCTACGTCGGTTCCGTTAAGGTGGTATTTGCCATCGGTAGGTTTATCGAGGCAACCGAGGATGTTTAGCATCGTCGATTTGCCTGATCCCGATGAGCCGATAAAGGCCAGGTAGTCGTTCTTGAACACATCGATATCGATGCCATCCAATGCACGAACAACCTGAGTGCCCATCTCGTAAAATTTGGTAATACCCTGGAGTTGGATCAGTGACATTGGCATCTTCGGGTTGCGGCTCCAGGTTTAAAGTTCTGTCGGCGTAACTTCGAGGCGATCGCCTTCCTGTAGGTGGCGTAATTCCTGATCGGGCCCGACAATAATTTCCACGTCATTATCGATACCGGATACAAGTTCCTGATATTCGTCATCAGACAGGCCGACATCAATTCTGGTTTTACGCGCAACGCCGTTGTCATTGACGAAAATAAAATACTCGCTGCGCAGTTGGGAGCGATCTTCTTCGAAAATCACTGCCTGCAATGGCACCGCTGCAACTTGCTCATCTTGCCGGGTAAATATCTCAGCGCGACATGACATGCCGGGACGCAGCACTACCTCACCTGGGTCGGTAATATCGATTTTTACAGTAAAGCTCAACCCCTGCCTGCCCTGCGCAATTTTGGCAGTATTTGCGATGTATCGCACAACGCCTTGCATGGGTTGATCAGGATAGGCGATAGCGACGATCTCGGTCCGTTGCCCCACAGCAATGTTCGCTACATCTGCTTCATCAACCAGAACCTCAGTGTAGATGCTATTCGGATTGGCAATCGTCATAAGCGATGATCCGGGGATATTGGTAGAACTGGCAATTGCAGTTTCGCCTACTTTGATATCTAGACTGGTGATGACTCCTTCAATAGGTGACATGATGCGTGCCTTGCTGAGCTGATCATTGACTTGATCAAGTTGTGCGCGCACTTGTGCCAAGCGTTCGCGTGAAGATTTAAGATCGATCTCGGCCAGTGCCAACTGATTGGAGATGGTTTCAAATTCCTCGTCTCCCACCAGATTGCGTTCGTGCAGACTGCGTGTTCGTGCAAGCTGCCTCTGCAGGTTCTCGATGCGCACCTCTTGTCTTTCGATATCAATCGTATTAAGACGCACTGAGGCCTCGGCCTGCTCGAGGCTGGCCATGAAATTCTTGTCATCTACGCTGAGCAACAATTGCCCCTGTTGAACTCTGTCGCCTTCTTCTACGTAAAGTTCGGAGACCTTGCCAATGACTTCGGAGCTCAGCATGACTTCTTCTTCATGAGCAAGAAAGCCTGAGGCCAGGATAGAAGGGCTGATTATGCGCTGGGAAACGGTGGATACATTGACCGCTTTCGCGTCTGTTCCAAACACAGCTCTGTTGATAAAAGGGATGGCAATAACCAGGGCAGCGATTAGAACTATCAGTGAAATCTTTTTTGCATTCATGGGATTTACTACGAGTGGTTTTCTCTTCTCATTCAATAACTAACGGAACAAACTCATGATCGTTACACACTATCACAAAGTTTTTTCAGGTAATTGCGAAATACGCCAAAACCCCGATTATCAGGATATACGGTCCCAGGACTATTCCAACTGCTCGAACCCATCCAGATTGCAACCACTGGCGATAGGCCATCATCATTAAAATCAGGCTCCAGATAACTGTCAGGTTGATTGCGTTGAAGATCATTTCTATCGAGCTATTGCTCGATTGCATGCCGAGATTGGCAAGTGTGAGTGGGTCGAGGTCGTAATTGCTGAGCTGCCCATTGGTGTTAAGCAATATATTGACGCACATGCCCAATACGCTCACCAGCGACGTGAGTCCAGTCCAGGCCACCAGAGAAAACCAGTGAGTAAATTTGATATCGTCGCCGCGCAAGGCTGACACCAGCGTCAGATAGACAGTCTGCAACATCCAGATGGCCAGTATGCCGACACCCGCGCCCACCATGCCGAGCAGCATGAAGTTGGTTTGCGACATGGAAAGCATTCTCTCGCGAGCCTCATCATGTTGAGCATCTGACAGGTTTGCCTGAGCTAGTGTGTTATCCACATACCAGTCGAAGTCGACAATAGAGAAATACCAGAACATCACAGCCATCAGACTGAGCAGGACGACACTTACAGGAAACAGCTTGGTCGGATACGCCCTGATCGTTGTAAAGGCCTCACCTGGCGCCGTGAGAATATTGATTGCTGTGGTCACAGGATGGGTTTTCTCGGCATGAGAATTGGATATTGTTTCTTGATTCATGGGCACTCCTGTTTCCCATAGGCAGGGATGTACGGTTCCTGATTCGCAATGTTCGGTATATAGAGTTTACGACCGGTTGGTACTTTAACAGGTTGTATGGGTGTATTTGAATGTCTGGTAACCCTGGCCGGAAGAATTTGCTCTGTGGGAGTAGAGCTAACAGTGCGGATACCACGTAACCCACGCTTCACCAGGTCATGCCATATAAGAATGGGGAAGTTAGTCTTTATATTGAAAAACATCTTCTATCGGGCGTTCGAATAAACGCGCTATTTTGAATGCCAGCGGGAGGCTGGGATCGTATTTGCCTTTTTCGATTGCGTTAATGGTTTGGCGTGAGACACCCAACTGTTCGGCCAGCGCCGCCTGAGACAGGTCATGTTGGGCTCTGAGAATTTTCAGGATATTTTTCATTTGTGGTACCTGATAGTCTGAAATATCAGTGCTAGCGAATAGGCCACTGCCATGAATGACAACATTTCATTCACTCCGGGTTCCGCTATACCCACATTGGCGAGCGACATATAAGTGGCAAGTATGAATATGGTTGCGCCGAATGCCATAATCATGGCAGCCCCCTGAATCTTGCGCGCCAATTCATCCATGCCCGTATAAAACCGATAATAGGCATAGAAAAATACCGGCGTAATCGCAATCGGCAGTATTACTACGGGCCAGATCCAGCGCTCTGTCACCATTCTATTCTCCAGTGCAACATCCGAGATCGCAGATATAGCAGCCCATAGCAGACATCCGGCAGCATAGGTAAACGCGAGGCGCATTTCCTTTATTCCCTGTCTATCCCCACCCATCTTGATGAGAAGAGAGTCCAGCCAGTTCTGATTGGTTTCTTTAGCATTCACGGTGTAAATCTCCCTTGTCATTATGTAAAGTATGCTTGACACCAAGCAAAGTACAAGGAGGTTTACATAATGTCAAGTGTGCTTTACAAAATATTTCCCGTTTTTTGGCGGGTTTAATCGCTGGGAATTGGGGTAGAATGCGCGCCCTATGGTCGCTTCCCAAAATATTTCCTATGCCTTTCTGATTGGTCGCGCGTGGCCAATTATTCTCGCGAACGCGGCAGTTCCGTTGCTTGGACTGGTCGACACTGCAGTTATTGGCAACGTGGGGTCGATTACTGATCTTGGTGCCATCGCCTTTGGTGCGCTGATATTTTCCTTTGTTTACTGGAGCTTTGGTTTCCTGCGTATGGGCACCACGGGTTTTGTCGCCCGTGAGGCCGGGGCAGAGAATGGGGCAGGGGTACGGGCAGCACTGGGCAGAGCCCTGCTGATTGCAGTTGCGCTGGGCGGTGTATTAATTCTTTTGCAAATACCCATCAGGTGGCTGGCACTGCAGTTGCTTGATGGTAGTTTGCAAGTGGAAAGTGCGGCGGCGGAGTATTTCAATATTCGCATATGGGGCGCACCGGCGACGCTGGCAAATTTCGTAGTGATGGGTGTTTTTATCGGCCTGGGTGAGAGTCGGTTGTTGCTTTGGAGCCAGTTATTTTTGAATGGCACAAATATGCTTTTCGATATCTTGTTTGCCGCGGTTATGGGCTGGGGTGTTGAAGGTATTGCCTTTGGTACAATCTGTGCGGAATGGACCAGTCTGTTGTTTGCCGGCTATTTGATTCACAAGGCTCTGGCACCGACTGTCGCCGAAAACATGCCTTTCTGGCCGTTGAGTTTAATCGCAGACCGCAAGGCAATGTGGGATACGCTCAATGCCAACACCGACATCATGGTTCGCACATTGATATTGGTATTTTCATTCGCCTGGTTTACAAATCTGAGTGCGCGATTTGGTGATGTGGTTCTGGCGGCTAACCATATCCTGCTGCAATTGATTTCGTTCAGCGCCTTCTTTCTCGACGGCTATGCATTCGTGGCCGAGTCACTGGTGGGCAGGGCAGTAGGTAGCGGAGACCAGCGCCGGTTCGATGAGGCCATAGGCAAGTCAACGATGTTGGCATTTATCACCGCTATTGGGCTTGCATTGTTAATTTGGTTGTTGGGTGACCTGGCAGTGCAGGGATTGACAGATATTGCTGAAGTCCGCGACGCAGCGACCGGCATGCTGCTCCTGGCAGCAGTCTATGTTTTATTGTCATTTCCGGCGTTTCAGATGGATGGGGTCTTTATTGGCGCGTCTCGCACCAGGCAAATGCGTAACGCCGCGTTTTGGTCTGTATCGGTTTTTATGCTGGCTTGCTGGTTGTTGGTCGAACAATTCGGTGTGAATGGACTGTGGTGGGCGATGATTATTTACGTGATAGCGCGGGCTGTGGCGTTGGGTCTTTACTTGCCGGAACTGCGCACTGCAATAAAAGTGCGCTGAACCTACTGCATTCTGTCTTGCTCATCTTTCGGAATGATATAGGCTTCCAATTCCAGATTGGTGAAGTGCAGGCCTGACAGACTGACTTGTCCGCGATAGCGCTTTTCACCGGTAGAGGTAAATTCAAAACTGTAGCGCCGCAACAGGCACATACCCCCATTATTGTCCCTGCCGGGTTTGACCCCCCGCAATACCATGGATTGGTCGAGTAGCTGCAGGCCGTGTTGTTGGCAGTGACGGGTGACTCTGCTGAGGGCGAGTTGTTTAACCTTGTCGCTTTTCCACCAGAAGCTGATGAAGGCGATAATCAGGGTAAGCCAGACCAGCAGGGGTAAGGACAACAAGCTCAGGCTTCGGCTTCGTGTTTCATGTAGCGCTTGATCTGGGGCTCGAGAATTTCCAGGGCAGTTTTGTCACAGGGAGGCAGATCTGCGTCACTAGTCCCTAATGGTTCAACTCGATCCCCCCATTTTATTAGTCCCGCTCCCCAGGTTAAACCTGCGCCAAATGACGCCGTGAGGACATAGTCTCCCGGTGCGATACGACCTTCTTCCAGAGCTTCGGTCAGTGCCACGGGGATAGTGCCAGCAGAAGTGTTGCCATACTTGTGGACATTGACGAACACCTTGTCCTCTTTCAGGCCAACTTTTTTCGCCAATGCATCGAGGATGCGCT